>Ga0315281_10002435_pt1 | contig 27673 bp, 25 predicted proteins | sample YL17G07_0_MG_FD_204540 | JGI IMG/M metagenome (GOLD analysis project Ga0315281, IMG submission 204540) | Sediment microbial communities from Yellowstone Lake, YNP, Wyoming, USA - YL17G07_0 | ecosystem: Environmental > Aquatic > Freshwater > Lake > Sediment | place: USA: Wyoming | collected...
ACGCAGCCGCGCCAACTCCACCGCTCGCTGGCGGAACTCTGCCGGGTATCGCGTGGCCATCCTGGACTCCTTTCTGGGCGACTTCGTCGCCACAGTCTAGGTGTCCGGGAAAGTGGGGTAGGCTCACAAGCACATTGATCATGCGGGCAGTGGCAGACTACGAGGGACAAGAGCGCGGCGCGGAATGGATCAAGTGGCAATCCAACGTTGCCAATGCGTCCAGGGGGTTGTTCGCAATGCCGGAGCACGACAGCTAGCAGGCCTGGGTCGAGACGGATCGCACTGAAACGACAGCAGGCCCGGAGTTTCCTCCGGGCCTGCGCATCATCTTGCGTTTGGCAGATTAGCCAGCGATGCGGACGTTGAGCGCGCGGCTCTTGCGCGGGTCGCGGTCGTCAGCGCCCTTGTCGAACTCGACGGTCTGCCCCTCCTGGAGGGAGTCGAAGATGCCGCCCTGCACGGCCGACGTGTGGAAGAACAGGTCTTCCGACTCGCCCTCCGGCCGGATGAAGCCGAAGCCGCGGTCGCGGGCGATCCGCTTGATTTGTCCAGTTGCCATGGATGTACCTCCTGTCGCCGGGGGCTGATTGGTTGACCGGCAGCGAACTTTGCTCCCGGCTGTCCCACGACGTTCTGCACGTATTCGGTCCAGCCCACCTCTGGGCGAGAGCCTCTGTACCTGGAGTCGTCGTGTGTTGCGGAAGAACCGAAGCAGCAGGAGGACTTGCGGCGAGGACTTACGCTGTGAGTGTAGCAGAATCTGGCGGGCCGTGCGGCGCGGGTCGTCGGAGTGGCTGTAGGCCTGAAACTGGCATTTCCCCTCGCGGCCAGATTGACGGCGGCAGCTTGACTCCGCCCGGCGGGCGCGATAGATTTCTGCGATCTCCGATTAAGTCGATAGAATTAGTAGAGAATGATTCACCCCGGCCCCTCCAACTGCCTGTGTCGTAACCCCCGCCAGGCGGGGGCATAACTCGACCTCGTATCCATCCGTCGTCCAGTTGGAGGAATCTGTCTTGAAGCGCATCATCCTTTTGGGGCTCTCGCTGGCGCTTGTCACCGCGGCCGCGGCCTGCGGCTCGGGCAGCAGCGCCAAGGAATCGCCGATCGCCGCTCCCGGCTCGACCGCATCGGCGTCGAGCGCCGCGCCGAAGCCCGTGACGCTCCGCCTCGCCTACTTCGCAAACGTCACCCACGCGCAACCGATCGTCGGCCTCGCGCGCGGCACGTACAAGGACGACCTCGGCGCGAACGTCACGCTTGAGACCAAGACGTTCAACGCGGGTCCGGCCGAGATCGAGGCGCTGTTCGCCGGCGAGATAGACGCCGGGTACATCGGCCCGAATCCGACGGTCAACGGCTACATCAAGTCGAAGGGCAACGACGTGCGTGTGATCGCCGGCGCCGTGAGCGGCGGCGCGCAGCTCATCGTCCGCGACGGCGCCGGCATCAACGCGCCGGCCGACTTCGCGAAGAAGAAGGTGGCGTCGCCGCAGCTGGGCGGCACGCAGGACGTAGCGCTCCGCGCGTGGCTGAGGGCGAACGGCCTGAACGCCGAGGAGCAGGGCGGCAACGTCAAGGTGCTGCCCACGGCGAACGCTGACACGCTGACGCTGTTCCAGAAGGGCGACATCGACGCCGCCTGGGTGCCGGAGCCGTGGGGCACGCGGCTGATCCAGGAGGCGGGCGGCAGGCTCTTCCTCGACGAGGCGACGCTGTGGCCGGGCGGGCAGTGGGTGACGACGAACCTGATCGTCAGGACATCGTTTCTGAAGGACCATCCGGATGTCGTCGAGAACCTGCTGAAGGCGCACGTCGAGACCACCGCGTGGATCCAGGCGAACCCGGAGGAGGCGAAGACGCTCGTCAACAAGGGCATCGAGCAGCTCACGGGCAAGGCGTTGAAGCAGGCCACCATCGACGCGGCGTGGAAAAACATCACGGTCACCAGCGACCCGATCGCGTCGTCGTTGGTCAAGGCGGCGAACGACGCCTTCGCGCTCGGCTTCCTCGACAGCAAGCCCGATCTGTCCAAGCTGTACGCGCTCGACCTGCTGAACAAGGTGCTCAAAGAGAAGAATCTGCCCGAGGTGAAGGCGAACTGACTTGGTGCTGCTTCAATCGAAACCGGTCGCGGGAGGGTCGCCAGTGATGGCGCCCTCTCGGGACCCCGATCCCATACTGACGATGCGCAACGTCTCGCGGCGCTTCGTATCCAGCCGCCACAACACGACGGCCGTGCAGGACATCTCGCTCGACATCCGCGAGAGCGAGTTCGTCTGCGTCGTCGGGCCGTCGGGATGCGGCAAATCGACGCTGCTGAACCTCATCGCTGGCCTCGACAGGCCGTCGGAGGGGCAGCTGATGTTCGACGGCAGGCCGATCAGAGGCGCCGGCGCCGACCGCGTCGTCGTGTTCCAGGACGCAGCGCTCTACCCGTGGCTCAACGTCCGCGCGAACGTCGAGTTCGGCCTGAAGATCAAGCGTGTCAGCGGCAAGGAGCGCCGCACGATCGCCGACCGTTACCTGGAGCTGGTGAACCTGCGCCAGTTCGAGCGCGCCTTCGTGCACGAACTCTCGGGCGGCATGAAGCAGCGCGTCCAGCTCGCCCGCGCGCTCGCCGTCGAGCCGCGGATGCTGCTGATGGACGAGCCGTTCGCCGCGCTCGACGCCCAGACGCGCGACGTGTTGCAGGCGGAGCTACAGGAGATCTGGCAGCGCACCGGCGCGACGATCTTCTTCATCACGCACAACGTGCGCGAGGCCGCTCTGCTGTCGGATCGCGTCCTGGTGATGACGCCGGGGCCGGGCCGCATCAAAGCGACGATCCCGGTGCCGCTGCAGCGTCCGCGCGACCCCGACACGCACGCCGTCGTCGACTTCGCCGCGGAGATCCGCAGGGAGCTGCAGCACGACGAGTACACGAGCAAGGCCACGGAGTCGGGCTATGTTATCTGATGTCTTCAGCGCCGCGAACTTCTGGAAGTTGGTCCGCATCGCCGTGTTCTACGCGGCGCTCATCGCGCTCTGGCAGCTGCTCTACACGCTGGACATCTGGTCGCCGTATCTGTTCCCGGCGCCGAAAGAGGTGTGGGACGCGCTACAGCGCAACGTCGAGAACGGCCGCATCTGGGAAGCGACGAGCGGCAGCATGCACCGCCTCGCGATCGGCTTCACGCTGGCCTTCATCATCGGCATGACGATCGGCATCGCGTGCGGGACGATGAAGTGGGTGGACGAGACGCTCGGAAGCCTCGTGTTGGGTATGCAGTCGCTGCCCAGCATCACATGGCTGCCGCTCGCGGTGCTCTGGTTCGGGCTGACGGAGAAGGCGATCATCTTCGTCGTGTTGATGGGCTCGATCTTCGCGATCGCGATCTCGGCTCGTGATGGCGTGCGCAACATCCCGGTGCTGCAGCGCCGCGCGGCGCAGGTGTTTGGCGCGAGCCGGCTGCAGACGATCCGCTACGTGACGCTGCCGGGCATGCTGCCATCGATGGCGCAGGGGTTGAAGCTCGGCTGGTCGTTCTCATGGCGCTCGCTGATGGCGGGAGAGCTGCTGTTCGTCAGCGCCGGCCTCGGCCACCTGCTGCAGGTGGGGCGCGACCTCAACGACATGCCGCTGGTGCTCGCGGTGATGGCGGTCATCGTCGCCATCGGCGTCGCTTTCGACCGGCTGTTCTTCGGCCCGGTGGAGTCGTGGGTGCGCCACCGCTGGGGCCTCGCCGCTCAGTAGATATGGCCCCGCTACTCGAAGCAGCCGAGCTCGCGGGCGATGATGTGCTTCTGGATCTCGCTGGTGCCCTCGGCGATCGTCGTCGCGCGGATGTCGCGGTAGTAGCGCGAGACGGGCGTCTCGTCCATGTAGCCGAGGCCGCCGAAGATCTGCACGGCGTGGTCCGCCGCGCGCTTTCCCATCTCCGTGCAGAAGAGCTTGGCCATCGCGGCCTCTTTCGCGTACGGCAGGCGCGCATCGAGCATGCGGCACGCCTTGTCGCGCAGCAGCCGCCCCATCTCGACTTCGAGCGCCATGTCGACGAGCATGGCCTGGACGTGCTGGAAGCGGCTGATCGGCCGCTTGAACGCCACGCGCGACTTCGCGTGGGCGAGCGACACGTCCAGGCACTCCGCCGCGAGCCCGACGGCCTGCGACGCGAGGTAGAGCCGCGTGATGTGGAATCCGCCGCCGACGATCGCCTGGCGGCCACTGCCGCGCCCGCCCAGCAGGTTCATGCGCGGCACGCGGCAGCCGTCGAAGAACAGCTCGCGCGTGTCCGACGAGCGCATGCCCATCTTGGCGAGCGGCGGCCCCATCGTGAAGCCGGGCGTGCCCCTCGGCACGATGACGATGCCGAAGCCCTCGTCGGTGCGGCAGAGCACCATCGCGAACGTGCAGATGTCGAGCCCGGCGTTGCTGATGAAGATCTTCGCGCCGTCGAGCACCCACTCTTCGCCGTCGAGGACGGCGCGCGTCTTGAGCGCGGCGGTGTCGGAGCCGGCGTCGGGCTCGGTGATGGCGCCGGCGCTGACGATCTCGCCGCGGATCGTCGGCGTGATGTAGGCGTCGCGCCACGCGGCGAGTTGCTCGTCGCTGCCGTGCATGATCGACTGCGCGCCCTGGATGCCGACCCAGAGCGTGAGCGCCAGCGACATGTCGGCGCGGCTCAGCTCTTCGAGCGCCAGGCAGAACGAGAGGGTGTCGGCGTCGCTGCCGCCGAACTCCTCGCCGAAGCGCATGCCGGGCAGGCCGAGGTCGCCGAGGCGGCGAAAGAGGGCGGCGTCGAAGCGCGACTCGCGGTCGCGTTCGGCGGCGCCGGGCGCAACTTCCTTGCGCGCGAAGTCGCGCACGGTGCGCTGCACCTGGAGCTGGATATCGCTGTAGCCGTTGGCGTCCATGTCGGTCCCTCCCCGTCGCGGCTCACTGTACCGGGCGGGAGGGCGTGGCTCGATAGCGCGCGAGCACACGACGATGGGCGCGTCGGAAGGGTGGTGGACGGGGCGGCGCCGGAAGCAGGCCGCGCGGGTCAGGCCAGGCGCTGGCGCTGGTCGCGCATGTGCTCCGCCGAGCGCTGGAACGAGAAGGTCGCACCGGTCTCCGTCGCCGCCAGGATGCGCGCCAGCGTGGAGCGCACGGTCGCCTCGTCGTCGTCGAAGTCGCCGTGCCGGGTTGCGCGCGAGGCCGACGGGCCGCCGGCGGGCTCGGTGCTGGGTGCGCGGACCCAGTCGGCGGCGGCGTTGGTGCCGGTGAAGAGGCCGCTCAGGTCGGCATCCGCCTCGATGAACTTCTCCATCCCGAGGATCGGCTCGCCATCGCGGCGGCCGGGGATGCGGGGGCGCTCCTCCAGCGCGTTCGACACGAGGTAGAGCAGCGACTTGTGGTAGACGCCCGCGCAGTTGTCGTCCTGCTCGGCATCGTCGGTCAGCGTGAAGATCGCGAAGCGGCCGATGGCGCCGGCGCGGATGGCGGGCAGGTAGGTCCCCTTGAACAGATCGACGGTGCACGCCGGCGCCCAGAGCGTCGACGTGGCGATCCGCAGCCCCAGGCCCTGGCTGCCCTGCATCGGCCCGTCGCTGATGGCGCCTGTGGCCGTCAGCAGCTGCACAAGCGGCGCGTGGATGATGCTGCCGGCGCTGTGCGAGACGGCGTGAAGCTCGACGGACGGATCGGCGGCGACCAGCTCGGCGAGGTGCCGTGCGACGATGCGGGCGGCTCCGTCCGCGCGGATGGTGGCGAGGCCGCCGTTCTCCTTCATCTCGTCCCACTCGGCCTTGCCGCCGAGGGTGCGAGCCAGCGGCTCGAGCGCGTCGTCGACGCGGTCCAGCAGGAAGTCCTTCGCGGCGTCGAGGATGCCCTCCGGCCGGCGATGGCGGATGGCGTCCTGCAGGATGTTTGTGAAGGTCGTCCAGGCGTCGGTGCGCCAGACGAACGCCAGCGGATAGATCTCGTTCTGCAGCAGTTGCGCGCGATAGTCGGCGATGCGCTGCACGGCGCCGGACTCGCCGACGAGGCCGCCGTGCGCGTAGAGCAGGAGTCGCTTTTTCGCCCAGCCCTGCGTGATGCGCGGGAAGTCGCGGCGCAGGATCTCCTCGACGTCCGCCTCCGATGTCCCGTACGTGCCCTCCGGCCGCAGCGCGCCGTCGTTGCCGATGCTGACGATGTGCGGGCGCAGCTCGCGGAAGGCGTAGGAGTCGCGGTCGCCGGCGGACGCGGAGCGCGACGACGCGGTGGCGGTCGCGGTGCGCAGGCTCACGGGCACGCCGAGGCGCGCCACCCACACGTCGGTGCCGCGCGCGAGCCAGTCGTCGTAGGTGAGCAGGCCGAAGCCGTCCGCGCCCCAATCCGTGCCCCACGAGTTCTGGATCCAGAAGCCGCGTTCGTCGAAGGCGACGATGGCAAAGGCGTGGCCGCCCAGCTCCGTGCCGCCGGGCGGGATCAGGCCGTCAGCGCCGGGGGCGTCCCAGCCGTCGTGCACCACCGCCGTCGCGAACAGCACGCCAACCTCCGCGATGGCGGCGTGCATCGCGACGAGGTCCTTGTGGTTGACGCGGAAGTAGGCGCCGAGCGGGCGGTGCGCGGCGTCGGCGGCGCGCGCATCGGTGAGCACGGAGGCGGCGGCGCCCGCCGGGCCGAGCCAGGCCGCGCCGGCGCAGACGCCGTGCCGGTTCCAGCCCTTCATCGCGCCGCGCGCGCTCGATCCTTCGTAGGCCTCACCGGGCCACTCGTCGTAGCGCTTCGCCATCGCGTAGAACATCCACGGGCTGACGTCCGTGGTGTCGCGTACGACGCGCCGGTGGCGGAGCAGGTAGTTGGCGACGGTGGCGAGCCCGAAGCCGGTGCAGGCGCCCTCAGCGCCCTGGTCGAGCACGGGCACGCCGTGCGCGCGGTACGCGGCCAGGTCGATGCGCGACGGGACCTCGACGAGCGTGGGCTCGTACATGCGGTCGCGGAAGTCCGTCGTGTCGGGGCGGGCGTCGAGGACGCGGTGTTTGGGCTGCGCGCCGCGCGGCTTCGCGACGGTCATCTTCGGAAGGGTTCCAAACAGCAGTTCGCGCTTCGCCATGTCCCGCGCCTCCTGACTGCCTTGCGGCGTATCCGACGCGCACGATCGTGTGGGGGGACGCCAGCATACGCCCGCCGGGTGAGGCTGTCAAGAGCGACCTTTAAGGACACCGCCTCGCATCAGAAGCCGAGAGGAAGGCGCGCCCGGACGACCCTGGAGCGGCCCAGATGGCGATGCGGCAGCTTCCGAGCCACCGTGCATCGTGTTCTTGTTCGTTCGCTTGACATTGACCGACGCAGGAGTATGCTAGGCCTCGCCCCGATCGATCGGCCGGTCATTGCCGCCTCGGCGGGTTCCAGGCGACCGGCGGCGGGGCGGGCCCGGCGGGAATCGCCGAGCGACGCGGGAGGTGCAGACGCCATGCCCGATACAGATGCCCAGAACCTGGCGAAGCGCAAGGTGGACGCGCTTCAGAACTGGCACGCCGCGACGGACGGCGCGAGCCGCAGCAATCGTAATCTCCTCCAGTACGCCGCGGGCATCGCGGCGCTGCTCGGGATCAGTGCGGGGTCGGGGGGCGTCTTCGCCATCGCGTAGTCGCTGGTGGTGCCGAAGACCGACGGAGTACCAGATTGGATTGCGACAATCGTGGTTGGCGAGGTCGCATTCGCCTTCGCCGCCGGCATGATGCTGGCGGTCCTCCTCTCGAAGGCGTACGCCCGGCGGCGGTCAGCGGAGGATGAGGCGGACGGATATCTCCGGGAACTGATCGGCATGGACCCGGACCGCTTCTGGCCGGCGGGTGACTGACGCGGAGGAGCGCTCGCGGAGGCGCGAGAGCTTGCTCCTGCTCCTGTTTCTGCTCGCCGTTGGGCTCGGGTCTGTCGTTGCCGTCGGCGGCGGGGCGGTCGCTGCCGTGGTCGTCACGCAGGGGCGACGGGTCGCGGTATCGACCGCGGTGCCGGTTCCGAGCGCGACAGCGACAGCACGCGCCGCAACGTCGACGCCGGCCGCGACCTCGACGCCGGATAAGAGTCCGACACGTAAGGCCACCGCTACTGTCACCGCGCGACCCACTGCCGCCAGCACGCCGTCACCAGCCCCTACGGCGACGCCGACGGTGAGTCTCGGTAACATCGCTCGCTAACGCTGCGAGCGGCGGCGCGGTGCGGCTGCCGCATCGCTGCGTGCAGCCAATGGTACTGGCGCACGGTCACGCCGCCGACCGCGAGCCGGCCGCGAGGCGAGGAGCGTCGCCGGAGGCCGCGTTAGCGGCCGGGGCCGTCCAGCGGGATTGCGAGGCGGAGCTTCGCGTGGGATTCCCGCCAGGGGTCGGGCTCCAGCCCCATGTGGGTCATGATGAAGCTCATGTCGCGCATGTAGCGGACGCGCAGGACCGGGCGCAGCGCCCGCGCGCGGCGGATCATCTCGTCCGGCGTGAGATGGGGCTCGGGCGGGGCGATCAGCTCGGTCAGCGGGTCCTCACCAGCGCGCTTCGTGCTCCTCGATCCAGCCGAAGAGGCCGCGCAGCTCGATCGGCGCGCCGCCGTCCGGCGTGATGCGGCCGGAGTAGCAGCCGAACATCTGGTGCGCGCGCGTGAAGTAGCTGTCCCTTCTGCCGCTTTCGGTGAAGCGCTCGAACTCCGGCTCGAAGCGCAGGTCGATGCGATCGGTGGCGGCGGTGCGGACGCGCCAGGGCTTGATCATGGCGGCGCGGTCGTAGTCGAAGACCAGGTCCTCGCTGATCTTCGTGAGGCGGCCGTCGACGCAGACGCCGTTCTCGTTCATGCCGGTGCCGTCGGTCCACTGGCCGCCGAGGTTGAGGCCGACGGTGCGGCCTCCCTGCACGCCCGACGCGGCGCCCCAGTTCCAGATGGTGTGCTCGGGCCAGACGCCGCGGCCGTAGTCGAGGATGCCGAACGCCGGCGGCGCGAACTCCAGCCGTTCGTCGCCGAGCTGCACGAAGCCGGACGCGGGCAGCGTGTTCTGCTTCGACGTGAACTGGAACTGCTCGTCGCTCCACGGGATGACGACGTTCAGCGTCTCGTGACCGGCCGGCCGCTGGATGAGGATGTCCGCTTCGAGCCGCATGCCGCCGAAGTCGGCGGCCGCGACGCGGATGCGCGTGCCGGAGCCTTCATCGGTCAGCGCGACGCGCATCGCAGGATGCTCGATGATCATGTCGCCGGCGACCGTCTCGGGTACCGCGATGGTGTGCGGCGCCACGACGACGCTCTTGTCGATGTGGCGCTGCGTGCGTCGGTGGTAGATGTAGGCGCCGCCGAGCTGCAGCCGGTCCACGTCGGCGATGGTGGCCGAGAAGAGGAGGTCGTTGCTGGTGACGGCCCAGTAGTTCCACTTCTTCTTGCGCGCGAGCGACGGCGGCAGGTTGCACGTGTGGAGCGGATGGCGCGACCATCCGACCGCCCCGCGATTGAGGCGGCCGTTCGGCCCGCAGAGCGGCACGGGCGCCGTGAGTTCCGGCTCGTGGTATGGGAGCGGCGTTGTCGTCATGCGCCGAGCATACGCGTGCGGCGCGCTTCGGGGTAGCCGTCGCGCCGCCGGGGCTTGCGGTCAGGCGCCGAACCAGAGGGCCCGGCGCGTGGTGCCGAACTCGGCCTTCTCCTCGGCGGTCTGGATCGTCGCGCCGGTGAACGGCGCGGTGACCGACGGGCCGGTGAGGAAGTCGGCATCGATGCGGCCGACCTTGTGATCGCCGAACTCGATGTAACAGGAGCCGGCGCCGTCGTAGGGCGTGGGCGTGCCGCTGCCCCGGATCTGCGCGATCAGATGCTCGGCGACGGCGCGGGCGGCGCTCTCGGCGAATACGCCGGCCTTCGGAACGGGCGCGCTGGTCACGTCGCCCACCGCGTAGACGCCGGGGAATCGCGTCGTGAGGTGCGCCTTGTCGACGGGGATCCAGCCGTCCACGGCGAGCCCGGACGCTTGGACGACGGCGGGCACGCGGTGCACCGGCACGCCGAGGAAGAGATCGTACGGCATCTCCGCGCCGTCGCGGAGCTGCGCCACCTTCCGCGCGGGATCGATGCTGCGCACGCCCTGGTTCGGCACGAAGGTGATGTTGCGTTCGCGGAACCGGTCGAGGATCGCCGTCGAGGCCGACGCTGATGCGGGCACCGGGATGCCCCAGGGCGAGACGACGCTGATCTGGACGTTCGACCGGACGCCGCGCTCCGAGAACGAATCGTCGAGCAGCATCGCGGCCTCGCAGGGCGCAGGCGGGCACTTGAATGGCTCGCTCAGTACGGCGACGACGACGTGCCCGGCGGTGAACGCGGGCAGCACGTCGCGCAGCCGCAGGGCGCCGGCGACGGAGTAGAACTCGTGGCCGCCTTCGGCGAAGCCGGGGATCGCGCCGAAGTCGAAGTCCGCGCCGAGCGCGACGACCAGCACGTCGGCGTCGTACGCGCCCTTGTCCGTCGTGACGTGGCGGGCGACCGGATCGATTGCCGTGATCAGCTCCTGGCGGAACTCGACGCCGGGCTTGGCGATGGTCCGGTAGTAGGAGCTGACCTGTTCGCGGCTCTGGCGGCCGAACATCAGCTCGAACTTCGAGAAGCCGAAGACGAAGGCGTCGTTCTTGTCGATCAGCGTGACCTTGATCTCGTCACCGAATGCCGCCGAGAGGCGCGCCGAGAGTTCCAGTCCGCCGAAGCCTGCTCCGAGAATGACGACGTGAGGGGCCATGGGTGTTGTCTCCTTGTTGATGTTCAGCGGACGTGCAGCGGGGGAGGCGTGGGAGATTGTACTGGCGGGACGCGCGCGTCGCCAAGCATGCCCGGCGGCGTGGACGCGGCGCGGGAGCGGGCGCTTCGGTCTAGGCGGCGGCCTGCTGATCGGGAGCCCAGACGGCGTAGCGGTCGCCGCCGCGGTTCTTTGCGACGTACATCGCCTGGTCGGCGCGTTGCAGAAGTTCGCCCGTGTCCGTGCCGTCGCGGGGGTACGCGGCCAGTCCCAGGCTCGCGGAGATGCGGCCGATCGTCCCCTCTCCGACTGCGCGGCGCAGCTCGAACAGGATGCGCTCCGCGACCACCTGCATCTCGTCGGCGTGTCCCAGCTCCGGGAGCAGCAGGACGAACTCGTCGCCGCCGACGCGCGCCAGCGTGTCGCCCTCGCGCAGGACAGACATCAAGACGCCGCTAACGCACTGGAGCGTCGCATCGCCCGCGTCGTGACCCTCGGTATCGTTCACCTGCTTGAAGCCGTCGAGGTCGACGAAGATGATTCCCACGGGCGAGCCGGACCGCCGGGCGCGGCTGAGACAGCCGGCGAGCCGATCGAGCAGCACGGACCGCGTCGCCGCGCCGGTCAGCGAGTCGTGGAACGCCAGGTACCGGATCTCCTCTTCGTTCCGCTTCCGCTCAGAGATATCGCGAATCACCGCCATGATGCGGGGGTCGTCGCTGCCGTCCTCGATGAGCGAGACGCTCACCTCCGCCGGGATCGAGGTTCCGTCTGGTCTGACGAGCGTGAACTCGTCGTTCCGTATCACGACGGCGCCGGTGGCGCCGCCGATGGCCGCCTGGAGCCTCTCGCGATCCTGCTCCGTGACGAATTGCAGCGCGTTCGTCCCGATCCCGGCGTGCGCGCCCAGACCCAGCAGCTCGCCGACGCGTCCGTTGGTCATGATCACCTGTCCGGCCCGGTCGGTGACGATCACCCCGTCTGGCGAGGTTTCGACGAGGGCGCGGTACAGCGCCTCGCTGGTGTGCACGGCCGCCTCGGAGCGTTGGCGCTCGGTGATGTCGTGGATGATGCACACGGTGCCCACCCACTCGCCGCGTGCGTCGCGCAGTTTCGACGACGACACCAGGGCCGTCCCGGATTCGTCACCGTACCGGAGGAATGTCAGCTCGCTCCGCGACTGCCGATCCGGGTCGAGGAGCGGCGCGAGCGCTCCCTCGATCCACCGCGCGTCCACGTCGGCGCAGGTGGCGCCGAGCAGGCTCCGCGGCGCACCGCAGAGCATTGCGGCGGCGTGGTTGGCGACGCGGACGATGGCGTCGCGGTCGAAGACCAGCAGTCCTTCGGCCATCGTGTCGATGATCTGCCTCGCCGCCAGCGCCGGCGTGATGTCGACCAATCGATAGCGCCAGATGCTGGACGTCGAGAGCGTGATGTAGCCCATGATGAAGATGTAACCGCAGGGGTAGACGGGGACGTGCATGGTGGCGAAGAAGTCGATCGTCGCGGGCATGGCCACCATCAGCGCCGCCAGCCGCACCTTCATCCGCTTGCGATGGATGACCGACTTCGTCGTTTGCTGGCCCACCCGATAGAGCACGCCGCCGCCCACGAAGAAGGCGCCGTAGTAGACGATGAGCGCAGGCCCCAGGCTGCCGTACACGGGATAGTAGCCCCAGGCGTACCGGTGCACGCCGCTGAGCACGAGATGCGTCTCGATCACGAGCACAGCCAGCACCGTAGAGAAGGCGATGCCGGCGAGCGTGAGCAGCCGCATCAGGTGTGGCTTCGAGCTGCCCGCCGCGGCGTGCATGAAGGCGCCCACCGGGACGAACACCGTGCCCAGCATGGAGAACTTGACCCAGGTGAGCGCGACGCCGTGGCCGTTCGACGAGTAGGCGGCCGCGAGGCCGAGCAGCCAGACGCCGATCACGAACGTCATGGCGAACAGCGTCAGGCTCGGGCGCGAGCCGCGTTCGCGGTAGAGGGTGGCGAGGCCGAGCAGCCAGTTCAGCAGTCCCACGACGAATACGGGGACGGCGAACCAGCTGAAGGTGTAACTCGATGACTCGAAAACCGTCACCATTAGGGCAATCCCCTCAGATGTATCGACCCCGGTGCCTGCCGGCTTAACCCCGCGATGCGCGGACCGCAGGGTATGTGGACGGGCCATGCGTGGCGCTCGGGAGGGGGCAGAAGGGGTTGACAGTCCGCCAGGCGCGGCCGCAGACTTGCACCTACAGCGATTCCATGCCCTCGCCGCGTCACCCGCCGACCGTGCCCGGGCCCAGGGGGCACCATGAACCGAGCCGCCACCGCCTGCCTGGCGATCGTCCTGTCGGCGTGCGCGGCGCTGGCCGCCGGCCACCCGCCTCGCGCGGGCGCCGTGAAGCCGCTGCCGCCGACGAACGTGTCGGTGCAGAGCGGATACGTCGTCGTCTCCACAGCGGAGAAGGCGTCCCGCCTGGACACGTACATCTACATCAGCCCGCAGCCAGGGACTAACTTCATCTACCACATGGCCGTGCCGGCCTCGATCGGCAACGACCCCGGCTGGAACTGCCCGTGCACGGCGCAGATCGTCCAGCGGGAGAGAAGCGGCACCTTCAAGATCGTGTCGGAGGTCTCGGCGCCGTTCACGCCATCACCGTGAGCGTGACGCACGGCTGACGGGCCTGCGGATCGCCGCGCGCCACGTGTCTCCGGCCTCCGCCGGCGTCCGGGACGGCCGTGGCGCCGAGTCGCGTCAAGCGGGATCGATCCGGTACACGGGATAACGCTCGGCGATCGCCTCGAACTCGGATAGCGGCGCGCCGACGGGAAGCGGGAAGTGCGTGCGGCCGCTCGTCGCGATCCGGACGTACTCGCGGAGGATGGGCGCCCGTTCCGCCGGGGGCACGGGCACGAGGTGCACGTGGCGCCGCCGTCCCTGGCGAATGACGGCGTCGCCGTTCGCGGCCTCGGCGTTCTTCACCCACTCGGACTGGGGGCCGAGCATCGATACCAGGTAACGGTTGCCCTCCACGGTCGCGATCACGACGACTTGCGAGCGCCGTCGGCCGGATGCGCGGCCACGGACTTCGAGCGCGGCCATGAGGCGCGGCGGCAGCCCGAGGCCGGACCACCAGCACTGAAACCGGTTGACCCAGCGGCCAAGGCGCGTCGGGCGCCAGCCGCTGTAGAACAGCCGCATGACGGCGTTACGTTCGGCGGGATCGGTATGCGCTGAGTTGCTCATCGGTGCGGCCCTCCTCGCTCGCCGCAAATGCTGAGGCGCGGCGACGCGGCGGCGATGAGACAGCCGAACGGGCGTCGCGTGGCCGCCCTCGGTCATGCTGCCACGGAGCAAGGTCGTGTGCAACCGGCAGCGACACGCGCCGCGGGCGAGTTCGCGATACAGGGCGCCCGGTGAGGGCTCTCTCACAAGCGCGGCCGGCGAAGCACGTCCGCTACGCGGTTCCCTCGATCGCCTCTTCGTCGACCGCGCACAGATATTGCGCGGACTTGTGCCGGAACGTGAGGGCGTACCGCCGCGGGCGCGGCTCGCCTTCGCAATGGATCACCCGTCCGATGGTCCATGAGGGCATCCGCTTGCGGACGAGGACCTGTCCGAGGCGAGGGTCGAACACACTCGCTCGCCCGAGGCGCGCCACCACCTCCTCCCCGATCGCGTAGCCCTGCTGCGCGGTGTCCGTCGATACGGTTCTGAGAGCTGACGACATGGTTCCTCCCTTACGGCTCGCGCCGTGAACTTCGCACGATCGTCCGCCGGCATCCATCAGACGGCCGCCGGCGCCAGGCGCGATACGCGGGAAACTGCTGCCTGTAGCGCGGCCCGACTCTTCACCGTTGCCCCCTGCTCTTGCCCTGTGACCTGCTGCTCGTCGATGTTGTGCGTCGCGTTACCCCGTGACTTGCGGCGCCCAGGAGCTGTCCGACAGACCCCAGATGGCGGCGACCAGCCCCTCCGTGTCGGCGGGCGACGCGATCGTGGCGTCGGGGCCCAGGGGTGCCGCGCCTTCATCCGTCACGAGGCACAAGACCCGGCAGGCCGGCACGATCGCCCGCAAGCTGCTGTACAACTCGGGAGTCGCGTCAGGCGTCGGCAGCACGGCCACATCGGGCGAGTAGGTTCTCAGCCGCTCCAGCGCTTCGTCGCTCGTCCCCTCGTACGCCACCTCGAACCCCGCCTCCACGAGCGCCGGCACCGTCGCGAGCAGCGACTGACCTCCGGCCACGAGCAATACACTCGGCATGGTTGACCGCCTCCCGCGCGCGGACGGAGCCAGTCCGTCCGCTTCGCCCCCAACCTGCGTACGCGCCTGCACGCTGTGGACGGCGCCAGCGGGCGCGCGCACAGGCTGAGGGCAGGCCAGACCGTACCACCGCCCCGTTCCCCCGGCGTTCCTTGACCGAACGGCCCGTCTGGCCATTGACGCCGCCGTCGCGTTGGCTTATACCTCGAAATCACTCGGGTACGATTCGAAATTGGAAGACGTGGCCGATGGGTCAGCCGGAGCGTGTGGCCAGCATCTACGTTCGCTTACTTGGGCGCTTCGACGTGCGGTCGGGAACGACGACCGTTCTTGACGATGCTTGGCCGCGGGCCAGGGCGCGCGCGCTCCTGAAGCTGCTCGTCCTGGCGCGGGGGCACGCACTCCGACGCGCGGAAGCTGAGGCCAGTCTCTGGCCCGATCTCGGGGCTGCCGCGGCGGCGAACAACCTGCGCAAGAACGTGCATTACCTCCGGACCGCGTTCGGGAGCGCGGGCGTCGAGCTGCCGATCAGGGTCACCGATGACTCGGTGGCGCTGGAGGCGGACGTCTGGCTGGACGTGGACGCCTTCCAGGAGGAGGCACGGCGTGCCCGTGCGCAGCGGCTCGACCCGGCGATCTATGAGCAGGCGCTGGCGTTGTACGGCGGCGCACTGCGGGTCGACGATCTGGACCCTGACCACGTGCGCCAGCTTCGCGACCACCTGCCTGCGCTCTTCGCCGAGCTGCTGTTCGAGTTGAGCGAGCTGCACCTGGCGCGCGCGGAATATGACGAGGCGGGCGAGCGCCTCAACGAGTTGCTCCGCATGGAGCCGGCGCACGAGGAAGCGCATCGCGCCCTGATGCGGCTCTACGCGTGGACGGGTCAGCGGCACCTGGCGATGCGCCAGTACACGGTCTGCCGGGACGCCATGCGTGCGGAGTTTGACGTGGGCCCGTCCGCGGAGACGGACGCCCTGCACGGGCAGATCCGCGACCAGCGCCTGGGCACCCCTGCCCGGCCGGCCGGGAGGTTCGTCGGGCGCCAGCGAGAGCTCGCGGTATTGCGCGCCTCGCTGGACGACGCGATGGCCGGCTCCGGCAGCGTCGTGGTCGTTGGCGGCGAGCCGGGCGTGGGCAAGACGAGGTTCGTCCAGGAGTTCGCTCTCTACGCGCACCTGCGCGGCGCCGGGGTGGTCTGGACGTATTGCGCGGACGACGGCAGCTCGCTGGCGTTCCAGCCCTGGGTCCAGGCGATACGCGGCATCGCCGCACTGGCGCCGCCGGGCGATACCGAGGCCGTCCGCCCGGGGCAATTCGCGCCGGAGTTCGCTCACACGAACGCTGCTCCAGTCGACGGCGCTGTGTCGCCCCCCGAGGCGCGCGTCCAGATGTTCCAGGCAGCGGCCGAGTACTTCCGGCTGCAGTCGCGAGGGCAGCCCCTGGTGATCGTCATCGATGACGTCCACGGCGCCACAGCGCCCACGCTGCGCCTTCTCGAATATCTCTCGCGCGAACTCCAGGCCGCGCACACGCGGATCGTCATCGTCACCTGCTGCCGCGACGCGGCGCGGCGGACGGCCCTGGCTCCGACGCTGAGCGAACTCGCGCGCCAGCCGCGCAACCGGGATCTCACGCTGTTCGGGCTCGACCGCGCGGAAGTCGGCGTGCTTGTCGCGGCGGTGGCGGGCAGCGAACCATCGCCGGCGTTGGCCGACGCGGTTCATGCCGCGACCGGCGGGAACCCGTTCCGGGTTCACGAAGCGGTGCGCCTCATCGAGCGGGATCCGGCGGCACAACTGAAGCCTCAGCGGCCGGGCGACGTGACGGACACGCGGTTGCACCTGGTGCCGGACGCGTGCCGCCGCGTGCTGGAAGTGGCCGCCGTCATCGGGCTGGAGTTTGACGCGGACCTGCTCCAGGCGGTCGGGCAGTGGCACGGTGTGAACGTCGTCGAGCAGTTGAGGGAAGCGACGCGAGAGCATCTCGTCGTGTCCGTGTCGGACGCGGGCGGCCGGTATCGTTTCGCGCACGCGCTGGTGCGTGAGGCGCTGTACAGCGGGCTACCCGCGACGGATCGACCGGAGGTGCACCGGCGCACGGCCGAGGCGCTGGAGGCGGCGCTGTCGGCTACCGGTCAGCAGGACCTCATCCCGGACATCGCGCGCCACTTCTCGGAAGCTGCACGCGCGGACGGCGACGTCGAGAAGGCGATCGAATACACCATGCGGGCGAGCGACGCAGCGCAGCAGGTGTACGCGTGGGAGCAGACTGTCGATTACTGGAAGTCGGCGCTCGAACTGATGGAACGGGGGCGCGTTGACCCGGAGCGGATCGTCGTCCTGCTCGAACGGCTGCAGGACCTGATATTCCGCACGGGCGATGACTATGCGGGCGGACTGGCGTATCTCGAGCGGGTGCTGGCCCTCCGCGAGCGGCTCGGACAGCACAAGGAGCTGGCCGAGGCGCACTACCGTCTCGCGCTGGCACGCTCGCCGCACGGCCCTGCCGCCAACCATCTCCCGCTGATGGACATCCCGGACGCCCTGGACCACTACTACGCGGCAGAAGATGTGCTGGCCCGCACGCTCGAAGGCCCGGCGCTCGCCTTCTTCTACATCTCGCTGGGCCTGGCGGCGTTCTACGCGATACGGAACGCGGAGGCGCTGAGCGCATCGAGCCGGGCGATGGAGATCGCGGGCCGGGTGGGAGTAGAGCCGCTCTGGGCGACGGCGAACGGCGTGCACGGCCTCGCGCTCAGGCTTGACGGGCGCCTGCGGGAGGGTCGCCGCCACCTGGAGGTTTGCTGGGAGATCTCGGATCGCCAGGACGACCTCACCCTGTCGTTCCTGACGGCGACGAACATCGCCGACTGGCACGAGGGATACGCGCGCGGCGGCGGCGAGATCTACCGCCGCGAACTGGCGAAGCCGCGCATCGCGAAGGCGCCGCGTGAACGCGCCGGACTCGTGCACGATCTCGGCGCGGCGCTCTCTCTCAGCGGCGAGCTGGCGGAAGCGAGACGGCTGTTCGACGAGGAGCCGAATCCGGGGCTCGCCGCAATGCTCGGATTCTGCGACGGACGCTGGGAGGACGCCGCGGCTGAGTGGGGGCGAGACCTTGACACGTTTGAGAAGACAGGCAACCGGTATACGCACTCGGCCCGCTCATACCTGTTGGCCGAGGTCCGCATAGCTCAAGGAGATGCAGAACGCGCGGAACAGGCGTTGCGAGCGGCGCTGGTCCCTGCGCTCGACGGTCAATCGGTCATGGTGGAGATGCGCGTGCGGCCCGGGCTGGCGTTGCTCTGCGCGCTCTCCGGCAAGCTGGCGGAGAGCCGCGACCACATCGCGCATTGCAGGGCGATCATGGCACGCGGGGAGGACTGGGGCCGGCGGGCGGCACGGGTCGACCTGGCGGCGGGTGTGCTTGCCGCCCGCGACGGACGCATGGCCGAAGCGGACGACGCGTTGCGGCGCGCGGGCGCCGCATTCGCGGAGCGCTGTCTCCCCTGGGACGAGGCGGAGACGCTGATCAGGTGGGGGCAGGTGGCGCTCGGCGCGGGCACGCCTGGCGCCGCCGCACAGAAGTTCGCACAGGCGTCCGCCATCTACAAGCGCATGGCGGCCGGTCGGCCGTGGATGGAGCGCCTGGACACGATGGCTGCGATGCCCGTGCCCGTGCCGACCGCGTAGCCCGGGCGCGCGCCCGTCCGCGAGCAGAGGGAAACCGCTCGGGAGCGGGCGCGGGTTGAGCGCCGGCGCGCCGTCCGAAGCGGCCGAGAACGCGGAATCCGGACGCTGTTAGAGTGGTGCCGAAGGTGGGATTCGAACCCACACGAGCGTTGCTGCCCAACGGTTCTTGAGTTTCTGATCCTTCTCCCTCTCCGTCCGGCTCCGTAGCTGTAATTGCTCACGTTTGTCCCGGTGCGCCCCGCCCGGCCCCGCCCGGCCCCACGGAGTACGCGTCGAGTCGGGGTCGAGCGACTTGCCATAACTTTGACGCGGGGTTGGCGTCGGATCGCTGTGCTTGGCGGCGCGGTCGCGCACGAAGGTAGCGCTCGTTCCGGCGGCCGCATCCGTTAGTGGCCAGGCACCACCCTGGAGGGCGTCAGAAGGGACATCGTGCTAGATTGCGCACACGATCTCGTGATCGTGTCGCCGCTGGCGTATCGTCTCGGCACGACTCGGATTTGTGCGCAGAGGATCGCTCGTCCCTCGTCCGGCCCTCGCTGGGCTGCTTTACGTACCTAAGGGTCCCGCTCTGGTGGCGCCGTTCTCGGAGGCTGAAGTGATTCATACGCCAATCTGCGACTTGCTGGACATTCGGGTGCCTGTGGTGCAGGCGGGGATGGGGTCGTTCACGTCGGCGGAGCTGGTTGCCGCAGTGACGAACGCTGGCGGGCTCGGCACGCTCGGTGCGGCGAATCGGCCGTTGGAGGACTTCCGGCGCCAGCTGGCTCGCATCGGCGATCTGACGGCCGGGTCATTCTCTGTCAACCACGCGATCACGGTGATCGACGAGGAAGCGTTCCAGGCCGGGCTCGACGCGCGTCCGAAGGTCGTGACGCTGGCGCTGGACCACCCGCACGACTACGTCGCGCGCGTCCACGACGTCGGGGCGCTGGTGATGCACCAGGTGACGACTGTACAGCAGGCGGAGGCGGCCGCCGAACAGGGCGTCGACATCATCATCGCGCAGGGAGGCGAGGCGGGCGGTTACGGCGGCGTGGTGAGCACGATGCCGCTTGTACCGCAGGTCGTCGATGCAGTGCGGCCGCTGCCGGTGATCGCGGCGGGCGGCATCACCGACGGTCGCGGGCTGGCGGCGGCGCTGATGCTCGGCGCGCAAGGTATCAACGTCGGCACGCGTTTCCTCGCGACAACGGAGTCACCGATCGTCGATTCGTGGAAGCAGGCGATCATCGACGCTGCGGCGCAGGACGCCGTGAAGGCTGACGTATGGAACGACATCGCGCCGGGGATGGGGACGACAGGGTATGGGACGGTGGTGCGTGCGTTACGGACGCCATTCCTCGATGAGTGGTCGGCGAAGCGCGAAGAGGCGGTGCAGGAGATGCCGCGGATCAGGGAAGCGATCGCGAAAGCGTCAGACGCCGGCCGGTTTCACGACCTGATGATGTTCGCCGGACAGTCGGCGGGAGCGATCCGTGATCTACCGTCGGCGGCGGATGTGGTGGCGGCAATCGTGGCGGAGGCGGAGGTCGGGTTGTTGGGTGCGAGCCGCTTTCTCAGGTGATTGCGATGCGCGCGGGTAGTACTAGCCAGCGCACTCCGAATCTAACGAGGTCTATTACTAGCATCTGAGCCTCGGCCTCGCCGCAGGTTGCCATCCCGGCAATTACCAGCACTCCGAAGCTCGATTAGAGTGGTGCCGAAGGTGGGATTCGAACCCACACGAGCGTTGCCGCCCAACGGTTTTTGAGACCGTCGCGTCTGCCATTCCGCCACTTCGGCCCGCTGGCACGCAGTGTAGCCGCTCGCGCCGCGCGCGGCGATGGCAGGCCACTTGCGGCGCGCCACCCTCCCCGCGTTATACTCCGCACCTGCTCGCCCGCTACGTAGCGGACGGATAGCGACACCGGAGTGCCAGCCGCGGCGGACGCGCCGGACGAGCAGCACCGACGAGACGGGAGGTCCAGCATGGTCAACCGGGTCGTGGCAGCAAACGTCGATCGCGAGCGGCTCCGTCGCGGCATCAGCGACAAGTACACGGAAGTCGCCCGCGAGCCGGAAAAGGGCTTTCACTTCCACACGGGCCGGCCGCTGGCGAAGATGCTCGGCTACGCGGACGCGGATGTCGATCGACTACCGCAATCCAGCGTGGAGTCCTTCGCCGGCACCGGCAATCCGTTCTCGATGGGCGACATCCTCCCGGGCGAAACGGTGGTGGACATGGGATGCGGCGCCGGCTTCGACACGCTGCAGGCCGCGCTGATGGTCGGAGACTCGGGTCGCGTGATCGCCGTCGACATGACGCCCGCGATGCGCGAGAAGGCCAAGGCCGGTGCCAGCGCTCTCGGCCTCGGGAACGTCGACGTGCGCGATGGCTTTCTTGAAGACCTGCCGGTGGACGACAACAGCGTCGACGTCGTGATCAGTAACGGCGTCCTCAACCTCACGCCTGACAAGGAAGCCGTCATGCGCGAGGTCTATCGCGTGCTCAAGCCCGGAGGCCGCTTCCAGGTGGGCGACATCGTGGTCCACCTCGACGTGCCGCAAGAGGCCAAGGACGACGTGGAACTCTGGTCGAACTGCATCGCCGGTGCGCTGACGCAGGACGAATGGACGTGGGTGCTGAACCAGGTCGGGTTTACCGACGTCCGCTGGGGTGCGCAGACCGACGTCTACTCCGGATCGAAGCACGAGTCCGATGCCAAAGAGTTCGAAACGCGGGGAGTAAGCTTCGCCGGCGTGAAGCCGAAGTAGGGCAGGGGACCATGTTGACCTTATCAACAACGCTCCGCCGCCGCCTCGACATCCAGGGCTACGCTTGCGTGGACGACGCGACGCTCGCCCGGACGCAGATCTGGCTCCGGTGGTCACCGGGTCTGTGCGCGACCATCGCGGCGATCGGGATAGCGCTCGCGTCGCCACCGATCCTCTGGGGGCTGGCGATCTTCGCGGCGCTCGGCGCGATCTTGCCGTTTCACCCCTTCGACCTGGTCTACAACCTGGGCATCCGGCACATCACCGGCACGCCAACTATGCCCCGAAACGGAGCGCCGCGTCGATTCGCGTGCGCGATTGGCAGTGTCGGGCTTCTCGCGACCGGCGGGCTTTTCTACACGGACCTCGACATGGCGGGCTACCTGCTCGGCGGCGCGCTCGTCGCCGTTGCCACGCTCATCACCGTTTCGCACATCTGCATTCCGTCGCTCATCTATCGGGCGCTGTTCGGGAGCGCGGACATCGCCAGAGCGCGAAGCTGAACTCGCGCGCAGAACCGGACGCACGCAGCGGCCGGTGCGAGCGCGGTGCCCAAGGTGGCACTCGAACCCCCACAAGCGATCTCGATGGCCCTTGCGGCGCGGCACCCTAGCCGCGCTATACTCCGCCCAGCGCATTCGCCCCTGGCGGATCGCTCTGGAAAGCAGGGTATTGATGTCCGCGTACACGCCCACTGCCATCACAGCGATCATCGTCGCGCGCGCCGCCCTGCCCGTCCGCTAAGACTCCCTCTCGGCATTCGGTCCACGGCCACGAGCGCGGCGGCGCCTGTGGCCCTTTCGTCGGCTGCGATGCAGTGACGGTGGCGTGATGCCGTGCCCGGTGCGGGCGCGATACCCGTAGCCCGATCTACAGCGCGTGAACCGGCGCGATGCACGGCCACAGGACTCGATCCTGCGGCCGTTTCTTGTCGTCCGATCAGCAGCCCCCGGCGCGACCGGGGATGAAGAGGAGTACCAACATGCGAACACCCCTTGCGATGACACGGTCCTTCGGCATCCAGGCGATGAGCGCGCGCGCCCGCGTGCGGACGCGCGCGCCGGAACGGAGAGACACCCGTGTCAAAGAGCTATCGCGGCCGCCGGCGAGAACGGCGGTTCGCGGGGAAGAGTGATGAGTTTCGCTGCCGGCACTGCCGCACGTTCGTCGGGCCGCTGCCGTCGGGCGGGCGGCACCGCAACCACTGTCCGCACTGCCTCTACTCGCGGCACGTCGACGGGCGCAGGCCTGGCGACCGCGCCAGCGACTGCGGTGCGTCGATGGCGCCCGCGGGCACGTTCCTGCGGCGCAACGGCGAGCACGTGCTGGTGCACCACTGCGACGGCTGCCGCGTCGAGCGGCACAACCGCATCGCGGCGGACGACGACTTCGTGCTGGTGCTGCGGCTCCCGCGCGTCGACCGGTACGCCGAGGCGGCGGGCGAGGAGCGGGGCATGACGGCGTAGCGGCCGGTCTTGCGAACGGCGGGGCGGGATGCCGGGAAACCTGTGTCTCGCCCTGCGCTGCCTCTCGCGCCACCGATCAGAACGATCATGCGGGAGGCGCCGGGAAGCGTCCCCGGAGCGCCACGGCGATCAGCCATGCCAGCACGACCGCCACATTTGCCCTCTGTATCAAGCCGAACGGCCCGATGCCGGAGCCAGCTATGACGAACAGGGCGAGCGCAACCGACCCCAGCGCGAGTGACGGGCGCGCGAGCGGGCGAAGGATGTGGCTGTTCCGGAACTGCCGAGCGGACAGAAGCATCGCGCTGATGACCGCTGCGAACGCCAACGCGGCGGCCAACATGTGAACCGTGCCGTGAGCCGTGGACGATGGCCCGTCCATCCGGTCCGCTGTAAAGGCTCCAGCCACCAGCATGCAGACGCCGCTCACGCCGACGAGCACACCGACTCCGGCCGCCCGGGCATCGCGGAACAGAGAGACTGCCAAGCTGAGGGATCCGATCCCGAGAGCCACGAACGCGACGACCTGGAGGTATCCATAGCGCCCGAGCGCGCCCTCACTGATCGCGTTTCGCACCGGACTGTAGTCGTCCTTGATCGCCGGCAGCAGGAGCACGATCGCGGCGAACGCCGCGACGCCGGCCACTCCCAGAATGCGAAGCGCCGCCGCGCCGATCCTCGTAGCTCTGTCGTTGTTGCTCATCCGGGTATTCTCGCTGTTGCCGGTGTCGAAATCTTCCCGAAACTTGCGCTCTTAGTCAGCGTCGCGCCGAACGAAACCGCCGCCGGGACTGAGCCCGCATCCGGCAACCCTCACGCCACCGATCATAACGATCCTACGCCGTCGCGAAGCGCGCCGGTACAATGACGCGCACCATGACCGATCTCTCGGCACCCACGCTGCGCAAGACCGCGCTCTTCGACCTGCACGAGCGGCAGGGCGGGCGCATGGTGCCCTTCGCGGGATGGGCGATGCCGGTGCAGTACCGCGGCATCGTCGACGAGCACAACGCGGTGCGGCAGCGCGCGGGCGTCTTCGACGTCTCGCACATGGGGCGGCTGTTCGTCGTGGGCGCGGACGCGGAGCGGCTGCTGCGCAGCGCCGTCACGTACAACGTCGCGAAGATCCGCGAGGGCCGCGGCCACTACACGCTGCTCTGCAACGACGACGGCGGCATCATCGACGACCCCTACATCTACCGCCTCGACAGCGAGCGCTTCCTCTTCGTGGGCAACGCGTCGAACGCCGACCGCGACACGGAGCGCGTGCGGTCGCTCGTGGAGCCGGGTATGGACGTCGAGCTGCTGGACCGGCAGGAGCAGACGGTGATGCTGGCGGTGCAGGGCCCGGCGGCGGGCGGCCACATGGCGCGCGTCATCGGGCCGGAAGTGGCGGCGCTGGAGAAGCGCGCCTGCACGGAGCTGCCGTTCATGCAGTCGAAGCTCTTCGTCTCGCGCACCGGCTACACGGGCGAGGACGGCTTCGAGATCGTCGCTTCGACCGAGGCCGGCCGCGCGATCTGGCGGCAGCTTCTGGCCGCGGGCGTCGAGCCGTGCGGGCTGGGCGCGCGCGACACGCTGCGGCTCGAGGCGGCGCTGCCGCTCTGGGGCCACGACATCGACGAGACGACGGACCCGTACGAGGCGGGGCTGGGCTGGGTCGTCAGCCTGGACAACGGCGCGGAGTTCGCCGGCCGTGCCGCGCTCGCCCGCATCAAGGCTGCGGGGCCGGCGCGCAAGCTCGCGCATCTGCGCGCGCTCGACCGCGGCGTCATCCGCGACGGCTGCCCGGTGCTGCGCGACGGCGTCGCGATCGGCAGGGTGACGAGCGGGAGCTTCTCGCCGACGCTCGGCACCAGCATCGCCATGGCGTACCTGCCGATCGATGCGACGGCGGTCGGCACGCAGCTGAGCGTGGACGTGCGCGGCCGCGCGATGCGGGCGGTGGTGGTGGAGCGTCCGTTCGTTTCGCCGGCGAACAGCAAAGAGCAAACGGCGACGGGCCGAGCAGACAACAGACAGCAGGCAGCAGATGGCGGCGAGAACCCGTAGCGCGTCGAGCGGAACGGCTGCAGCGGAAAGGGAGCACATGGCAGCGAGCCCGGACGACCGGAACTATTCGAAGGAGCACGAGTGGCTGAAGATCGACGGCGACGCCGCCACGATCGGCATCACCGACTACGCGCAGCAGCAGCTGGGCGACGTGGTGTACGTCGACCTGCCGGAGCCGGGCGCCACCATCGCGCAGTTCGAGAAGATGGGTGAGATCGAGTCGGTGAAGGCGGTCAGCGACCTGTTCACACCGGCGTCCGGCGAGGTGCTGGAGGTGAACCAGGCCGTCGTCGAGGAGCCGGAGGTAGTGAACAGCGATCCGCACGGCGCGGGCTGGCTGCTCCGCGTGCGCCTCACGGACGCGTCGGAGGCGGGCAAGCTGCTGTCGGCCGCGGAGTACGACGCGTTCGTCGCGCAGAGCTGACGACAGCAGACAACAGACAACAGACAGCAGAGAGGCAGCGGAATGCTGCGCGGAACAGACATTGACGACCGAGAGCAGCACACGAGCCGGAGGGAGCCGCATCATTGACCGCCGAAGCACATCCCGCGCAGGCGCCAGCCATGACTGAGCCGCACCCGTACATCCCGCTCACCCCCGAAGACCGCACGGCGATGCTGGCCACGATCGGCGTCGCGTCGACAGACGCGCTGTTCGCAGACATCCCGGCGGCGTACCGGAACCCGGCGCTCGATCTGCCGGACGCGCTTTCGGAGCTGGAGCTGCTGGACGAGGCGCGTACGCTGGGCGCTCGGAACCGCACGGCGGCCGGCTACGCCTGCTTCCTGGGCGCCGGCGCGTACCGCCACTTCCGTCCGTCGCTGGTCGAGCCGCTGGTGATGCGCGGCGAGTTCCTGACGAGCTACACGCCGTACCAGCCCGAGGTCTCGCAGGGCACGCTGCAGACGATCTTCGAATTCCAGTCGCTGGTCTGCGAGCTGACCGGCATGGACGTCGCGAACGCCGGCATGTACGACGGCGCGTCAGCGCTGGCCGAGGCGTGCCTGATGGCGTGCGCCGTCACCGGGCGGCGGCGCGTCGCCGTGTCGGAGCGCGTGCACCCGAACTGGCTCGCCGTGGTGCAGGGCTACGCGCACGGCCGCGGCATCGCCGTGGACGTGCAGCCGCACGGGGCGTTCGCGCTGACGGACGAGCACGCCTGCCTGGCGGTCGCGCAGCCGGACTTCCTCGGGCGCATGTCGGCCGCGGCGGGCGCATGGGGCGAGGCGGCGCACGCCGCTGGCGCGCTGTACGTCGTCGCGACGGAGCCGATCAGCCTGGGGCTGTACCGTCCGCCCGCCGCCTACGGAGCGGACATCGTCGTGGCGGAGGGGCAGTCGCTGGGCGTGCCGCTGAGCTTCGGCGGGCCGTACGTGGGGCTCTTTGCCTGCCGCGAGCAGTACATCCGCCAGATGCCCGGCCGGATCGTCGGGCGCACGGCCGATCTCGAAGGCCGCACCGGCTACGTGCTGACGTTGCAGACGCGCGAGCAGCACATCCGCCGCGAGCGCGCGACGAGCAACATCTGCACGAGCCAGCAGCTGATCGCGCTGTCGGCGTCCGTGTACTTTGCGACGCTGGGGCCGCGCGGCCTGCGGCGCGTCGCGGAACTCTGCTACGAGAAGGCGCACTACGCCGCGGAGCGCATCGACGCGCTGCCGGGCTACAGCGTGGAGCGCGGCGAGCCGTGGTTCCACGAGTTCGTCGTGCGGACGCCGAAGCCGCCGGACGAGATCAACCGGGCGCTGATCGCGCGGGGGATCATCGGCGGGCTCGACGTCTCGGACCTGCTGCACAACCGGATGCTGCTCTGCGCGACGGAGATGAACTCGCGCGCCGAGATCGACGCGCTGGCCGAGGCGCTGGCGCTACTGGAAACTGGAAACTAGAGACTGGAACGTAGCAGGATGTTGCGACATGGTTGAGCGGGGGAAGACGATCGAGCCGACGCTGATGGAGCTGTCGCACGCGGGCCGGGTGGGTGTGACGCTGCCGGCGTCCGACGTGCCGGCGGCGGGCGACGCGATACCGCCGGAGCTGCTGCGCGGCGAGCTGCGCCTGCCGGAGCTGTCGCAGCTCGACGTGGTGCGCCACTACACGCGGCTGTCGCAGCTCAACTGGTCGATCGACACGCACATGTACCCGCTGGGCTCGTGCACGATGAAGCTCAACCCCAAGGTGAACGACGCCATCGCGGCGATGCCCGGCTTCGCCGAGGCGCACCCGATGCAGCCCGCCGAAGACGTGCAGGGCGCGCTGGCCGTCATGCACGGGCTTCAGGACGCGCTGGCGGAGATCACGGGCATGGCGGGCGCGTCGCTGGCACCGCTGGCCGGGGCGCAGGGCGAGCTGGCGGGCGTGCTGGTGATCAAGGCGTACCTGGAGTCGCGCGGCGAGCGGCGCACGACGATCGTCGTGCCGGACTCCGCGCACGGCACGAACCCGGCGACGGCGTCGATGGCCGGGTTCGACGTGGTGACGGTGAAGCCGCAGCCGGACGGCGACATGGACCTGGACGCGCTGCGGGCGGCGCTGGAGGAGCACGGCCCGACGGTGGCGGCGCTGATGATCACGCTGCCCAGCACGCTGGGGCTCTTCGACCGCAACATCGTGCGGATCGCGGAGATGGTGCACGCGCACGGCGCGCTGATGTACGGCGACGGCGCGAATCTCAACGCCATGCTCGGCCAGGTGAAGCCCGGCGACCTCGGCTTCGACGTGATGCACATCAACCTGCACAAGACGT
>Ga0315281_10002436_pt1 | contig 27665 bp, 51 predicted proteins | sample YL17G07_0_MG_FD_204540 | JGI IMG/M metagenome (GOLD analysis project Ga0315281, IMG submission 204540) | Sediment microbial communities from Yellowstone Lake, YNP, Wyoming, USA - YL17G07_0 | ecosystem: Environmental > Aquatic > Freshwater > Lake > Sediment | place: USA: Wyoming | collected...
AGATGCTCCCTTTGGGAGAAATGCGATAATGCTGGCACAATTACTTGCTACAAAGCAGTAACGACAGATTGCTTTGAGGAGATGATATGAAAGGGATATTGCTTGACTACTTAAACAAGTATATTGAATTAGTTAAAAATATGAACGGCGGGAAACAACTCTCCATAGAAGAATTTATTCTTAACAACGGTAAAGAGTTTTCGGAAAACGGAGGGAAAGTAAAGAAATATGAATATGGTAAGATGAAGGAATGTTACAAGAATGCTTTTCTTTTGATGGTGGGTAGAAAAGAGTTGTACTATTGCGAGGGATTTGCTACATTCCCAAACCTGCCTTTGCCTGTTCTCCACGCTTGGTGTATCGACAAGAAAGGAAGAGTTTATGACCCGACTTGGAAGGACGGAGATGAATACTACGGAGTAGTTTTTGATAGGAAGTTTGCTTTCTCGAGGGTAATGAAAAATGGTTGCGGTATCATTGATGATTGGAAGCACCGCTGGCCTCTTTTGACAGGTAAAGAAAAGAAGGGATGGCGGGCGAAAATATGAAAGTCATCAAAATTGGGGTCGAATGAGATTGCGAGCATTGATTTTTGGGGTAGTGTGGGCTAACGTTCTTTATGCTATTGGAGTGCCAATGTTTTCTTTTTGGTTTTTTGCATCCGTTATGCCAGCTACGGCTGTTTTTGCTTCAATAGAACTTATTTTTAGAGAAAGGAAGACGGAAGATTAAAGGTATGAGAAAAATTCATTTGGAACCCCTTGCCTAGTGCTGTGGAGGTTCGATTCCTCCCTCTCCCACATACGGGGGTAGTAGTGAGATAAGCAATAGAACATATGATAACTATTGTGGAAAGGGCTATAGTGGAATATAATGGAGGTCCGACACCTCCCTACCCCACCAAAAATAATACTTGACAAAGTTTTAATAAAATGGTATAATTAGTTTAAGATTGGAGATGGGATGAAAAACTTTGAGAAGATGCAGAAGGACTTACCGAAAGTTGTTAGAGAAAGGTTGGAGGATAGACAAGCAATGCTGGCCTATTTGAATGAAGGAATAACCGCTGGTTATCCCGCTGCAATAGATATTCGGGATGAAGCTAGAGAAGTTTATCCCGATAACGAATCGAAGATGAAGGATTTGGCAGTTGCAATTATTTATATTTCCTCTTTCATTGACGTTCTGAAAGATCCGGCTGATTTATTATTAGTGTGCGATGGTGCGGAAATAAAATGGGACGTGAGCGTGCCTTTAAAACTACGAGGACATTTGATAGAACAATTTGTTAAACATTGTCAATGCGGTTGTGCATAGGAGTTCTTATGAAGGGAAACTTAAAAAGATGGCTCAAGAATATCTCTAAAAATGCAGTTGATGCTTCAAATAGTGTAACGGTTATGGCGGAGAATTATCAAGACGCTATGGAGTTTATAATGGAGAAGGGGCTCTATCCCGAATTTCTGCAATTTCAAATTTCTAAAGAAGAGGGAGAGGAAATGTTCGGGATCTCAAACCGTAATCCCTGGAAGGCCAGGTTTCAGAATCTATAAAAGGAGCTAAAATGGAAAAAGAAAAATCCCAGACGGAAGAACAGAAGCAGGAAGGTAGAACTACGAACGTGCAGTTTGCAGGAAAGAATGAGGAATTTATTAAAGCGTGTGAGAAGGTTGAAATTAAACCCACAGGAAGGCAGGCGAGCAAATGGCGAATGAAAAAAGGAAAAGCGTGGAACGAGGGAAGAAATTAGATTTACGAGGTTCCCGCAGAAAAATGAGAACCGACGAAGAGTTAAAGCAAGTCGCTAAAGACCTATGGGCCGGAAAAATATTTTCAGATAGGCACATTCCTTCTGGTAGCGATCCTCATATAATGCTAAGTGTATTTATGCCTTTGGCTTTTATGGATAAAAAAACTCTAAATGGTATGCAGAGGGAAAAGATCAATTTTATTTACGAGTATTACGATAAGGCAGGTCCTCGAATGATTAATGGAATGCCGATGTTTTTTTCTTGTCGCATATTGACGAAACCTGAAACCAAGAAGATGTTTGAGTATTATAATAAGTTCAAAGAAATGGCAGATGCGCTATGATAATTTTCTATTATTTTCTCGATGTTTTAATTATAGTAATGTGGATTTTGTCAGCGACTAGCATTTGTATGCTTTATAAACGTGGAGAACTTCTCGGCGGAATTGCGAGTGTTGTTGTGGGCCTGATTGCGATTGCTGTAAGCTTATTCTTTATGCTGTGGTTTATAGAGGGGAGAAAAAATGCCAGAACAAAAAAAGCAAAATAAAAGTTTTGAAGATATGATGGAAGAAACAAGTCGTATGATGCGGAAGTATGATGAGATGAAAAAGAAGGTACAGGCAACTCAAATTATTATTGAGTCTGTTGAAGAAAACGGGGAAACAGTAACTCTTCAGACATTAATCTCCTTATCCGTAACTAGCGAAAGCGATAAGGCGGAGGAGATGCTGGTTCTATTTCCGGGAATGGTAGAATTAAATAAATTCCTAAAGAAGATACCTTCTTTTGAAGTAGATGCTGAAACTTTCGAGCGTCTTATTAAAGATGGAAGGCACTTTTTATGACCTTATTTTAAATGAAAGGATATGATATGCGAATATATAAAACCGAACATACGACAGCAGACGAACTTAATTTTTTGAGGAAGATTGGTTCTTTCCACAATGGGAACAGGAACGGAAACGGAAATTTAAAACGTTTGATTCTTCTGAACAATTATAGAAATTCTGCGATTGAAAGGGAGAATTGGGATAGGGTCAAAAAAGATGTGGTCTTAGCTTTTGTTGACGACAGAATTAAGGAATTGAAACGGGAGATTGCAAGAATATGAAAGAGAAACGTTATTTCCTATTTTGGATAAAGTCAAATCGGGGAACGAATCAAAAACATATCTTTGAAATTTCGTCGGATTGGAGTAAAGACAGAATCAAAGACGAATTGGAGAGATGGTGCTCTGGTTTTGGGGCTTGGACTCACGGAGAAAATATTGTTAATTACGGATATAAAGCTGTTAAGATACCAAAAAGGCGAGAGCTTCTAAAACAATGGGATAAACTGTGTAAGAGAAAAGAAGCCCTTTATGAGAAGTGGTCAATAACCAGAGAAATGTTTAATCCTACAAGGAAACTTTGAAATGAGTCTATCTCTTAAAAAATGTCCGTCCTGTAAATTCTGGTGGTTTGATAGGACGAATTACGGATGTACGAAACAGGAGGGTAGAATAACCTATCCATCAACTATGCAATGGGAAGTAGAGAGCAATAGAATTACTTGTTCTGATTTTCGTTCGAGAAAGATGTACGAATATCTTCTTCAAAAAAACGGAGCAAAACAATCTAACAGGATGATAAGAGAAGGGGAAGGTGGGGAAATAGAAAACGGGAAAGTATCCAAAGCGAAGAGGAAGATGACTATTGATAAAAGTAGATATTTTCCGAGAAAGAAAAGCGAAGAGATTAAGGTAGTTCCTAACAAACCAAAAAGGATGATAAGAATGTATCACGATTGGCTTGAGTAGAATATGCAATAATTTCAATAGTTTATCATATAAAATAACACTTGACAAACCTTTCTTAATTTGTTATAATGTTTTTATGAAATGGAGAAAAGATGAATAATTTACAAGCTTGTATTTACTGTAAAGATCAACAACCTAGAAATAGGAAGCAGGCTAAAAGATTAAGAGATACAAGACAAAACAGACAGCGAGAAATGTCATTATGGAGGTATCTTTCAAATGGAAACAATCAAGTTTGAAATTACTGGCAATCAGGTTAAGAAACTCCACGATGATTCTATTGATTGGAGTCAGTTTGGAAAAGTGAAAGTAAAGCGAGCGAGTCACGTCGAGTTTAATAACAAGACTGGTTTCTGGTATGTCCAGAGTGCCAAAACAAAAAAGATGATTAAGGATGATTTTAAAACTCGAGGGAAGGCGTTGGCATTTGAAAAAGTATATTACTCTCCGGGCGGAAAAGGATGGAAGGAGTTAACAAAATGAAAAATTTCAAAGAGCCTCACATTGTTAAATTTGAAAAAAGAATGTATAATGAACCTCCCAAAGAAAGTAATGTTGCTTATATCGGAAGCCCATTTGACGGGAGTATGGTAAAGATTGAATTTAATTATGTGAGACCTTCGATTTTTAAAAGAGTAAAGGAGAAGAAATGAAAACATTTTTGATGCCTAAAATTTTCAGAAAGTATAAGAAAGAGAAGTGCTTCTTCGTAATGAAGGATGAGTTCGGAGGGTGGATAGGTCACGGAAATTGCGAAGAGTCATACAAAACGAGGATAAGCAAAGAAATGTATGAAAGTTTCATCCGTGAGTCGAGACGAAATAAGAAATTTTATAACACAACTCTTGCAGGAATGAGGGTTCAGGTCCCAAAATAATACTTGACAAACTTTTTAAAATATGTTATTATGCTATCATAAATTGAATTGAATGAAAGGAGAAACTAAATGGCGGCAAGAAGGATTACACCAGCAGTAGAAACAGAGGCTCCGAAAAGTAGCGGTAATGATTTCTTTTCGGCTCTCAATTCCACAAAAGTTGAAACAGCAACGAAGGCGACTAAAGACAAGATTTCAGTTCTGACTCCTGCCGAGAACGGTTTGCGCGCGAAGGTTGATGAATATGTTGAGTGGAAAAACAGGGAGAAGGAAGCCAAAGCAGAAAAGGAAAGTAGAGAAGGCGACATTCTCGAGTATGCCGAAAAAATCCGTGACGATGAAGGGTTCAATGGGAATTATCAGAAGTCTTACAGGGTTGCGGGGATCAATGCGGTCGTGACTGTTGTGTCCGCTGATAAGTTTTCCAAAATCCGTGATGAAGATGTTCCGCAAATCAAAGAACTTTTAGGAAAAAGGATTGATGAGTTTATTCAGACCAAACCAAAAGTCGCTTTGAGGGATGAAATTTTTACGGATGAGAAATTACAGAAAGCGTTAATGGCTTTAGTTCCGAAAGAAAGGTTCGGAGAATTTTTTGTTTCAACAGCGGATACTACCGTAACGGAAGGGTACGACAAAAAGGTTTATACCTTGTCCAGAAAGATTGTTGATGCCCTGCGTCAGCTAATTCGACAGGCGAAACCGTCGGTTCGGTAAATATTCAGGGTCTGGGAAACTTAAAAAATTAGGTTTGGAGGGATAAAAAATGAGAGAAACTTCTGTGAAAGGGACTTGCCCAGAGTGCGGAAAAAATTTGGTATTGCAAGATGTAGCTTTGAATAGTTGCGGAGGTTACAAAGAAAAAGGGATTCGGACAACGTGGTTATGTGATTGTGGTTTTGAGATTCGCTCTCGCAAAAGCCTTGCAGAGTGGCTTGATATTTTGAATGCAAAACTTCCTGATAGGTTTGTTCATAAAGACAAAATCGTGATGAAATTACAAGTTCCAGTAGCTAAGGTGAACCAGGCACTAAGAAAATATGCGATGGTGAGATCGCACTAATTCAAAGTTTGCCTTTAGGGGTGGGATGGTGAAACCCCTCATTTCTTTATCTCCTTTCTCACCTTTGGGGTGGATCAGGTTAAACCCCATTTCATAGGGGGACACCAAATTGGTGTCCCCCATATAGGAATATTAAAATGAGCGAAAGTAGTTATTTAGTTTTTAAGACAGAATCATCTTTTTGTCCTGAATGTAATGAAAATGCTTATCTTCTTACGAGCGTTGATAAAGGAAAATCATCATTCTATATTTGTTTTAAATGTACTTTTATTGGTGAAGTTGGAGTTGGAAGGGTTAAAGTGGAGAAAGAATAAATGTCAGCTAGAAGAGACAGATTAGGATTTTTAGATTCTTATGCCCGTGAAGATAAAGAACTACTCATTACTATCTTTCAGGATTATAAAAAAGATGGTCTTAAAATCAATGCTATAAAGAAAATTAGGACATTATTGAATACAGGATTGGTTGAATCAAAAGATTTGATTGAGTGTATGGAAGAGTATGGAGTTGATGAAATTTTAAAATTAGGCGGTTTTAAATATAGATTTGAAAAGCATAGAAAAATAAATTTAGAAGCTTACGGGGAACAACCTGGACAGATTAAATTAATTTGTCCTATTTGTCGTCGAGATGCTATTGATGCTGTTGCGGTAGTTGCGAAATCAGGTAAGCGAATAGGTTATTTTTGCCGGAAGTGTTATGATTATTTAATAACGCCTACGACATTGGTAGTGCCTTTAGAGGAGTGGGAAGAAATAAAAAGAGGGGTTAGTAAAATAAATGAATTTGTAGAACGCTTGCAGAAAAAATAATACTTGACAAACAAAAATAATTATGTTATTATAAAAATATCAAAATAGAAAGGAGTACGAGATGTCGCACTATTCAACAATTTCAGTAAATCTTGACGATGAGGCAAGTATCAAAGCCGCTTGCAACGAACTGGATTTGAAGTTCCGTCTTAATTCAAAAGTGAAGGGATATTACGGAGCGGGGGAGTCCTGCGATATAGTGATCGAAATTAAGGGTTCTCCTTATGAGGTCGGGCTTCGCAGGAATGGCAAGGGCGGATACGATTTGATTTATGATAAGTTTGGCGGTCACGTTGAAAAAGTTCTCGGCAAGGATTGTAAGAAACTTGTGGAGTCCGCTACCTATCATAAAGTTACAAAGACAGCCAGAAAGTTGGGGTATATGATTCAGCGAAAGGATAAGACAGGCGGGGGTATTCAGGTTATTCTTTCAAGAGCTGGCTGAAATAACAATAAAATGAAAGGAGATTTTTAATGACTTCGGAAAGAATTATAATTGACATTGATGGTGGCGAAATCAAGATGGAAGTGCAGGGAGTCAGGGGGAAGAAATGCACGAAAATTACAGAACCGTTTGAAAAGGCATTAGGAAAAGTAACCTCCAGGCATCACAAGAAAGAATACAACGATTTGGAAGCTGTGAACATTTGGGGAAAAGGATAAGATGAAAATTGAATATCTGATACTTATGCTTATAGGATTATTTTTTGTCCTTTCCTGTGTCAGACAGGATATATATGGAGTTGTAGCTATGCTTGTGATCGGGATACTTACTTGGGGAAAAGAATAATTGAATAGGGACTTCTGGTTATAGTGGATACTCAGGTAAGTCTGGTAATGGGAGAGCAACCAGTTAGAGAAATTGGAATATTGCAGATTGCGACTTTCATTGTAAGAATGGATGTATGCTGATAATTCTCGCTTTTATAAACCAAAGAGAAATCGGAAGGGTGCAAATTCACAATACTGGAATAGTTAATTCTAAAGGTGAATATAAATATGAGGCCTGGACTGATGGAAATAAAATCTCAGGATTTTGTCATAAGCGGGAAGATGGCTGGATGAAACTTACAGAAAAGGTTTTAAGAAAATTAAGAAAGGTAAAAGCGAGTAGTCGTAAAAATAAAACTTGACAAAACTTTTTAGGTATGATATAATTGGATTATAAAATGAAAAAAGGAGAGATGAGATGAAAAAAGATTTCAGAAAAAATTTGGAAAATATGCTCAGGGCTGGATTTGCTTGTATCTGGGTTCAGACTTTTGAAGAAGAGCGAGCATTGAAAGTCATTCACGAAGTTTGCAAGAAGTTACAAGGCAAGCTTCATGTTTGGGATTGCTTAGGTCAAGTATCAATTTATGACGATGTGCAAAATTCAGCGGATAAAAAAATCGAAGATCCAGTTTTGCTCTTTCCTCAGTTTGTTTCCGATTTTGGCGATAAGGCTGTTCTCGCAATTCTTGATTTCTGGACTTTTATCGAACAGCCTTCCGTAATTCGTTCAATCAAAAACAATCTGAATCTTCTTCGCAAGGATGGGAAAGTTGCAATCTTTGTGGGACCTCGTTTAACTCTTCCTGCCGAATTGGATAAGGACATTACAGTTTTAGATTTTCCTCTTCCGCAAAGAGAAGAGTTAAAGGGATATCTTGACTTTGTAGTTGAAAGTGCGGTTGAAGGTAGTGGAGTGGAAATCAAAGTTGGAGATGAAACCAAAGATAAATTAGTTGATGGTGCATTAGGTTTGACTTCTCAGGAGTCCGAAGATGCTTTCTCTTTTGCGATTGCAAAAAATTCTAAATTGAATGGGGATAGTGTCCAGTCGGTTCTTGATATGAAATCCCAAACTCTTCGCAAAGATGGAATGTTAGAGTATCTCCAAGTTGAAGAAAATATGGAGTCAATCGGTGGATTAGATAATCTAAAACATTGGCTCGTTAGAAGGAAAAGGGCATTCGGACAAGCGGCAAGGGCATTTGGTTTGCCGAACCCAAAAGGAATTTTGTTGGTTGGAATTTCAGGTTGCGGAAAATCTTTGACAGCAAAAGCTTGTGCATCGAACTGGGAAATCCCATTGGTTAGGTTTGACGTGGGCAGGGTGTTTAACAAATTGATGGGAGAGTCCGAAGGTAACATTAGAAAAGTTATCCAGATTGCCGAAACAATGGCTCCTTGTGTTTTGTGGATTGATGAAGCTGAGAAAGGTTTATCAGGAACGAAAGCAAGTGGCGAATTGGATAGTGGAGTTACCGCAAGAGTGGTCGGGACAATCCTAACGTGGATGCAGGAAAAGACTGCTCCTGTGTTTGTGATTGCAACTGCTAATGATGTTTCCAAATTGCCTCCCGAATTATTACGAAAAGGAAGGTTTGACGAAATCTTCTTTGTGGATTTACCAAACGAAGAAGAAAGAAGTGAGATTGTGAAGATTCAGCTAAAGAAAAGAAATAGGGAATTAGGCGAAATGGAAATGAAGAAAATTGTGGAAGCCAGCAAGGATTATACAGGTGCAGAAATTGAACAGGCGGTTATTGCTGGATTGTATGAATGTTTTGAAGAAAAAGAAAGGAAACTTACAGCAAATGATGTAGTGAATGCTATTAAAAGTTTTATTCCACTTTCAACTACGATGCAAAGAGAGATTGATGAGTTGCGAGATTGGGGAATTGTGCAAGGTAGAGCGAGAAATGCTTCCTTGAAAGTGAGACAGATTCCATCTTTCTTAGGTAGCGGTGCTCCGAAAGCAAGAACATTTACTTTCAAAAAACAAGAAGAGAAGATAGAAGAGAAAGTAGAGGATGGGAAAGAAACAGAATAAAGAATAACAAAACAACACCGGTGTTGTTCTGATGAGATGAGATGAAAAAGGAGAATGAGATGCCAACCTATCGAGGGTATAAACTAAAAGTCTGGAGAAATCCGAGTCATAGTAACCCCGCAAAAAACTACGAAACAGTTCAATGGTCGAACGGAGACCTCACTTGTAATTGCCGAGGATGGATTTATCCTAAAAACGGAAATCCGAGAACTTGCACGCACGTTCAGCGCGCAGAGATAGAGTTAAGAAATAGCGCGCGTGTACCTCCGATTCGTGGAAAAGGAATAGGAGTTAATTTCACTCCGATTTTGGAAGAAGCACGGAGAAAGAAACAGCCGGCTGAATTTGAAACGAATGAAAGAATGTACGTGCCTCCATTTAAACCAGTACCTTTTAAAAAATATAAAAGATTGATTCGGGTAGATACAGAAGCTTAAGGAGATAATATGGAAAAGAAAGCAAAGAGTTTGGATATTTATAAGGCTGGAGTTATTTGCGACTTAACAATTCATTGGTATAAGGGAATGATTAAACTCAACCCTGAGGATTTGGGATTCGATGAGTTTCCTGAAACGGAATTGATTTCTCTGGGTAGAAAAAAACTTATCCAAAAGAAGCATATCAAGAAAATCTATTCACTCGATTTGAAGGCTCGAGCTTTTTTGCGGAATAATGGATTTATCTTTCCAATAGGTCAGACGTGGTTTGTTCCCTATCGCAGATTGGAAAAGGTGCTCGAGAAGATGGATGAACTTAGGAATCAGTTTAACGGGGAAGCGAATGATTTTATCAACACTTACGGAACAGTCCGTCAAGAGATGATTGACGAATACAGAAGAATCTTCACCGAAATTCTTAAAGAGCATCACAAATCGGAAGGATGGAATAGTCAGCAATTTCAACCTCATCTGGAGTTTGAAGTTAATAAACTTCTTGACAGATTGGTTGCGAGGTTTCCTTCCGAAGCATCCCTTCGCAATAAGTTTGGGTTTGAGTTTTTGGTTTTTGAGATAGGAAGTCCTGAGTTTAAGCCTGTTGAGGAAGGTGTAGCTATTGATAAGGCAAGACTTAACATACAACTTGAGTCCGAATATCAAGAGAAAGTACGATCGAAGGTAGATGGGTTTCTTGCAGACGTGGTAGCCGAACTCAAGGGGATGGTACTTGATATTACGAAAAATATGATTGAGCAACTTGAAAAGGGAACGCTTAACAAAAACACCGTCAAGGGATTCAAAAATTTTGCGGATACCTTCCGACAGTTGGACTTTGTGGATATGGATATTGATGCTCAGTTGGGAGAGCTTCAGAAAAGACTTGACTATGCTTCCAAAGAAGATTTGAAGAACGAAGATTTTAAAGCCCGGCTAAGAGATGATATTATCACGGTAAAAAATATTGCCCACAATATTAATGTTTCCAAAATTCTTGGGAAATTTAGGAGAATGATTACGATAAGAGAGGAAGGTGAAGAAGATGAATCCATAGATACGAAGGTAGAGAAAGAAAAGAGAATGATTCAGGTGGAATAAAATGACAGAGTCGGAGGATAGAATCGACCATAGAATCGACCATCTTTCTGTTTGTAAAGGGAATTTAAATTGCCCGAGATGCGGTAGGAGAATGTGCAATGGTTGTACTACTGAAGATAGAAGAGATGTACTACCTCATAAGAGAGGTCACAAAGGCGAGTGTTTGATATGCTCAGGAATGTATACGGAAGGAACAATTATATTATATCCTGAAAATTTGCCAGTTTGTCCGCAGAAGAAATATCGTTTAATTAGGTTGCAGTTAGAAGATAATGCTTGACATTTCTTTTTGTTTATGTTATAATTACTAATATTGGAGAATGAATGAAAGTCGAAAAGTTTTTTGATCCCAAAAATATTGAACATATTAAAGCTTACAAAGAGTTACAGGATACTGGTGTTTGGCCTAAAGGGTTTATTCCAGAAGGAATAGAGTTTGGTCCCGGCTGGCAAGTCCTTATTGCTTTTAGAATTGCAGATTTGTATATCCAACAAAAAATGGGTGAAATATGATAAGTTATTATTATCCACAAATGCCCACATTGATTTCGATAACCCAGCCTTTATTTTCCCAACTGGATAAAGATGAAGATACGGTTGCGGAACTCAAAATCAATGGGACTCATTTAATCCTGAAAAGGTTTGAATCTTCTGTTCATTCTCCATTTCCGAACGTTTATGAATTTTGGGGTAGGGATGGGAATAAACTTAAGTACAATCCTTCTCGAGAAGTTATACAAGCTTTGGACGCTTTGAAATGGGAAGGGGATTGCGAGATAGACGCAGAGTTGGAGCATACAAAAGTTCATAGTCGTAAACATACTATAATGATCCACAATGCTATGATTTGGAATGGAGAATTATTAACTAACAAAACTCTCAGGCAAACAAGGAAGATTGTGGAATCACTTTTTAGCGGGAACGGTCATTTAGTTTTAATGGACGCAGTTGAAAGAAAAGACTATATACAATTAAGAAATCTTAATGTATATCCTTCGATCCAATGGAAAAGAGGTTATCAAAAAATTTTTGATAAATATACCCCACTTGAAGAAGTTGAAGGATTGGTTATTAAAAAATTGAGTGCCAAACTCAAAGTAGGTTTGCATAGTTGTCCAGAAGTCAAAACGATGTGGAAAGTTCGCAGACCTCACAAAAATTATAGGTTCTAACGGAGGATTTATGTCAGAAGGGAGGGTTTATCCAGGTGGTGAGACAACCGAAAAAGCGAAGGAAAGACAAAAGAAAGTGATGAAGGATTCAAAAGAGACTTTTGCCAGAATGGAAAGGGAGAAGAACGACAAAACTCTCTGTCATTGCCCCCAGTGTACGGAGGATAGACAACGTGAAATCGAAACTGTCGGATTAGGGAGCCTCGATATCTAAGGGAGTAATCAAAACTATTTTGGAGGAGGGCATAAAATGGGATTTTTAAAATGGTTATTTTATATTTGTATGATAATTCCTATTATTTGCGAACTCGAAGCTATTCTTTCAACTAATAAGATGATAGCACTCGGGAAAAGAGCGAAAGATATTAGTAAATTGCCTCACGAGGCAAAGGTACTCGCTTTTGGGGCAGATAAAGAACTTTTCTCTGCCGTAATTATGCACGCGTTTTATTTAACGTGGCTTTTCTTCGGTTTATTTAGTTCCCAGAATTGGCCTATTTTCTTGTTTTTGCTGTTGACTTCTTTTATTCCGAAGAGAATTTTTTTGTTAAGATTTGCAGACGGAGTAATTTCGTTTTGTCTTTTGATATTTGCATTACTTAATGCTTTTCATTTTCATATTCCAGTTTTAAATTTTTTGATTAGGTGAAAAGATGATAGATTTATGCACGCCCAAAGAAAGAGAAGAGTTTTGGAATAAGAGACTTCTTTTTCCAAAATTAGGGCCGGCATTGGCGAAGAAAGGATATCGGATATCAGCCCAATATTCCAAAGAAAGATTTGTGGGCGGTGGTGTGGTTAAAATAGATATGGTAGTACTCAAACCGTATACCATTGGTGCTGGTGCTGGAGAAGCACAAATTACAATCAAATTTAGACCGAATCATTCTAAATATCATTATTCTGTAGAAACTAATTCTGGTTCTTTTGCTTTATCTAAAGAGAGTCGTAGATTTCGTTACAAGTCTCCAGATTTAATTGCTATGTGCGATATTGTTGATTACCTGTATATGAAACTTTTAGCGGAAAGGGAAAGCGACGAAAAAAGTAAGCAGGAGAAAGAAAAGTTATACAAGAGACGACTTGCGGAAGCTACAGAAATCGGTAAAGCTATTGGTGCAAAGATTGATGCTAATGTGACATATGGCACTTTTTCTTTTACTTTTAAGACGATAGACGGAACGGAAATAAAGATGAATTTTCATCTTACGGAGGATGGGGATATTAGGGATTTTGATATAGACGGAAGGATTAAAAAGCATCATTTTTATTCACTTATAGATAGTTTGCGAAAGTCTGTTCCAGATAGTAATGGCGGGGGATTTGTTAAGAAGAGGAGATTCGATTTGACATCTGATATTGTTACGAGGATTGCAAAAAATGATAAAATAACTAAGATAGGATTTTCTATGATTAGGTCTTGGAAACGAAATTTTAATCTCGAAAAATAAAAGGAGTATTATGAAACCAGAATTAGATAAGCAATTATGTGAGAAATATCCGAAGATATTCGCTCAACGGCATTTACCTATGACCGAAACCTGTATGTGCTGGGGATTCGATTGCGGTGAAGGGTGGTACTGGTTGATTGATAATCTGTGTGGAGCTATTCAGTCGTATTGCGATAGTAGGAACGATGGTGTTCGTATCAGGAACAAGGCTCGTAAAGAAGGTAGATTATCAGACGGTTTTGGATACGAAGGCGGAAAAGAAGAAGAGAAAGAGTGGCAAGTAGAAGCTACTCAGGTTAAAGAAAAGTTTGGTGGGTTGCGATTCTATATCAACGGGGGAGATGACCATATTTATGGGATGATTGGTCTTGCTGAACATATGAGCTATGGAATTTGCGAGATGTGCGGAACTACCGAAAATGTTAGTTCTGGAAAGGGAGGATGGGTAAAATATTTATGTCCAAAGTGTAAAGAAGAAAGAGAAACATATAGGAGAAAATTTGAAAAATGAAGAAAACTGTTTCCGTTTTTACTTTCGCAGTTTAGCGTTTTTTTGCATAGTGTTCAGTCTCTATAAATACAAAGTTTTATTTTCGTAGGGAGGCTGAAAAATGAATTTGACGAAAGAACAAAAAAGGTATATAAAACGCAGGGTGAAAGAACTAAAAGTTAAGAGGCAAAAGACGGGATGGGGTTACTGGAAGGTAGGATTGCTTGCTTGCCTTCTTTTGTTAGGGTGTTCTGCTTTTCGTTTTGCTGACCCAGATATAACATCTGTATTGATAACAGAAGCTAAATTTCTGGAAGCGAAACTTGCAATACAAAATTATAATTTGCAATATGCTCTTTTAAAATCGGAAGAAAAGAAAGCGGAAGTATTGCAAGCTAAAAGGAATTTTGGTTGTACTCCAGAGAAAAAACCAGAGCCTCCTGCAATGGTAGAACCAAAACCAGAACCAAAACCAGAACCAGCTATTGTAAAACCTATTCCTAAAAAAGTTGGGAAAGCAAAGGCAAAGGCTGTTATTTACAAAGTTAAGAGAGAAGGTAACACCTGGACAGTAAAAATGTGTAAATCCGCAGTTAAAAGCAATACGAAGGTTCGTATTTTTATCGGATATTGCTATTATGAAAGTATTCCTGATAAGGACGGTAATGCCACATTTAAATGGTATCCTCCAAATCAGACCAAAGTAGGAGTGAGTGTTTTTCAATTAACGAATAATCCAGAAATAGGTTCTGGAAATACTCTTTGTTCTGTAGTCATTCCAATGCCATAGGAGCAAATTATGGAAAAGTATATTTGTAAGCATTGCGGTAAGAAGGGTACTAAAGAAGAGTTACTACATCATATTTGTAAAAGAGGGATTGAGAAACATTACGAGGATGAGGATGATAGTTTCTTAAATTCTCTAATTCTGGTTGGTGCTATAACTTCCTTTGAACCCGAGCCACATAGTTCTGAACCCGAACCACTCGAGGGTGGCGGCGGAGAGTTTAGTGGTGGTGGTGCTTCGGGAGACTTTGGCGAATCAGAATCCAGTAGCGATTCCGGAGATTCCGGGGGAGATTCTGGGGGCGGAGATTGATGTCTTAGAATATATTTGACATTTCTATCTTTTTATGTTATGATATAATAATGGATATAGTAAAGGCATCGCAAATTTTAGATGTAGAATCGAAAGTCCTGAGAGCATTTGATGTTCTGGATGTTTACAATCCGCCAAATACTCTTCAGGGATATCTTTGTATGCAGTCGGATGATAAGTATGAGTATGGAAAAAAGGGAATTGACAATTTTTTGAAATGGTTCGATAAAAAATATGGACTGGAGGAAAAATGAAAAAGTGGTTAGTGTTGGCTATTGTGATTGGGTTGCTGAGCGGGTGTGCCACATATAAAAACTACGATAAGATTTCTTGGCACAAAGATACATCCGAGTTGGGAAGTTTATGGTTGATGACTCAGGATTATGATGGTTGCAAAAGTGAGGTAAGAGGATTGGAAAAGGTATCACTTGGTTTAGAGTGGACTGGGTGCATTCCAGGACTGACAGCAAGTGGTATTTTGAGATTAAAGGCTCAGGATAATTTCAATAAATGTATGGAAAGTAAGGGATATAGAAAATGATTCTGAATGAGACCGCAAAGCGGTGTGATAAGGTTCTTAGAATAGTCAACGGGAAGAATTTCGAAAAGAACACTTGTTATAATTGTTCCTTTCTTACTGGGCCTGGAGACGGGGTTAACGACAAGTGTGAGAAGAAGCATAAGATTGTTTTGTACGTTTTGAAGTTTGGGCCAGTTAAGGAAGCGTTTTATCACCGAGATAATGAAAAATGGGCATGTAAGGATAAGAAATGAAAACATCAGGGTGGATGATAACAGATGCGGTAAATTGGGTGTCTTGCCCAAAGTGTGGATCAAGACCTGGACACGGATGTCAAACTCCCAAGGGTAGAAAAGTTAATTGTCATGGGGAAAGGGTTCAAGCTCTAATATCATCACCACTCTACAACGAAAAGAATTATATGCACGTGGAAGCCAAAAGTTTTACGGAATGGGTCAAGTCTCGTGGCTATCCCTTGTCAACGGAAGGGTAAATGGAATGAAAAATTGGTGGTACACCAGAAGCAAGGAACGGATGAAGATATTTGATGAAGATTTTAAAACAGCATTAGTCATTTATTCTGTAAATGGCTTGATACTATCTAATCCGCAAATAGTTTATACTACTCCGAAATTACATTACCCATTTCATACATCTGCAATAGGAACGAGGATTTATCAATGGCCTAAATTTAACAGAGTTAGGGTTTACGAGAAGTGGGACGGGACGAATATTCTTGCCTATTCTTATAGAAATTTTATGGGGAAGAGATTTGTCACTTTCAAAACAAGATTAACTCCCGTAGTTCGTTCCTCAGCTTTTGATACCAGTACTTGTGTCGCAGGGGGAGTAGATTTCAAAGCCCTTTGGGATGAGATTTTAGCAAAGCATCCAGAACTTAGAGCACCAGAAGCAGTTATGGATGGAGAATATGCTTTTTCTTATGAGATGTATGGATATATGAATCCGATAGTGGTTATATACAACGAACCTATTTCAGCATCTTTCATTTTCGCAGTAAAACAATCGAATGACGAGATTGAACCTCCAGATAAATTTAAGCATACTAAAATAGTAAATGAGTGTTTGGCTGATGCCGGGTCCGAAAAAGATTTGGTGAAACTTTACGAAGCTATGCGTGAGCAAGCAAGGTCAAAAATTCAGGTTCAGGACGATGGGTCAATCTACGGATGCGAAGGGGCTGTGTTCTATGTCTTTACAGAAGAAAGATGGAAGATGTTCAAATGTAAGCCCGACCAGATTGAACAAATACACTGGGCTGGGGATGCTATTGATTATCATTCAATAGTTTCTACGGCTAAAAATGCCCTCGAGAATATTTCGGTAGACGAGTTGACTACTTCATTCGTAATTGATTTATTGAAGGAAGAGTTTTCTGATATTCAGATTGGAAAGTCTGGAATCAAGATTCAAAAAGCTGTGCAAGCGGTTAAAGAATATACTCATTTTAGAGCTTTTGTGAAGAAAATTTATGATAATTGTCCTGATGTAAATAAGGGGGATAAGGGAACATTGATGAGATATTTTTCTCAATTTTGCCAGAAGAAACAAATGCGACCTGTATATACTGCATTAAAAGAAATGGGATTCGTAGATGGTTAAAGGTCTAATGATACGGTTGCCTAACACAATAGATGAATTTCAGGGACGAACAATAAAAGGCACATTAATAGAAAAAATAACTAATGACGAAGAAAAAATTTGGAAGTGCTGTATATGCGGGAAGGCACTAAATTACCGTCAAATATATGTGAATGGAAGATTGGAGATTTTTTGCTTTAACGACAATCCAGATAGAGCAATTTTGATGGAAGATTTTGGAACACCAAATAAGTTCCTGAGGAGAATTACGATAGAATGAGAAAATGGTAAATTGCGATTTTTTGATATGTGTTAAGATATTTGTTAAGGAGAATATAGAATGAATGAAATGCCCGAGGTAAGAACGGAGGACATACAGAATTTTCTTCGTCTGATTAGTTGGGGGGCAAGGAATTATTCGAGTAGGATACCAAAGGTCGAATTTGATTACGATTACTTTTATAGTGAGGGACTTAGATTATTAGATAAATGTATGCGATTTTTTCACGAAAAACTGGTTGCTAACCCCGATTGTCTTAGCTCTTATCGTAAGGCTAAAAAGCCAGGTATGAGAATTGCGAAGAATTTAGAAACTATAAAGAAATTAGATAATAGGCTGGGGAAGAATGTATCACATCCAATACTTTCATCATTGGCTTTTTCAAAGTATTTCAGGACTGCTCTTTTCAGACGGTTCAATAATATCCGTAGAATGTCTTTTGCAGCTAAGCGTACGGGTATAGAAATCCCAATGGAAGAAAAGGGATTGGTTGGAGAAGTAAGGCTTGGTATAAATGGCTTTGATGTTGTGGAATACAAGGAATTAGTAGAAGATGTGGCAAGTAAAATAGATGATAGAATTGAACGCCTTATTTTTTTGATAAAGGTAAATCCTCCAGAGGATTTGTGTAGTTTAGCTATAATAGATAACAGACGCAAACTTAAAGTAGGTATTCATCGCAGATTGAAAACAGGAAAGAGGAATAGTTGGGGAGGAAAAAGTGTAGTTGTGAGTGATAAGAATATAAGAGATTTTCTATCTGCTACTCAGGGAGTTACCCTTTCTTCTATGGAATATAATCAAGCTTTTGAAAATGTAAAGAAGAGAGTGGCGGAATTGCTATTGGGAGGCGAGGGATGAAAAGGTTTTTCGTTACTACGATAGATAGTGAGTATGATACATTAAAGAAGGCTACGGTGAATGTTAGGAGCTATACAAGAAGAGGTAAGATAGTTCAGGCATACACCCAACAGAGATTGATGAGAGAAGATGCTACTAAATTATTGGGAAGGATGAAAAGAACCGGCGGATTTTCTTGGAGGGCTTGGGGTGGAGAGCATGAACCAAAGACGGGGTTTATGGTAGGAGCAAAGCATGGTCCTATCGTAGCTTCTGAAAATACTCTTGATTTATTCGCGTGGTTGAAAAAGGAAAGGGCTGTAAGAGAAGACCCGAACAAATTTTTTGGTGGATGGATTGATAAAAAAACGGGTAAAATTCATTTGGATATATCTTTAAATATGGCTAATAAACAAGAAGCTTTGGATAAAGGAAAGCAAAGGGGAGAGATTTCAATTTGGGATGTTGTCAAACAAAAAGAAATTAGAATATATTAAGAGGGGGAAGAAGATGACAAAAAAGAAAGAACCAGACAAGGTGAGATTTATTTTCGGGAGAGACATGACACCAGAAGAGATGGTAGATGCCGTTGTTCGGATGGCGAAAGAGTATGGTATCCCTTTCAAAGACAACCGAAAGGAGCATGGTATTCCCATCGTAGATAGTCGAAAAAAAGAAAGAAAATAATCGGGCAAATAAATCTTGACATTTTGTACTATAGATGGTATAATGTATGGAAAGGATGAAGAATGATTTTATATTTTATGAGACGCGGTGATAGGTTATTGATTTGCGATAAAGAATTATTTGAAAATCAGGATGAGGAAATTACAATAGGATTCCCACTTTTTCGTCTTGAAGCAAAAGGTCAACAGGAGAAGGGGATGATATCGAAAAGATGTTGGGAAAGATGAAAGAGGGAAAAAGCTATAAATTTATATTAATGCCTTATGAAAAAATTTATGAAAGGGGAGTATATGAATCTTTCGGAAGTATTATATCCAAATAAGAATTCACTTTTAGTGAAACCAGCCCCGCAAGTTAAAACTCGGACAACTCTAATCGAACGTTTTGATGGGAGTGCATTTTTACTTTTTACGAAAAATGGAAAGTTGGAGAAAAGAGAATCTGAAAATTTATTTCAAGCGCAGGAAGAAGCAAAAAGGTTAGGATTGAAGGTTGAATTTCAGAAAGAATTTGGTAGTCCTCTATTGCAAAAAATTGAGGAAATAATAAGAAATGGGAAATAAATGGGATTTGTGCGGTGTAAGAAAAGACAGGAACGTAAGGTAGACCAAATATTTTGTATGGTTTGCAACGAAAACTGCGAAGAAAAGAAAAATCTTGATGGTGTAAGACTTGCAAAAAACGAGAAGATAGTAAAACTCATTCGGAGGTAGAAATGGAGAAAGACTTAAAAGCTATTAAAAAATCAATAACCATCGTCAGCGCAGACAAGGATATCAACGAATTAATTACGGAATATATAAATAAGGATTACGATTGTTTTGGTAGGGCTTATTTAGAAGGTCACAAAGAATGTCGGGAATGTGTTATAATAGTTGAATACAAAGATTTTCAAACCGGCGAGTTCAGGCGAGATCCTCTGTGGGTTGCTTGTCTCGAAGCCCATAAGTTTTTGACTGAAGCGGAAATAAAAGTGTCACAAGTTGAAAATACAAAGGAGGTGGAACCAGAGATGCAAGAAGCTGAGAATCTTTCCGAGGCTGGAGCGGTTGAAGTACCAGAAACACTTGCGGAAACTCCTATAGTGGAAACTCCTATAGTGGAAACTCCTATAGAGAAACCCAAAAGGAAGTCTGTTAACGTTGAGGGGCATAGTAAGACATATTATCGCAGTTGCAGTAAATGCGGAGAAAAGAAGTCTCTCTACGAGTCCACATATAACAATGCAATAAAGCGATATGGCAGTTTGGAGGAAATGAATAAGAAATATCTTTGCAAGAAATGTCGTAAAGAACAATAAAAGAACTTAGGTGGTGGCGTGGTAGCCTTATGGGGAACGTCCTATATGTAGCAATACTACAGACCTGACCATAGCAGACCAACTGCTCACCTAAAATTTTACGGCGAGGCTCAGTCGAAATTGGAGGATGGGTCTATTATTCCGCAAGGGATGCTATAGCAATAGATACCCACCTGTGGTAGTAGACAGACCACCGGAAGGTCAGCCTCGCCACCATTATAGGATTTATTATGGTTCAAGGAGAATTATGCGAGTTATGTTGTAAACCTAAGAAAAAGATAGTTAAGCACCATTTAAAATACAAGCCGGAGATAAAAGTTCTTCTTTGTATGCGTTGTCATTTTGTGGTGCATACATTATCTAAATTTACTCCAAAGCAAAGAAAGCTTTTGCTTTCGTGGATTGATACTTATGGAAAATATTGGAAAGGTAGATATCAGTATAGAACTACAGAAAGCTATAGAAAAGAATCAATAGAAAGGGCTAAGAAACGAAGTTTTAAAAAGAAGGATGAAATAGCGAAGTACCAGAAACAGTACTACGAAGAAAATAAAAAAGACCTTAATGCTTATCATAGGAGATATAAGAAAACCGAAATGGGCAAACAACATACGAAAAATTGGAACTCAACGGGCAAAGCAAAAAAATACAAACACGATTGGTATTTAAGGAATAAAAAGAAAAAATGATTCAAGAAAATCTTTTTAAAAATAGTATAAAAATTATGATTATTGATGGAACGAATTTCGCATTTCGAGCCGGGTTAGTAAGTGGGTTTTCTTTATCTACGAGCGAAGGAGTGGATACTACCGTTTTATTTGCGATGCTAAATATGATTAGGCATCAAATGGATAAATATAAGCCAGAAGAAGTGTGCGTTTGCTGGGATTGGGAAGGATCGAAGATAAAAGAAGCATTATATCCTGAATATAAAGAAGCAAGGAGAGTTAGAGAGAAAAAGAAAGATGTTTCTCCTATTGATAAAAACCTATTTATAGACATTGGACAACAGATAAAAGAAGTGCAGGGAGTTCTTCCTTATTTTGGGATAAAGCAAGTAAAAGTTCGGGGGGTGGAGGCAGATGACGTAATTGGTTTACTGTGTGAGGAATTGAAAGATGTTTTAGTAGTGTCGAGTGATAAAGACCTTTTACAATTAGTGGAAAATGGAACGTTAGTTTATTATACCCCAAAAGATGTATTGGTTACGAAAGATAATTTTAAGGAATTATTTGGAGTGTCGCCAGAACTTTTTATTTATTATAAATGTATTTTAGGGGATACAAGCGACAATATTGCTGGGCTTATGGGATTTGGACCTAAGACAAGCGCAAAGTTAGTTTTGAAATATGGGTCTTGGAAAAATTGGTATCCTCCTCCCGAATTTTTATTGAGAGATGAAATTCTTATGGATTTAAATAAATCTCAAAGGGAACAAATAACAGGGAATAGAGTGATAGAAACTCTCGACCGTAACTATTCATTGATGAAGGCGGGGTTCTTAGTTCAGGATTTGAAGGATACAGTTTTAAAAGAATTTTTAGAACAGACTACCACATTCGATTCGGAGGAAATAGAAAAATATTTCGAGGATAAGCAGTTTTCGTCATACATTGCGAGATTTAAAGGATGGATTATGCCGTTTGCTATGATGGCTTATCATAAGACTTTCAAGATTGGATTAAATAAAGTGGCTGAATTTCAAGAAGATAATAAAGTATGAAGGCATATGTAGCTTTGGTTAGAAATAGGCAGACGGGATTTGACGAGCCTATCGCTGGTTCTTTTTCGGAAGAGATTTGTAAAAGAGAATTAAGAGCTTTTTGCGAACTTAATAATAGTAACGATTGGGATTTGGATAATGCAAGTGTAGAGTCTGTTAAATTTTATAATGGTAAGGAATGATGACGAAGCTAAACAAAAAGCAGACACATAAATTTTTGAGAATGGTTGAAGATGGTCTAAAGCATCCGGTTGGTCCTATTCCTACTCCCCGGCTTGAGCAAGCTACAAAACAAATTATGAAAGATGCCGAAGTCCAGGCAAGCATTAAGAAACTTCTGGAATGGACTCCAGAGGGTGTGGATTTAGAAGAAATTTCTAAAATTAATTATCCTCCAAATGTGTGGGGCAAGGATAGAATGTTTACAAATGGGGATGATAAGTGCCCGTTCTTTTCTGAAGCTTATCTTTATAACCTGTTGGGAAAGCAAGATGGCAGAACGTTACTTGCGTTGATGAGGCAACTTTGTGAATCATTGGGGATAGAAACTGATTTATGATATGATATGAGAGGAGTTTGATATGTGGGTTTTTACAAGGGACGGTTTTTTGAGCATCGTGGAACACAATTTAAATTCTAATATTTTGATTGTGCGAAGTCGGTTTAAGAATCACATTCAGAAGATTTTCGGGGAAGTGAATGTCGAAGAAGATGCAGGTACGGATTACGAATACAGGGCAGAGATTCCAAAAGAGAAAGTAGCGAAAGTAATGTCTGATTTAGTAAAAGATATTGATTATCCCAATTTTAAAAACGAATTGGGGAGGCTTAAAAAAATTGATTCCCCATATGTTCGTAGATGCTGGGCAGTTTACGAAGTTGTTCAGGGAAACTTTGAAGTATAATTTATCCCACCTATGATATGAGATGAATCCTGATGAAAATGCCAATTTCAGGATACATAATTGCTAGAAACACCCACCCGTAAATCTAATTTAAATAATGTAGATAATATGGAATTCTCTTATTCCGTTCAGACGGGCAGGAGAGTACGTTCTCTTGTGGTGATATAGTATTGGATTTAAGCCTAAAAGAAATATTTGCTTTGCGAAGAGTTCTGCAAAATGCGTTATTTGATGGAAGTGTTAAGTTTAAATGTAAAATAGACGAACCTGAATGCTATTAAATCTAGGAGGATAAAATGGCGAAATTTAAAGCAGCAGAATTGAAAGATGTTGTTGGCAAGTGTGCTCGTTTTTCTACAACAAAAGGATTGATTCCAGAATATGGATTTCTTGCTTTACGGGAGGGGCATATTTTTGCCACAAACGGAAGAATTGGGATTAAGCATAGGAACCCTGTTTCTATTTCGGAAGAATTTATTCTTCCAGCAGAAATATTTTCGAGACTTTTATCATCGCAACTTATTGTGAGACGAAAGGTTGATATGGCAAAACAAGAGACTCATACCGTTCTTAAAGCAGGTAGAGTAAGAATTAAAATTCCTGATCCACCCCACGAATATCTGATTAATGTGGATGTTCCTCCGGATGATTCTTTTCATATTCTTCCAGAAGGGTTTAGCGATTCTTTAAAACAAGTACTCTTTAGCGTTCCGAAAGAAGAAAGAGTTAAAGAAGCTCTGAGAGGGATAAATTACGATGGGAAAAGTTTCTATGCTTCGGACAATATTAAGTTGAGCAGGTTTACCCCCAATAATTTTGATTTGGGTAACGAATTATTTATCCCTACTCAATTATTGGAGCACTTAGTAGAAGAAGATAAACCCGTATCTTATTGCGTAACCGAATCCGAGGGTGCTGATAGGATGTTATGGTTTTCGTTTAAAGACTATGTGATATTTACTAATGTGAAGGGAACTGTTTACCCGATGGGAGCGGAAATTTTTGATAAACTATATAGCGAAAAAAGTAATTCCGCTATTATTTCTGCGGACGCAGAAGCATTTAAAGATACGGTGGACGTGATTTCAATTTTGGCAGAATTATATATGAATAGAGTAAATCTTGTAGCTTTTAGAAACGAGCTTACTTTTTATACTTTAACCCCGGGTGGATTGGAAGCTATAGGGACTCTGCCAGTAACTTCAAATATTAAAGAGGGAGATAGGGCAGAACTTGTAGCTGTTGATACAACTTATCTTAAAGAAATAGTAGATAAGTGTAGCGATTTCTTTTTCACAGGAGACTTTGCTTATTTTAGCAATAAAGACGGACTCGAAAGTGTTTTAAAACCTCTTGGTGTGGAAGATGGAGTAGCGGTTATGGAAAAAGTTGGGGAATATTACGGGAGTGAAGATGGGACAACTGGAGTGGATAACGACGACTCCGGAGGAACTGGCGGAGGAACTGAGAGTCCACAAGCCTAGAAGAAAAATCCGCTTGCGGGAGAGTGAAGAACAGTTCTACGAAGTTCCTTGTGGTAAATGTAAAATTGATGGAAGAGATAAAATAGTTCCGGGGGACGGTGTCCCCGGGAGAGCTATGTTTATGGGGATGTGTCCCGGCGAGGAGGAAGCGAAAGAGGGAAAGCCATTTGTAGGAAAGAGCGGCAGATATCTTCGCAAGATTATATCTGAAGTTGGATTTAAGGGTAGCGATTGTTATTTTACTAATGTAGTAAAATGCAGGTTAATAGAAGGAAAGAATAAGAATAGAGCCCCCACGCTTGATGATATGAAATTTTGTGGGGCTTTTGTCCAGCAGGAAATTAGAGAGAAAAATCCTTCAATAATAATCCTTCTTGGGGACCCTCCACTAAAATATTTTCTGAATAAATCGCCAGTCGCAAAATATAGAGGAATGCTTTTTAAGAATAAAGGTCGGACTTTCTTCGTTGCTCACCATCCAGCTTATCTCGTTAGATTAAAGCTAGACCACAAAGAACATATATTATTCAAGCAAGATATGGCTAGAGCTTATAAGGTTCTTTACGGGATAAAAGATGAAAGAGTTGGTGCTGAAAAAATTCTTTGCGATACCCACGAAAAAGTATTGGATGCTTTGGATACCTTAGAGGGAAGGAAATTCGTTTGTGATATTGAAACCGATGCTCCCGGGAAAGTTAAAGAGAGAAAAGCTTTAGACCCCTGGGCTCCGGGTTTTAAGATTACATTAATGGGATTTGCTACCAGAATAGAAGATGGCACCATAAAAGCTTTTTCTATTCCCTTAGAGCATAAAGAAAGTCCTTTGAACTTTGAAGAAACTTTTTCTGTTCTCCAGAAGTTTTTTGAGAACAATGATTTAAAAATTCAAGGTCAGCATCTTAAATGGGATTTCAAATGCTTGAAAGTACATTTTAATATTGATATTAACTCCGTAGATTTTGATACACTTCCCGCACACCCCCTGCTCGTGGGAAAATCTTCTCACTCGTTAGAGAGAATGAGCATTGATTATCTGAATACGGAGTCTTACAAAGTGATTTTGCGGGACGGAAGACAGTTTGGAGATATTCCGCTTAAAGAATGGGCGGATATGAATATGGATGATTGCATTAATAATTTGGAGCTTGTTGAGATTTTTGAAAGAGAATTGGAAAATACTAATCAGTTAGAATACTATCGTGATACTATTTTAAGGGCAATTCCTGTCTTTAAGAATATGGAGGTTCGTGGTGTTAAAGTGGATATGGATTATCTCGAGGAATTAAAAAAGAAACTCGAGAACGGGATTGCTGAAAATTTGGAGAAGTTAAGCTCTTATAAAGAGGTTAATGATAATTGGGGAAAACCATTGGAGAAAGTATTAGCGTCGAATAAAGACCTTAATACAATTCTCTTTAATAAGTTTAATTTCGCTCCCCCGAATAGAACAACTACATTGGGATATGCGGTTGATAAGTCTGTTCTTAAAGAACTTGAGATTAAGTATCACCAACATCCCTTTATTCACGATTTATTAGAATGGAAAAGATTAGTTAAGCTTCTTGGTACTTATGTAGCCCCTTACTATGATAAAGGGCATATAAAATCTGACGGGAAAATTCACGGAAATATTAGGCAAGATATTACCCTAACTGGTAGATTATCAATGGAGAATCCTAATCTCCAGAATATTCCAGTAAAGGGTGACGGGGCTGATATTTTAAAATTGTTCATTAGTTCTTATCCCGGAGGAAAAATAGTTTTAGCGGATTATAGCCAGATTGAACTCAGAGTGATGGCTGCGGCAAGCCGAGATAGAAAAATGATTGAGGCTTTTATGCAGAATAGAGATATCCATTTGGCTACTGGAGCTACGGTTAATAGACTTTCGTATGAAGTTGCACTTCGTCGATATTTGAATAAAGACCCGCAAATGAAGAGGATGCGGGATGATGCTAAAGCAGTAAATTTTGGAATTATTTATGGGATGACAGAAACGGGTCTTGCAGAACAACTAGGCTGGTATACAGGAGAGGGGGTGAACAGGCAATTAGATACTAGAAGAGCTAAAGTTTTCATTGACGAATACTTGGATATTTTTGATGGTGTGCGAGAGTATATGGAGAAGATGAAGCGAGATTGGAATGCGAAAGGATATGTTGAAACTCTGTTTGGCAGAAGAATTATTATTAGAGGCAAAGACCAGAATAAAAACGAAAGAAGAGCAATAAATGCTCCGATTCAGGGTACAGCATCAGATATTTGTGTTAAAGCACTTATTGCATTAGAAGAGAGATTGACAGCGGAAGAAGTATTTACTGCTGCGGTTCTTACTATTCACGATGCTTTAGCGTTTGATACTCACCCGGAAGAAGAAGAAATAGCAACGATATTAATTAAGGATATAATGGAAGGCTTTCAATATCCTTGGATGCTTAACATTCCGTTAAAAGTGGATTTATCCGTAGGTAATAATCTCGCAGAGGCGAAAGGAATTTTTGCATAAGTGTTATTATAAAAAGGAGGAAAAAAATTTAAATTGCGATATAAACCGGGATGTAATCCAAATAGCCATAAACGAACTTTAGAAATGAACCAAAAAACGAGATGTTCATTAAAGGAGTACTGTAAACTTCATCCCAGAACAGATTTACAAATTAAAGCTGCAATACAGAATTTAAAAGCTTATAATTTAACAGAAAAGGCTAAAGAAGTTAGAAGCAGTAATGGAAAAAAGTTTGGTGCAAAATATCTTATTTTGCGAGCTAGGTCTCCTGAAGGTAGGGAATTTTGTAGGAAATTAGGAAAACGTACAGGAAAATTAAATAGTAAATTATATAAGCATCGTTATATAACCAAAGCCCAACGAAAATTAAGCAATGCTTTATTAGACGTTGGAATTAAACATGAATTAGAATGGTGGATTTTTAAAATTCGCAGATTAATAGATATAGCTGTGCCTTCCGTTAAACTTGCTATTGAAGTTGACGGAGAAACTCATACAGACGATAGATTGCTTAAATCTTTAGGAACTAATTTAGAACAAAAATTACTGGATGATAAATTAAAAGAAGAACAACTTAAATCCTTGGGTTGGAAAGTTTTAAGATTTACCAATAATGATATTGAAAAAGATTTAAATAAAATTGTTAAGGAGGTTAAGAATGGAGTATTCTAGATCATCGGAAGTTGAGGCTATTGCGAGAGATTTAATTCCCAGATTTCATCGTCACTTACTTGATGGTAATGCGAGACTTGCTTATCTTTTTAGAGATAGGGCTTGGAAGACTACTTCTCAAATGGTAATTTTGGGGAAAGCTGCTAAGAGGTCAGAGATAGATAAAGTCTTATCTGCTAATAGGGAAGATTTTATTATTATCATAGCAAAACCAGAGTGGGATAGGTTGGATTCGCCAAAAAAAGAAATATTAGTTGACCACGAATTGTGCCATTGCGGGA
>Ga0315281_10002437_pt1 | contig 27660 bp, 16 predicted proteins | sample YL17G07_0_MG_FD_204540 | JGI IMG/M metagenome (GOLD analysis project Ga0315281, IMG submission 204540) | Sediment microbial communities from Yellowstone Lake, YNP, Wyoming, USA - YL17G07_0 | ecosystem: Environmental > Aquatic > Freshwater > Lake > Sediment | place: USA: Wyoming | collected...
CGAATGGCGCCGTCGATCCGTATCACTTCGCCATTCAGCATTTCATTCTCGATGATGTGCCTGGCCAGCGCCGCGTACTCGGAGGGTTGTCCCAGGCGCGGGGGGAACGGCACCATCTTGCCGAGCGCGTCCTGCGCTTCCTTGGGTAAGCCCAACAGCATCGGCGTTTCGAAAATTCCCGGGGCAATGGTCATCACGCGTATGCCCGACCGCGACAGGTCGCGTGCGATCGGAAGAGTCATCCCCACGATCCCTCCCTTAGAAGCGGAATAGGCCGCCTGGCCTATCTGGCCGTCGAAGGCCGCCACCGAGGCCGTGTTGATGATCACGCCACGCTCGCCGCCGGCACTGGGCTGGCCCTTGCTCATGGCATCGGCCGCCAGGCGGATCATGTTGAACGTACCGATCAGATTAATGCCGATGACGCGGCTGAAGCTGGCGAGCGCGTGCGGCCCTTCCCTGCCCACGGTCTTTTCGCCGATGGCGATGCCGGCGCAGTTGATGAGACCCTGAAGACCGCCGAATTCCTTCAGCGCCAGCGCGACGGCGGCCTTGCCGTCGGCCTCGGAGGTCACGTCGGTCTTGATGAATCGCGCCCGGCCCAATTCCTTGGCCAGTGCATGGCCGGCATCGGCGTTGACGTCGGCGATGACGACGCTGCCGCCGGCCGAGGTGATGGTGCGCGCGGTGGCCGCACCGAGACCGGATGCGCCGCCAGTGACGATAAACGTGCTGTTCTTGATTTCCATTTGAGCCTTCCTAGGTAACAGAGAAAAATCGATCGCTGATTTGCGCGGGATCAATACCGATAAAAAAGCATGACGATTTCTGTACAGCCTTAACCAGCGGGCGTGCCGGGATATTGACACCGCCGACCATTATCTCGCGATTTGCTGCCACGGCCCAAGCCCTTACTCCTTCTCGAACCCCTGGCTCGTGAATTTCAGTGTCCGGCTGTTTTCAGTGACTGTCCGCACGACATGATCTGGAGCGCCGGAGGGAATCTCGGCCTGCACTTCGAGCGTCACACTCACGTTTGCACCAACCAAGCCTGAGAGATGAGCGATGACCTCATCCGCGATGCGGCTGGCGTCGCGACCCACCCGCGTGGCGTCGAGGTTGACCGTGCCGTGAAATCGCTTTGGACCGATTCGCGGTGGCTGCGTCTTGCCCTTCGTTTTATCGCCTTCAGGCTGGCCCTCAGTTTCGGGCGGCTTTACTATGGTGTCATCGCTCGGCGGCTTTTGAGGCAACTCCGCATCCATTTGCTTGCGTGCAACCCCTGATTTCACCAGCAACCCCTGCGCGCCGCCGTCAACCACGGACACGACCTGTCCACCGCGCAACCCACGATATCTGCCAGCGCCTTCGTCGAAGCTGTCGGCAAAGGCGAAGCTATCTTGCTCCCAGGTCAACAGCGCCAACCCATCGCAGAGTGCGCCAACCAGCACCGAGGAATCCTTGAGTCGCGGCAAGTAAAGATATCGAGCGAAGTCTTCGGTGAGCTGTTTGATGGCAACGTGCTCACCTCGCCAAAGCGGCACGCGGTCGAGTTCCATCCGCAGCCGCGTGGATGCGAAGGAAGTGAGCAAGAGCTCATCGTTGCGCAGCTTCTTGCTCGCGCGCACGGCGAGCGCATCCTGCCCTGAGATCCGAAGCGCCTTCCACTCGACTGCTGCCTGCGGAGTCGCTTGTTCGGGCACCAGGAGCCATTGATACGTCTCCGGCACTCGCGCCGTCACCGTTGCATCCGCGGCTGCGAGCTGGGTCTCGGACTGCGTGACCTGTTGCGGATTGAGATTCAACGCCACCTTCTCGGCCAGGATCGAGTCCCAGGCGAGGTACTTTCGTGCCGCCTCGTCGAGATCCTGCAGCCGCGTGCTGTCCGGCGCAAGAAAGACAACCGTGTTGCGATACAGACGCGGCGTGTTGCCGCGCGACTCGAAAATTGCCTTGGCCGCGGCCTCGGCCGCGCTCCCGGGTTCCTTGCTGTAGGCGTGATTCACCCCAAGCACAACCAGCCGCGCGTCCATGTCGTCGGCCACGTCCTGCCCGGACTGCGGCATGGGGTGGATGCGGCTGAAGTGGCCTACCTGGCGCAAATCGTCGCGCAGGCGCCGCTCAAGTTCATGCGCCACCTTGTCGGGATCACGCTTCAACTGCTCGGCTCGGTCCTCCGCCAGCTTGGTCACCGTCGGCTGCGTCGAGTACCAGTAACGCGGACCGTCCTGGTAGAGATAAGTGGCCGCTCCTGCCAGTCTGCGCAGCGCATCACCAAAAACCGCCGGAGACTCGCCTGGCATCACACATCCGAGCTTCACCTGCCGATCCTCGATGCCGCGATGCGATGCTTGCGTGAGCGGCGCCGATCCAAGGTAAATTGCGCGTGCCACGCGTCGACAGGCAGAGAACTTTCCGAGGTTTGGCACCGCGTTGTCCATACGCAGCGGTAGCGAGCTCGGTCCGTCCACATCCTTTTCGATCACCGGCACCCAGTTGTCCGAAAGGTAATGCGTCAGCTCGAATTGAACGCGCGGGTCGTCAATCGAGATGTTGGCCGGCAGGATCAGCGGGTTCTTGTCGCCTTTCTCCCACAGGCTGTGGATGACCGCTGCCATCAGCCGCAGCACGCCGCGGGTGCGTTGGAATTTCACCAGAGTGGACCAGTCGGTGTAGAGGCGGTCGAAGATTTCCGGGTGAATCGGATAGGCTGCCTTGATGCGCCGTTCATAATCTGGATCGCGGGTCTCAGGCGGAAACTCTGCCTGCTGCGTCCGGTAGAAGTCCGCGAAGGCACGCGCCACCACGTCCCGCTGCTTGAAGTGTTCCGGATCCGTGATCGGCTCGAACAGCCGCCGCCGCACAATCTCGAACCCTTCTTCTGCGCTCGCTGGCCGCCAGGAGGCTGCTACGCGGTCCACAACATTACGCAGCCGATTGAGCGCTTCACGCCCACGCTCGCCACCCACCTCCACGTCATCGGCCTGAGTGTGCGGCGAGCTGGTGGTATCCGAGGCCGGCAGACTGATCACCAGCAGACAGTTCTTCGCGTTCTTCGCCTCTTCGGTTAGCACCTGGGCAAAGGTGAACTGCGTCTCGAAGCCCCCCGCCGGCAGGTCGCTCTGGTCGTGAAGCTGGCGCGCATACGCCACCCACTCGTCGATCAGAATCAGGCACGGACCATAGTCGTTGAAAAGTTCGCGCAGCACACGACCGGGGCTGGTGGCCTTTTCGTCGTCGGCTTTGATGCGGGCGAAGGCTTTCTTTCCGCCGAGTTGCCAGGCGAGTTCTCCCCAGAGCGTACGCACCACCGTGCCATCGGGTTTGGTGGAAGGATTCCCTGGAGATATCTTATTGCCCACCAGCACCACGCGCCGGGCGGTCGGCAATTTTGTGGCCCCGGCGTCCTTCATCACGGCGTCGATGCCGGCCAGCTCGCTTGGTGCGATGCCGGAGAACAGATGGTAGAGCGCCAGCATCGAGTGTGTCTTGCCACCGCCAAAGTTGGTTTGCAACTGCACCACCGGGTCGCCTCCTCCACCGGTGAGGCGCTGCATCGCGCCAGCCAGCATTCCTTTCATGCTTTCGGTCAGATAGGTTCGGCGGAAGAACTCCACCGGGTTTTTGTATTCGTCCGTCCCCCGACCGTCGTGAACCTCCCACAGATCGGCTGCAAACTCCGCCTGCTTGTAGCGACCGCTCGCCACGTCCTTGTGCGGTGTCACCACCTCGCGCCACGGTTTGAGATTGGATGTCGCTGCACTCTCGATGGCCGGGCCAGCGCTTTTTCGCTTCTCACCGCGTGCTTGCTCATCGAAGCGGACACGCAGAAGCTCCATTTTCATCTTCTCGACTTCTTCTGCCTGCGGCGCCGTTACAGCGGTAAGCAGTCGCCCAGCGGAGTCGAGCGCGCGGTAGGCGTCGTCACTGGTAAATGTCTCCTGGTGCGCCCATTTGTTGCGAAGATTGCGTAATTCGTTTACCAGGCTGCGCTCGGAGGGGCCGAGTGTTTTTCGGAAGACGTCGTTCCAGGACTCCCACATCACCTTGAGGTGGGCCGCAGTGTCCCATTCCGTGATCGGCTTTTTTGCGTTAAGGCGATCCTCCCCCAGGAACCGGGCCGCCTCCGCTATGGCGCGATCTTTGTGAATACTTTTGAATTCACGCTCGATAAACGGAGCGAGGCCGGCCTTTAGCAGCTCCATCGCTTTGCCGACGCGCTCGTGATTGGTGATCGCCATGGTTTCTTATTCCTGTTTGAACATGTCGCCGGTGCCCGCGGCTCTTGGTGCTCCGCCCTCGCGCGCCAGCCGCGTGATCTCAGGCCAGCTTTGCACTAGTCCGTTGTAGGCCAGCGCCTCGGCTGGGCGTTTCTTGCGTTCGGAAAGCGTGTAAAGGCGGTAGCAGAGCTCCCGGGCGACCTCGGCTTTCGATCCGAGCTTCGCCATGACCTCAGCCGCCGCCCCTTCACCACTTGCCTCGAGTACGCGAATTAGCTGGTGAACCGTCTCCCATTGGGTGAGACGCTTGTCGGTCGCGGGATCCCAATCTGCAGACAGTTCCTCAGGCTTGAGGAGCCTCACCTTTCCACGGCCAGAACGAACAATGCCAGTTTCAACTAAGGCGTCTACCGCCGTGACCTTGGCACGAGCAAGAACGTCAGCCACACCAAACTCGCCCTCACCGAACCCATATTGCTCAAACCATGCCAGGGCGAAGCGGCTATCAGCGTCAAAGTCGCCCTCTTGCGCGGTCAGTGCCTCGTCGAGGGTCTCGTTGATGAGTGCCAGCGCCTGACGCACCGTGAGTGGCTTACCCTCAGCGTCAAGCACCTTCGCGTAGCGAGTGTAGACCGCCATTCCGGGACCAATCGACGCTTGCGCCAGGTCCACTGGGGCGATGTTGCCGCGCTGCAGGTGTGCAAGCGCCGGGGCAAGTTCGGCCTTGAGCGCATTTACGAACTCGCGGCGCGTTGCGGTGCTGGCATCGACAGAGCGCCTGCGGCAGACGAGGACAATGCTGGAGGCAAGGGCGTTTGTGCCGTATCCGATTACGCGACCTTGCTTCTCCGTTCGCATCGGCCACGTTCCATCAATTGCAAAACCCGCCTGGATCACTGCCTCAAGGAAAGTGTCCCAACCGGTGCTTGCCGTGCCGCCATCTGCGCCACTCTCGGTCTCGGACTGCTTAAAGGCGTAGTAAATCGTGACTGGAAAAGCCGGATGCGCATAGTCAGCGAGTCGGTGCATCGCCTGCGTCATGCCATTGAGGAAGAACGCCTCCGCTTGCTCTTTGCTGCCGTGGCGGTAACGTGCGGCCACCAATTCCTCGGCTTTGGGCACGGCGAGCGTCGCGAATAGATCTGGAAAGACGGGTCTCAGCGACCGGCGCAACCAGACGTAGAAGAAGTCAGACAGGTCTGCGTAGCCGATGTTGTCGTAATAAGGCGGATCGGTAGAAATGACCTTTGCACTAGATATTGTCTGCGAATTCGCATCCGCCTGGCTTGCGAATCCCGGCACTCCTTCTCCAAGCGCCGTGAATCCCTTCACTTGCCTTTCGAAGAGATTGCTGTAGCTGCCAGATGAATCGCAGAGCGGATTGCTCTCGGCGTAATCCCAAACCATGGGGATCCCCTGACGAGCGAAAACGCTCCGCATCTGCGAGTTGGCAGAATTCCACCCGCATACCGAAGAAGAATGGTTCGCGACCTGATTGACCAAGAAACCCAAATACACGATCAATCCATCGGCATAGGCGGTGGCACCGTAGCCACCGTCGGCGAGGGGATTGCGGTCGTCTTGGAGGCCGGCGGCTTTGGCATCAAGCTTCACCCGCTCGCGGACTTCCTGTGCCAGATCAGAGAAGGTCGTTAGCACCACCAGTTGACGCGGGGTGAAGAGGTCGCCCCATGAAGTTAGACCGTAGGGCGTACAGTTCCCGCCGGTCATTCTAGTAGCGATTTCGCCCTCTGGCTTCCAGGTCGGCTTTGCATTTTGCGCCGCAGCCTCTTGTTCTGGTATTGGAGCAAGATAGACTCTTCCTCGCTGACCTTCGGCGACGATTGCCATCAACCGCGCACCCATGCGACCGGCTTTGCCTTCGGCTTTGATATAGTCCCCAGAGACAGGCGTGCCGGACATTAGGCAAACAAAGTTCGCGCGCGCCAACTTGGTTCCGTTCGTCGCCCCTTCTTGATCTCTCGGCTTACCTACCTTGACCGTAAAGCGATAACTGCCACCTTCAATGACCGGCTCAACATAGGCTTCCTTCCCCGCCTTGGTAGCGAGCATGAAACTTGAGGCAAGTGGCACATCCACTTTGGCAAATGCCGGGTTTGGGCTCTTCACCGTGCGCGCCCAGAGCCAGGCGATCACGGTGAGTTTCTTACCCACGAGCGGTTTAAGGTCCGGCCGTGCGTTTGCCATCTCGGCCGTAATCTCGACCTTGGGGTAAAGGTGGCCGATGCGCTTCTCGGCTTCGCTGCGCATCCACTGACCGTAGAAGCGCACGTCCTCGGCCAGGCCCTGCGCACCTTTCCAGTCTCGTCCGGCGAGGTCGCGGTTTTTCCTCGTGTCGGGATTCACCGGTGGCTTGCCAGCAAATCTTGGCGGGATCTCGATCATCGCCTTGTTGATCAGCACCGCCACCGGGTTGATGTCGCTGGCGTAGCTCTCAAGCCCGAGCCGCTGCGCCTCCAGCGGTAGCGTCCCGCCACCCGCAAAGGGATCGTGGAAGGCGGGCAGCTTGTGCCGGTCAAAAAGCTCCTTGGCGCGGGGATGGTCGGCGTTCTCGGCGCAGGTATAGCGCCAGCTCTGCCAGATCTCATCCCGGGCCTGCTGCAATACCTTCTCGTTGGTGGTGTTCTCCCACTTCACCAGTTCTTCGATGATGCGAAACAGTCTCTGCCGCTCCTTCTCCTGCGCCTTCTCAGTCTTGAATATGTCCGGATGCGCCGATGGGTCATCGACCATCTGCGCAAAGATCACTGCTCGTGCCGCGGCGAGCGGTCGCCGCGCCCACCACAGGTGTAGCGTGGAAGGATGGCCATGGCGAATAGATTTTTCGCGCGCGCTGGCTACGTTGATGGCTTCGAGCGGCAAGGCCACTTCAATAAGTTTCTTTTTCGTGTTCACTTAGATGGCCTATTGGTCTGCCACGCCGACGAGGTGTTGCACAACTCTGTGCACAGAAGTGAATGGGTTGTGCTTGTTGTTCACAGCGCGCGCCTCAAGCCATTCGGCATTCGCAACGGCATCGTCCATTCTGTGCATAAGTTGTCGAACGACTGCAGCGTCGGCCTTCTCGTAGTCTTTCATGTGCTTGTTGCGAATCTGCTTTATCACGTCATCGCAACAGGTAAACGGAGGATCGGCGCGCTCGAAGTGCAACAAAACCCAGACCTCGAAGCACGGGATCGAAACTGCCTCTTCGATTGGGAGCGGCTTACGTTGTCGCCCGGCGAGTGCTTTGATTTTCTCCCTTGCTCGCGCAAAGCTCTCATGTCCGTCCCGATCCATCACGCAATACACTTTGTCGTATCCGCCACGCTCCGTACATTTGTTTTCAGCGCATTCCACAACGCTTATGGGCGCTGGGCCCACGTTGTTCTCAGCCACGACAACCTCTGCCGTGCTGAGTTTGTAGCGAATGCGGGCTGCATCGAAATACTCCTGCTCGGTTTCGCCCTCGCACACGATGAGCGTGACCGACCTTGGCGCTTTCTGTCCCGCGCGGCGCTGGAACGAACGTCTTCCGCGAAGCGTGGAAATCGGTTTGCGACGAGCCACGCGCTAGCTCCCCAGGCTACCAATAAAGGGAATCGCGCCGTAGCGACCTTTCAGATAACCCCGCTCCAGTGCTTCATCGTTTCTCGGCGAATACTCGAGTATCGAATACAGATGCGAGGAACGCTTGTCGTCTTTCTCGACAAACCAAATCTGGTCGCGTCTCAGCAGCTCCAGATCCAAAAGTGTCGTGTCATGGGTGGTGAACACCAGTTGAGCGTTTCTCTCGTTGTTACGGCTCTGGAAGAGCTTCACGAGAAACCGGGTCATATGCGGGTGCAGGCTTCGATCAAGTTCGTCAACGAACAGCGTTGCTCCCCATTCAAGCGCGCGCAGCCAGCCGCCTGTGAATTCGAAAAGTTTTTTGGTGCCATCTGATTCGTCGCTCAAGTCGAGCGGCACTTCTTCGTCGGAGTCCGTGCGCTTGTGCCATGCGATGACACGAATGCTTTTCTGGACCGGGGGCTGAGTACCTTGCGGAAGATTCACCTCAAAGTGGACTCGCATGGCGCCAGGCGGCAGCGGACTCCCAGGCGGTGACGAAGGCAGATCCTCTTCCCGCAGCTCCAAGCGGTCTATGCCGACATCCGCCGCACGCATAAAGTCCATGATCTGGTCGCGTCCCTTGTCCTCGCGCAACAACGCCAGGCTCAGGAACGGATTCAGGTCGACGCCGGGCACCAGGACAATCAACTTTTGCGTGATCCAGGTAAAAGCCGGCTTCAGCTGCGCGTTGTTGAGTTGAATCGCGGTCGACAAGAACAGAGCGTTATTCCTTGTAAAGTCCTGCCATACCTTGCGCTCCGCTCGTTCTGCTTTGAAGTTCGGGCCAAACCACCAGCGCTGAGCGCCGGTCTCAGCGACATATTCCCGTTCAAACCACCTTTGCGCACGGCCTTTCGGATAGGCAACCAGCCACTCCTTGTACACTCGCTCCGGGCTTGCCAGGCAACAGTAGTGATAGCGCACGCCATCGTCGGCGATGAAAATGATCTCGAACTCGGATGGCTGCTCGGCCGTTTTCTGCGAAAAGAGAAACGGCGTAACTGGAAGGCGCTGGCCTTCCTGAAAACTGGCGGCCGAATTCTGGACCAGACTCCGGAACGTTTCGAGCGCACGCAGAAGATTGCTCTTGCCCGATGCGTTGGCCCCATAGATGACCACAGTCCGCAGCAGGCGCAGGTCTTCTTCCTTGCTTAGGCTGACGTTGCGCTGGAGATGGGCTGTGTCAGTGCTGGCCGCCATACTGAGTGTCTGCCGGGTCAGAATGGAACGGAAGTTAGTTACGCTGAATTCAATGAGCATGGTCCCTGATCCAAGCGAAAGTTAATTAATAGTGTATTATTACGGAAAACACGCAATAATACTACTTTAATTAGCAAAAAATCGATATCAGACGATGTCTGGCCGTCGAGACTGGGCTCGCCCTGATTTGTCCTTTCATGATGGATTTCCTGCCCGCGTAAGCAGCTCGTTGAAATCGTAATTCACGCTGGTTACACCGAAGTCCGGCTCGCGCATGAACGGCTGACGCAGGTAGTGGGCGCGGTGAGTGTCGGCGCTCTGATACTCGACGATGGCGAGGATGAAGTCCTCGGGCTTGTTGAGTGAGTAGAGTATCTCGTTGCGCGTGACCGTGATCGTTGCAGCGCCGCTCACGCGGCCCTTGACCTCAATGAAGCGCAGCTTGCCGGTGCCGGGAACGCGGCTTTCGATGTCGTAGCCAAGTTTCTCGAACTCGCGGTCTGTCGGTTCGAAGCCGAGACTGCGCTCGATTTCCATGACGACAGCACGGGCGCGTGCTGCACTGGCCTGGGTGTCTACGGGCGCTGTCGCGATCGGCCCGGACCGCCCCGTCATGGCCGCCACCAGGCCCACCGGGACCACCAGCAGGCCACCGAGCACCACGGGTGGCAGGGGTGAGATCTGAGCTTCTAGCTTCAACTCCTCAAGCCGTTTCTGTAGCCGTCCCTGGAGCAGATCGGCCCGCTTGCGTGCCTCGCCAGAGTTGAGCCTGGCGTTGGTTTTGCCGGCCAGTTCCTGGTCTTTGAGTTGCGCGGCGCGATGATCCCAATAGGTGATCTCCTTAGTGAGCCGCTCTTTCACGGCTGCCTCGGTCTTGGCAATGAGCGCGAGCCTGGGAACTCGGACCTCCAGCAAATGCTCGGGCACGACGTGAGCCACTGCGTGGCCCTGAATTTTTTGCTCCAGATCACGGGTGATCCACGCGCACTCGGGCAGGTCGAGAATTGCTTCCACACCCGGTTCGCCCTCGGCTAGCGCCCGGTAGTCGAGATACGGCGCGTATTGCACATGGCGCGTGTTGCCCCCAGTGTCGATCTCAACATAAAGCATGCGCTTGGAGATGACACGGCGCTCGCCCGAGCGCGTGATGCTTGCATCCTGAATCGAATGTTCGAGATAGAACAGCACCCGCGGCTGGGTGCCGTTGTCGCGTTCATCCACCAGTACCGTGCCACGCCTCAACAGGTCGCGGTGGCGTTCGAGAGTAAGGTCAATGACAGAATCGAGCAGAGGATGGCCCGGGCAGACGAAGGCTGCAAGCGGTTGCCCTTGTGGAGCAACCAGCGATTTATCGAATGCGATGCGCTCGTAGCGCGGCAGTACCGGCTCACCGATGCCAATCAGTCGGTCTCGATTGCGTATGGGAGCCGGCACGTGCGTGACCTCGTAGCGGCGCGGCTCGCGCTGCTTGGATGAACCGCCCAGGCGCTGGAACGCTTCGTGAAAAAAAGATTCGATGTAATGCGGCTGTAGCCGGCGTGCGTCGGCACGCTCCATATCTTCGCGGATGCGGTGAACGCGGCTCGCGTCCATGGCATCGTGCGCAAGCGCCCGTTCTTCCAGCAAGTTCTGGAGATGACCGCGGTCGAGTGCCTGATCGAGAACTGTGGTCAGGTAGGCTTTTACCTCGGGGCGTTCGCCATACCGGATGGCCTGGATCAACAGTTCGCGCAGGGATTTACCCTCGAATTGAAGCTTGCCGAGCACATCGAAGACCTGGCCGCCCAGGGCTTGCCGCGCTTGCTCGAGTTTTTCCAGCAACCTGCGATAGACATCTCCTTCGCGGGTTTCCTCAGCGACCAAATTCCACAGGTGGCACACCTCGGTCTGGCCAATACGATGGATGCGGCCGAAGCGTTGCTCGATGCGGTTGGGGTTCCAGGGCAAGTCGTAGTTCACCATCAAGTGGGCACGCTGGAGGTTGATGCCCTCACCCGCTGCGTCCGTGGCGAGCAGCACTTGCACTACGGGATCATGCTTGAATGACTCCTGCACATTCAAGCGCTCTTCTCGGCCAATACCGCCGTGAATGATGACCACGGCCTCCTTGCGACCAAGCAGTGTAGTGATGCGGTTTTCCAGGTAGTTGAGCGTGTCGCGGTGCTCAGTGAAGATGACAAGCTTCTGGTGTGGCGACGGGGTGGGTCGCGGGATCTTGCCGGCCCCGTACAACGCCGCCGGCTCAGCCGCGCGGTTGGCGATAGCATCGGTAGTGAAAATCTCGCCAAGAAGGTTCGCCAGTTCACGCCACTTGGTGTCTGTGCCACTACGGCGAACGTCAAGAGCGAGCGTTTCCAGACTATTGAGAGTCGCAATCTCGGCTCGCAATTCGGCGATAGTACGCGCGGCGGTTGCTTGGTCGAGAATCTCCTCCTCGGCGGCCTCAACCTCATTGTCCGGTGCGTCTTCAAGATCATCGACGTCCTCGGCGTCGAGCGACGGGACCGCCGCCGCGATGACCGGCGCGGCTTGGCCGCCGCGCTGGAGCACTTCCAGTTCGCGCAGCCGACTTTCCAGCCGCTCACGCCGACGGCGCAGGGATTGGTAGATCGCTTCGGGCGAAGACGCAAGACGACGCTGCAGGATGGTGAGCGCAAAACCGACGGTGCCAGTGCGCTTGTCGTTGTCAAGCTTCTCGGCGCGGTTGAACTCCTCGCGCACATAGTCGGTCACGGCCTTGTAAAGATGTGTCTCGGATTCCGAGAGCTTGTAGGGCACAGTGTAGGCGATCCGCTCCGGGAATAGCGGCGTGCCGTCAAACTTGAGCAGCCCCTCCTTAACCATACGCCGCATCAGGTCCGAGACATCGGCTACATGGACCCCGTCGCGGAATCGGCCTTCGAAACGGTCACCGTCGAGCAGCGCCATGAAAAGCTGGAAGTCCTCTTCCTTTCCGTTGTGCGGCGTCGCTGTCATCAGCAGAAAGTGCCGCGTCAGGGTCGACAGGAGCTGGCCGAGCCTATAACGCTTGGTGTACTTGGTCTCGCCGCCAAAGACCGTGGCCGACATCTTATGCGCCTCGTCGCAGACGACGAGGTCCCATCGGCAGTCTGGTGCCTGGAGCTTCTGCTGCACCTCTTCGTTGCGCGAGAGCTTGTCCAGGCGGGCGATGACCAGGTTGGTCTCGATGAACCAATTGCCCGTGCGCGCGGCCTCGAGCTTGTCATTTGTGAGAATCTCAAACGGAAGATGGAAGCGACGGTACAACTCGTCCTGCCACTGCTCGGCGAGGCTACCCGGGCAGACTACTAGGCAGCGTTGCAAGTCGCCGCGAGCGATCAACTCCTTTATCAGAAGTCCGGCCATGATTGTCTTGCCGGCCCCGGGATCGTCGGCTAGCAGAAAACGCAAGGGCTGGCGGGGCAGCATCGATTCATAGACGGCCGTGATCTGGTGCGGCAGAGGATCGACCAGGGAGGTGTGAACCGCCAGCACCGGGTCAAACAGATGCGCGAGTCGTATGCGCTGAGCCTCGGAAACCAGACGAAAAAGTGCGCCGTCGCCATCGAAACTCCATGGTCTGCCCTCTTCGACCAATTCCAGCCGGGGCTCATCATGTCGGTAAAGCAATTCGTTCGCCACCCTTCCAGAGGCAGTCTTGTAGGTGAGCTCCAGCGCCTCGGAGCCGAACCACTGGACACTGACAACGGTCACCGGCGCATCGGGAATAATGCCGCGAATTGCGGCGTTGGGCTGGAGTTGATCAAGTTTCATCATCGGGCTGATTTCGTTGTTCTTTTCGGACTCCAAACAACTCCGGTATTGTCCATCAGCAACCGATCATGAGCAATGCAATTATGCATTTCCCATTCGGAAGGTAATGAACGGGTTGCTTTTACCGGGCAGTTGTACGCAAAAAAATGTCGCGTCGACAGCACGCGACTATTTATGGGCTTAACATGGCACTTCTTTTCGTTCCGCGCCCTTACACATGCTCAATTTCGGTTTTTCCTTCCCCGATCTGTACTCGCGCGCGGGGCTGGTGCGCATCGACGCCGCCTTCCTGCAATACCTGGGCCAGAGCGAGGCGGCCCTGGCCGAGCAACTGATCGCCGCCCGCGCCCAACCCGACGCGCTCGCGAAGAAGGCGGAATCGGAGTTGCTGATCGCCCTCGCTCCGCATCTGGAAGACTTCACCGCCGCGCTGTTCGGCATCGAGACCGAGGTCGAGGCGCTGTCGGCGCGGCATTCGGAGCTCGCGCCGCTGTACACGACGAAGCGCCTGTTCGTGCAACGCCGCGCCATGCACCGGATCAAGCCCGATGAAGCGGCAGGCCTGGACGGCGCCGCCCTTCAAGCCCGGCTGGTGGCCTGGTTCGGCCAACCGTTCTCGGAGCGGGTGTTCGCACGCGAGGTCGGCGAGTGGCAGAAGGACGAAACGCGGTACGGCGACCGGATCGAGATTGCCGTGCAATATGCGGCTTGGGCCAGCCAGACCCCCGCGGGAAAGCGAAAACACAGGACCGGGGTGCTGTTCAAGGCGCCGGGAAAGCTCGATTTCATGCGGCTGGTACCGGTACATACCGACACTGCCGGCGGTTACCCCGTGCACACGATCGAGGCCGGGCATCTGCGCCGGCGCGAAGGCTTCGCCTTGACCGATACGGGCACCGATCTCACCGGTGCGCTCGACCAGGCCAATTACTGCATCTGGTGCCATGAGCAAGGCAAGGACTTCTGCTCCACCGGCTTGCGCGAGAAAACCACAGCGAAGAATGAACCGGTGCCGGCGCCGGACATGGCCGCCTCTCGCTTCAAGAAAAACGTTTTCGGCGTGACCCAGGCGGGCTGTCCGCTGGAGGAAAAGATTTCCGAATTCCAAAAGGTCAAGACCGGGGGCCATGCAATCGGCGCGCTCGCCGTGATCTGCGTCGATAACCCTTTGGTTGCAGCCACGGGCCACCGCATCTGCAATGATTGCATGAAATCCTGCATCTACCAGAAACAGGAACCGGTCGATATCCCCCAAGCCGAGACCCGCACCCTCAAGGACGTGCTCGAGCTGCCTTATGGCTTCGAGATCTACAGCCTGTTGACGCGCTGGAATCCGCTCGACCTGCGCCGGCCTTTTCCCAAACCGGCGAGCGGCAAGCGCGTGCTCATCGCCGGCATGGGGCCGGCAGGCTTCGGCCTCGCACACCATCTGCTGAACGACGGTCATGCCGTGATCGGCATCGACGGGCTCAAGATCGAGCCGCTGCCAGCCGAGCTCGCCGGAGTCGGCGCTGCCGGCGAGCGCGTGCCGTTTCGCCCGATACGCGAAGTGCGCGACATCTACGAAGGGCTCTCCGATCGAATCATGGCGGGTTTCGGCGGCGTCGCCGAATACGGCATCACCGTGCGCTGGGACAAGAATTTCCTCAAGATCATCCGCCTGCTGCTCGAGCGGCGCGAGCAGTTTGCGCTGTTCGGCGGAGTGCGCTTTGGCGGCACCTTGACCGTGGAGGACGTCGCCGAACTCGGGTTCGACCATCTGGCCCTGTGCATGGGCGCGGGCAAACCGACCGTGCTCGATATTCCCAACGGTCTCGCGCGAGGCGTGCGCGCGGCCTCCGATTTCCTCATGGCGCTGCAACTCACCGGCGCGGCCAAGGCCGATTCGATCGCCAACATGCAGTTGCGCCTGCCGGTGATCGTGATTGGTGGCGGCCTGACCGCCGTCGACACCGCCACCGAGTCCCTCGCCTATTATGCGGTGCAGGTGGAAAAATTCCTGACCCGCTTCGAAATCCTCGCCGCCGAAATCGGCGAAGACGCCGTGCGCGCCAAATGGGACGACCAGGAACGCGAAATCGCCGAGGAGTTCCTCGCCCACGCCCGCGCCATCCGCGACGAGCGCAGGCGCGCCGCGCGCGAAGCGCGAGCGCCGCGCCTGATCGAACTGCTCAAGCACTGGGGCGGCGTCACCATCGCCTACCGCCGCCGTCTCAGCGATAGCCCCTCGTATACGCTCAACCACGAAGAAGTGGAAAAAGCGCTCGAAGAAGGCATCGCCTTCGCCGAGTGCCTGTCGCCGCTGGCGGTGGACGTGGACAATTACGGCGCGGTGAAGGGCATGCGCTTCGCTCTGCAGCAAATCGGCACAGACGGAAAATGGGTGGCGAACGGCGAACACTGGCTGCCTGCGCACACCATTTTCGTCGCCGCGGGCACGCAACCGAACACCGTGCTCGCGCGCGAGCACCCCCGGCATTTCCAGCTCGACGGGAAATATTTCCGTGCCTGTGCAGAGAACGGCGAGCCGGTAAAACCCGACTATTCCCTGTCCAAGCCGGCGCAGGCCGAGGTACTTCTGTCGCGCCTCGAAGATGGACGTTTCATCAGTTTCTTCGGCGACCTGCATCCCTCGTATTTCGGCAATGTGGTCAAGGCGATGGGCTCGGCGAAGCAGGGTTATCCGGCGGTGTCGCGGGTCCTGGCGCAGCACCCGCCGCGCTCCCCGCTCGCGACCGCGGAATTATTCGCCGCGCTGCGGCGCGACCTGCTCGCCACCGTGCATCATGTGGAACGGCTGACCCCGACCATCGTCGAGGTGGTGATCAAGGCGCCCATGGCTGCGCGAAAATTCCATCCGGGCCAGTTCTACCGTCTGCAGAATTTCGAAACGCTTGCTCCGCTCGTGGGCACAGGCAAGGAGCGCACCCGGCTGCAGATGGAAGGCCTGGCGCTTACCGGCGCGTGGGTCGATCCGAAACAGGGACTGGTATCGACCATCGTGCTGGAGATGGGCGGATCAAGCGACTTGTGCGCGTTGCTCAAGCCCGGCGAGCCGGTCATCCTGATGGGGCCGACCGGCAGCCCGACTCACATCGTCCCGAACGAGACCGTGATCCTCGCGGGCGGCGGCCTGGGCAATGCCGTGCTGTTCTCGATCGGCCAGGCATTCCGCGCCATCGGGTCGAAAGTGTTGTATTTCGCCGGCTACAAGAAGGCGATCGACCGCTACAAGATCGCCGACATCGAGGCGGCGGCGGATGTAGTCATCTGGTGCTGCGACGAGGAACCGGGATTCCAACTGGCCAACGGGCAGGCCCGGCCCCAGGACCGCAGCTTCGTCGGCAATATCGTCCAGGCGATGGACGCCTACGCCGAAGGCCGGCTGGGACCGTCCTCCATCCGCATGGACAACGCCGACCGCATTATCGCCATCGGCTCCGACCGCATGATGGCGGCCCTGGGCCGGGCGCGCCACGACCTGCTCAAGCCCCATCTCAAGCCGCATCACTTCGCCATCGGCTCGATCAACTCGCCGATGCAGTGCATGATGAAGGAAATCTGCGCCCAATGCCTGCAGCCGCAGCGCGATCCGCACACGGGGAAGACGAGCTATGTGTTTTCCTGCTTCAACCAGGATCAGGAGCTGGACCGGGTCGATTTCGGCGCGCTGTCCGAGCGCCTGAGGCAGAACTCCTTGCAGGAAAAGCTTGCCGCGCAATGGATCGGCCGTTGCCTGAAGAAACTGCGCGCCGGAGTCGTCTGACGCTAGTGATCCTCGATCCGCGGGGTTTGCTCTTCGGCCAGTTCGCCGGTCTCCGGATCGACCCAATCGGCGATACCAATCTCGGCTTCGGCCTGCTCCACGCTCTCTCCCGGTTCGAAGTCCGAATCTGCGCTGTACTGCATGTCTTCTGTCGCCTCGAGCAGGGTCGCGAACGGACCCGACTCTTTCCCTCCGTCCCTGGATTGCCAATAAAAACCATCGGGGCGTTCCACAATCCTCGCCCGATCGTACTCGGGGGAGGGATCCGGTATCACGTGTTTCATCGTAGTCCTGAGCAAACGCAGTTCACAGTTGAAAATACCATACGGGGGGCGGCCCCGCACCAATGTTAGGCCAAATTTATACGCTCCGGCAAGTTGGCCGTTTGATAAAAATCAATCATACGCTCGACTCGCGACGCCCGCCATGCACCACGCCGGCGTCGCCTTCCGCGCGAGCGCGTGTCCGCCAGCGTCCGCAGAAAAGAAAGAAACATGGGTCGGCGCAACCAGCGCACCACTAGGCCACCTGCCCCGCGGCATGCCCGCTCGCCCAGGCCCACTGGAAATTGAAGCCACCGAGATGGCCGGTTACATCCACCACCTCGCCGACGAAGAACAGGCCCGGCACTGTCTTTGCCTCCATCGTTTTCGACGACAAACCGTCCGTATCGACGCCCCCAAGAGTCACTTCGGCCTTATTGTAGCCCAGCGTTCCGGAGGGTATTACCCGCCAGTGGTGCAGGTCGCGCGCCAGCGCCCGCAACGCGCTCAGCGGGAACTGGTTGAGCGGCTTCACCGCGTCGTGCGCCTCGCACCATTGCCGCGCGAAGCGCTTTGGCAGCGCTTGCCCGAGCAGGTTGTCGAGCTGCACCCGGCTCGACTGTTCGGACAGGAGCCAGGCTTCGGCATCGCGCCCCGGCAACAGATCGATCTCGATCGCATCGCCGGCGCGCCAGTAGGAAGAAATCTGCAGGATTGCCGGTCCTGAAAGCCCGCGGTGGGTCAAGAGCAGGTTTTCACGGAAGCGTCCGCCGTTGCACCAGACTTCCGCGTCTATGGAAATTCCGGATAAATCGCCAAAGCGCGCCAGTGTTTCGGGTCCGAAGCTGAGAGGTACCAGCGCCGGGCGCGGCACCACGATTTTCAGCCCGAATTGCTCGGCGATGCGATAGCCGAACGGTCCCGCGCCGATTTTCGGCACCGACAGTCCGCCTGTGGCCACCACCAGGGAGCGCGTACAGTATCTCCCCTGGTCGGTGCTCACGACAAACTCCTTCCCGTCGCGCGCTACGAAGAGTACTTCGCACGGCATGCGCCAGCGTACGCCACCGCGCTCGCATTCGCTTTTCAGCATGTCGATGATCTGCTGTGCGCTATCGACGCAGAACAACTGGCCCAGAGTCCTCTCCTCGTACTTGATGCGGTAGCGATCGACCAGCGCGATAAAATGCTGCGGCGTGTAGCGCGCGAGAGCCGAACGGCAGAAGCGCGGATTCTGCGACAGGAAATTCTCCGGCCCGCAGCGCAGGTTGGTGAAGTTGCAGCGGCCGCCGCCGGAGATGCGGATCTTCTCGGCCAGCTTGCGCGCATGCTCGATCAGCAGGACACGGCGGCCGCGCCGTCCGATCTGCGCCGCGCACATCATGCCGGCCGCGCCCGCGCCGATGACGATTGCGTCCCAGCGGCTCGCCTCCATCGCTGAATCGGGTGCCGAACTAATGTTTTCGGCCGATCAAGCGGCTGACCACCGAAAAATAGAACTCGCAGTCGCAGGTGATGAAACCAATGCGCCTGTTCATTCTGCCTTGACCCCAGATTTGCGGACCACCTCGCCCCAGCGCTCCTGCTCCTTGTGGATGAACGCGGCAAACTCGGCGGGCGTGGAGCCGACAGCAATGGTGCCGTCGTTGCGGAAGCGCTCGAGCACCTCGGCGCTCCGGGTCGCCTTCGCGATTTCCTCCGCCAATTTCTTAACAATAGCGTCCGGCGTCTTCGCCGGCACGATGATGCCATACCATTGGGAGGTTTCGAAGCCCGGATAGCCCTGTTCCGCCACCGTCCCCACATCGGGAAGCGCGACGATGCGTTGTGGCGTGCCCACGGCAATCGCGCGCAGCTTGCCGCTCTTGACGTGCGGCAGCAACGGCGGCGTGCCGGCCGAAGTTGCCTGCGTCTGGCCCGCGATCAGGTCGGTGAGCATCGGCCCGGTGCCCTTGTAAGGCACGTGCACAATGTCGATTCCGGTGACCATCTTCAGGTACTCGAACGCCAAATGGCCGGCGCTGCCGTTGCCGGCCGAGCCGTAGTTGATGCTCCCGGGCTTGGCGCGCGCGAGCGCGACGAACTCCTTCAGATCCCTTGCCGCGACGCCGGCGTTGACCACGAAAATATTCGGCACCACTGCAATCAGGGAAACCGGCATAAAATCCTTATTGGCGTCATACGGCGGTTTCTTCATCGCCGGGTTATTGGCGAACATGGGAGGATTCATCGCCAGCGAGCCCACGTGGCCGAGCATCAGCGTATAACCGTCGGGCTCGGCCCGCGCCACTTCCTGCATGGCGATGTTGCCTCCGCCGCCGGGCTTGTTCTCGACAATGAACTGCTGGCCGAGATTCTCCGACAGCCTGTGCGCCAGGGTGCGCGCAATGATCTCGGAACTGCCGCCGGGCGCGAACGGCACGACCAGCCGTACCACCTTGCTGGGATAGGTCTGTGCCTGCGCCGCTAGCGAAACACCCAGCGCGGCCGCCAGTGTGGCAAGAATGCGAAACATCATCGACTCCATTTGCGTATTGTCAATTCGTGAACAGGGCACGGCCGGTTCGAAACGGCGGCCGCCGGGCAGCAGGCACTCAGGCAGCGACGCACGCTCCCGGAGGCACAAACTGGGTTTCCATCTCGCGCCGCAGTTTGCAGGCGGGCAGGTTTTCATCCATCGCCGCATCGGCCCACGTGAGTGACTGGCCCTTTTTTACCGCCCGCAGCAGCTTCACGTTGTGCGCGAGCCCCAGCGGCAGTCCGCCCAGGGCGAGCGACTTGCCGGCCTGGAACAGTTTGCCCCAAACGGTGTAGCCGCCCTCTCCGTCCAGAATTTCGCCTGGCTTCAAATCGCGTTTGGCCGTCGCCACCACGTCCGCGTTGAAGCAGGTGGCTGCGCCGGTAGGCTCACCGCGCAAACCAACCGAGGCCACCGAGATGCCTAGCTCGAGTCCGATCAGATGCCAGCGCTTGTATAGGCAGGCGTAGCTGCCGCTCGGGTCCGTTCGCACCATGTACTCCTTGAAACAGTTGCGGATATATTCGGTCTCCCCCTCGAACACCACGAACACGCCGAAGCGGATGTCATAAGGAATGATGCGCCCGTCTTTCTCCAGCGAGGAAATCACCTCGACCTGGCCCTTTTGGTGAAGCACGCCGCCCTCGGCAATGGGACGGCAAACGAAGGGGATGTCGTCCACCGAAGCTGGCGGATACGTCAGGCCGTCTGGCGGCGCGACCAATCCGGTGGCGTTGCACACCGCAGTGCATTCGATCGAGGGCTTGGAGCCGTCGAGGAAAGAATTGAACATCTTCGGATTCAGCCCGCCTGTCTTCGCCTGTTCGGGCGTGAGCCCGTAATTTCCCCACACCGTCTCTGGCGTGGACTCGGCAAAATGCGGCAGCCACTTGTGGCCCCTTCCGGCGGCGACCACCTGGAAACCGGCCGCCCGCGCCCAGTCGACCAGGTCGCAAATCAGCGCCGGCTGATCGCCGTAGGCGAGGCTGTAGACCACTCCGGCCGCTTGCGCCTTGCGCGCCAGCAGGGGACCGCACAAGGCGTCCGCCTCGACGGTAACATTGACCACGTGTTTGCCGCCGGCGAAAGCCGCCAGGCAATGCTCCACCGCGGCGACCGGATTCCCCGTGCACTCCACGATGATGTCGATCCGGGGATGCGTGACCAGTTTCTCCCAGTCATCGCCGAGATGGGTGGTGCCTTTCGCCAAGGCATCGTCCAGCGACGCCGCGCCAAACTGCTCCGCCTTCCAGCCCACGCGCTCGAGATTAGCCCTCGCGCCGGCGGGCGCTAGATCGGCAATCCCGGCCAGGTGCACGCCGGGAGTCTTCGGAACCTGAGCGAGATACATGGCGCCGAACTTTCCGGCGCCTATCAGGCCGACGCGCAGCGGCCTGCCTTCGGCCTGGCGCTGCTGGAGTTTGCTGAACAGATTCATTGTCTGGATCAATCGTGAAATATTATGATTATATATGGCGCACTCAAGTACGGTCGCATGCGAGTAGCGGCCATTGCCCGCTCTGCGCGCCAACCGTGCTTTTGGCGCGGATGAAAAACGCATCCGCATCAAAAACACGGTTATGGATAAAAGCAAAAGCGGTTTGGGTTGGTTTTAATCCACGATCGCCGATTGTGCGCGGATAGGCTTTTCATCCGCGCGCAATCGGCGATCCGCGCGGACGGGCCGCCGTCCGCCCGAGTTTGACCGCCACGGCTGGAATTTGGATTTTTGTCGGCGCAAGTCCGGCCGCTGCAGGGATATTCCGTCTATTCGCGCTTTGACGCAACTGCGGGTTCGGGTGCCTGCATGGCCGGCGTCTTTTGCATGATGTGGAAGAAAATCTCGTCCTGCTTGATCATGCCCAATTCGTAACGGGCGCGCTCCTCCACGGCGTCGTAGCCTTGTTTCAGATCGCGCACCTCCGCATCGAGCGCGTCATTGCGCACGCGCAGCTGGGCATTGCTGTTCTTCTGCGCGTTGACTTGGCGATCGATTTCCCACACGCGCAACCACCCGCCCTTGCCCAGCCACAACGGGTACTGCAGCAAGACGATGAGCGCAGTCAGTACAGCGGATAGAATGCGCATCACCGCAATTGGTAGAACGCGTCCCTGCCAGGGTAGCCGACCGTGTCGCCCAGATCCTCTTCGATCCGCAGCAACTGGTTGTACTTGGCGACGCGGTCCGAGCGGCTGAGCGAACCTGTCTTGATCTGCAGCGTATTCGTGCCTACGGCGATGTCGGCAATGATCGTATCCTCGGTTTCGCCAGAGCGGTGCGAGATCACTGCCGTGTAACCCGCGCGCTTGGCCATTTCGATGGCGGCAAAGGTCTCGGTAAGCGTGCCGATCTGGTTGACTTTGATCAGGATGGAATTCGCCACCCCCTCGGCGATGCCTTCGCGCAGGATCTTGGTATTGGTGACGAACAGATCGTCGCCCACGATCTGGATTGTCCGGCCCAAGCGTTCGGTCAGGATTTTCCAGCCGTCCCAATCGCTCTCGGCCATCCCGTCCTCGATGCTGATGATCGGGTACTTGTCTGCCAGAGTAGCCAGATAGTCGGTGAACTGGCCGGAAGAGAGCTGCAGATTCTCCGATTCGAGCACGTAACGCCCGTCCTTGAAGAACTCGGAACTGGCGCAATCCAGCGCGAGCAGCACGTCCTGGCCGGCCTGGTAGCCGGCCTTGTCGATCGCCTCCATGCACAGTTGCAGCGCGGCTTCGTGGCTGGGCAGGTTGGGGGCGAATCCGCCCTCGTCTCCAACCGTGGTCGGCATGCCGCGTTGCTGCAGCAGGCCCTTCAGCGCGTGGAACACCTCGGCGCCGCAGCGCAGCGCGTCGCGAAAGCTCTGTGCGCCGACTGGGACAATCATGAACTCCTGCATGTCCAGGCTGTTGTTGGCGTGCGCGCCGCCGTTGATGATGTTCATCATCGGCACCGGCATTTGCATCGCCCCGGAGCCTCCGAAGTAGCGGTACAGAGGCAAGCCGCACTCGTCCGCCGCGGCCTTGGCCACGGCCATGGATACGGCCAGCACCGCGTTGGCGCCCAGTCGCGATTTGTTTTCGGTGCCGTCCAGATCGATCAGGATCTTGTCGATGAAACTCTGCTCGGTGGCGTCCAGGCCCATGATGGCTTCGGAAATCTCGGTGTTGACGTGCTCTACCGCGTGCAGCACGCCTTTGCCGAGGTAACGCTGTTTGTCGCCATCGCGCAGCTCGATCGCTTCGCGTGTGCCGGTCGAGGCGCCCGAGGGTACTGCCGCGCGCCCCATCACGCCGGACTCGAGCAGCACGTCGGCTTCCACCGTCGGATTGCCGCGCGAATCCAGTATTTCCCTCGCTACCACGTCGACTATCGAGCTCATGTTCTTGTCCTTGTGCCGGATTCAGGCTTTAGAGCACCTAACACTACGAGGGGATGCTCCCCTCGTGCTCCCCTACCTCAGAGGCCATAACCGTAACTTCGTCATGGCCTCCTGGATTTTACCGCGGCTAAATTTAATTTGTCTCAAAGCGACAGTTCCACAAAACCACTCTTCTTGACGACGCGATCCAGTTCCTTCAGCGTCATCAGCAACTGCCTCATTTTCGCCAGCGGCCAGGCGTTGGGGCCATCCGACAACGCCTTGTCCGGATCGGGGTGAGTCTCCATGAATAGTCCGGACACACCGCTCGCAACCGCTGCGCGCGCAAGCACCGGCACGAATTCGCGCTGTCCCCCGCTCACCGTGCCGTTCCCCCCCGGCAGTTGCACCGAATGCGTGGCATCGAACACCACCGGGCAACCGGTCTCGCGCATGATGGCGAGTGAACGCATGTCCGATACCAGGTTGTTGTAGCCGAAACTCGCGCCACGCTCGCACACCAGGATATTATCCCTGCCGCTGGCTTCCCTCGCCTTGGCGACGACATGTTTCATGTCCCCCGGAGCGAGGAACTGCCCTTTCTTGATGTTCACCGGCTTACCGGCGCTGGCCACGGCATTGATGAAATCCGTCTGGCGGCAAAGGAACGCCGGGGTCTGCAGCACGTCCGCCACCGCTGCCGCCGCGTCGATCTGGCTCGCCTCATGCACGTCGGTCAATATCGGCACGCCGATCTGCCGCTTCACTTCGGCGAGAATTTCCAGGCCCTCGTCCACACCCGGACCGCGAAATGACTTTCCCGAACTGCGGTTGGCCTTGTCGTAGGACGACTTGTAGATGAAAGGCACGCCCAATTCTGCGCAGATCTCCTTGAGCGTGCCCGCGGTGTCCAGCGCCAACTGCCTCGATTCGATGACGCAGGGGCCGGCGATCAGGAATATCGGCTGATCAAGGCCGACAGCGAACCCGCACAGCTTCATACCGCCGCCTCGGTCCCATTGCCGCGAGAACGCTCACCGCACTGTCGGCGGCAGGCGGTAATCACGGCCGGTCGCATCCCCACGGCGTGGGGCTCCTGCTCCCTGCTCATACCGCCGCCTCAGTCCCGTCGCCGCGAAAACGTACACCGCACTGTCGGCGGCAGGCGGCAATCACGGCCGGTCGCATCCCCACGGCGTGGGGTCCCTGCTTCCTGCTCATGCCGCTGCGACCGCAGCCGCGTGTGCGCCCTGGGCCTGGGCGGCGTCGGTCTTCTTCACCTGGTACGCGAGCGCGGCTTCGACGAAAGCTTTGAACAACGGATGTCCGCCGCGCGGACTGGAACTGAACTCGGGGTGGAATTGGCAGCCGATGAACCAGGGGTGCGCGCCCGGACCTTCGGTGGGCAGTTCGATCAGTTCGCACAGCGCCTCGCCCTTGGTGCGCGCCGCCACCTTCAGTCCGGCGGCTTCGAGCCGCGGCAGGTAGTAATTATTGACCTCGTAACGGTGCCGGTGGCGCTCGTTGACCACGGTGCTCTGGTAAATATGCTGAACTTGGGTGCCGGGTACGATATCCGCCGGCTGCGCGCCAAGGCGCATGGTGCCGCCCAAGTCGGAGCTGGCATCGCGGCGCTCCACCTTGCCCTCGCGGTCCAGCCATTCCGTGATCAGCGCGATCACGGGCTGCGGCGTATCCGGGTCGAACTCGGTGCTGTTGGCCTCGGCCAGGCCTGCCTTGTGGCGCGCGTACTCGATCACCGCCAGTTGCATGCCCAGGCAGATGCCAAGGTAAGGCACTTTGTTCTCACGCGCATACTGGATAGCCAGGATCTTGCCCTCCACGCCGCGCGCGCCGAAACCGCCCGGCACCAGGATGGCATCGGCGCCGCGGAGGCAGCCCGTGCCCTCGCGTTCGATCGCCTCAGAATCGACGTACTGGACTTTCACCTTGGAACGCGTGTGGATACCGGCGTGGATCAGTGCTTCGTTCAGCGACTTGTAGGAATCGGTGAGATCGACGTACTTGCCGACCATGGCGACGGTGACCTCATGCTGCGGATGTTCCAGCGCTTCGATCAGGCGTTTCCACGACTTCAGATCGGCCGGACGCGCCAGGATGTGCAGCTTGTGGCAGACGATCTCATCCAGCATCTGCTGGTGCAGCATGTAAGGAATCTTGTAGATCGAATCTGCATCCCAGACCGAAATCACGGCGTTGGCGGTCACGTTCGTGAACAACGCGATCTTCTTGCGCTCCTCGTCCGGGATGGGACGGTCGGAGCGGCACAACAGCGCGTCGGCCTGGATTCCGATCTCGCGCAATTCCTTCACCGAGTGCTGGGTCGGCTTGGTCTTGATCTCGCCGGCGGAGGCGATATAGGGCACCAAAGTCAGGTGCACGTAACAGACGTTATCGCGCCCCAACTCCAGGCCCATTTGGCGGATGGCTTCGAGGAACGGCAGGGATTCGATGTCGCCCACCGTGCCGCCGATCTCGACGATCGCAACCTCTGCGCCCTCTGCGCCCCTGGCGATGAAAGCCTTGATTTCGTCGGTGACGTGGGGAATCACCTGCACCGTGCGACCCAGATATTCGCCGCGGCGCTCCTTCTTGATCACCGACTCGTAGATCTGGCCGGTGGTGAAATTGTTGCTTTTTCTCATGCGCGCCGAACTGAAGCGCTCGTAGTGGCCCAGGTCCAGGTCGGTCTCGGCCCCGTCTTCGGTCACGAACACCTCGCCGTGCTGAAACGGACTCATCGTCCCCGGATCGACGTTGATGTACGGATCCAGCTTGATGTTGGTGACTTTGATGCCGCGGGATTCGAGGATTGCGGCGAGGGAGGCGGCGGCTATCCCCTTCCCAAGAGAGGAAACTACACCGCCGGTAACGAAGACATATTTGGTCATCTCAGATTCGAGAGATGGGATAACGGATGTTACAGCAAAAAGGGGAGACACTCAACGCAATATCCAGCAATATCCAGGATATTCTGCTTAGCCCTTGCTCACCCCTGCCGGCCCAAGCACCCGCGAGTCCGCGGCGTTCCGCCAGCATCGGCTTAGTTAGTTAAGGGTGGCGGCGATTTGCCGTATCTGCTCCGGCGTGTGCTCGCCCGCAAGCGGCGTACCTGGAATCAAGTATTTGCCCTTGGCGAGCGGCCCGATCACCACAGGCTCGAAGCCGATCTCGCGCACCAAGCCCGACGCCACCGCCAGGGCGTTCGTGTCGTCGCCCGCGATCGGCATCCCGGTACGCTCGCCCTGGCGCCGCGCAAGCTCCGGCAGCCTGGCGTAACTGATCGCATTGAAGACGCGGACGATATGTGCCCCCGGCAACAGCTCCGCCGAGGCGAGGCCTGCGCCCTTCTCCCGCGCCCACGCTGCAATCTCGCCATCGCGGCCGGGTATGGGGTTACAAGCGTCGAGTACGACTTTGCCTTTGATGGCATCGGCCAAATCGTGCCCAAGTTGGCGCAGGGCGGAATAAGGCACGGCGAAAAAAAGCACCTCGCCGAACACGGCTGCCTCTTTCGTCGTTCCGGCGCGCGCCCCGGCCCCCAGACTTGCCGCCAGTGCCTTATCGTGGTCGAGATCAAGGGACGAGAACATGACTTCGTGCCCAGCTTTCACCCAAAGCCCGCCGACCGTCCCGCCAATTCTGCCCGAACCGATGATCCCGATCTTCATCTTCCCAGCCGCGTCGCTCGCGGCGCGCGCCGCAAATGGCAGACTACCCAAGGCGAAGGTTGCCGCGGCAGTTCCGGCGACCCGGAGAAATCCACGGCGCTCTTGCTTCACGGCGTCATTTGCTTTCATCACGAACCTCCCGAAAATAATTTCGCGTGAACCAACCGACAATCCATATCGAAGCCGCATGTATTCACTGCAGCGGAGGAGCATACGTTAGCCATGCCGCCGCCAATGTGCAAGCTCCGGATGATCTCCGGGCAAAACAAGCGGGCTACGCGCAGAGCGAGCCGCCCACCGCGCACCGGAGCACCAACACCTAGGTGGCCAGATCCCGTCCGGCATCGAACGCGCGGGCGTTGGAAGCCGCCAGCACGGCGTCTTTCCCGAACCTGCGCAGCACTTCCGCGCGCAATACCCCTGGCGCGAAAGGCAGGCTGGCTGCAATGGCGCCGAGCATGACGCTGTTGGCGAGCCGGACGTCGCCGAGCGCGGCCGCGATGGAACGCGCATCCAGCTCGGTCACGTCGACACCCGCGTCCCGCATCTCCGTTGCCGGTTGCATCGGGTACTCAAAATGCCCGGACGACACCACCGGCGGCACGGCACGCCACGAATCGACGAAGGCCTTGCCATCGTGCGCGAGGTAATGGCACCAGCGCAGCCCCTCCGCGGACTCGAATGCAAGAAGGAGCCCGGTCTGTCCGGGTCGCACCTCCGTCGCCTCGATGTGCGCGCCGATGCGAACCTGCGAACACACTACACCGCCGCGCTGGGACATGCCCGCCACTTCGGTCTTGGTCGCATCGAGCCCCGCGGCAAGTGCTGCCCGGGCGAGTGTTTCGGCCGCGGTCATTACGCCCTGACCGCCTATGCCGACGACCAGGATATCGGTGTTCAAGCGGGTATTCACGCGGGTACGATGGCGCCGCGCGCACAGGCCTTCGCGCACAGGTCACAGCCGGTGCAGGCGGCCTGCTCTATCGCCGTCCAGGCCAGTTCCACCACGTTTCCGCCCGGGCGTGTCTGGCGCTCGCGGCGCGTCACGGTGATGGCCGGACAGCCCACATCGAGGCATCGCGAACAGCCGTTGCAATCGTCAACTACCACCTTCAGCGACCGCCGGCGTTCGAACTCTGGCGTCAGTACGCAAGGCCGGCTGGTGATGATCACCGAGGGTTCCGGTATCTTCATCTCCTCGCGCAGCACCTTGCGAAAGGTCGGGAGTTCGTAGGGATCCGCCATCCGGATGCGTTCGGGCTTCA
>Ga0315281_10002439_pt1 | contig 27658 bp, 20 predicted proteins | sample YL17G07_0_MG_FD_204540 | JGI IMG/M metagenome (GOLD analysis project Ga0315281, IMG submission 204540) | Sediment microbial communities from Yellowstone Lake, YNP, Wyoming, USA - YL17G07_0 | ecosystem: Environmental > Aquatic > Freshwater > Lake > Sediment | place: USA: Wyoming | collected...
CGACGACTTCGATGAAGCCGCTGGAGCCGATGACGGCGACAGGTTCGTTGGGCTGGCCCTGGGCGAAATTGGCGACGATGCGGGTAACTTCCTTATCGCTGAGGAGGAGCTGGATTTTACCGGACTTGAGCATTTCCTCGGGGAGATCGGCGGCGGTGAAATTGGTCATGAGATTGCCGAAGCGGTCGATGCGCAGAACAACGCCTTTGAGGACATAGCCGTCCTCCTTGGGCTTGGGAATATTGAAGCGCTTGAAGTCGGTGATGGCGTCGCCCATGCTGGCGGGCTGCCAGTTCTTGGTGAGCCAGGCGGCGACGGGAGCGAAGATGTCGCGGCCGTGGAAGGTCTGGCTGATGGGCTGAAGGAAATAGTGTTCGGTGGTGATATGGCGAACGGTGAGGCTCTCTTCGCGGTCGTAGATGAGCGAGAGGACGCCGTTGTCGGGAGCGATGTAATAGTTGGTGTCGGCGCGGGCGAGAATGGGGCGGCGCTCGGTGCCCACGCCGGGGTCGACGATGACGACGTGGATGGTGCGGGGAGGAAAGTACTTGGAAGCTTCGGCGATGGTGACGGCGGCGTCGAGGAGGTCGAAGGGAGCGATGTCGTGGGTGATGTCCACGATGGTGACGTCGGGATTGATGCGCAGAATGACGCCCTTGAGGACGCCGACCAGATGGTCGCCGTTGCCGTAGTCGGTGGTCAGGGTAATGATCGGATTCGTCAAAGCTACTCCCGTTCGAGGCCGGATTTTGATGCTGCGCGGAGTTGCACCGGCGGCGAAACCGCGCGATAACCCACAAACACTCACGCTAACGGACCCTTCCCGCGGAGTCAAGGGAGGGATGGCGGAGTGCGGTGGACTTGCCAATAAGGAGAGGAGGGCTGTACGAAAAGTCGGCGGGTTGTGTATACTCGGGAAGAAGAGAAACGAGCGGGCGTCGTACAATGGCAGTATAGAAGCTTCCCAAGCTTCGGACGTGGGTTCGATTCCCATCGCCCGCTCCATAAATTCTGTTGATGCAGTTGGCCTTACGGGCTCAGTTGAGTGAATCCGACCATAAAAATGGGTTGTTTTGTAATCGTGGCGCGGCAGAGGTGTGGCCGGATGGGTTTCGTAGTGGTGCGGCGAAGGAAGGACGTTTATACTCTCTTCCCACATGCAGGCCGCGAGCGGGAATTCCGGGGACTGAGGGAGAAGGAATGAGCGCACTCACCAGCGAAGTGGGCGGAAGAATGCTTTACAGCATGAAAATGATGCGGGAGATGGAGCACCGCATCGAGAAGCTGTACCGGCAGGGAAAGATCGTGGGCGGGGTGTTTTTCGGGCGCGGGCAGGAGGCGATTTCGACCGGGAGTTCGATCCTGACCGAGGCGGAGGATGCGGTGTGTCCTTGCCACCGGGATTTGGCGGCGTTTTTGATTCGCGGGATGGAGCCGTGGGTGATCTTTGCGCACTATATGGCGCGGCGGGACGGGCCGACACGGGGGCGCGACGGGAACACGCACATGGGTTCGCTGAAGCACGGGATTATTTCGTATATCAGTTCGATGGCGGCGATTGTGCCGGTGGCCAACGGGGTGGCGTTTTCGTTTCAATACCGCAAGCAGCCCAATGTGGTGCTGTGCTACTTCGGCGACGGAGCCACCAGCCGGGGCGAATGGCATGAAGCCATGAATTACGGGGCGGTGTTCAAGCTGCCCATCGTGTACATCTGCAACAACAACAAATATGCGTATTCGACGCCGACGGAGCGGCAGATGGCCGTGGCGCACATCACGGACCGGGCCAGCGGGTACGGGATGCCTCTTCAGCGAGTGGACGGGAATGATGTGCTGGCGGTGTACGAGGCCACGAAGGAAGCGATTGCCCGGGCCCGCAGCGGGGGAGGACCGACGCTGATCGAATGCGAAACGTTCCGCATGAGCGGGCATTCCGCGCATGACGGAGCCGAATATGTGCCCAAGGAACTCTTCGAGGAGTGGGCCGGGAAATGTCCCATCGCGCGGTTCGAGAAGGTTTTGCAGGAGCGGGGATTGCTTTCCGCGGAGGAGATTGCGCGGATGTATGAGCGGATTGCGGAGGAGATCGAGGTTGCTGTGCAACGGGCGGAAGCGTCGCCGTTTCCGGACGCCGGAGAGTTGATGGACGGCGTGTTTGCCGGTAGCGCGGAGAAAAATCCAGACGCGGCGGGTTCGCCGGCGGAAGGGAACTAGCCATGGCCGAGCGGACGTATCTGGAAGCGATACGCGAGGGAATCTGGGAAGAGATGGAGCGCGACGGGGATGTCTTCATGCTGGGGGAAGACATCGGTGAATACGGCGGGGCGTTCAAAGTGTCGGCGGGAATGCTGGAGCACTTTGGGGAGCGGAGGATAATTGATACGCCGCTGGCGGAAAACGCGTTTTTGGGAGCGGCGATTGGGGCCGCGATCATGGGACTGCGGCCGATTGTGGAGCTGCAGTTCGCCGATTTCATTACCACGGCGTACGACCAGATCGTGAACTACGCGGCCAAGGCGCGGTATCGCTGGGGAGCGGGAGTGCCGATGGTGATTCGCGGACCTTCGGGAGGGGGAGTGCATGGCGGGCCGTTTCATTCGAATAATCCGGAGATGCCGTTTGTGCATACGCCGGGGTTGAAGGTGGTGGTGCCAGCGAGCGCGTATGACGCCAAGGGATTGATCAAGGCGGCGATCCGCGATCCCGATCCGGTTTTGTTTTTCGAGCACAAACTGCTCTACCGGAGAATTAAGGAGGAGATTCCGGCGGGGGACTATGTGGTGCCGCTGGGGCAGGCGCGCGTGGCTCGTGCGGGGCGGGATGTTTCCGTCATCACCTATGGGGCGATGGTGTTCGTGGCGCTGGAGGCTGCGGAGGTTTTGGCTCAGGAGGGAATCGAGGCCGAGGTGATCGACCTGCGGTGCCTGGTGCCGCTCGATGAAGAGGCGGTGCTGGCCAGCGTGCGCAAGACCAGCCGGGTGATTCTGCTGCATGAGGACACGCTGCAGGGCGGGTTTGCCGGGGAGTTGGCCGGGCGCATTGCGGAAAAGGCGTTTGAAAGTCTGGATGCGCCGGTGATACGCATCGCCGCGCCGGATTGCCCGGTGCCGTTCAGTGCGCCGCTGGAAGAGGCGTTTCTGCCCAATGCCAAGGACGTGATCGAGGCGGCGCGGAGCCTGAAGGCGTACTGAGCGGGGGAGTTCCTGCATTTGTTAAAGGCTACATTCGAGGGGATGGGGGAGAGGAATGGGCGTATTGAGGAAAAGAAGAGGAGGAGATATTTAGGCCTTGACAGGGCCCCAGTTTTACGAAAAACTATGTTACGAAAGACAGCGCAGGGCACATAAAGTGTAATATATAAATCGCGCTCTCTTTCGGGGTGTCCGGCCATGGCCACAGCGATCAGTTCACCGGCGCAGGTGCTGCTCTCCGGCAATGAAGCCATTGCGCGCGGGGCGCTGGAGAACGGCATCCGGGTGGCCACGGGCTATCCGGGAACGCCCAGCACGGAAATACTGGAAAGCCTGGCGAAGTACGACAGCGAGCATTACGTTTCGTGGTCCCCCAATGAAAAAGTGGCGTTGGACGTGGGAGTGGGCGCCGCCGTGGCCGGGAGCCGCGCGCTGGTGACCATGAAGCACGTGGGGCTGAACGTGGCGGCGGACACGCTGATGAGCGTGGCGTACACGGGGGTGCGGGCGGCGCTGGTGATCGTGGTGGCGGACGACCCGGGCGTGCACAGTTCGCAGAACGAGCAGGACACGCGGCTGTATGCGCGGTTCGCGGAGCTGCCGCTGCTGGAGCCTTCGGACAGCCAGGAAGCCAAGGATTTTTTCGAGCTGGCCTGCGAGATTAGCGAGCGGTTTGATACGGCGGTTTTGCTGCGCAGCACGACGCGGCTTTCGCACAGCAAGGGAATGGTTACGCTGGGGGCCATCCGTCCCCGTCCTGCAATTGCCTACGAGAGGAATTTGGGGAAATTTGTGCTGGTGCCGAGCAATGCGCGGGTACGGCATGAAAAGGTGGTGGAGCGCTCCGGTTTACTGCGGGAGTTCGCGGAAACGACGGAACTGAACCGCTGGGAAAAGGGCAGCCGCGAGATTGGGGTCATCACCAGCGGGGTGTGCTACCAGTACGTCAAGGAGGTTCTGCCCGAAGCCAGCGTGTTCAAGGTGGGACTGATGAATCCGCTGCCGATTCACCGGCTGAGGAATTTTGCGGCGAGCGTGGACCGGCTGATGGTGGTGGAGGAGCTGGAGCCGGTGATCGAAGATCAGTTGAAGGCCCATGGAATACAGGTGGAGGGCAAGGAATATTTTTCGCGGCTGGGGGAGTTCAGCCCGGAGCGGGTGCGGGCGGGATTTCAGAAGGCCGGGGTTTTGCCCACGCCGCAGGCGCCGGAAAATTCCGGAGTCGCGGTTGCGGCGAAGGAAAATCTGTTTCGTCCGCCGGCGTTGTGTCCGGGTTGTCCGCATACGGTGCCGTATCTGGTTTTGAAGAAGCTGAACGCGCTGGTGGCGGGCGACATCGGGTGCTACACGCTGGCGGTGTATGAACCGCTGGCGGCGATTGATACCACGCTGGCGATGGGCTGCAGCATCGGGATGGCGATCGGGCTGCAAAAGGGCGGAGACGGCAGCCGGCCGGTGGTGGCCACGATCGGCGATTCGACGTTTTTTCATTCGGGCATACCGCCGCTGATTGATGCGCTCTACAACAACGTGAAAATTACTGTGGTGATTCTGGACAATCAGACCACGGCGATGACCGGGGGGCAGGAACATCCAGGAACAGGGAAAAGTTTGCGCGGAGATAAGGCGCGGACGGTGGATATCGCCACGGTGTGCAAGGCGCTGGGCGCGGGATTTGTCGAGGTAGTGGACCCCTACGATGTTTCCGCCGTGTTTCGCACGCTGAAGGCGGCGATTCAATATGACGGCGTTTCCGTGGTGATCACCAACCGGCCCTGCGTGGTTTCGCCGGCGACGATTCGCACGACGCCGTACGCGGTCACGGCGAAGGAATGCAACGCCTGCCAGATGTGCATGAACCTGGGGTGCCCGGCAATTATCTGGACCGAGGAGATGGTTGAGGGGCAGCACAAGGTGACGATTGATCCGGTCAGCTGCATGGGCTGCGCGGTGTGCGGACTGCTTTGCCAGACGAACGCGATCATTCCGCTGGCGGCCGATCCGGCGCGGCGGACGGTATAGAGGCATGAGCATGGAAGCGAACGGAACGCAGAATGTGCTGATCGTGGGAGTGGGCGGGCAGGGCGTGATCCTGGCCAGCGACATTCTGGGCGTGGTGTGCATGAACCGCGGGTATCAGGTGAAGAAAAGCGAAGTGCACGGGATGGCCAAGCGCGGCGGCGTGGTGTACAGCCACGTGCGCTACGGCGCGCAGGTGCTTTCGCCGACGATTGAGCCGGGAACGAGCGACGTGCTGCTGGCGTTCGAGCCGGCCGAGGCGCTGCGCTGGAGCAAATACGTGAAGCCGGGCGGGACGATTATCGTGAATTCGCGCAAGCGCATTCCTCCGGCGGCGTGCCAGGACCGGCGCATGGACGCGCCGACGCGCTATCCGCAGGGAATCGAGCAGGCGCTGCGCGGGCAGGTTGGCGACGTGCGGCAGTTTGACGCCGAGGGGCTGGCGGTGGAGATTGGCGACCACCGCATGTGCAACACGGTGCTGCTGGGGGCGCTTTCGAGCGTGTGCGAATTCGAGTTGCAGGACTGGATGGGGGCGATCGCGGCCAGCGTGAAGCCCAAGACGGTGGAACGGAATCAGAAGGCGTTTTTGGCGGGGCGCAACGCGCAGTTTGCGGCGGCGGGTAAACCGTTTCCCGCGGAATCACCGGAGATGTGCCGCAGCGTCAGTTGCCTGGAGGCGCCGGAGATTGCGATTCACGACAGCTGGTGCAAGGGCTGCGAGATCTGCGTGGTGGTGTGCCCGCAGGCGTGCCTGAAGATGAACGAGCGGAACCGCGCGGAAGTGGTCAAGGCCGAGGCGTGCATTCGCTGCATGTTGTGCGAATGGATGTGCCCGGACCTGGCCGTGCGCGTTCAGTAGGGAGCCGAGAAATGGGAGCCGCAACGAAAACTGTTCAACTGCTGCAGGGGAACGCGGCTTGCGCGCGCGCGGCGCTGGCCGCGGGCTGCCGCTTCTACGCCGGTTACCCGATCAGTCCGTCGTCGGAGATTGCGGAAGTGATGGCGCGGCTGCTGCCGCCCGCCGGTGGAAAATTTATTCAGATGGAGGATGAGATCGCCTCGCTGGGAGCGGTGATTGGCGCGTCGCTGGCGGGAGTGAAGGGCATGACGGCAACGAGCGGACCGGGGTTTTCGTTGATGCAGGAGCACATCGGCTACGCGTGTTACGCGGAAGTGCCCTGCGTGATCGTGAACGTGATGCGCGGCGGGCCGAGCACGGGGCTGCCCACGCTGCCGGCGCAGGGCGACGTGATGCAGGCGCGCTGGGGCACGCACGGGGATCATCCGGCGATCGCGTTGTGCCCGAGCAGTCCGGCGGAAGCCTACGAGCTGACGGTGCTGGCGTTTAATTTGTCGGAGCGGCTGCGCACGCCGGTGATTTTGCTGATGGATGAAGTGGTGGCGCACATGTACGAGAAGGTGGACATGCGGCGGCTGGCGAATCTGCCGGTGGAAAATCGCGCGCGGCCCACGTGCGCGCCGGGGAAGCACGCGGCGTTTGCGCCGGGCCCGGATGGCGTGCCGGTGATGGCGCCCTTCGGGGACGGCTACCGCTATCACGTGACCGGGCTGGCGCACGATGACCGCGGGTATCCGACGCAGGATCCCAAGCTGGTGGCGGCGACGAACCGGCGGTTGCAGGAAAAGACGGAGCGCAACCGCGAGGGGCTGATGCGCTACGAGCTTTTCGATACACAGGATGCGGAAGTGATCGTATTTGCCTACGGCATTGTGGCGGCGGCGGCGCGGAGGGCGGTGCGCGAGGCGCGTAAGCAGGGAATTCGCGCCGGGCTGTTTCGCCCGATCACGCTGTGGCCGTTTCCCGGAGAAGAGCTGGCCGCGGCGTGCGCCGGTGCCGAGCGCGTGGTCGTGGCGGAAATGAACCTGGGGCAGATGACCGGCGAGGTGCAGCGGGTTCTTGGCCGCGGCAAGGAAGTGGAGAGTTGCCTGAAGGCCGACGGGGAAGCGATCAGCCCGGAGGAGATTTTGCTGGCGATTGAGGGAAAGGAAGTGCGCCATGTTTGATTTCCGGGAATATTTGCGCATGGAGATGTTTCCGCACATGCTCTGCCCCGGCTGCGGGCACGGGATTGTGCTGGGTTCGCTGCTGCGGGCGATTCACTCGCTGAAGCTGACCAAGGATGAAATTGTGGTGGTCTCCGGAATCGGCTGCTCCAGCCGCCTGGCGGGATACGTGGATTTCAATACGCTGCATACGACGCACGGGCGGCCGCTGGCGTTTGCCACGGGGATCAAACTGGCGCGGCCGGAGTTGACCGTGATCGTGATCACCGGCGACGGCGACGGGCTTTCCATCGGGGGCAATCATTTGATTCATGCGGCGCGGCGCAACGTGGGGCTGACCTGCCTGCTGCTGAACAATCAGATTTACGGGATGACCGGGGGGCAATTCGCGCCGACGACGCAGATCGGACGAGTGAGCACGACCAGCCCCAAGGGGCAGTACGAGACGCCGTTCGACTCCTGCAAGCTGGCGGAGGCCGCGGGAGCGAGCTTCGTGGCGCGGGGAATCACTTACGAGCCGAGCGCGCTGGACAAATTGATTGTGGCGGCGATTGAGAACAAGGGCTTTTCGTTTTTGGAAGTGGTCAGCGATTGCCCGGAGTTTTTCGGGCGCTTCAACAAACTGGGAAATCCCGCGGACCAGATTCTGATGCAGAAGCAGAACGTGGTGGACGTGGAAGCGGCGGCGGCGCTGCCGGCGGAGCGGCTGCGCGGGAAAATGCTGACGGGCATCCTGCATCACGAGCCGCGGGCGGAATACGGAGCGGTGTACGCGGCGAGCGTGGCTTAGGCGTTTTTGTTTGCGCCGGGAGCGAGGATATTTCCTATGGAACGCTATGAAGTGCGGTTGAGCGGAGAAGGCGGGCAGGGGCTGGTGCTGGCTGGAGCGATTCTGGCGGAAGCCGCGGGGATTTACGGCGGAAAATTTGTCACCTATACGCAATCGTATGGACCGGAATCGCGCGGGGGCGGCTGCCGCTCGGATCTGATCATCAGCGATAGCGAGATTGATTATCCGATCTGTGCGTACCTGGATCTGCTGCTGTGCCTGACGCAGAAGGCTTGCGACACGTTTTCCGGCAAGTTGAAGCCGGGCGGGCTGTTGATTGCCGATTCCAAGCGGGTGACGAATGCGCCTGCGGGAGACTTCCGCGTGCTTAGCGTGCCGATCTTGCAGACGGCGAAGCAGAAAATGGGCCGGGAAGTGGCGGCCAACATGGTGTGCCTGGGCGTGATTGCAAAAAGTTCCGGGCTGGTGACCATCGAGGCGCTGCGGCAGGCCGTGGCGGGACGAGTTCCGAAGGGGACGGAAGAAAGCAATCTTCGTGCGCTGGAAGCGGGTTACGCGCTGGCGCTGGAAGCGGCGCCGGTGGATGCGCTCTGCGTTCCGGCGAAATTGTTCGCCTGATTTCACAGAGCGCTCCGGCTGACGATTTCTTTTTACATTTCAAAAAAGCGACTCTTTAGAAGCGGTGCTGTCCCTGCTCGCGGTAATGCTTGGCGGCTTCCTTGTGTTCGGCGGAAGAGAGCGTGGTTTTCTGCGCGGCCAGATATTTATTCAGGAACGGCTGCCATTTCAGATCGAAGCACTGGTCCATCAGCTTTTTCGATTGCCGCTGGCCTTCGGAGTGAGTGTGCACGTAGATGTCGGTAACTTCCTTCACGCGCTTTTCGAAATCGGCGTCGGGGACGAGATAGTCCACCAGGCCCATGTCATGAGCGACCTTGGCATTGATATATTCGCCGGAGAGAATGATGCGCTTGGCGCGGCCCAGTCCGATGAAGCGGGCCAGGCGGTAGGTGCCCATGCCGGGAATGAGGCACTCCTTGACGGCGGTGAGGGCGAACTCGGTGCTTTCCGTGGCGATGCGGATGTCGCTGGCGAGAGCCACCTGCATTCCGCCGCCGATGCAATAGCGGTGCATGGCGCAGATGACGATCTTGTTCATGGTCTCGAGGTTGCGCAGGGAGCGCTCGTAGAGACGGAACCAGCCCATGGGGTAGCCTTCGGTGGAAAGCGTTTTCAGATCGATGCCGCTGCAGAAGGCGCGGCCGGCGCCGGAGATGACCACCACTTTCACTTTCTTTTCCTTGGCGACGGCCGTGGTCGAATCCATGAAGTCCTGGGACCACGGACGGTTCATGGCGTTGAGGGCCTCCGGCCGGGTGAATTCAATTTTCGCCACCGGACCTTCCACGCTGTAGCGCATGGTCTTCAGTTGCATGATCTGTTTCTCCTTTTGAAATAAGTGCAGATTGGTCGAGCAAATTGTTGCGTGCTAGTCCCTGGGCCGGTTGTCTGCGATGCGCAAGGCTTTGCCGATGCTGCGGGTGAGCGTGCCCGCGGGCAGAAGTTCGATTTCGGCGCGGACGGCGCAGCGGTTGGAGATGGCCGACTGCAGTTTGGCGGCGAGATCGCCGCCGGAGGATTGAGTGGCGCATTCCACGCGGACAGTCAGCTGGTCGAGCGCTTTGGGGCGGTCGAGCCGGAGTTCGTAGAAGGGCAAAACTTCGTCGAATTTCAGGAGCACGGATTCGATCTCCGAGGGGTAGACGTTGACGCCGCGGATGATGAGCATGTCGTCGCGGCGTCCGCGGATGCGGCGGATGCGCGCATGGGTTCTTCCGCAGGAGCAGGTGCTGGTGTCGAGCGTGGTGATGTCGCCGGTGCGATAGCGGACGAGGGGCATGGCTTCGCGCTCGAGCGTGGTGAGGACGAGTTCGCCTTCTTCGCCGGGAGGCAGCGGCGCGCCTGTGGCGGGGTCGATCACTTCGGGGAGAAAAAAATCTTCCCAGATGTGCAGGCCGCCGGTTTTTGCGGCGCACTCCTGGGCCACGCCGGGCCCGCCCACTTCGCTGAGGCCGTAGGTGTCAAAGGCCGAGAGGCCCAGGCGCTTTTCGATTTGCACGCGCATGGATTCGGTCCAGGGCTCGGCGCCGAAGAGGCCGATTTTTAGATTTAAAGGCTTGCGCGAGGCGCTTTGTTCGCAGGCTTCGGCGATGGTCAGCGCGAAGGAAGGCGTGCAGCAGAGCACTTCGGGCTGGAGGTCTTCGAGGAGTTGCACCTGGCGTGCGGTGTTGCCGCCGGAAATGGGAATGACGGTGGCGCCGAGATGCTCGGCGCCATAATGAAATCCCAAACCGCCGGTGAAGAGTCCGTAGCCGTAGGCGTTCAGGACGCGCATGCCCGCACGTGCGCCCGCGGCGGAGAGGCAGCGGGCCATCAATTCTCCCCACTGGGCGACGTCTTTGCGGGTGTAGGCGGCGAGCGTTAATTTCCCCTTGGTGCCGGAGGAGGCGTGCACGCGGGAGACTTCCTCGGGGGGTGTGGCCAGCAGGCCGAAAGGATAGTTATCCCAGAGGTCGGCTTTGGTGGTGAAGGGAAGCTGCGGCAGTTGTTCCAGGCTGCGGAAATCCTCGGCGCGAATTCCCGTGGTTTTAAATTTGTCGCGATAGAAGGGGACGGAGGAGGCGGCGCGCTGCAAGATCGCGTGCAGCTTGTTCAGTTGCAGGGCGCACAGTTGCTCCCGCGGAAGGGATTCGATGTTCGTTGGAGCGCTGGCCCGCGCTGGTTGTGCGTTCATCGGTGTTCTCCCGGCTTGCATGAATTCCCGTTCTTCCTTCCGATCGCCTGCAAAGTGCGTTCCTCTTAAACTAGTTCCATGAGTCCCTGTATCACGCGGGCATGGCCTTCGCGTTTTTGCGTCTCGGAGCGAGCGGGGCCCTGAAAGCCGTTTTCGAAATAACGCAATGCGCCTTCCGCCAGCAGATGGTAGCAGTCGCGGAAGATCCGCCAGGCGGGCTCGGCCAGCCAGTCCTTGGGAAGAAGTTCCCAGGGGAGGCGGGGGTCGAGGTAGAGGAAGCGGCCGTACTCGTGCAGCAGGCGCATTTTGGCGGAGAAGCACAGATTGTCCGGGACGGGTTTGCCGCTGTTGAATTTCTGCTGGTAGGAGCGCCATTGCGGATTCCAGCGGTCGATGAAGGAGCGGTACTGTTTTTGCACGGCGGCGAGGTCCCAGCAGTTTTTCACCAGCTCGGCGTTGGCCAGGGAGTTGATATGTCGCGCGCGGAAAAGGTGCACGCCTTTGTCCAGGCTTCGCGCGAGAAGATGCTTGGTGGTGAGTTCGGCGGCGGGTTTGGGAATGATCCAGGTCGCGGGAGTGAGCGGGCCATAGCCCAGCCAGATCAATTCGCGGCGCAGGCGCTCGCGCTGCGCGCGCAGGCGTTCGGGAAGGGAATAGGTCAGGATGGTCCACTGGCCGTCCCATTTTTCGGTGAGCGGAGTGAAGATGCGCGGCGCGGCTTCTTCCACGCGATCCCTGCCCATGGCCGTCAGGGCGTAAAAACTTTGTTTATTTTCGCGGGTGCGGTCGAGCCAGCCCTGCTGCGAAAGGCGGCAGAGGGCGGCGCGGATGGCCACGCCGGAAAAGCCCAGTTCCTTGCAGAGATCGAGCAGGCTGCGGACGCGGATGGAACCGCCGTAGTATTGGATGTAGTCGAGATAGATTTCGAAAATCGCTCTGCGCGCCTTCACTCTTGCACCTCCGCGACGAAACCGGGCGCAGCCGCCTGCGTCCGTTCCTTCGAGGTGGAGCGCCGCGGGGCGGGGCTCCAGAAAAACAGCTTGACAACCGATAGGCGGAGTCATTATACCGTTGCAATACAACACGTGTACACACAAAGTTTGTAATAAGTGGTGGCGGGCCACGCAAGAAGCTCTCGCCGCCGTGCTTTGTGGTTTCGCCGGGAAAGGTTGTTCCCTAACCTGGCTTCGAAGAAGAAGAGTCGGTTTCGGTTTCGTGTATACGTTAATCTGCATGGGCTTGCCGGAGGGGTGACATGATGACGTTTCGCCGCACGCGCTGTTTCGGGTTCGTTTTGGCTGTGATGTTTCTTGCGCTGCTTCTGGGCGCGCTGCCGAGCGCCGCGCAGTTGACCACCGGCACGCTGGTGGGCACGGTGCAGGATCCCAGCGGAGGATCGGTCGCCGGCGCCACCGTGACCGCGCGCAACCTGGGCACCAATGCCACGCGCTCGGATGTGACCGGGTCGGAAGGACTCTTCCGCATCACCGACCTGCAGCCGGGGACGTACGAGGTGAAGGCGGAGAAGCCGGGGTTCAAAACGACGGTGACGTCGAATGTGGCGCTGCACGTCGGGGAGACGAGCCGCGTGGACCTGATGCTGCAGGTGGGGTTGGTCGAGCAAAAGGTGGAAGTGGATGCCAGCGCGGTCACCGTGAACACGGAGGAAAGCCGCATCACGCACATCGTCGAACAGAAGCAACTCGAGGAGTTGCCGCTGATCAAGCGCAACATCTACCAGTTGCCGGTGCTGGAGCCGGGCACGGCGCCTTCGCGCGTTTCGATTCCCACCTATTACAACAACTCCTCCTATGACCTCGGTTTCGTGACCTACGGCAAGCGCATCCGTTCGACGAACTTCATGCTGGACGGCGCGCCCAATTCGGACAACGCGCTGGGCGGCGTCCCGGCCATCGCGCCGATTCTGGATGCGGTGCAGGAGTTCCAGGTGTCCACGTCGAGCCCGAGCCGCGAGTACGGGCGCAATTTTGGCGCGGTCATCAACGTGGCCACCAAATCCGGAACGAATGATATCCACGGTTCGGTCTGGGAATTCCATCGCAACAAGTCCATGAACGCCGCCAACTTCTTTGACCCCTATGACCCGGCTACCGGTAAAAAGCATCCCTCTGCGTTGATTCAAAATCAGTTCGGCGGCACGGCGGGCGGAGCGCTGGTGAAGGACAAGACGTTCTGGTATCTGGCGTACGAGGGATTCCGCGAGCGGCGGGGAGTGACCCGCAAGGTGCAGGTGGAGACGCCGGAACTGAGGAACTGGGTGCACCTGAACCTGCCCGGCACTGTTTCCGACTATCTTTTCCAAAATTTTTCCGCTCCGGCTCTGATTCCGGGAGCGCCCGTTTTCAGTCAAAATATTCAAATTCCCGCTACTCCAGGTTACGTCCTCGGTTCCCCGGATTACGGCACGGCCGTGGGACAGAAGACCAACAGCACGACCACCGACCAGGGCATGGGGCGGCTGGACAATCTCTTCCGCGAAGGTAACGACCGCCTGTTCGTGCGCTGGGCCATCCACGCGCCGCGGACGACGGGCGTGGGTGAACTCACTACCATCGGCGGACTGGGCCGCATGCTGCGCGGCTTTACCCGGCCGCTCGACGGGATGATCAACAGCCTGGCCGTCGGAGAGACGCACGTGTTCAGCCACAACGTGGTGAACGATTTCCGGTTCGGCCTGCTGCGCAATGCCGCCTTCACCGACGGATACCCCAACAATGTGCCCCAATTCCTGATTGACGATTTCACCCTGGGCTTTGGCTCTGATTTCTTCCTGCCCATCAACATGCAGGACACGCAGTTTGACTTCCGCGATACGGTCATCCTGAATCGCGGGCGGCATGCCTTCAAGTTTGGCGGGCAGTTCTCGAAGGAGTTCGAGCACGGCGCCTTTGACGCCTTGGCCCGCGGCATGTACGAGTTCGCGAATCTCTATGATTTCGTGAACAACAGCCCTTACCTGCAGGCGCAACAGGTGGACCCGCGGACCGGGCAGAGTATTCTCAACAGTCCCGACCACTTCCGTAATTTCCGGCGCACCGACTTCAGCTGGTTTGTTCAGGACGACTGGAAGATTCGCAAGAACCTGACGATGAATCTGGGCCTGCGGCATGAGGTCTTCGGGGTCATCAAGGAGGCGGAAGGCAAGCAGGGTGGAATCATCTTCGGCGCCGGAACCACGCTGCTGGACAAGTTCGCCAACTGGCCAACGTTTGGCCAGTTGGGCGAGATGTACAAGCCTTACTACAAGAACTTCGCCCCGGCCATTGGCCTGGCTTGGGACCCGCTCAGCAACGGCAAACTGTCCGTGCGCGCGGGTTTCTCCGTGAACTTCGACCGTATGCACAACGACATCCTGAGCGAGCCGGCGCGCTTCAGCCCGCCCTACAGCGCGTTTACGGTTGCCATCCCGCCGTATGGGCTTGGGGCTGACATCTCCACGGTATACAGCGTCGCCGATGTGATCCAATTTCCGCCGACTCCCAATCCGGGTTGCATGGGAGGATATGATCCCGTAGGGTTGGTTGGAAATCCACTTACGACTGGTTATAATCCTTGCCTTTTGTTTCCCTACTTGATCGATCCCAACCTGAAGACGCCGTATGTCGAGGAATGGAATCTGAATATCCAGTACCAGTTCGCGCCGGACTGGCTGTTCGAAGTGGGTTACGCCGGAAACGGAGGCCACCGCCTGGCGTTCACCAACGATCCCAACCGCGTGACTGGCGGCTATCTCGGGCTTCCCTTCAACCGGCCGGATCCCTTCCTGGGCTGGGCGTCGTACCTTTCGACGGACACCAATTCCAACTTCCATGGGGCCACCTTTCAGATCAAGAAACACTTCTCCCATGGATATCTGATCCAGGCCAGCTACACCTACGGCAAGTCCATGGACATTCAGGACGACGCCTTTGCCGGAGACTTCGCCAACGCCGGAACGGGTTACTTCGGAACTTTGGACGCCAACAACCGTCATCTGGATTATGGCCGTTCGAGCTTCGACATTCGCCACCGCATCGTCTTGAATGCGGTGTGGAACGTCGGAAAGCTAAAGAACGGTTCCAAAGCGGTGCAGTCCTTGCTGAATGATTGGCAATTTAACGCCATTGCTTCCTACGAGGCCGGCCGTCCCTTTACGGTGTTCAATTCCGCCTTTGTGCTGCCGGCTGACTACAACGCCGACGGCGGCGGCGGAACGCAAGCGACCGGATACGACCGTCCCAATACTCCAGCCTTTGGGAATACCATTGGCTGCCCAAGCTCGAAGCAGTTTGCGGACGGTATTTTCGCGCCCGATGTGTTCCCGACCCCGGATCCATTCGCCGCACCAGCTAACGGCAATTTGGGCCGGAACACGTTTTGCGGCCCGAACTACAAGGAAGTGGACTTGTCCCTCTCGCGTGATTTCAAGTTCAAGTATCTGGGAGAGGGCGGGCAGATTCAGTTCCGCCTGGAGACCTTCAACTTGACCAACCACGCGAACATGTATCTGCCGGTTTCGGATCTGGCCGCGGATCCGAGTTCCTTTGGCAAATCCACGCAGGCCTTCAACCCGCGCGAGTTGCAGCTGGGCTTGAAGTTTGTGTGGTAGCCGGAAAACCCCTTCCGCGTATAGAATGAACCGCTGGAAACGGCCGGGCCTCTTGGGGCCCGGCCTTCCCGTTGCCGAGCGGAACGCCTCCGCTCCCAGGAGTTCCTTGCGATGGAGTGGGCCGTCCACGTCCGAAATCCCGCGCTGGCCGATCGCTGGGACGATCTTCTCGCCGACCCGCTGCGTTTCTGCGAGCCGCATTTGAAGGAGTTTCATGGCCCGGCCGCAGGATTCTTCCGCCAGGCGGCGATTCAGTCGCCCCCGCGGCGCGTCTGCGTGGGCAATGAGTTCTGCGAAAGTTTGCTCCCCTCGCTGGACGATTTCTCCGACCTTTGCGAAAAACTCTGGCTGCGGCAACTGGAAATCAGTTTCCTCACTCCGCCGGCCACCGACGAAGGTCTTGATACGCTGCGCGGCTTGTTTGCGTGGCTCGCTCGGCAGGGCCGCCCGGTGGAAGTGGTCTTCAACGATTGGGGAGTTCTCCAGCTGGTGCACACGGAATTTCCCGACTTGCGCCTGGTGCGCGGGCGGCTGCTGAATAAGACCATGCGCGATCCCCGCGTTGTTCCTCTCTATAACGCGGCGAACGCGCCCGCGGGCATTCGCGCCAGCATGCAGCCTGCCGGGCTGGACTCGCCGTTTCTGCGCAGTCTGATCGGCAAATACGGTGTGGCCACGGTGGAGATGGATCTCCTGCCCAATTCGGCGGACATGGATTTCCGGGAATTGCCGTTTGCGGTGGCCTGCTATGTTCCCTGCGGATTTGTCACTAGCGGCCGCCACTGCATGATCAGCTCGCTGCACATCGAAGAGGGCAGCCAGCGCTTCCGTCCCGGCGCGCCCTGCCGCCAGGAATGCCGGGAATATTCCACGACGCATACGTTCAGCGCGTCCGCGCTGCCCACCGACGGCACGCGATTTTTTCAGCGCGGCAACACGTTTTTCTATTACCCGGACGAAAAGGCGCTCCACGGTTTCCTGCAGGGCGCGGCGGAACGAGGCGTGGCCCGGCTCATTTATGAGCCTGGGCTGCCGATGTGAGGGGATTTTGAAAATCCTAGCTCCCTTAAACGGTGTGGATGAAACGGAGATGCTCCTGGCCAACGGGGCCGAGGAGCTCTACTGCGGCATGGTGCCCGACGAGTGGGTCGAGCGCTACACCGGCGCGGTGTGGCTGAACCGCCGCAGTCCGGTGGGCGGCAATCTGCGCACCTTCGCGGATCTCGGGCGGGTCATCGAGCAGGCCCATCGCGCCGCCGTGCCCGTTTTCATCACGCTGAATGCGCAGACGTATACCGCGGGGCAATTGCCGCTGATCGTTGATTTGGCCCGGCGCTATGTCGGGGAGGCCGGCGCGGACGCGTTGATCGTTTCCGACCCGGGCCTGCTGATGGCGCTGGCCGAGGAGAATCTTTCCTGCGCGCTGCATCTCAGTTCCATCGCCGCCACGCTGAACAGCAGCGCCATTCAGTTTTTCCGCTCGCTGGGCGTGCGCCGGGTCATCCTGCCGCGCAGCCTGACTCTTCCCGAAATCGCGCGCATCGTGGCCGCGGCCGGGCCGCAGATGGAGATTGAAACTTTTATTCTGAACGACGGCTGCATCTTCGAGGAAGGGAACTGCCTCACCACGCACCATCATTCCGTGGGGGCTTTCTGCACCAATCTGGTGAAAATGTCCTCGGAAACGGTAAAGCTTTCGGGCAATCCCTGGCGCGCGGGGGAAGAGGAAGCTGCCGCGTTGCTTCTCGATGAGTTCCGTCAGCGCATCGGCGTTCTCACCAACAGCGCCTGTTCGGAGCAGAGCGCTGGCACGGTACTGCCCGGCCCGTGCGGACTCTGCGCAATTCCGTTTTTCGAAAAGATCGGCGTGGCTTCGCTCAAAATTGTAGGCCGCGAAGCCTCCGCCATGCGCAAGCTGATGAGCCTGCGCCTGGTCCGCTCCGTCGTGGCTCGTCAGCGGGCCGGCGCTTCCGTGGAAGAAGTGCAGGAGCATGCCCAGAGCATTCGCCTGGCGCCGGCGCGGTGCGTGCCGGGAGAGATGTGCTATTACGAATGGGAACAAAATCCAGCGGCGGTTGAGCGGCCGGCGGGGAATTCCGGGCTGGTGAATATTTCCGAGAGCCGGGCGGCGTCCATCCCGGGCGACTAACGCCCCACCCAGCAGGCCGGGCGCTTCTCCAGAAATGCGCTGATGCCTTCCCGGGCGTCCAGCGCGAGCGAGTTCATGCTCATCACTTCCTTGGCGTAGGCGTAAGCCTTGGGCTGGTCGAGATCGATCTGTGTGTAGTAGGCCTGTTTGCCCAGGCCGATGGTCAGCGGACTGGCGCCGGAAATGCGCTCGGCCAGCTTGCGGGTTTCCGCCGCCAGCGATTCCGCGGGCACGACGAAATTCACCAGGCCCCAGTCCGCCGCCCTGCTGGCATCCACGACTTCGCCGGTCAGCAGCATCTGCAGGGCGCGCTTGCGTCCCACGGCGCGGCTGAGGGCCACCATGGGCGTGGTGCAGAAAAGACCAATGCGCACGCCGGGCGTGGCGAAGGAAGCTTTTTCGGAGGCGATAGCCAGGTCGCAGGTGGCCACCAGCTGGCATCCCGCCGCCGTGGCCATGCCCTGCACTTCGGCGATGACCGGCTGCGGCAGGGATTGAATGCGGGTCATCAGCACCGTGCACACGTCGAAGAGGTGGCGGTACTCGTTGATGTTTTTTCCAACCATTTCGCCGAGATCGTGCCCAGAGCAAAAAACATTTCCGGCGGCGGCCACGATCACGGCGCGCGCCTCGCGGTTCACCGCCAGCGCGTCAAAGCACTGGATCAGCTCCTGCATCATGTCCAGCGCCAGGGCATTGCGCCGCGCGGGCCGGTTGAGCGTCACCACGGCCGTGCCCCCTTCCATGTTCAGAGTAATGTGCTGGTAGCTCATGGGTGTCTCTCCTGACGCGCGTTTGTCTTTCCGCTTCCAACGCTGACGATATTCACGCGGCTATTGTCCCGCAGGGTAAGAACCCGCCGGAAACAGCGAAGTCCGCGCGCTGGTCCGCTACGGTAAACCACAACGAATGTCTTGACAAGGGCCGCGTGGCTTCACTATATTGCGTTCAACCAGCCGGCCGCTGGCCAACTGCAATGAATTCAGGCGGACCTGTTCGGCGCTCTCTCCTGTTCGCAGCCGATGGATTGTCCTCCGGCAGGCTGCTTTTGCCATTCTTTCGGTCTCCGTCATGGAGGATGCCATGCGCTGGTTGCTCTCTCTCGGTTGTCTGATGCTGGCGGCGGGTGTTTCCGCGGAAGGTTTGCCGGTCAAGTCGCAGTTGGTGCGCGACACCTGCGGCGCCTGCCACAAGGTGGATGCTGCGGGGCGCATGAGCCGCATCTCCTACATGCGCAAACCGCCCGAGGAATGGGAATTGACCGTCAAGCGCATGGTGCGGATTCACGGCGTTTCCCTGACCCCTGACGATGCCCGGCAGATCGTCCAATACCTCTCCGACAATCACGGCCTGACGGCTTCGGAACTGGCGCCGATTGCCTGCGTGCTCGAGCGCGACGAAGTAAGCGAAGAAATTCCCAGCGAGAACATGAAATCGGCCTGCGCGGGCTGCCACAGCTACGGCAAGATTGCGGCGCAGCGGCGCACGCGCGAGGAATGGCTCAAGCTGAAGGATTTTCTGATGGGCATGTATCCGGCCATGATCTACCAGCACCGGCAAATGGACTGGCCCAAGCTGGCCGATGAAAATCTGGCCTGGCTCGCCAGCCACTTTCCTCTGGAATCGCCCGAATGGAAAAAGGAAAAGGACGCCACCGCTCCCGGCGAAGGCCAGTGGGTGGTGGTGGGCAGCCAGCCGGGCAAGGGCGCTTATTCGGGCCTGCTGACTTTCCGCACGCTTCCCGATGGCGGGCGGCAAAGCGAGACCGCGCTGGCGTTTGCCAGCGGGCAGAAGGAAACCGTGCGCGGCAAGGGCCGCTGGTTCGGCGCCTACGCCTGGCGCGGCAATGCCCTGCGCGGAGAAAAAGACAAGACGCGGGAAATCTTTCATCTTTCCGCGGACCAGAATGCGCTGCGCGGGCGCTGGTTTCCGATCGAGCATCCCGAACTGGGCGCGCGGGAAGTCCGCTATCGCGTGGAAGGCGCTCCGCGCGTGCTGGCCGTTTTGCCTGGGGCGGTGCGCCGTGGCTCCAGCCACGTGACCGTCCGCATCGCCGGGATTCTGCTGCCTGCTCCCGCGCAGCCGGCCGATTTACATCTGGGCGATGGCGTCAGCGTGGAAAAGATCGTGGAAGCCGCTCCGGACCACATCGAAGCGGTCATCAGCGTGGACGCTGCCGCGAAGACGGGCGCGCGCGACGTAAAGACCGGAACAATTTCCGGCGCCGGCCAGTTCATTGTGTATGAAAACGCCGACTACCTGCGGCTTACGCCGGACCACGCCATGGCGCGGCTGGGGGGCGTGCATTACGAAAAAGAGTTTGCCCAATTTGAAGCGCATGCCTGGAGCAACGGCGCGGACGGCCAGCCCGGCACCGCGGACGACCTGGACCTGGGCCTCGTGCAGGCTTCCTGGAGCATGGCCGAGGCGTATGCTGGGTTCGGAGAGAAAGACGTCTCCTTCGTGGGCAGCGTGAACCAGAACGGCTTGTTCACTCCCGCCGAAGAAGGCCCCAACCCGGCGCGGCTGCGCTCGACCAACAACGCCGGCGACGTCTGGGTGGAGGCCAGCTATACTCCCCCGGTCGCGCAGCAGCCGTTGAAGGCGCGGGCCTACGTGCTGGTGACCGTGCCGCTGTACCTGGAATTTCCGATTCACTGAGGAGCGCCGCCGGATGAGCCACGCCCACGGGCTGCCGCACAATTTTCTTCCGCTCTCGCACCTGCTTCCCGCGGGCGCTGCCGGTTTGCTGGCCGGACTTTCGGAAGCGGTGGCGGAAGCGCCGCAGTGCGTTCCTCCCGATGAGCCCGCCGTGCTGCTCTCTGATATTCGCGAATTCGCCGCCGGCGATTCGTCTTATGTTTTTGTCGTGGATGTGACCGCCGTTTTTTCGCTGGACGGCTTGAGCCGGAATATTTTGCGTTTTCTGCGCCCAGAGAAATCCGCGACGGCTTTGGCCACCGAAGGCCGGCAGACCGCCGGAGCGGGATACGTCCTGCTGAAGGATATTTATAGTGCGTTTGAAAGTACGCATGGGCGGCAGGAGATCGGGGAGGCATTGCGGGAGCTGCGCAGCATTCGCGCGGTGCGCTTTTCCGGATTTCCCGGCGAGGAATGGAAAACTCCGCAGCGGCATCTTCCGCCCGCGCCCTTTCCGCAGCGCTCGCTGGTCCTCAACGTGGCCAACGATTGCAACCTGGGCTGTAGCTACTGTTTTGCCGCGCAGGGAGATTACGGCACGCCCAAGCGCATGATGCAGGAAGAAACCGCGCGGAAGAGCGTGGATTTTCTGCTGGCCAATTCCGCCGACCAGAAAAACGTGACCCTGGTCTTCTTCGGCGGCGAGCCGCTGATGAATCTGGGCCTGATTCGCCGCGTGGTGGCCTACGCCGGGGAGGCTTCGGCGAAGGTTGGCAAGCATGTGGATTTTACGATGACCACCAACGCCACCGGGCTGACTACGGAGGTCATCGACTTCCTCAGCGAAAACCGCATCGGCGTTTCGGTGAGCATCGACGGCCCCAAGGAATACAACGACCTCCGGCGCACCTACAAGAACGGCATGGGCTCCTACGACCACGTGCGCCCGCGCATCCTGGAACTTCTCGATCGCCACAAGACCCGTCCGGTGGCCGCGCGCGCCACGCTTACCCACGGCATCACCGCCGTCGAGGAATGCTTCTGGCACCTGCTGGAGATGGGTTTTCACGAAGTGGGCTTCGCTCCGGTGACCTCCTCCACGCAGGAGGATTTCGCGCTGACCTCCGAAGAACTCTGGACCGTGCTGGAAGCCTTCCGCAAGCTTTCCGATATTTACGTGGAGCGCGCGCTGCGCAATGAATTTTTCGGCTTCTCCAATCTCTCCAATCTGCTTGGCGAGCTGCACACGGGAATTTCGAAAAACTATCCCTGTGGCGCCGGGCTGGGCCTGCTGGGCGTCGGCGCCGACGGCGATCTCTATCTCTGCCATCGTTTCTCGGAATCGCCCGCGCACCGCATGGGCAGCGTGCAGGAGGGCCTGGACGTGGCCCGGCAGACCGATTTCCTGAGCCGCGCGCACCTGAGCAACAAGCCCGACTGCAGCACCTGCTGGGTGCGCCACGTCTGCGCCGGCGGCTGCTACCATGAAGCGAATACGCACTACGGCAGCCTCTATCACGCCAACGCGCACTACTGCGAATGGATTCGCAGTTGGATCGATCTCGGTCTTCACGCCTATGCCCGGATCATGGAAGGCAATCCGGATTTCTTTCCTCAATTTATCGAGAAACGGGGTGCGGTATGAAACACGTGCGGCCTCTCAACAAGAAAGCGCGGAACTTCGAGAAGCAATTGGAGGGTCAGCCCCCCGCGGCCGACCCCAAGGAAAGCGTCAGCGCCATGCAGGGCGCCAACCTGGGCTGCTCGCTGGTCTTCGATCCCGGCTGGGAGACGGACGCCACCGGCGGCGTCACCGGCTTGTGCCAGCCGGTCGAAGCGGACCTCTACGGCTGCTCGGACGATTGCTGGTGGCCGGCGCAGGTGCCCGACCAGATCACCAACTTTCCCGATTGGGCCGACAAATGCGCCGCGGCGGAACGCGACTGGAAGAATCTCGATTTGTTGAATCCGAACAAGCCGTGATCGAGCGAACGCCGACGGATTCGTTGTAACGCAAGGGGGCAGCCGTGAAACACAAAATTGCGCACTTCAGCTTCGCTTCCGGAATTCTCAACGTCGGCGTCGTTGCGCTGGCGCTGCTGTTCGCCGCCAGTCTGGCGCCGGCGGTCCGCGCGCAGACGACGGAGCCGGAAATGTATGCGATCGGCATCCATCCGCACGCCATCGTGCTGCTCGACGGCAACCGCGATGAAATCGTGGGGGAAATTCAAATCACCGGGCGCTCTCCGAAGGACATGGTTTTTTCTCCGGACGGCAAATATCTCTTTGTGACCAGCGAAGGCCGCTCGCGCCTGGAGATGGTCAACGTGGCCCAGCGCAAGGCCGAGAAAGTCTTCGACCTCACCCCGGCGGGCCATCGCATGACCATTTTCGGCCTGGCCATCAACGCCAAGGGCGATCTGCTCTATATCCACGTCAAGCTGGTGAAGCTGCTGGCCGACGAATTTAAAGTGGAACCGCCGCAAATCTGGTCGGTGGACGTGAAGACAGGCAAGATCAATAAAATCGTGGAAGTTCCCGAAGGCGTGATGACACTGGCCATGACCACCGACGACCGCCAGCTCATCGCCTGGGGACGAGATATCTATTACGTGGACCCCGCGAAGGGCCGCATCACCGGGACGTATCCGCTGATGTCGCGCAATCTCCCGGACAAGGGGCCCGTGGACGCGCTCGCGGCGTTCGTGCAGTTCGAGCGCAGCGGCATCCTCAGCCTGCCCTATTACACGAAAGATCCGATCACGAAGAAGGACATCTTCGGCTTCGCCAATATGGACCTGACGACCGGCAAGATGGACCTGATGGAACTGGGGCCGCCGGTGCCGCTCTATTCGGTGATCGTCGCGCCGGATCGCAAGCACGCCTACGGGCTGATGCTGCAACTGGTGGAAGTGAATATGACCGAGCGGAAAGTCGAGCGCATGGTGAATCTGGAGCGCACCAAGTATGTCGCCAACATCAGCCGCGACGGCAAAAAAGTTTATGTCTCGGGCGCCTCTCCGTTCATCCACATCTATGACACGGCCAGCATGAAGCTAATCAAGACGCTCAATCTTTCGGGCGATCCTGGCGTGACCACGTTCCGCGCCTTGCCCCCTCTGGCGCACTAGGCGGAAGGGCGCGCCGGAAATTTAGCCCAGTGGAGAGCACACCAAAAAAACCGGACGGGCAGCGCAGTTTGCCGCGCATGGAGGAATTTTCCCTGATTTTTCCTTTCCTCCGGCCCTACGCCCTGCGCCTCGGTTTTGTTTTTTCTCTGACGCTGGCCGCGAGCCTGGCTGGTCTGGCCTATCCCCTGGGCGTCAAATTCCTGGTCGAGGCGCTCACCGGCCGGAATGAACGCCTGCTGATTCTCACGGCGCTGGCCATGGCCGCTCTGGTGCTGGGCGGCTTCGCTCTCGGCGCCCTCACGCGCTACCTTTATATGCAGGTCTCCTCGCGCATCCTCATGGACATGCGCGTTTCGCTCTTCCGCCACCTGCAAACCCTTTCTCCGCGTTTTTTTGCCCGCACCAAGACCGGCGAAATCGTTTCCCGCTTGGGCAGCGACGTGGCCGAAATTCAGTCCGTGGGCACCGACGCGCTCCTGAGCCTGGTGCTGAGCCTGCTGACGCTCTTGGGCACGCTGGCGGCGCTGCTCTGGCTCGACTGGAAACTGTTTCTTCTCTGTACGTTCTTTCTTCCCGCCAGCGCCTTTTTCCTGGCGCGCTTCCGCAAGCGCGTGGCGGAGAAGGCCCGCGACGTTCGCGAACGCAACGCGGACCTCAGCAGCACGCTGCTCGAATCCCTCCTGGGCATGAAATGGATCCAGAGCATTCGCGCCGAGGAAGCCGAGGCGGGCAAACTTGAAGCAGGGAATGAGAGCTACATCTCCGCGCTGCTCGGTTACCAGAAGGTTTCCGCTTGGGCCGGGGCGCCTTCCGCCGTGCTTCTCGCCGCCAGCACGCTGGCCCTGCTGCTCTATGGCGGCCACCGCGTCATTGCCGGAGAAGTCAGCCTGGCCAGCCTGGCGGCCTTCGCCGCTTATCAGACCCGCGCGCTCGGCCCGGTGCAGAGTCTGGTGGGGCTCTTCCTGAGCGTGCAGCGCGCGCGCGTGGCTTTGAGCCGCGTCCTGGAATTTCTCGCGCTGCAGCCTGAGGTCCGCGAAAAGCCCGGAGCCGCGGCTCTCTCCACGCCCCGTGGAGAAGTCGAACTGCGCAATGTGGGCTTTTCCTACCTTGCCGGCACGCCCGTCCTCGACCGCCTCAGCCTGCGCATTCCGCCGGGAAGCCGCATCGGCATCGTGGGGCCCAGCGGGGCGGGGAAGTCCACGCTGGTGGATCTGCTGCTGCGGTTCTACGACCCGCAGGAGGGCAGCCTGCTGCTGGACGGCTGCGACCTGCGCGATCTGCAAATGAACAGCCTGCGCGGCGCCCTGACCGTAGTGAGCGCCGAACCGTTTCTCTTCCACGCCAGCATTGAGGAAAACCTGCGCTACGCCCGGCCGGACGCCTCTCTCGCGCAATTAAATGGCGCGCTGCGCATGGCCGACCTCGCGGAATTCGTCGAGGCCCTGCCCGACGGCCTGGCCACCGTCGCCGGCGAGCGCGGCGTGCGCCTTTCCACCGGCCAGCGCCAGCGCCTGGCCCTGGCCCGCGCCGTCCTGCGCGACGCTCCCGTGTGGATCTTCGACGAAGCCACCGGCTCGCTCGACGTCCTCAGCGAATCGCGCATCTGGGCCGGCCTCGGCCAGTGGCTTTCCGGACGCACCACGCTGATCATCAGCCATCGCCTGTCCTCCGTGCGCGATGCCGATCAGATCATCGTGCTCGACAGAGGAAAACTCGTGCAGCAGGGAAGCCACGACCGCCTTTTGGAAGAGGACGGGCTTTATCAGCGACTGCTTCGCGCCGCAGCGAACGAGAGCCAAAACTCCTTGCCCGCCGGAGCCTTCCGCCCATGAACGCCGAGGGCATCTCTCGCGCAAATGTGAATTCGGAGGCAGGGGCATCTCCCTGGCTGGGCACGGGGCGCGGAGTCTCCATCGCCGTCATCGACAGCGGAATTAATCCCGGCCATTCCCACGTCGGCCGGGTCGAAGGCGGAATCGCGATTCGCATCGGTGAAGACGGCGCAGCCATCTTTGAGGACGACTGGAACGACGCCCTGGGCCACGGCACGGCCGTCGCAGGAGTCCTCCGCGCCAAGGCGCCCGGCGCGCTGCTCTATAGCGTGCGCATTTTTCAGCAGCGCTTGCAAGCCTCCCCCGAGGCGGCGGCCGCGGCCATTCGCTGGGCCGCCGACCACGGCGCGCAAATCATCAATTGCAGCCTGAGCACGCCGGAAGCGCGGCACCGCGAACTGTTTCAAGAAGCCTGCGGCCATGCTGCCGCGCGTGGATGCTGCGTCGTCGCAGCTTCGCTCCCCGGCCGCGGCGATCTCCTGCCGGGTTCTCTTCCCGGCGTGATTGCCGTCGCCGCCGATCCGGTCTGCTCCTGGGATGAATATCGCGCCGGCCCCGCCGGGCCGTCCGGCGAGGCTCTGTTCCTGGCGCACCCGTCCCCGCGGCCGCTGCCGGGCCGCCCGCAGGAGAAAAATCTGCGGGGCGCCAGCTTTGCCGCGGCGCATATTGCCGCCTGGGCCGCGCGCATTCGCGAGCAGGCGCCGTCCGCGGACGCCGCCGCAATCGTGCGCATTCTGATTGCGCACGAAGCAGCCGCTGCCGTACCATCTTCGCCTGTAAACCGAGGAGCATCGTGAACGATTCCGTTTCCGGCAAGCCGCAGTTGAGCTACGAGCACGGCACGGGAAGTGTTCCTCTGCTGGGCCTGTGCATCGGCGAAGTGCTCGACCGCGCCGCCGCGCAGTATCCGGAGCATCTCGCGCTGGTCGTGCGCCACCAGAAGAAGCGCTACACCTATCGCCAGTTTCACGAAGAGGTGGAACTGGCCGCGCGCGGCCTGCTGCGCATGGGTGTGCAAAAAGGTGATCGCGTGGGCATCTGGGCCACCAACTGCGCCGAATGGGTGGTCACGCAGTTTGCCGCGGCCAAGGCCGGAGCCATCCTCGTCAACATCAACCCCGCCAACCGCGCCTATGAACTGGAATACGCGCTGAATTTGTCCGAATGCCAGACCCTGCTGATGGGGGAAGGCATGCGCGATTGCAGCTATCCGGAAACCCTGCGCAGCCTCTGCCCGGAGATTCCCGCTTGCGCACCCGGCGCTTTGCAGGCCGCCAAGCTGCCCCTGCTGCGCAACCTGCTCTACATCGGAGAAAAGGATTCGCCCGCGGGCATGTTCCACTGGCGCGATTTATTGGCCCTAGGCAGGGAAACGCCGGCAAGCGATCTGCGCGCGCGCGAAGCGGAGCTGGAATTCGGCGACGCCATCAACATCCAATTCACTTCCGGCACCACGGGCATGCCCAAGGGCGCCACCATCACCCACCACAACATCGTCAACAACGCGCTGCTGGTGGCCGCTTCGATGAAGCTGACGCCCAGCGACCGCATGTGCATTCCCGTGCCGTTCTACCATTGCTTCGGTATGGTCATGAGCAACATGGCCTGCGTCTTGAACGGCGCGGCCATGATCGTTCCCGCGCCGTTCTTCGACCCGCTGGAAACCCTGCGCGCCTCCGCCGAGGAACGCTGCACCGCTCTCCAGGGCGTGCCCACAATGTTCATCGCCCAGCTGGACCATCCCGATTTCGCCCAGTTCGATCTCTCCTCGCTGCGCACCGGCATCATGGCCGGCGCGCCCTGTCCCATCGAAGTGATGAAGCGCGTGGTCAAGCTCATGAATCTGCGGGAGATGACCATCGCCTACGGCTTGACGGAAGCTTCCCCGGTCATCACCCAGACCGTCACCGACGATCCCATTGAACTGCGCGTCTCCACCGTGGGCCGCCCTCTTCCGCACACCGAAGTAAAAATCATTGATGGCGCAACCGGACGGATTGTTCCACGTGGAACGGCGGGCGAACTCTGCACGCGCGGCTATCTGGTCATGAAGGGGTATTACCGCAATCCCGAAGCCACACGCAAATCCATCGAGGAGGACGCCTGGCTGCATACCGGCGATCTGGCCAGCATGGACGAGCAGGGCTACTGCAAAATCACCGGGCGCGCCAAGGACGTGATTATCCGCGGCGGTGAAAACATTTATCCCCGCGAAATCGAGGAGTTTCTCTACCACTGCCCCGGTGTGAGCGACGTGCAGATCATCGGCGTTCCCGACGCCAAATACGGCGAGCAGGTCATGGCCTGGGTGAAAGTGAAGGCTGGAGCGGCGCTGACTCCAGACGAGATCCGCGAATTCTGCCAGGGAAAAATCGCCACGTTCAAGATTCCCAAGTACATCAAGCTGGTGGATGCATTTCCCATGACCGTCACCGGCAAAATCCAGAAATTCAAAATGCGCGAGGTGGCCATCCA
>Ga0315281_10002440_pt1 | contig 27658 bp, 20 predicted proteins | sample YL17G07_0_MG_FD_204540 | JGI IMG/M metagenome (GOLD analysis project Ga0315281, IMG submission 204540) | Sediment microbial communities from Yellowstone Lake, YNP, Wyoming, USA - YL17G07_0 | ecosystem: Environmental > Aquatic > Freshwater > Lake > Sediment | place: USA: Wyoming | collected...
TGAAGCCGACGAAATCCTCAGCGTTGAGCCCATGTCGCTCCGCCGGGCCCTCGAAATGATCAAGAGTGGCGAGATCAATGATGGAAAGACCGCCGCCGGGATCCTCTTCGCTGCGGGGTTCGTCGTCGGGGTCTGAAGCAACCTCGGCCGTCTTCCGCGTGTCAGACAGGGGTCAGCAAGGGCTGGCGTGTCCTTTATCTACGTCGCCGCGAGAGGACAGAGTGCTTCAGATCACGCCGCCGACAGGAGCGTCCAAGATCTTGTGGCATTTGCTCTTAACGCAGTTGAAAGGCGAAGAAGTTGGAGGGCATGCGGTCTGCGTTTCAGGGGGCCACGACGCCGAGAGCCGGAGCATCGCTCCAGTACGAACGGCGTTGTATGTACACCCTTCATCATTGATAGGGGGCAGCGACGCCATGGCCGGAGCGGCATACAAACTGAAGTCGGCACCTGTGCCGACAACTCGCGAAAAGCTCAAAGCGCTTGATGACGCATCCGTCGTCGAGTCCTTCCTCGGCGGCGACGAACGCGCCTTTCAGGAGCTCGTCGAGCGCTACCAGACCCGCCTCCTCAACTTTGTCTATCGAACGATTGGAGATCGGGAACGGGCGGAAGACCTGGTTCAGGACGTCTTCATCCGGGTTTACCGACACCTGCACCGTTTCGACCGCTCAAAGAAGTTCTCGACTTGGGCCTACACGATCGCCTCGAACCTGGCAAAGAACGAACTCCGCAATCGATCGCGAAACCCGCTCGTCCTCTTTCAGGCATTCCGCGGCACATCTGAAGAAGACGATCGGCCGCTTCAGTTCGAGGATACGACAACGAGACCGGACGACATGTTCCGGAAGCGTCATCTTCGCCAACTGGTGGATCAGACCGTCGCCGCGCTGCCGGGACACCACCGCGAGGTTTTCGTCCTGCGGGAGCTCGAGGGCAAGTCCTATGAGGAGATCGCCGAGATCACGAACTGCAACCTCGGGACGGTGAAGTCTCGACTTAACCGGGCGCGGACGGCTTTCGCGGCGATCATAGAACCGTCGCTCGGCTAGCCGACGGCGAGGGGGCGACCCGGAAACCCGGGCCTGACGAGGCGCCTTGACCGGCGCCTCGTTGCGTTCGTGGGACATCCGGAACTGCCGAGGTCTGGGTGGGTATCCGTGTGCGAACACTGTCGCCGCCCGAGCGGGGTCGTTGATGAATTGTAAGGAATTCAGGTCAGAACACGTCGGGTTTATCGATGACGTCATGAGCGCCGCGGACATGGCGGCAATGCGCCGCCACATCCGTATTTGCGCTCGATGTTCGACGCTGGATGTCCGCATTCGTCGCAGCCTCATGGTCGTCCGCAATCTCCCACAAATCGAGCCGTCGGCCGATTTTTTCGCCCGGCTAAGTGAGGGTCTGAAGCATGCTCCGCCCCCGGCTAGGCACCGCACGTCATCGATCGTCGTGACCTTTGTGGTGACGACCATGGCGGCGGCGGCCGTGTATTTCGCGATGGCGGTCGCGGTTCGGCGCGACTCCCCTTCCCGACCTTTTCCAGCGCAGGCCCTTGCCTACCGAGCCGAGGGGGTGCCTTCGCCTATCGGAAACCCCGAGTTGGTGCCCGCAGTGCCTGCAGGAATTCCAATATGGCCAGCGATGTTCATGGTCGGTGAATTACCGATGCACCTGGCCAACGTCGAGCTTCTCGACCTCGGATTCGCCCGGTGAGACTCGGCCCGTGCTAGCTCGTGGTCGCACCGATCTTATATTGGGCGCATGGCGGCGAGCGACGGGAGGAAACGGCTTTTCAACGCGATCCAGACGCGATCGTTCGATCCGACGTATTTATTCGTCGGCGAGGACGATTTTCGAAAGCAGGACGCGCTGAAGCTGCTGCTCGAAAGCGCCGTGGCTCCCGCGACGCGGGACTTCAATCTCGAGGTCCGCCGCGGTCCCGAGATCAGCGCCGAAACTCTTGGGTCGATTCTTGGGACACCGCCGATGCTTGCCGACCGCAGGGTGATCGTGATCCGCGATGCGGGCGCGCTGAAAATGGATGCCAAGGCTGTCGCCGAGAAGTATCTCGATCGCCCGGCCAGTGACGTCATTCTTGTTCTATTGCAGGTCGGCGGTGAAAAGGCGGATGCCCGATTCGGAAAGGCGACGACCGTTGTCTTCGATCCGATCAGCGGACCGGAACTCGCCAAATGGATTGTGACGCGGGCGGGAACGGGCTTTGGAGCGTCAATCACTCAAGCGGCGATCGAGCTGCTTCAGAACTCGGTCGGCAACGAACTGTCGCAGATGAACGTCGAGCTCGAAAAACTCGCTTCATATCGGAACGGCGAACCAATCGACGAGGCAGCGGTTGCGGCAATTGTCGGCGTTCGGCGCGAGGAAACCCTGCCCGCGCTGCTGGACGCCGTCGCGGCCCGCGACCTGGCTGCCGCGATGCGGATTCTGCCCGGGGTGCTCGAGCAGCCAAAATCCAGTGCGGTGTTCATCGTCATGGTACTTGGAATGCAAATTCTGGGCACCGGCTTTGCGCGCTCACGTCTGTCGCGAAACGTGCCAGCCTTCAAGATCGAAAGCGATCTGACCGCGATGATCAGGGAAAGCGGTTCATATCCAGGGCGGGCGTGGACCGACGCCTCACGGGTGTGGATTCGGACGGCGCCTCTCTGGACCGACACAGAACTCTTCGCGGCCGCGGCCGCGCTTCACGCGGCAGACCGCGCACTCAAAGACACAGGCCGCACGTCCAACGAGGGAATTCTCCAGACTGTGATTTTGGGGATGTGTCCGTCAAAACCGCGCCGCGCCGCATGAGATGATGAAGCGCTCGCTCGCCACGGTGGTCGCGCTCGGCGCCATTTGCGGATCGGCATTGGGCCAGGGTGCGGCGCGTGTGGAGCCAACGATCGTCCGTGCGCGGCAAAGAGCGGCCGCAGGCGATTCCGCGGCGGCACGAGTCATTCTCGATTCGCTCCTTGCTGCGACAATTGAGAACGCGGTGTCACGCGCCGAAGTCGTGTACTGGAGTGCGCAACTCGCCCCGTCGTCCGTCGACCGCGAGCGCCGGTTGGCGATGCTCGTAATCGACTATCCCTTCTCGCCGCGCGTTCGGCCGGTGTTGTTTGAGCTTGGAATGATCGAACTGGCACACGGCGATCGCGAGGGAGCGGCAATTCATCTCGCGCGGTTTCTGACGGGCGGAGGGGCGGACTCAAATCGGACGACGGCCGCTTTGGCGCTCGGTCGGCTGTTGCTCGATCGAGAGGATCGGCCGCGGGCGTGCGCGGTGCTGCTCGCCGGCCGCGCAGAAGTTCTGCCGAGCGCCGTTGAGATCCGTAACCAATTCGACTTCTCGACGACGGCATGCCGCGGCGTTGATACGAGCGTCGTGCCGCCGCCCGCAACCCCCCCGCCGAGCGACACGACTGTGGTGGCTCCGCAGGCACTTGGCGGATTCACGGTGCAAGTCGCCGCATATGAGTTGAAAGGCCAGGCTGATCGACTTGCGACGCGGCTTCGCCGCCAGGGACTGGAGGCGCGCGTCATCGGAGCGACGAAGCCATTCAGGGTGCGGGTCGGTCACTACCAGACACACGCCGAAGCCGACGCGGCGGCCCACAAGATCGATGCGCTCGCAAAACTGAAGACGTTTGTCGTCCTGATCGGGCCGGAGGAGAAGTGACGGTGACGGTCCCAACCCCGTTGATGCAGCAGTATCGCGAGATCAAGGGCCGACATCAGGATGCCATCCTGTTTTTTCGGATGGGCGAGTTCTACGAAATGTTTTATGAGGATGCGGAGATCGCGTCGCGGGTACTGGGGCTGACGCTTACCGCGCGAAACAACGGTGGTGCCGCTGAGGTCCCGCTCGCCGGCATACCCGTGAAGGCGGCCGGCGATTACGTGCGGCGTCTCGTTACACAAGGGTTCCGCGTCGCGATTTGCGAGCAAATCGAAGATCCGAAGCTGGCGAAGGGAATTGTCAAGCGCGCGGTGGTCGAAACGATAACGCCGGGAACCGCGCTCGCGGACGACCTGCTCGACGGGGCGCGGAACAACTACATCTGTGCGGTTCACCCCGGTGCCGGAGCGGAAGCGCTCGTTGGGGTGGCGGCGGTCGATGTCTCGACAGGCGAGTTCCGCCTCGCGACCGTCCGAACCACCGAACTCGAGCCACTCTTCGCCCGCCTGTCACCGCGCGAAGTCGTGGTTGCCACCGGCGAGCAGGCGCTGCGGCGATTCACTCCGATTGGAAGCGAAGGGCCGCTCGTGACTGAGCGTGAACAGTGGGAGTTCGATCCGGGGCTCGCCACGGACGAGCTCACGCGACAATACGCGGTCGCCTCGCTGGACGGATTTGGCGTCGAATCGACGGACAACGCGGCCGTCGGTGCCGCTGGGGCTCTCCTGCGGTACCTCCGCGATCTTCAGCCGGCCGGACTGCCGCAGCTCGGGAGGCCGGTCATCGAGCGTCCGGGCGGCGCGATGCCGTTGGACGAGATGACGCGGCGCAACCTCGAGCTTTGCGAATCATTGCGCGGCGGTGTGGAGGGAACGCTGTTGTCGGTGCTCGACCGGACGTCGACACCGATGGGTGCGCGAACGTTGCGCCAATGGCTACTAGCACCGTTGATCGAGTGCACGGATATCGACGCGCGGCTCGACGCGGTCGGAGCACTTCTCGAGGGGCAATCGGCCCGGCAGTTGTTGCGCGACGCATTCGACGGCGTTCGCGACGTCGAGCGCCTCGCGGCCAAGGCGGCCGCCGGGCGAATCTCGCCGCGCGAGCTTCGCTCGTTGGGCGATTCGTTGTCTCGCTTGCCAGAGGCCAAGGCCGCCCTCGATCTGGCGGCTCGCATTGGCAGACTCGACGTGCACGCGCGCGAATGGGATGACGGAGCGGATCTTTCGTCCCTCATTCGATCGACCCTCGTCTCGTCCCCGCCGATGATGTTCGGGGATGAGCCGGCGATCGCGACGGGAGTGGACACGGAGCTCGATTCGCTGCGCGAGCTTCGCGATGGCGGAAAAGACCTGATCGCCCGAATCCAGTCGGACGAACGCGAACGGACGGGTATCAACTCGCTCAAGGTCGGCTTCAATAAGGTGTTTGGGTACTACATCGAGATCACGAAGTCGAATCTCCACCTCGTTCCCGCCGATTATCAGCGCCGACAGACGATCACCAACGGCGAGCGGTTCGTGACAGCGGCGCTCAAGGAATACGAAGCGCGCGTGCTGACCGCGGCCGAGCGCATCGAGGTTCGCGAACGTGAACTGTTTGAAGAGCTGCGCACTGCTGTCGCAGGTCACATTACGCGGCTGCAACGCGTGGCGCGCGTTCTTGGAGAGCTGGACACGTTGGCGACCTTTGCCGAAGTTGCCGCGCGCGAGGACTACACGCGCCCGATCGTCGATGATGGATTCGACATCGAAATCATCGGCGGTCGCCACCCCGTGGTCGAGCGGATGATGCCTCGTGACAAGTTCATTCCCAACGATGTGCGACTGACGCGTGACGCGCGCGTGATCATCCTCACTGGACCAAACATGGCCGGCAAGTCGACGATCCTTCGCCAGATCGGGCTAATCGTTCTCATGGCCCAGATCGGAGCCTATGTCCCGGCTCGATCGGCGCGGATCGGCGTGACGGATCGAGTATTCACGCGCGTGGGAGCGAGCGACAATCTCGTTCGCGGCCAGTCGACATTCATGGTCGAAATGGCGGAGACCAGCGCAATCCTGCACACGGCCACGGCGCGCAGCCTGGTGCTGTTGGATGAAATTGGACGCGGCACCTCGACGTACGACGGTGTATCGATCGCGTGGTCCGTGACAGAGCACATTCATGATCATGTGGGCGCAAAGACCGTATTTGCAACGCACTACCATGAACTCACTCAGCTCGCCGACGAGCTCCCGGCGCTGCGCAATTTCAACGTCGGGGTGCGGGAGGTCGGAGATCAGATCGTCTTTCTCCATCGGCTCATGCCTGGTGGCGCCGATCGAAGTTACGGAATCGAGGTCGGCCGTCTTGCCGGGCTGCCTCGGTCGGTGATTGACCGCGCCAAGTCGGTGCTCCGTCTCCTCGAGTCTGCGCAACTGGCGAGCGGCCTTGCGGTCGGAGGCACCACAACGGTGAAGCCGCCGCCCGCGAACGCGGCCGACCAACTCGGACTGTTCGCCGGCACCACCCACCCGGTCGTGGAGCAGTTGAAATCGATCGATATCGACAGTCTGACGCCGCTTGCGGCACTGACGATGCTCGCCGCGCTGGCGGACGAGACGCGTCGTTCCGGCTGACATACATTTGCCGGGTGGATGCTCGACCCACCTTGGTGGAAACGGCAACAAGTGACCTCAAATGACTGATCGATTCATGCGCCATGAGCAACCGTATGACGGCGTGCTCGAAACGATCGGCTGGACGCCGATGATTCGCCTCACCCGAGTCACTCGCGGAATTCGCACGCCGGTCCTGGCCAAAGCCGAGTTCTTCAATCCCGGCGGGTCGATTAAGGATCGAATTGGGCTCCCGATCATTGAGGCTGCGGAACGCGACGGCAGTCTCAAGCCCGGCGGAACGATCATCGAAGCGACGAGCGGCAACACCGGTATCGGCCTTGCGATCGCCGCCGCGATCAAGGGCTATCGCTGCGTGTTCACGATGCCGGACAAGATGTCACACGAGAAAGTGCGGCTGTTGAAGGCGTTCGGCGCCGAGGTGATCATCACGCCAACAGCGGTCGCTCCGGATCACCCCGAGAATTACATCGTGGTCGCGAGACGGCTGGCGAGCGAAACGCCGAACTCACTGTTCGCGAACCAGTTTTACAACGATGCGAACCCGGCCGCGCATTACGCGACGACTGGTCCGGAAATCTGGAAGCAGACCAAGGGTCGCGTAACGCACTTCGTCTACGCCGCGGGGACCGGCGGGACCATCACCGGAGTCGGCCGCTATTTGAAGGAGAAGAAGTCCTCCGTCCAGATCATCGCGGGCGACCCCGCGGGGTCGATTCTCGCCGAGACGTGGAGAACGAAAGGCGCGGGAAAGGTCGAGGGCCTGCCGTACAAGATCGAGGGCATCGGCCAGGACAAAGTACCGGGCACCCTCGACCTCGGGGTGATCGATGATTTCATGACCGTGACTGACAAGGAATCATTCACAATGGCCCGCCGCCTGACGCGCGAAGAGGGGCTCTTCGTCGGCGGATCCAGCGGGTTGATTGTTCATGTTGCTCTGCAGGTCGCCCGTCGCGTCGACGATCCCGACGCGTGCATCGTCGCGATCCTGCCCGACACCGGCGAACGGTATCTGTCGAAACTGTACAGCGACGAGTGGATGCGTGAGAACCAGATGCTCGATGCCGACCGCACGACGCTCGCGTTTATCCTCGATGCGAAGCGGCATGGCGATCAACCGATCATCAGCATTGGCCCGGGAACGACCGTTCGTCAGGCGTTACGATTGATGGCACTGCACGACGTTTCGCAGCTTCCCGTGATGGACGCCGCCAATTCCGTGGGGTCGGTTGCCGACTGGTCGCTTTCCGCGAAATGCCTTGCCGACACAAAACTCCTCGACGCCACGGTGAGTCAAATCATGGATCCGCCGTTTCCAATCGTCGATGCCGCGCAGTCGGTTGATGCTGTCGCCAAGCTGCTGTCGAAGTCGAATCCGGCGGTTCTGGTCCGGATCGAGGGACGTGTCTGCGGAGTTGTCACCCGCTCCGACATGCTCGGCTATCTCATGGGGCGATGACCGAATGAACAGGGTCACTCTGTCAGCCCGAGAATCTTCGCCGCGCGCAGGATGAAAGAGCGCGTCACCCTCTTTCTGGGCGGGTCTTCGTCCGAGCGCGACGTGTCGCTCGCGTCGGGCGTGCGAATCGCGCAAGCACTTCGTGAATGCGGGTATCAGGTGACGCCCGTCGATCCAGCAGCCGGACCTTTGTCGGCCACTGCCGAACAGGCGCTACTGGCAAGCGGGGTAGTAAAGACTGTGCCGCCATCGCAGGCTGACCTGCGGAAAATGGCTCGCGAATCACTGCCACGCCTTGTCCGGAACATCCCCTTGCCGGACGAAACGGACGTCGTGTTTCTCGGCCTGCACGGGGGCTACGGCGAAAATGGCACCATCCAGGCCCTCCTCGACGTGGTGGGGGTCCCCTACACCGGCAGTGGACATCTCGCGAGCGCGATTGCTATGGACAAGGACCTGTCCAAGCAGCTATTCCGGGGGGCAGACGTTCCGACCGCGGACTGGGTGCGACTGACTGTGGCTGACTGGCGTCAGTCCCGTGGAAAGGGCGAACTTGGTGGCTGGATCAGGAGGCTGAGGTTGCCGCTCATCGTCAAGCCGTCGAAAGAGGGCTCGACGGTCGGGCTTACCGTCGTAAAACATGAGGATGACCTCTCGTCAGCGATCGACGAGGCCTGCAAGTTCGACGACGAAATCATCATCGAATCCTTCGTTCCGGGCCGGGAGTTAACGGTTTGTATTCTTGGCGGTGAGGCGTTGCCGGTTGGCGAAATCATTCCAAAGCACGAGATTTACGACTACGAATGCAAATACACACCGGGAATGGCGGTGGAAGAATTCCCCGCAAAATTATCGGAGGTCGAGACTGCCCGGGTTCAGGATCTTGCACGGCGCGCTTTTTCCACGCTCAAGCTGAGTGGCTGCGCGCGGATCGATTTTCGGATGTCGTCGGACGACGGTGAGTTTTATTGCTTGGAAGCAAACACGCTTCCAGGAATGACGGGAACGAGTCTCGCGCCGCAAGCAGCGGCGGCGGCGGGGATCACGTTTCCCGACTTATGCGATCGCATCGTGCGGTTAGCTCTGGCAGGAGGTGGTCGGTGAACACTAGAACGACACGTCCGACGGCGGCGCTTGCGGGAATTCCCGCCGGGCTCCAGGCGCAAGGTGTCTGGGCCGGTCGAAGGCAACTCTTCGTCCGCTTTGCCGGCGAAGCCGAAACGGCCACGATGTACACCTCCGACGCGCTCGCCAACGAGGTGGAACGAGCGATGGCGCGGTCGAAATTCCACTCGATTGCCATCGGCGGTCGCGATCCGCTCGGCAACGTGGAGTATTTGCTGGCTGCGTTTGGCGCGAAGCCGATTCCGGTGCCGGTGATGCTTGACTGCGACGGTCAGCGGCCCAACGCGATCAAGGCGCTACAAAATGTGGTCACGCTCGTCGAGGTGATGCTCGACGGCGCCGCGCTCACCGCCGACAACCAGGTGAGCAACGCGATGGCATCGATCAAACAGGCAGCGGAAATGAAGGTAAGGCATTCCCTGGTGCTGATCGTCGATGAGCGAACAAGTGATTCCGTAGCAGTTCGTGTTGTCGAAGAGGCTAACGCCGCCAGCGAAGCGACGACCATTGTGATTCACCCGGCCACCGGGACACCGGTGGATCGAGACCGCCGATGGTCGGTTATGCTCGAGCGGATGACCGCCCTGCATGGCGATGTCCTGTTGGCCCTGCGGCTGCCCCCTCCCACGGGGATGAGGTAAGTCATGTCGTCACAGCAGGTCTCCACCGAGAACGAGACCCCCCGTTTCACGGTCGGCGTCCAGGCCCTGATCGCGATCAGCGTCGCGATTTACTATCTGCAAATCGTCGGCATCGCAGGTACGCTCGAGCACACGCTCGGATTTACGGTGCGTGGTGCCGAGGGACACTGGTGGACGATCGCTACGTACATGTTCGTGCATAGCGGGTTGCTGCATCTGGTGGCGAATATGTACGCGCTCTTTCTTTTTGGGCCGCGACTCGAACAGGCCTGGGGGACGAAGCGCTTCATTCGCTTCTATCTATTTTGCGCGTTCGCTGGACTGCTGGCGCATGCCGCGTTTGTTGGCAACGGAATCACCCTCATTGGCGGGTCGGCCCCGATCTTCGGGGTAATGACCGCGTATGCGACGCTCTGGCCGGATGACGAAGTATTTCTATTCGGATTCATTCCAATGCGAGTCTGGAGTCTGGTGTGGACCTTGACCATCGCGAATCTTTTGACGGGCTTATTCGCGGGCACCAGCACGACGGACGGACTCCGCTTCAGCTATCTCACTCACCTCGCCGGCGTTGTCGCTGGTTGGGCATATATGCGGACGCCTGGCACGCCGACGCTCGAGCAACTGCAGCAGCGAGTCTCGAGAGTTCCCGACGCTGAGGAGCCGCCGAGGCCGATTCCCCGGTCCCAGCCTCGCAGCCGTGAACGGGACGACACTGACGACGTGGTCGCGCGCAGTCGGGCGATGCTCGCGCAAAGTCCGGAGACGCGGGTTGCCAGCCCCAAGAGTGGCGAGTCACGGCGAGCTGAATTGAACCGCGTGCTCGACAAGATTTCCGCGCGCGGGATCGACTCGCTCAGCCTGGACGAACGCAAGACGCTCGAAGAAATGGCGCGCCAACTTCGCGACCGATAAAAAAAGAGCCCCCCGGCTAATAGCCGGGGGGCGGTACCGCCACGCCGTTCACGCGGCGGCAGAGATCAGCGCAGAGCGTGCCGACCTGCACACGAATATGTGGCGCGCTGCTCAGAAGCGCCAGCTCGGCGGGGGTTAGGTTTGAAGCTCCGGCCCACTAAGTGATCCCTCGTTTCGCCCAGGATACCGTGCCAAACGCCAGACTGCTCGAGACCTTCGAAAACCCGTCGCCCGGTCGGGACTACGAGATCCGAATGGAGTGTCCCGAATTCACCTCGCTCTGCCCGGTCGGCGGAATCGAGACCGACGCATCGGAGTTGCAGCAACTCCAAGGCGGCGCCCCGGATTTTGGGACGATCACCATTACGTACGTGCCGGCCGATCTCTGCCTCGAGCTCAAGGCACTAAAGCTGTATTTGTGGAGTTTCCGCGACGACGGAATTTTCTACGAGCGAGCGGTGAACCGCATTCTCGATGACCTATCTGCGGCCGGGAAGCCGAAGTGGATGGAGGTCGTCGGCGATTTCAACATTCGTGGCGGGATCAAATCGGTCGTGACCGCGAGGTTCGGGGCGAAGAAGTCGGCGGGCTAGCGGAGTGGTCGATTGGCAAGTCAACAGCTGGACGAAAAAACCCGCCTGATTTTCCAGGCGGGTTCTTTCGTTCAGCGACCTGACTGAATCCTAGAACAGATAGCGGAGCGTCAACGCGAGGTTATATCCGTTGCCGCTCTGTGCGTCGAATGGTCCACGGCTGCGCGCGGTCGCGTTGAAGGTGTAAACGGGCTGTGCGAGCGTATAGAGGCCGCCTGTCCGAGACTGGCCAGCAGATCCGGCCAGCACCTGCTGCTGCGGGAACGAGCTGCTGAGCGTCGGGGAGTACGTCTTGCCCCAGTCGCGCGCGCGGCCGTCGACGTGCTGGAGAAGCTCGCCGGCGACATTGAGGAAATTGGCGACGTCCAGCTGGACGCTGAAGTTCTCACCGCGAATGGTAGGAATTGCCTGACGGATAGAAACATCCATCCGGTTCTGCCACGGGCTCCGGCAGCTCGCGCGCTTCATGACGTGGCCACGCTGTTCGTTGAGGCAGGCTTGCTTGTCAATGAAAGCATCGAACGCCTGAGCCGCCGGCTGATCCTGCGTAAACGTGCCGGGCAATACGCCGCTGGCGCCGGCTTGCGTGCCGATTCTGATCTCGGTCGTGTCGAGTGCCGATTTCGGAACGTAGATCGGATCGTTGCCGACAAAACCGTCGCCGTTAAGGTCGAGGTTTGAGGTGTAGGTGATTGGCAGCCCTGAAAGGCCTTCGTAGAAGACCGTGAAATCCGTGTGGAGTTTCTGCATCCACGGAACGGTCAGCGTGCCGTAGGTGATCACGCGGTGGCGGCGCTCGAACGGCGAGGGGGTGAGCGTGTTGTCGTCCTCGAGTCCCGAATACTCTCGACCGTTGTTCCAGTTTGAAATGGCGCGATCGGACGTCAGCGCTTGAACGTCGAATGCTCTGGTGTACGTGTACGCGCCGGTCCAATCGAGATTCCCGAACTTGCGCCTCAGCATGCCGGTCAGATTGTAGTTGTAGCTCTCGGACTCGTTGGACAGGAAAACCACACGCTGCGTGAACGCGACGCCCTTGAAGTTCTGGATCGCGTACTGGCTGGCGTTCGTGACGCCACTGGTGACGCTGATGTCGTCGGCGTAAAGAACGCGGCCGTTTCGATCGGTGACCACATTGCCGGTCGCGTCCAACTTTGGATGCAGCAGGTTGCGGTCGAGGATTCGCAATCCGTTGATCGACTTCTTGTAGATGCCCTCGATCGTCCCAATGAAACCCATCGGCAGTTGATGGTCGACGCCGCCAGATGCAACGGCGTACTGCGGATATTTGAAGTTCGGATCGTTGACGTTGAGGGTGTTCGTTCCCGAAGCCCCAGGAAGCGGAGCCGTTCCGCCGAGGCAGGTTTTCGGCAGATTGTTGACGTCCGCTGTGAACGCGGGAGTGGCGGCGCCAGCACAGGAGAGCAGCACCAGACCAAGTCCGTTATTCTGGAGGGCGTTGGCGACGAGAATAAACGGCGGTGGCCCGGTGAAGACTCCGACGTTCGCGCGTACCTGGCTCGTCTGGTCACCGTTCGGATCCCAATTGATGCCGACGCGCGGCGAGAAGTACATCTGATCCTTTGGCATCCATGACGTGTTGATCGACAGCCCCGCGGCCTTTTGAGCCGCCGTCCCGCGGAGGTTCACGCCCGAAGCAAACGAGTCGGCCGCGGCCTGGTTGACCAACGGTGAAGCGACGAAACGCGGCATGTCGATGCGGATGCCAGCTGTCAGAGTCAGGTTGGACTTTGTGGTCCACTGATCCTGCGCGTAGACGCTCGGCATGTTCGTCTTGAATACCGCCGGGACGCTATTGATGTCACCATTGTTGGGGTAGCCGACCGCGTAACCGATCGGAATCGGAGTCGGCGTGGCGTTGAGTTGCGCGATGTTGGCAAAGCGCCAGACGCCCCCGAGCGCCTGGGGAAAGTTGTTATAGATCTTCACCTGTTCGTAGCGGGCGCCGAGCGTGAAGTTGTGAGCGCCCCATGGAATCGTGACGTTGTCCTGGAACTCGTTGATCTTCTGGGTCGCGAGATTGCCAACCGAGAACTGTTCGGTTCCAAATGTGATTGCGGCAGTTGGATTGGTCGCGGCCGCGCCGGTCGCGCCAACGGGAACGACGCCGACGGCCATCTCCGGGAACAGCTTGTCCGTCGGGAGATTCCGCGCGTCGCTGATCGAGTTGATGCCGACAAGAAACTCGTTGGAGATTCCGCTCGCGAAGTTCGAGAACAGTTGCACCGTGCTCGACTTGTTCTTGTCGATGCCGACGAAAGAGTTCGATCCAAGCCGGAATCCCGTAGTCTGCGTGGTTGGAACGGCGGTGAACGTCGACGTATTTCGCGAGAACGAAGTGTTCTCGGTCTGATTGATGAGTTGACGGAAGACGAGCCTCTGCCCGTCGCTGATCTGGTAGTCCAGGCGTCCGAAGAGATTCGACAGCGGGTTGGAGATGTCGAGGCGCCCTGAAGTTCCGGCATCGAAGCCCATCTTCGCTAACACGATTCCCTGGACGAGGGCGACAGAGTCAGAAGGAACATTGAGTGTGGCCGAGGCGTTCGGGGACTGACCGATGAACGCTCCACTCGCGAGCGATGTCCGATGTTGCCATTCCGGCGCGAGGTAGAAATGGAGTTTGTCCTTGAGGATCGGGCCGCCCAGCTGGAATCCGAACTGGCGAACGTTGATTGGCGTGGCGCGGAAATTCGCCGATGCCATGTTGGCGTCGTTGCGGTAGTTGTACATCGCGCCACCGTGCCACACGTTCGTGCCGCTCTTGGTGACTGCGTTGAAGAGCATGCCCGTGAAGTTCGCCTGGCGGACATCCGTGGGAGAGAGGAGGACCTTGAACTCCTTGACGGCATCGGCCGAAATGATGCGACCGTTGCCGGCGCCGCCGGGAATGCCGCCGGAGCTGTTGAGATTGAAGCGGTCGTTCTGGCTGGCGCCGTCAACCGTGTAGTTGTTCAGCCGGTTGTACATGCCGCCGGCGCTCGCGCCGCCCGTGCCAGGGGTAATAACCTGCGGAACCAGCTTCGTGAGGTCGGTGATGTTCCGATTCAGCAACGGCATGTGCGATACGAGCGTATCGGAAACCTGCGTGCTCACGCCCTGACGTGTCGGGCTGAAGATTGCCGCGTCGCTCGCGGCGATGACTAGGACCGATCCGAGCGCCACAGCCTGCTGGATCAGCTTGAAGTCAACGCGCGTTGTCTGTGACAGCGGAACATTGACGTCGCTGCGGACCGACGCCTCGAAGCCAATGCGCCGGACGGTCACGGTGTACGGTCCGCCGCTTTCGAGGTTTGGGACCATGAAATAGCCGTTTGAGCGCGTCGAGGCAGAAGCGGAGTAGCCGCTGCTTCGGTTGACCACCTTGATTTGGGCGCCGTCGACAGGCTTGCCCGTGGCGTCGGTGACCGTGCCGGCGATGGCGCCGGTCGTGACCCCTTGCGCGTGCATATCAACTGATCCGCCAATAACGGCGAGCACGAGGGCCGCAGCGCGGACCGTCCAACGTAGAATCTTCATGGGGCGGGTTCTCTCTCAAGGGAAGGTGAAGCCGTGGTACGGGCGCACGAGCGTCGCGCACAATGTAGGACGCAAACGGACGATTGGCGAGCATGCCACGGGGTCCGGACGCCAGAAAAAAAAACCGTCTCGTCCAGTCGGGATTCAGGTGTACCGGACGCGAACAGCAATGTGGTAAGGAGTGGCACCCGTTAAGTCGCTCCGTTTACATTTGAACGCAAGCGGCCGGCCCTGCGCCGTGGCGGCCGGAATGTGGGGCTAGGTAGCTCAGTTGGTAGAGCAGCGGACTGAAAATCCGCGTGTCGGGGGTTCGATTCCCTCCCTAGCCATGAAAGCAGCTGCAAGGGTGGGGAGTTCCCGTTAGCTGCCTGGCTCTCGGCCGGTGGCTATCCTGCTACGGCAAGCCGTTATCGGCGCGGCGCTCGGCTGTTGGTCCGGCTTGCGGTAGTCGGACCCGGCTTGCGGCTCTCGGTCCACCTCGCGGCGATCGACCCTTCCGGCCGCCCTCGGGTTCCCTGGCAAAAGCAACTTTCGACCAAGGGAATACGTAGGCCCGAGCGACCCACCTTCCGCCCATGCAACCGTCTGCCTCGTGTCGGTGTCAGATGGGCTACAGGCCGGCAAACGCTCATGACGATCCAGACGATCTCTCCCAACCGATCCGCTGCCTCTTCCGAGGCGCCCACGCACGAAACTCGCGCGATCCCCATTTCGTGGGAGCTCCGGCAGGTCTCGATGCATCTTGGCGACCAGTTCCAGGTCGTCCGCGAGCTGGGGAAGGGAGCGATGGGGGTTGTCTTTCTCGCACGAGATATCTCGCTCCAGCGCCTCGTCGCGATCAAGGTACTGCGCCATGAGATGACCGGATCTCAGGACCACCATGAGCGGTTTCGTCGCGAAGCCCGGATGACTGCGCGGCTCAGCCATCTGAACATCGTCCCCGTTCATACGTTCGGGGAGGTCGGCGAATTCGTGTACATCGTCATGAAATACGTCCACGGTGAGTCGCTCGGCACGCGCCTACGGCGCGAGGGGAAGATCAACAGCGCCGACACACGGCGGCTGCTGGGCGAGTTGGCGCGCGCGCTTGACTACGCTCACCGCGCGGGCGTCGTGCACCGCGATCTCAAAGCCGAGAACATTCTCATCGAGCGCGGCACCGGTCGAGCGATGTTGACCGACTTTGGCGTGGCGCTACTGCGCGCCCTCGATCCCACTGGCGAGGACGGTGCGGTTTTCGGAACGCCGCACTACATGTCGCCGGAACAAGCCGCGGGCGAACGGGATCTCGACGGACGGAGCGATCTTTACTCACTGGGCGTACTCGGGTACTACATGGTGAGCGGCAAGTTGCCGTTCCATGCTCTGACCTTCGCAGCGATAGCCGCAAAACAGATCGCGGAGGCGCACGTGCCGGTTCGCACGGCGGCGCCCGCCCTGGACGACGATGTCGCCGCGGCGATCGAGGCCTGTCTGGTGAAGGATCGGACTGGTCGGTGGCGGACCGGGCACGAGATGGCGGAATCGCTCGTCGACCGTGGGAGTCGACGTGGGATTGCGCGGGCGGTCTGGAGACTGGCGGCCACTGCAGGGGTGGTCGGGCTCGTTGCCGCTGCGCCGGCGATCGTCAGCTCTATCCGAGGACTGATGGCCTGACTTTTAGATAGGGACCATGGGTATATGCCATATACCTAGTGGTAGTATATAGTCTGCGGTCGATCAGTCGATCAGTCGTTCGGTCAGCCAGCCAGTCGGTCGTTCGGTCAGTCGGCAACCGACTCGGTGCGTGGCAGGTGGACGGCATCGCGCCCAGTCCCTACAGTGCCTGCCATGGCGGTCCTTGTCACTGGAGCGAACGGATTCATCGGCAGCCACCTCGTCGATGCGCTGGTCGGGGCGGGCGAAGAGGTTCGCTGTCTGGTGAGACGGCCGGTGGTGGGTGAGCCGGCGGCGGGGTCACGATTCTACGTTGCTGACTTTACGCGGGCAGATCTTGGCGTGGCGGACTCCGTCCTTGAGAGTGTCGACACGGTCTACCACGTAGCGGGTGCAACTCGCGCGGTGTCTGTCGCCGCGTTCCAAGAGGCGAATGTGGCTCTCACCGAGCGGCTGCTCGACCGCGTCAACCGCGCACGTCAGGCCGGTTTGCCGCCGAGGTTTGTCTACATCTCCTCTCAGGCGGCGGCGGGTCCCACCCCTGAAGAATCGGACGCCGTCACCGAAAGCGACACGCCTGCGCCAATCGAGGCCTATGGGCGAAGCAAGCTCGCTGCTGAACACGCGGTGCTCAGCCAAGCAAGCCGATTCCCGGTGACAGTGGTGAGGCCAGTTGCGGTGTACGGCCCTGGGGACCGGGACTTTCTGTCGATCTTTCGTATGGTGCGGCGGGGCGTGGCGGTCTACCCCGGCATCCGCGACGCGACTGTCACCACGATCTTCGTCACCGACCTCGTTCACGGGATCATCGCGGCGGCGCATGCCCCGTCTGCTATTGGCGGCACGTACTTCATGGGACATCCGAGGGCCGTGACCTGGCGAACGATCTACCGCGCAGTTGCTGACGTGATGGGTCGCAGGCGATTCCGTGAAGTCCAGGTCCCGCTGTCGTTGGTACGGGTAGGAGGCGCTGCCGGCGACCTGCTGGGATTCGTTACAGGGCGACCCCCCCTTCTCAGCAGCGGAAAGGCAGCGCTCGCGGCACCGAAGTTCTGGACGTGTTCGTCAGATCGCGCGACGCGGGACTTTGGCTTCACCGCGATGACGTCGCTAGACGACGGATTGCGCGCCACGTATGACTGGTACCGGAGTCATCACCGGCTGTAGTGCTCGGCCACCTCTGCTGCGCCCCACTCGGAAGCAAACCTATCGTTGCGCCCGTTGTATGCTCGACCAGACCGTTACCATACTCGGGGAGTCGCGCCTCGACCGTTGCTACGCTCCAGGTACGCTCAGGAGGGTGCTGGCGGTGCGCGAGAAAGCATCGAGCACGCGATCGACCTGCTCGTCCGAATGCTCGGCCGACATCGACACGCGAATGCGGCACCCGTCGGGTGCCACCGCGGGCGGGACGATGGGATGAGTAAACACCCCGGCATCAAACAACGCCCTCCACATTCCCATGGCGCGCCACATGTCACCGGCGAGGACCGGGATGATCGGCGTTTCGGCCGCACCGATCTCGAAACCCAATGCCCGCAGACCGGCGGCGACGCGACGGGTGTTATGCCACAAACGCTCACGACGCTCTGGTTCGTCGCGCATGACGTCGAGCGCTGCAAGCACACCAGCGAGTGAAGCTGGCGGCATGCTCGCGGTGAAGATCAGAGCGCGTGCATGATGGCGGATCCAGGAGATCGCCTTTGTTGGCCCGGCGACAACTCCGCCAACCGACGCCAGCGATTTCGAAAAAGTTGCCAGCACAAGATCGACGTCTTGTTCCATCCCAAAGTGACGTGCGGTGCCCGCGCCATTGTCGCCGAGCACTCCGAGCGCGTGCGCTTCATCAACAAGAAGCTGGGCACCGTGCTCGCGCGTGACTGCAAACAGTCTAGGCAGATCGACGATCGTCCCTTCCATCGAGAAGACACCGTCGGTAATGACAAGTTTGGCGGCGTGCTCTGGCGCGGCGGATAGCTGACGGTCGAGCGCCGCAAAGTCGGCGTGGGGGTAGCGATGGATTTCGGCGAAGCCAAGTCGGGCCGCATCGACGAGCGACGCGTGGTCGAGCCGATCGAGAAACAGATGATCTCCGCGTCCGGCGATTGCCCCGATGGCACCGAGGCTCGCCTGGTAACCGGTGGTGAAGACGAGCGCCGCTTCTTTGCGGAAGAACTTGGCGAAACGATCCTCGAGCTCCTCGTGAAGGTCGAGCGTCCCGTTGAGGAATCGGCTACCGGTCGATCCACTGCCGTAGCGGTGCATAGCGGCAGATGCAGCCGCCAGGACCTGGGGATGATGAGTCAGACCGAGGTAGTTGTTCGAGCCGACCATGATCTTCCAGACGCCACCGATGCGGGCTTCGGTTGCGGTGGATTCCTGGATTGGCTGGAAGTACGGATAAATACCGCGGGCACGGATTTCTTCGGGAATCGTGTACCCGTTGCATTTGTCAAAGATGTTCATACTGCGCTGACCGTTTTGGCGATGCCGCGAACTTCGGGCCCCTCGTTTCGCGCGTGGTTCACGGGCTGACCGGCCGGTCGTAGATGCGCCACTTTCGATAGACTTTTGCGCCCATCGCTTCCATCGGGCGAGTCATCGCGTAATTGTCCTCGAGAATCCACGAGGCTTCGCCTCCAATTGCGCCGAATTCCATGCCGCGACGATACAGCTCGTGTGCGAAAAGCGCAAAGACACTCCGGGTTCGGTGCTCTCGCTTGACGCCCATGACCATGAGGCGACCGACTTTGATCTTCTTTTTCGCCGCCAGAAGCTTGAAAATCCCGGTCGGGAAGAGCCGACCGTTGCCGATCTTCATCAGCGCATAACTGTAGTCAAGCAGATTGATCATCACGCCCGCCGGCTTGCCGTGGACCTCGGCGATGAAAGCGAACTGCGGCAGCAGGAGCGGTTTGAGGTCTTTTGCCATATGGACGAACTCCTCCCGCTGCATCGGAACGAAGCCCCAGTTTTTTTCCCAGGCCGCGTTGTAAATGTCCCAACAAATGTCGATCTCACGATCGAAGTGACGCAGGTCGATATCGCGAAAGGTCACGTTTCCCTCTGCAGTTGCGCGCTGTGCGTGCGCGGCGAACCGCTCTGGCAGCACAAACGGACGTTTTCCGGTCAGCGGGATGAAGTAGGCGACGAGATCCTTGGCTTTCGCGAAGCCAGCGCCATCCATGAGTTTCGTGTAGTAGCGCGGATTCCAGCACGTCATGAACGATGGCTGGAACCGGAACCCTTCGATGAGGAGACCGCACTCCTGATTGGTGGACGGATTCATCGGCCCGCGCATAACGTCGAGGCCTCGCGCCCGCAGCCAATCGCTGGCGGTGTCGAATAAAGCGGCAGCGACCTCAGGATCGTCGGTGCACTCGAAGAACCCGAAGAAGCCGACCTTGTCGCCGTGGAAGTCGTTGTGCGCCCGATTCTGGATCGCTGCGATGCGTCCGACCGGTTCGCCGTCGCGATACGCGATAAAGAGCTCGCGTTCAGCAGCATTGTAGAACGGGTTCTTCCGATCGATGACATCCTTGACCGAGATACGCAGAGGGGGGACCCATTGAGGATGCTGCTTGCGGTCAATGATCCGCCACGGGACGTCGATGAAGCGGTTGACTTCGCGACGTGAGGTCGCGGGGCGGATTTCGAGTGGCACGGTGACGAAGGTAGCTGGCTGGCTGGCTGGCTGACTAGCTGACTCGGGTAAGTAGCTTTGGTGCGGTTGATCACATCGATTGCAGACGGCGAGTCGCCTGGGCACGGAGTTCGCACGTGGACGCTGAAAATACTCGGCGGATACGTCGGACTCGTCGCGCTCGTGAATTTGTCGCGTGTCATTGGCGGAACTGGATCGGTTGTGTTGATCGCCGCCCACATTGCAGTGATGATATCCGTCGTCGCGTCGCTTCGGTCGGCGCATCGATTCTGGTCGGTCGTTGGCGACTGGCTTCCACTGATCGTGTTGCCGCTGCTTTACTGGGAGCTGCCGTGGGCGACCATCGGAGGTGAGGGGCGGTTGTTCGATTCCGTGGTACAGCGATGGGATGCCGTGCTGTTTGGAACCCAGCCGGCGCGAACGTTGGCCGGTGCCCTGCCCTGGCGGCCGCTGAGCGAGGTGCTCCACCTGGCCTACGTCCTCTACTACGCAATCATCTACCTCCCTCCGGCGTTGCTTTACGCCAGGGCTGGCCGGCGCGGGTACTACGAGGCCGTATTCGCCATGACGGTAACCGTGGTTATCTCGTTCGCGGCTTTCAGTCTGTTTCCCGTCGAAGGCCCGCGGTTCGCGTGGGGCGCGCCCGCCGGAGTGCCTGACGGTCCGATCCGGAGGTTCACCTTGCTGATCCTCGAGCACGGGTCAGCGCGCGGGACGGCATTCCCGTCCTCGCACGTGGCGATTGCGCTGGCCCAGGCGTTGTCGATGCTCCGCTGGCGTCCGCGGACGGGGGTGGGGGTAGGGGTGGCAATCACGACCACTCTGCTTGCGCTTGGCGCTGTTTACGGTGGCTTTCACTATGGGGTGGACGTGATCGCGGGATCCGTAGTTGGCGGGTTGGCGTGGACTGCGTCCCGAGGCGTGGATCGACGAGCGGCCCAGACGACGTAAGTGCCGTAAGGGGAATTGGTTCGTCGTACACCGGTCCACCGGTCAGCCCAGATGCGGGGTCAGTTGCTGGCCGCCTAGCGGGACAGTCTCAACTCTGCTAAACTACTTTTCCTCACAAAGTCGAATCCGGACCGCTTTGGCCGGGGTGTCCGATGCCTGTCTTACGACCACACCACCTGATGAATCGTTCATTTCTCGCCTTTGTTTGCGCGGCGACAATCTCCGCAGCTCCCAAAGCCATTCGGGCGCAGGGGCAAGCAACGCGTCCCACCGCGGCTCAAGCGCAAGCCGCGATGACCGATCCCGCAATTCGAACTCGGCTGCTGGCGCAAGTAAGGGCCAGCGGCATGTCGCCGGACCAAATCCGGACGCAGCTCAAGGGAATGGGCTACAGCGACGATGTCATTAGCCAACTCGCAGGTGGGGCCGGCGGCGACTCGACGGCGCCGCTAAGCGAGGACGTCTTTGCTGCAGTCAAGGCACTGGGGATAATGGATTCGACCGCCGTCGATTCGTTGCGAACGCCCTTTGTAATGCGCAAGCAATCCCGGGTTCTGGCCGATTCGGCACTCCTTGATGCACTTGGGTTGGCGCTTCAAAACGACAGTGTGCGTACGGCTATTCAACGGTTGCTGAGTTCTCCAGCCGCGCGCCGGGTTGGACTGGATAGTGGATTTGCGTTATTCGGCCGAGATGTCTTCGATCGCAAGACGACCCAGTTTGACCCGGCGGTCAACGGTCCGCTACCGCCTGACTATCGGATCGGGTTCGGCGATCAGTTCACTCTTATTCTCACCGGCGACGTCGAACGCACGGAAGAGCTGGTGGTCACGCGCGACGGATGGGTCGTTCTTCGCGACGCCGGTCAAATTCCGGCATCGAATCTGACGTTCGAGCAACTGCGTGCCACCCTGGCCGACCGCCTCGGCCGCGTCTACTCCGGTGTACGCACCGGCTCGACACGCTTTTCAGTTCTCCCGACCCGGGTGGGCACCAATCAGGTGTTCGTGCTCGGCGATGTTCGCATGCCGAATGCCTATCAGATCTCGCGTCTTGGCACCGTGCTTACTGCGCTGTATTCGGCGGGCGGCCCGAACGATAATGGTGACGCTCGTTCGATTGACGTGAAGCGCAGCAACAAAGTGATCGCGACGATGGATCTCTACGATTACCTCCTCGCTGGCAGTTCGGTGAGCGACGTACGGTTGGAAAACGGGGATATCGTCTTCGTCCGGCCGAGCGGGCCGCGTGTTCGGGTTAGCGGTGCGGTGGTGCGGCCGGCAGTGTACGAGTTGAAGTCCGGCGAATCACTCGCTGATGCCATTCGAATGGCCGGTGGTTTTCGCCCAGAAGCCGATCGTCGTCGAGTGCAGATCGAGCGCATTGTGGCGCCACCAAATCGAACCGAAGCAGGTTCGGACAAGGAGGTCATCGACATCACATCGCCGCTGCTGGCCACCGGGTTCGGACCGACGACTCAGAAGCTGGAATCGGGCGACGTGGTGCACGTGTTCACTGTTGCGGCGCGCGTCTCGAATCGGATCGAGGTTCAGGGAAATGTCTGGACGCCATCGCCGATTGCTTTTCTCCCCGGGATGCGACTGAGTGACGCGCTCGGTCGGGCGGGCGGACTCAAGCCCGACAGCTACCTCGAGGTAGTGCAGATCTCGAGGCTCGAGGCGGATTCTACGAGGCACCTGGTTCGGGTCGGCCTGAAACTGGATGGGACGCCCGCAGACAACATCGCGCTGACGCCGAATGACATCGTCAGAGTATTCTCGCTTACCGAATACCGCACTCAGCGGACGGTGACCATTGGCGGAGCAGTGAAGCACGGAGGAAACATCCCGTTTCAGGAAGGCATGACGATGAGGGATCTCGTCATGCTCGCTGGTGGGCTCGATGAAAGCGCGCTGCTCACCGAAGCCGAGGTTGCGCGGCTACCAGAAAGTCGGGCGAACGGCGTGACGGCGACAACGGTACGGGTCGCGCTCGATTCGAGCTACCTGTTCGAGCGGGGGCTCGACGGCAAGTACATCGGACCGCCGGGCTTGTCGGTTCCGCCGGGCCGCACGGCAGAAGTGCTGCTCAAACCCTACGACGCCGTTGCGATTCTGCGCCAACCGGATTTCGAATATCAACGGACGGTGAGCATTTCGGGCCGGGTGAAGTATGCTGGCCGTTACGCATTGAAAACGAAAACGGACAGGCTTTCCGATCTTGTCGAGCGCGCGGGTGGTCTCGCGCCAGATGCATATCCGGCCGGCATTTCGTTCATTCGGATGCGAGATTCGGTGGGGCGCGTTGGAGTCGATCTCCCACGAGTTCTCAGGGACAGAAAAGACATCGACAACCTTCTGCTCGTCGATCGCGATTCGATCTTCATCCCGCCGTACAACGCCATTGTGATGGTGCGCGGGGAGGTCAATTCGCCAGCTGCCGCGGTTGCGTATGTCGAGGGGGCGGGCATCGACTTTTACATCCGGTCAGCGGGCGGGGGGAGCAACAAAGCCGATGGTGGCAGAGCTTACGTGCTGCAGCCGAACGGAAAGGTCATGACTAAACACCGAAATTTTTTCGGCGTTCTTTCGAACCCGCGACCAGAGGCGGGGAGTGTAGTTCAAGTGCCCCAGAAGGATCCGAACTACAGGCGCGATTTAGGCGCTGTTGCCCAAGCGGTCATGAACTCACTGACCGCATTGGCGACGTTGGTGATCCTGATCAAACAACTGAAATAGACTGAGGCACGAGAGTGACTGGCGACATCGGGTTTCGGGACCCGCTGCGTTCGATCACTGGCGAATCGAGCGGTACACGTCGAGATATCGCTCCGTGACGCTCTTCGGATCGAAGCGCGCCGCGCTTTCAATAGATGCAGCGGCGAGTCGTCGAACTCCGGCCGGGTCGCGGACCGCTTGCTGGAGCACTCGATCCAGCGAGCCTTCCTCATCAGGATCGAACAAGAACCCGTTGCGACCTTTCTCGATCATCTCCGGAAGCGCGCCACGCGTTGAGGCAATCACCGGGACGCCCATCGTCAGCGCCTCCGCTGCGCTCATGCCGAACGTGTCGGGAACGAGCGACGGAAACACCAAGAGGTCGAGAGAAGCAAGAAAACTTCGAGGATCCACCGGCCCGACGAATTCCAGCAGCGGGTTCGCATAGCGGGCCTGAAGCGCGGCGACGAAGGCCGGATCCCCCCAGCCAGCAATTCGCAGATTCCAGCCGTTTGACGGAAGCCGAGCTGCGGCGTCGAGCAATAATCTCACGCCCTTGTTTTCTTCGACACGGCCCATGATTCCGATACGGAGTGGACCACCTCGACCACATCTCGCCGCGGGCTCTTCGTCCGGTCCGCGGGTCAGGTCGCAGGGAAAGGGAATCACGAACGAGGGGATTCCGTCGAAGGCTCTGTACTGACGATGTCGTCGCAAGACGTATTCGCTCGGCCCGATCACGGCCGAAATGGTCCGAGCGGCGCGCACGCGCGGAACCGACAGCAGCGCGCACGAGGCGTGTTGGGATGCGCACTGGACTCCGTCTATCGCCATACCGGATCGGGCGCAGATGACGTAATGGTCGAGGGCGATGTGAACGACCGGTACGCCTGCGTCGCGAGCTACGCTCCACACCGATGGTGAAAAGCCGGTGACGAGATTGGTGTGGATTACATCAGGACGTTCTTCCTGGATGATCCGTGCCACCGAGCGAGTCATGAACGGATTCCAACTGTCAATCACATGCCAAAGCGGCTTGAGGCTTCGAGGCCGCTGCTTGCGGGACAGATCGTAAACGTTTCGCAACGGTACGGCGCGCACCCGGACGCCACCAACTGTCCGCTCCAAGGGCTCTTTTCCGTGCTGTGTTGTCAGGACAACGGGTTCATGGCCGAGGCTGGCAAGCGTCTCGACGAGGGTTTGGGCGACCCGTTCGGCGCCACCGCTTACATGGGGCGCGTATCGCGAGCTTACCAGGAGGATCTTCATTACGGCCGTTTGCGCACGTAGCCTGACATCGCGCGAATGTAACAGTCTGCGGTTGCGTCCCGGGGCCCGCCGCCGATCGAGGCCTTGCACTACAAGGGCGGGGGCGTGATGCTTCGCTTGCCGCGAAATGTCAGGTTTCGAGGATGGCTCGCCGGTCGTCACGCCAGGGTCGTGCTGCGAAGCCCTTATCTGGACTGTACTTCCGATCAATGAACCCTGTGAGCAGCAGCCGTCCGTCCGGGAACCATCCGGCGGGCGACTTCCCACCGTCCGCTGAAGCGGTCGCAACGCCGACCCGGGTTCGACATTTTCGTCGAACGCCGCGTCCATTCGTGCTGCCCGATTTCGACGTCCGCCTTCGTCGCGAGCTGTCGCAGCGCAGGTTGTTCGTGGCTCTCGCGCGCCAGGTTGCCCGCGTTAGCGGTCTTCACGTCGCCGACGGCCTCACGGTCGCCCTTGCAGCGCTCGCGACGGCAAGCCTCGTTCGCGTCGACGCTGCCCGCGACCTGATACCGATTGAGATAGGCTTCGTGTTGCTGGGCCTAGGTGCCCGTGGGGCGTACAACGCAGCCCATGCCCGGCGCGATCCGATTCGACTGATCATGGGCGTCGCAATGGCAGTTGTTGCCCTTGCGATTGTGACCGCCTTTCCGCCGCACTTGGGCCTGAGTCTGCCTTACGGTGCGCTCTTCGCCGCTTTTGCGACGACCGGTCTGATCATCGAACGGCGCTTTGTGGATCTGGTGATGCGACAGTTGTACAGCCACGGAATCGGTTTACGCCGGGCTGTGATCGTGGGCAGTTCCGGGCAGGTTCGCGATGTGATCGAAGCGCTGGAGAAGGACGAGCAGCGCGACCATCTCATCTTGGGCGCTGTGTCTCCGACGAAGGCAGAAGAACCTGACACGCTCGGTTCGGTCGACGACCTCGAGCTGATCCTGCTGCGTGAAGAGCCTGCCGAGCTGATCATCGCGACGGCGCTCCCGACCGACGTTTTGCACAACCTGAGTGAGACGTGTGCCCGGTTCGGCGTAACACTGCTTGCGTTGCCGACATGGAATACCGGACTCAGGGGTTGGGTCGAGCCGGTTCGGCTTGGCCCGCTGCCCGCGTTCTGGCTCCATCCGCGTCGGCTCGAGATGCCGGCCCTTTTGGTCAAGCGAACGACCGACGTCATCCTGACGAGCCTTGCGATGGTTGTGGCGTTACCGATCATCGGGATCCTGGGGGTGGCGATCAAGATTGAATCGCGAGGGCCGGTGTTCTTCCGCCAGGTCCGCGTCGGGCTTGGCGGCAAGGAGTTTATGGTCTGGAAGCTTCGCAGCATGAGTCATGAACCGGGGCGTTCCAACGACGACGTTGCTCACCTGAACACGTATTCTGACGGAAGGCTATTCAAGACGCGCAATGACCCGCGAATCACCGGTGTCGGGAAGTTTCTCCGCCGATTCAGCCTCGATGAGCTCCCGCAACTTTTCAACGTGCTTGCCGGTGAGATGTCGCTCGTGGGCCCGCGGCCACCGATGCCGTTGGAAGTGACCCGGTACGAGCCGCAGCATTTTGTGCGGCTGACGGTGGTGCCCGGTGTGACAGGCCCGTGGCAGACCAGCGGACGAAACCTGATCACGGACTTTGAGGAGGTTGTTCGCCTCGAACGAGCCTACATCGAGGAGTGGTCACTGGCGCTCGACCTGCGAATCATGGCCAAGACAATTGGCGTGATCCTGAGTGGAAAGGGCGCATACTAGGGACGACGTTGCGCTCGGGGCGAGCGCGGGCCGCGGATTGAGCGTGATGCCCACTTTCGATCGACTGTCCTTGAATGGTTGAAGTAGCCGCGATTACAGGCGGGACCGGCATGATCGGTCGCCGAATTGCGCTCCGGCTTATGCTGGCTGGCTACCGAGTTCGGATCCTTAGCCGTCGCACCTATCAGGGGCCTGACGGGGTCGAGATAGTCGCAGGTTCGCTGAGCGATCGAGCCGCCGTGAATCGATTGACGGCTGGCGCACACGCGGTGTTCCACTGCGCCGCGGAATTGAGAGATGAAAGTATCATGGACGAAGTCAACATTCGCGGCACCGAGAACGTGCTCGCCGCCGCGGCGGAAGCGGGGGCGAAATACTTCTGTCACCTGAGCAGCGTTGGGGTCATCGGTCTCGTTACGGCTCCCGAGGCTACGGAGGCGACGGATTGCCGACCGCAGAATCAGTATGAGCGAAGCAAGCTGCTCGCAGAGCAGCAGGTCGGTCAGGGCATTCGAGGCGCTCGCGTCACGATTCTCAGGCCGACAAACGTCGTCGCCGAGGAGAACTTCGGGGCCGTGCGATTCCTGTTTGACAATACCGTTTCCACCCGCCGCAGGCTCTTTCTGATCGCGGGCGAAAGTGCGCACATCGTCCATGCGGACGATGTTGCTGATGCTGCCGTGTACCGGATGTCTGCCGGCGGCGAAGGGGTGGAACGGTTGATTGTCTCCACCGACCACGAACCCGGGGGGAGCTACGGCGATCTGTGGTCTCTGATTTGGGGGAGCCGACGGAAGCCTCTGCACGTCCCTCCCGCAGTACCTTGGCTCATCAGGCGGGCGCTTCGGCGTCCACGGTCTCGGGGGGATTTGAGGTACTCCTCTAACGCGTTGCTGGCGACAGGGTTCCGGTATCAACTCGACCCGCGAGGAGCGGTTTCTCAACTGCTGACCGCGGGGGAGGGGTAATCGTCATCGGGAGCAGGCTGCACCGAATGCGGCACGTCCATTATACTTCATTTCGAATAGAACTTTACCTCGCAAAGTTGAGTCGCATTTGAACCTTATCTCCAAG
>Ga0315281_10002441_pt1 | contig 27656 bp, 25 predicted proteins | sample YL17G07_0_MG_FD_204540 | JGI IMG/M metagenome (GOLD analysis project Ga0315281, IMG submission 204540) | Sediment microbial communities from Yellowstone Lake, YNP, Wyoming, USA - YL17G07_0 | ecosystem: Environmental > Aquatic > Freshwater > Lake > Sediment | place: USA: Wyoming | collected...
GGACAGGTCGAACGCGTGGTACGGCGGATACGGGACGGGGGTGTCGAACAGCTTCTTCACGTCCGTCACCTCGAAGTCGTTGCCGTCGCCATTGACCTCCGCCACCATCAACGACGTCGTCAGCGTCCCATTCGTCGCGAGGAAGAACAGCTCCTTGCCGTCGCGCCGCCAGCGCGCCTGAAAGCCGCCGCGAGCCGAGACGAGATACCTCCGCCCGGCCTTCGGGAACGTCGTGACGTACAGCTCCGTGTCCTCGCCAGGTTCTTTGAAGCTGAACGCCACCCACTTGCCGTTTGGCGAAAACGCCGCCCAGTTTTCCTGCGCCGCGCTGGCGAGAAACGGATACGGCGTGCTCGTCTTTCCAAGCGGCAGCACCCAGATGTCGTTGCCGGTCTCCTGCGTGTTGGTGACGACGAGCAGGTTCTTGCCGTCGGGCGACCAGCTGACCGGCCACTGCCCTCGTTCTTCATCGACCGCGAGCAGCGCTTCACGCTTGTCTGCGCCGACGTCTCTTCCGAACAGGTCGAGGCCGCGCGTCCGCTGCGAGTTATAGGCGATGCGCTTGCCGTCGGGCGACCAGATCAGCCAGTTCTCGTCGGCGACATTCGCGTCGAGTCGCGACTTGTGGCCGTCCGCCGCGTCGTAGAGCCACAGCTCGCGCACGCCGGTCTGGTCGTTCAGCACGGCCGCAGCGACCTGCTTGCGATCGGGCGACAGCTCGATGTTGCCGAAGTCGGCGAGGTCGCTGACAGTCGACAGCTTCTTGCCGGCGCGGTCGACCCAGACAAGCTGGGAGCGCACGATCTGCGGCGCGCGCTGAGCTGCCACCAGCGTGACAGCCATGAGCGCAATCGCACCGGCGGCAAGTACTCGATTACCAGATTTCCCGATTACCAAATTCACCTTCGCCCCGTATGTTAGGCTCTCTGCGCATGCGTCTCAAGCGCCCATCCGCACCGACCATCGTCCTCGGCCTGCTCTGCCTGATGTATCTCATTACTTACATCGCGCGGCAGAACCTCGCGACAGCGGGCGGCGAAATCCGCAAGGATCTGGGCCTTTCCAACAGCCAGCTTGGCCAGGTGATCGGAACATTCGGCATCACCTACGCCATGTTCCAGATTCTCGGGGGCTGGATTGGCGACAAATGGGGCGCCAGGCGGACCCTGTTCATCTGCGGCCTCATCTGGGCGACGGCGACGGCCCTGACGGGAATGGTCGGCGGCCTGGTCTCGCTCTACATGGTCCGCCTGCTGCTCGGCGTCGGCGAAGGCGCGACGTTCCCGGTGGCGACACGCGCCATGCAGACCTGGATACCGCCCGCGCGCCGCGGGTTCGCGCAGGGCCTCACCCACGCGTTCTCGAGAGTGGGCAACTCCATTACTCCGCCGCTCGTCGCCTACCTGATCGCGTTTATCTCGTGGCGCGGATCGTTTGTCGCGCTCGGCATCGGCAGCCTCGCGTGGGTGTTCACGTGGTTCTGGTATTACCGCGACGTCCCTGCCGAGCACTCGGGCGTGACGGCGGCCGACCGCGCAACGCTGCCGAACGACGGACAGGGGATCGCGAGAAAGAAGATTCCCACTCCGTGGGGGCCTCTGGTTCGCCGCATGGCCCCGATCACGCTCGTCTATTTCTGCTACGGCTGGACGCTCTGGCTGTACCTCAACTGGCTGCCGTCGTACTTCGTGCACGAGTACAAGCTCGATCTCAAGGGCTCGGCGGTATTTTCAATGCTCGTCTTTCTCGCCGGCGTCGGCGGCGACTACCTCGGCGGCGTGATCAGCGATCGCATTCTCGAAGAGACGCACGATCTCAAGAAGGCCCGCCGCGATTTCGTCGTCGTCAGCTTCCTCGGATCGTTTCTCTGCATGCTGCCGGTGTTCCTGACGCACAACCTCACGCTCATCGTCATCAGCCTGGCCGGCGCGTTCTTCTGTGCGGAGCTGACGATCGGCCCGATGTGGGCCATTCCCATGGACGTGGCGCCCCGCTACTCGGGCACGGCGGCGGGCCTCATGAACACGGGCTCCGCCGTGGCCGCCGTCCTCTCCCCGATCGCGTTCGGTTACATCGTCGACTGGACGGGCAACTGGCAGCTCCCCTTCATCGGCTCGCTCGGCCTCCTGCTCATCGGCGCCGCCATGGCGTTCACGATGCATCCCGAGCTGGCATTCGAACCTGAACACGCTGTCACGCCGGGATCCTGATCAACTGAGGAACCACGAAGTCACGAAGACGACGAAGAACACGAAACTCTTCTGTTTTTCAAAAGAGTATTCTTCGTGCGTTTCGTGATTCTTCGTGTCTTCGTGGTTTCTTAGTTATTCCAGTCCCAGTTTCAGCAGATCCGCCAGATGAAGCGCCTGGCGGCCGGTGGTTTGGGCGATCTGTTCGCGGCAGCTGAAGCCGTCGGACACGATGACCGTGTCTGGCGCGGCCGAGCGGACGGCGGGCAGCAGCACGCGTTCGCCGACGGCAATCGAGACGTCGTACTTGTGCACGTCGAAACCGAACGAGCCGGCCATGCCGCAGCAGCCCGCGTCGAGCGCCTGGACGTCGGCGCCGGTCTTGCGCAGCAGCGACTCCTCGTCCGTCATCTTCATCACCGCTTTGTGATGGCAGTGCCCCTGCAGCACGATCTTCCCGGCGACCTTCGGCGGCGCATAGCCCGGCGCTCTTCGCTCGAGGAACTCGCTCAGCAGGAACGTCTGCGCACGGAGCCGCTCGGCGCGAACATCGCCCGGGAACAGGCTCCGCATCTCGTCGCGGAAGACCGACGCGCAGCTCGGCTCGAGCACGACGACCGGAATGCCGGCGTCAATCGGCACGGCGAGCGACGAGAGCACCTGCGACAGGTACGCCTTCGCCTGATCGAGCATTCCGAAGTCGTACAGGGGCCGCCCGCAGCACAGCCGCTTCTGCGGGATAAACACCCGGCAGCCCGCCGAGCGCAGCACGTCGTAGGCCGCGCGTGTCGTCTCCGGATGGAACGAGTTGTTGAACGTATCCACCCACAGCAGGACGTCGCCGCCGCCTGTCGGTCCGCCTTCGCTACGCTTCGGCGAGACGGGCACGTTGTTGCCGCGCGCCCACTTGCGGAAGCTCACCGACGCGAGGCGGGGAATCGTTCGCTCCGGCGCGATGTCGATCAGCTTCTTTGCGATCGTGTTGAGCCCGGGCGTCTGCATCATCACATTCGCCAGCCCGGGCGAGATCGACGCAAGCTGCAGCCACTTGTCGACCATGCCGAACGCGTACGCATGCAGCGGACGCTGGTGGCGCTCGTAGTAGTGCGACAGAAACTCCGCGCGATACGTCGCGATGTCGACGTTGGTCGGACACTCGCTCTTGCACGCCTTGCAGGACAGACACAGGTCGAGCGACTGCTTGACGTGCTCGTCGTTCCATCCGCCCTGCAGGACGTCGCCCTGCAGCATCTCGAACAGCATGTGCGCGCGGCCGCGGGTGCTGTGCTCTTCCTCGAGCGTCACCATGTAGCTCGGGCACATCGCGCCCGAATCCTGCTTGCGGCACTCGCCGATGCCGATGCACCGGAGCGCGGCGTTCGCCATCGACCCGTTGTCGTCGGGAAACTTGAAATGCGTCTCGGGATCTTTCGGCGCGTAGCCCGCCCCGAGCCGCAGGTTCATCACGGCCGGCTGCGCGTCGACGATGTTGCCCGGATTGAGCCGGTTGGCCGGATCCCACACGGTCTTGAAATCGCGCAGCGCGGACATGAGCTCAGGCCCGAACATCTTCGGCAAGAGCGCGCTGCGGGACCTGCCGTCGCCGTGCTCGCCTGAAATCGACCCGCCGTAGCGGACAACGAGGTCCGCCGCTTCGTCGACGAAGCGGCCGTATTTGCTGACGCCCGCCGCGCTCTGCAGATCGAAGCTGACCTGCATGTGAATGCAGCCGTGGCCGAAGTGCCCGTAGAACGTCGCCTGATAGTCGTAGGCATTGAGCAGGCCGCGCAGCTCGCGCAGATAGCCGCCCAGCCGCTCCGGCGCCACCGCCGCATCGTCCCAGCCTTCCCAGCGCGGCGGCTGGCCTGGAATGTTCGCCGCGGCGCGCGGACCGGATTCGCGCAGCTTCCAGACGGCCTTCGTTTCCTGCGCGGTGTAGAGGCGCGTGGCCGGCGCATTCGACGATCGCTTGAGCGCATCGATCAGCCGTTCGGCGGTCGCTTTGGCTTCGGCCGGATCGTCGTAGCCGAACTCGACGAGCAGGATTCCACGGCCGGGCGGCAGCAGTTCGAGATTGGCCGCGCCCTTGCGGCGCAACCCGTCCACCATCGCGCCCTCGAAGCCTTCGAGGCCGATCGGCGTGAACTGCAGAATCTCCGGCACGTGATCGGCGGCCTCGAACGCGTCCGCGTAGCCGAGGCCGACAAGCGACCGGTGCTGCGGGCTCTTGACGAGCGTCACCGTCGCGTCGAGAACGATGACGCACGTGCCTTCGCTGCCGACGAGCGCGCGGGCGACGTTGAACCCGTTCTCCGGCAGGAGATCGTCGAGGTTGTAGCCGGACACTCGACGGGGAATCCGCGGAAACCCCGCGCGAATGCGATCCGCGTGCTTCGTCGTGATCGCTCGAAGCGTCGAGTAGATCTCCGCACGGCGGCCGCCGGCGGCGACGATCTGCGCGAGCTCGCTGTCGCTCGTCGGACCGACGGTCAGCTCGGTGCCGTCGTACAGCAGCACATGCAGTTCTTCGATGTTGTCGACCGTCTTCCCCGCCAGCAGCGAATGCGTCCCGCACGAGTTGTTGCCGATCATTCCGCCCAGCGTGCACCGGCTGTGCGTCGACGGATCGGGGCCGAAGGTCAACTGATGCTGCTCGGCGCGGTTGCGCAGCGTGTCGAGCACGACCCCGGGCTGCACGCGCGCGAAGCGCCGATCCGGATCGACCTCGAGGATCCGGTTCATGTATTTCGAGAAATCAAAGACGACCGCGACGTTGCAGCACTGGCCGGCGAGGCTCGTGCCGGCGCCGCGCGGCAGGACGGGCGCGCCGAACTGACGGCAGACGGCGAGGGCCGCCGCAACATCCTCACTGTTGCGCGGCACGACGAGGCCGATAGGGACCTGGCGGTAGTTGGAGGCGTCGGTTGCGTACAGGGCGCGGCTGCCCGCGTCGAAGCGGACCTCACCCCGCACTGCCTTTCGAAGGGCCTGTTCGATGCCGGCCGCGTTCACCGGGCTTGCGCGGTTTCGGCGACGGCAGTTGGCGCCAGCGACTTCATGGCCGCCAGCACGCCGCCCTCGCGGTGCGGAACGCCGGCGACGCGCATGCCCATCTCCACGCCCGCCAGCGTGCCGGCCAGCATCAGGTCGTTGAAGCTGCCGAGATGACCGATGCGGAACACGCGGCCCGAGAACTTCGACAGGCCGATGCCGAGCGACATGTTGAAGTGCTCGAGGACCACCTGGCGCAGATGGTCGGCGTTGTGGCCGTCGGGCATGAAGATCGCGGTCATCGAGTTCGAGTACTCCCGCGGATCCTCGCAGACGATCTCGAGGCCCCACGCGCGGACGGCCGCGCGCGTCGCCTCGCCGTGACGCGCGTGACGCGCGATCACGTTCGCCATGCCCTCGTCCTCAAGCATCTGCAGCGCCTCGTGCAGACCGTAGAAGAGGTTGGTCGCGGGCGTGTACGGGAAGAACCCCTTTTCGTTCTGCGGGAGGATCTCTTCCCAGTCGAAATAGTGCCGCGGCATCTTCGCGTCCTTGCCCGCGAGCCGCGCCTTCTTCGACACCGCGCAGAAGCCCAGGCCGGGCGGGACCATCAGGCCCTTCTGCGATCCGCAGACGGTGACGTCGACGCCCCATTCGTCATGGCGATAATCCATCGACGCAAGCGACGAGACAGCGTCGACGATGAGCAGCGCCGGGTGCTTCGCGCGATCCATCGCCTTCCGCAGATCCGGCATGCGGCTCGCGACGCCGGTCGACGTCTCGTTGTGGACGACGACCACCGCTTTGACGTCATGCGCCGCGTCGGCGGTCAGGCGGGCTTCAAGCTCGGTGTCCGAGGCGCCGCGCCGCCAGTTGCCCGGCACGTAGTCGACGCGGAGGCCAAGCCGCTCCGCAATCTTCTTCCACTGCAGCGCAAAATGTCCGGTCTCGAAGACAATCACGCGGTCGCCCGGCGACAGCGTGTTGACGTACGCAGCCTCCGAGGCGCCGGACCCTGAGCCCGGATAGATGACGACAGGGTCTTTGGTCTTGAAGACGCGCTGGAGCGCGGGAATCAGCTCCAGCGTCAGCGCGGCGAACTCGGGGCCGCGATGGTCGATCGTCGGCCGCGCCATCGCGCGCAGCACGCGGTCGGGAACGTTGGTCGGACCAGGAATCTGAAGGAAGTGCCAGCCTGATTGATTCATATCTATGCCGGTTTCGCCTTGAGAATGCCGACCTGCACCAGCAGGCCGGTGAAATCGTACACGCTTCGATACCGCACGACCTGATCGTTCGCGACCGTCAGCACGATCACCACTGCCACGCGGAACGCTCGGCCAGTGGGCGGCAGGCCCATGAAGCCGCCGAGGTCCGTGCCGGCCGAGGTGAGCACCAGCACGCCCCTGTCTTCGTCGATGAGCGTCTCCTGCGCGTGCACGGCAAAATCAGGAAACGCCTTAAACACTTCGCGAAAGATCTGCCGGATGCCTTCACGCCCGGAGAGCTGGCCGGTCAACATGCTCTCGGCGACGCAGTCCGGCGACGCGAGGGCGACCAGCGTCTCCAGGTCGCGCGCCTTCATGGCCGTGAGCCATCGCGTCAGCATCGCCGCCGTCGCGTCACGTGTTGAGGCTTCGGCCACCGCGGCTTCCTCTACGGTCGGCCGACGGCCGACTGCTCCGCATTTGCAATCGTCTTCGCCGCGTCGACCCGCAGGATATAACCGGCCTTGACGTTCTTCTCCGTCGCGATCTTGACGTCCGAGACGTACGACGTGTGCGATGAGTACAGCATCGAAATCCGGGCCCTGTCGAAGTCTTCGTGCCAGCCGGTCAGGAAGCAGAACCCGGTGCCGGTGTTCTCGCCGCTGTTGACCGAGGTCGCAACCGCGTGCTCGGCGAGACGAATGCCGCCGAGCGCGTTGCCGAAGCTGTCGCGATCGATCGTGGGCTTGCCGTTCTCCGTCACGATCTCGATGGGCGGCGCCGACGGCGGCGGCGTGCCGTCCTTCACCCAGCGCGCCATGTGGTCGTACAGCGCGTTCTGCACGTACTCGGAAGGAACCCGGCTGAGCGGCGGATGGGTGCAGCCGTTGAACGGCCCCGGCGCCTGTGCAGTGCCAGGGCCTTGTCTCGTCGTAGCCGCCGCAGGCGGCGGAGACGGAAGCATTGTCGCTTTGCTGCGCAGCCCGAGCCTCACCAGGCTGTCCGCGTGCGTGTAGTCGAGGTGCGACGCGCCCGCGACCTCCCACGTCCCGGACTTGTCGGAATCGGGGCGGCGCACGGCGACCTGGCCGAGAACGTCCGTCTCGGACAGCAGCTTCCAGATCTTGACGGTGAGATCCGTCCGCATCCGTCCGCCGCCGCCATGCAACAGCACCGCGTCGTACACCGGCGTCAGCGGGTGGACGGCATTGAAATACGCCGCGAGCCGGCCCGCGGACTGCGAGTGTCCCGACGCGATGAGCCGTTCGGCCTTGAGACCGCCCATCACGGCCTGGCCCGACTTGCCGCGAATGGCCATGCCCGCTGCAGTGAAGATGTCGTACGACAGCCCGTCGCCCGTGACGGTGCCGTTGTCGGTGACGTCGAGCGCGCTGTAGCGATCGGCCATGCGCTGCTTGAGCGCGCTGACGCCGACGTTCTGCGCCGACACACCGACCCACGCGTAGCCGGACCGCACGAAGTGCTCGCCGCTGTGGAACCACTCGACTTCGTTGTCGAAGCCCTCGGAGACGTTCGTCCACTCGACGACGACCGTGCCGTTGAACTTCGACGCCGACACGGGCCGGCGAACGACCAGGCGAGTCTTGTAGGGATGCGTGGGGTCGGCGGGCGTGGCGTTCGACATCTGATCGCGCGGGATGTCATGGACACGCGCCAGGCCCGAGAGGAAGAACTCCTCTTCGACGTAGCCCTGCTTCGCCAGGTCCATCACCGACGCGTTGAAGGGCTTGCCGTCGACCTTCGTCGCGCCAGGCGTCACCGCGAGAGCCACCGCGAAAGCCGACCCTAAAAGGGTCGGCCTACTTGCAAGTAAAGTTCGCAGCATCGTCAGTACTTCCTGTTCCTTTGTACGTCGCCACCGCGGGATAGGCGCACAGCGGGCGCGTGCGCACGGCCTTCCCGTCGGCCATCTTCGACGCGGGGATCGTCGCCGGCGCGGCCTTCGTCTCGACCCACTTGTCGACGGCCGCCACCATGTCGAACGTGCTCGTGCCGTCGCCGCCGCCGCAGTGGCCCATGCCGGGCACCATGAACAGCCGCACCGAATCGCGCGCGGATATGGTCGCCTTCAGCACGCTCTCGTAATAGTTGACCGAGTTGGACGGCGGAATGCCCGGGTCGCTCCAGCCGTGATAGATGAGCAGCTTGCCGCCGCGCTGGACGAACGGACTCACATTCGCGTCGACGGCGTTCAGACCGGTCAGGGTCTTGTCCGTCGTCACGATGTCGACGTCGTAGTTCAGCGCTTTCGGGTCCCACTTCTCGTCTTTGAAGACGATGTACTTGAAGAAGTCTTCCGCGTAGCCGACCGGACGCGCGGCCACGGACATGGTCCAGCCTGATTCGCTGCCGGGCTCGAGGCCGGGATAGAGCAACTGGTGCGTCTTCGCGTCGGAGGCGCCAGCGTAGATCTTCTTCGCCGCTTCAACCTGCGGCGCGGTCAGACAATCAGGCCCGTCCCCGCTTTTGCACTGCACGACCTTGGGATCGAACTTGCACTGCGTCGGGTTCTCGAGGACGCCGTCTTTCACGCCGTCGAGCGCGTCGCACTGGTCGAGGACGGCCGTGTGCAGGACGGCGTATTTCTCCGCGGTCAGCATGCTCGCGTCGTCCTTGTGCGTGGCCTGCCACAGCCAGATCTGGCCGAAGGTCTGCCGCCTCGCGAAGTTTGCCGGCGCGCCCGCGACGATCGCGTCGAAGTCCAGCGGATAGCGCTGCGCCGCGGTCAGCGCCTGACGTCCGCCTGTCGAGCAGCCGTTGAAGTAGGCTTTCTGCGGCGCGCTGCCGTAGTACGCCGCGGCGACCGCCTTCGCTGCGACCGTCATCTCGTGGACGGCGCGCTCTTCGAAGTCGACGAGTTTTTCCGGGTGGCCCACCATGAATTTCGCGTCGCCGCCGGCGTGACCCGTGTCGGTGCTGACGGCGCCGTAGCCGGATGCGATGGCCGTCGCCATCGCGGGATAAGAGATGTTGCCGGCCCACCCGCCGTTGCCCACCGCCTCCAGCTTCCCGTTCCAGCCGGACGCGGGGAGCCACACTTCGATCTTGATGTCCGAGTCGCTCGACGGCGTCAGCGTCGCCGCGACGCGGCAGAACGGCGGCAGCGCGGCGAATGGATTCGCGCCTCGACCACCGCGCGCGACCGGCGGCGTGAACTGCCCCGCGCCGACCGTCTGCGCGAGCGTCACCGCCACGTGCGGCTGCGCGAAGGTCGAGAGGCTTTCACACGTCGCACCCATGGCCGGCGCGGCCGCAACGAGAAGAAAAGCGATGGCAAGTCTGATCATGTCTTTTGTAGGGCGACCCTTTCAGGGTCGCCAGCGCGCCGGCCCTGAAAGGGCCGGCCTACTTCAGTTTCTCCAGCTCTTTCTGATATTCCGGATACGTCGTCTTCGCGCCGCCCATCGCGGCGTCGAGCGGCAGCTTGTAGCGATCCAGGAATTCCTTGACGTTGGTGTTCTTGCCGGGGAGATAGTTCGGCACGACGCCCTGGGGACGGTTCGCCACCTCGTCGACGTACTCGCACGGCCAGAGCCACGCACCCGCGCCGTTCTGGATGCGCTCGTTCAGCACGTAGTTCTCCGTCTTGATCAGCGGCTCCGTGAGGTAGACCGGGTCGGTGACGATCCCGATGTGCGTGAGCATGTTGCCGTGGCGGACGAAGTGCTCGCTGAGCGTGGCCTTGTCGCTCATCGGCAACCCGTTGCGCCGCACCCACCCCTGCTTGATGTGCGTCGTCGTCACGGTGAGCATGTCGCCTTCGTACTTGCCGGTCGAGAAGCCTTCCCAGGTGTGCGCGGCCCATTCCGGCGGGTGCGGGCGGCCGTCCATCCAGATAGTGCGTGTCTGCTCGTAGGTGCTGATGTAGTTCTTGATGGCGATCAGGATCTGCGTGTCCGGGTCGCGCTCTTCCCAGATGCGGAGCTGCAGCGGACCTCTATAGATGTAGGGCGAGACGTGCACCTGGCACTGGTGCTCTGGCAGCGTCAGCCGCGACGGGTCCCAGCTGAGCGCCCACTGGCGCGCGCCGTCGCTAATCGGCAGGCCCAGATAGTCGCCGAGCTCAGGTCCTGGAATGCGTTCGGGCTGATCTTCAGAGAAGCGCGGTCCCCAACTGCCTGACAAATCGGCCTGCGCGAATGCCACGGACGGCAACACGACCACTGACGTCAACACGATCCACCGGACAAGTCGCTGCATGACCCGCTCCCCCTTTTGTCGGAGGTGGATATTTTACTCGACGGTGAAGGGGACGGATACCTTCGTCGTGGCCCACGACATGCTGATGCGGCCGCCCGGCGCCCCGCTGGGAGCAATATTGGGCTCGATGGTGAAGGTGAGCTGCTCGACGCTGGCCGGCAGGGTCTCGTTCCGCATCTGCACCTTCCCGAAGTCGCTTCGCGAGCGGTAGCTCGTGTGGAAGGTGTCCCAGTCCTTGTTGAAGATCAGCGTCCAGACGTCCTCGGTTGGCTGAATCCACAGCGAGTACTTTCCCGCAGGCACGGCAAGGTTCCCGACCTTCAGCGGACGGCTCGTCGACAGATACGTCGCTTCGTCCGCGCCCGGGCACCACACTTCGTCCCATCGGATCAACGATCCGAAAATCTTCCGCCCGCGCGTGTACGGCCGGCCGTACTCGATGAACATCTCCGAGCCGCCCACGGTGACCGCCGGGGTCTTCTCGTGCGGGCTGGCCCGCCGGGCCTGCGCGCGAGCTCCACGGCATCCAAGCACGATGAGGGTGGCAAGAAACAGAAACGCAGCAGCTCGTCGAGTGTTCATGATGCAATCGCCTTCCAATTCTTCACCAGGTGTTCAGCCGTCCGCCACGCGAGTGCCTGCGCCGTGAGCGTGGGATTTCTGGCGCCACTGGTGCCCATCACCGACGCGCCGAGAATACCAAGATTCGGCGCCTCATGCGAGAAGCCCCAGCGATTGACGACGTTGGTGTCCGGGTTGTCGCCCATGCGCGTGCCGCCGTAGGCATGCGTCGTCACGCCCATGATCGGGACGATCGGCTGGCGCTGGATCTCAATGGCGCCCGCCGCGCGGTACCACGCCTCCATCTTGTCCTGGATGAACGCCGCGAGCTTCATCTCGTTCTCTTTGAACGTGGCGTTGATCCGGCAGACCGGGTTGCCGACCGGATCCTTCACCGTGGGATCCAGATCGAGATAGTTGTCGGCGTACGGCAGCGTCGTCTTCTGCAGATATGAAGAGTTGGTGCGGTCGGCGTTCTCCTTGATGAACGCCTTCCACTGCGAGCCCCACGCCGGCGCCCTGCGGAACGTGTCCATGCTCGCGGCGCCAATCGGACGGCGATCCGAGAACACCCACAGGTTGCCGCCGCCGATGAAGTCGAGGCCCGCGTGGTCGAAGTTGTCGTCGGCCCAGTCGTCGATCGCGACGCCCTGCGCCGGCAGGCCGTACCAGTTGTTCAGGTTCTTCGGAAACAGCGCCGTCACGCCGGCGGTCTGGTTGTGACTGAAGTAGTGGCGGCCCACCTGGCCGTGGTTGTTCGACAGCCCGTTCGGAAACGCGGGCGACTTCGACAGCAGCAGCGTCCGCGTGTTCTCGTACGTGTAAGTCGCGAGCAGCACGACTTTCGCCGGCTGGAAGTATTCGACGCCGTCGGTGAGGTAGTTGACGCCCGTGACGCGCCCGTTCCGGTCGGCCTCGATCGTCGTCACATGCGCGCGCGTGACGACGGAAAGATGCCCGGTCTTCTGCGCTTTCGGAATCGTCGTCACAAGCGGCGAGTTCTTCGCGTCAACGTGGCAGCCGCCCTTGTTGCAGAAGCCGTGATACATGCACGCCGAGCGGCCGTCGTACGTCCGCGAGTTGATCGCCGCCGGCCCGGGAAACGCATGCCAGCCGAGCGATCGCGCGGCCGACGCCATCATCTCGGTAAAGCCCGTGCCTCGCAGCGGCGGCATCGGGAACGCGCGTGACCTCGGGCCCTCGAAGATGTTTCCGCGGCGATCGATCGCGCCGCGAATGTTCCCCGCCTGTCCCGACACGCCGATCTCGTGCTCGACGCGATCGTAAAACGGCTCGAGCTCATCGAGCCCGAACGGCCAGTCTTCGACCGTCGACTCTTTCGGAATGCGCGCGGCGCCGTAGCGCTTCGTCGTCTCGCTGACGACCTTGAAGTCCCACGGGTTGAGCCGCCAGCTCTGCGCCCAGTAATGGAGCGACGTCCCGCCGACGGCGTTCATCATCGGATGGCTGGGCGCGCGCAACGTCGCCCCGAGCACGCGCTGCGTCGGAATCTCGTGCTGCGCCTTCTGCACGGCCATCGGCCAGTCGCGCACGTTGTTGCGGAGTTCGTCGGGGGCGAAGTCTTTCTTCGACAGCCACGTCCCCGCCTCGAGCGCGACGATGTCGAGGCCGGCCTGCGCGATCGGCAACACGCCGACGCCGCCCGCGGCGCCCAGGCCGATGACGACCACGTCAGTGTCTTTAAGCCTCGTTGCCATGATCGCCGTGACCGCCCGCTGTCGCCTTGTTGAACATGGCGTAGTCGTACGCGGATTTGTGATTCGGCTTCAGCGTGATGCCGATCTTCTGCTCGTCGGCGGTCACGATCGTGCGGACGCCCGGATAGTCGAGCAGATCCCACCCGACGAAGTTCGCGTTGCCGCCGTAGAAGGGATCGCAGAACGTGCCTTGAATCGTATGGGCGCGGACGAGCGTGAAGAACGCCGTCGTCTCGATCTCTTTCAGGACGGCGTCCTGATCGGCGGGAGCGAGCGTCGCGAACGGCGTCCCGCGCGACGCCACGGCGCGGCGATCGAGGTCGGCCAGGCCGGCCGCGTACGCCTGACGTGAAGGCGCCAGAAAGCCGGCGAGCGCCCGATCGATGTAGTGCGCCGCGCGCGCTTCCTTCGCGCCAGGGCCGTTCTCGTCGGTAGGAATCAGCCGCGCGCAGATGGCATCAAGGACGTCCGCCTCGGCGGCGGTCAGCGCTTCGAGCGGCTCGCGTGGAATGGCCGCGGCGGCTGCCGCCTGCGCAGCCTCGGGCGCCGCGTCTGTCGGTGAACTGAGTGCCGCCGGCAACATCGCGGCGGCGCCGGTGAGGCCCGCGCGCTTCAGCAGCTCGCGGCGCGAGAGGCCGTGGTCAGTCTTGCGCACGTCCCGGAACGCTGCGGTTGTACTGGCGCGCCTGCGCCCGCTCGCTTCTGAAGAACGTGCGGCCGTGGGCGCGCTTCATCAGGAAGTACGGCTTCAGGCGCTCGATCGCTTCGCGCTCGCTGTAGCGGACATGCTCGCGCATCACAACCGCCGCCTCGTCTGGCGCGCTGGTGACGAGCGCCTTCGCCAGGTCGCGATGGCGGCGGGTCGTCGACGGCGGCTCGGGGCCTGGCAGCAGGCAGAACCACGTCGACGACAGCGCGGACGTCTGCTCGATGACGGCCGACAGCGCGTCGCAGCGCGAGCACTCGGCGATGCGGCTGTGCAGCCGATGATGGAGCGTGAGGTACGGCCCGCGATCGGGGCGCGTCGACAGCGCGTCCAGGCGCGCCGCGATCTTCAGCAGCCCGGCGCGCTCGGATTTCGTCGCGTGCGCGGCGAACCGCCGCGCCGATTCGGCTTCGAGAATCTCGCGAAGCAGGTAGTGGCCCTTGACGTCTTTGCGCGTCGGAATCCGCACGCGCGTCCCGGCGCGCGGACGGCTCTCGAGCATCCCTTCGAACTCGAGCCGCAGCAGCGCTTCGGAGACCGGAAGAAAGCTCATGCCGAGCTCGGCGGCGATCTTCCGCCGCGACACGGCCTGCCCGATCGCCATCTCGCCGCGCACGATGCGGCGCCGGACCTCCCGGTACGCAAATGTCGCGAGGCTGGCGCGACTATTTGCAGGCAAAGTTCGCGGCCTCGTCCGTGCTGCCCGAGCCTTTGTACGTCGCGATCTGCGGATAGGGACAGAGCGGACGCGTGCGATCGATCGCGCCGCCTTTCGCGTGCGACGCCACGATCATGTCCGGGGCCTTGCCCTTCTCCACCCACTGCTCGAGCGTGCCGATCTTGTCGAAGTCGTTCGGGCCTTCGCCGCCGCCGCAGTGCGCCATGCCCGGCGCCATGAAGAGTCGGTAGTTGCCGGCGATCTTCGCAACGCCGCCCGACGCCTTCACCACCTGCTCGTAATAGGCCGTCGTATTCAGCGGCGTGATCTGCGGGTCGGCCCAGCCGTGATACATCAGGAGCTTTCCTGCACGTGCAAAGAACGGCTTCAGATCCGCGTTGAGCGCATTGACTTGCCCGCTTACGCCCGCGTCGAGTTTCGCCGGATCGTTCCCCGGATTGAACTTCGAGAGCGGCCACTGCGGATCGTCGTAGACGAGATACCGAAAGTGGTCGAGACCCATGGACTGCGCGCCGGCCGACCACCCCTGAGGCGTCCAGTTCAGCTCGCTGCCATACGCAAGGCCGGCGACGTCGCGGTTCCCGACCTTGAGCGGCGAGTAGATCGTGCGGACGGCCTCGACCTGCGCCGCGCTCAGGCAGTCCGGTGCGTCACCGTTCCTGCACTGAATCGCCTTCGGGTCGAACTTGCACGACGCCGGATTCGAGATCAGCCCGTCCTTCAGGCCATCGTTGGCGTCGCACGCGTTGACGACGGCGGCGTGCAGCGCCTGCAGATGCGTCGGCGTGAGGACCGCGGCGTTCTCGAAGATCTGCGAGATGCGGACGGCCTGGGCCGACCGGCCCGACCACTCGAGGCCCGGCGATCCGGCGATGATGCCGTCGAAGTCCGCCGGAAACATCTGCGCTTCCTTCATCGCCTGCCGACCGCCGGCCGAGCAGCCGTTCCAGTACGAGTACTTCGGCGCGCTACCGTAGAACGCGTCAATCAGCGCTTTGCTCTTCAGCACCATCTCGTGTTCCGAACGGTACGCGAAGTCGATGGCCTTCTCGGGATGCCCCATCGCGAAGCTCGGGCTGCCGCCCGCATGGCCCGTGTCGGTGGAGCTGGTCGCGTAACCACGGCGGAGCGCCGCCGCCATGTCCCCATAGCCGATCGAGCCGCTCCACCCGCCGTTGCCGACCGCCTGATACTTGGCATTCCAATTCTCCGCGGGCAGCCAGACTTCGATCTTGATGTCCGAGTCACTCGACGGCTTCAACGTCGCGGCGACGCGACAGAACGCCGGCAGATCGGCGAACGCATTTCCACCGCGACCCGCGCGTCCGCCCGGCTGCGTGAACGCCCCGGCGGCGATGACCTGCACGGAATCGATCGTCGTCTGCGGCAGCGTGAGCGACTTCAGGCTGTCGCAGGTCGCCCCGCGCGCGCTCGTGACGACCGCGAGAACAATCGCACTCGCCGTCGTGCCGATCACCGCCCACCGTCCACCGATCATTTTGCGCATACGAAATTCTCCGCGTCGTTGATGTCCCCGACGCCTTTGTAGCGAGCCACCTGAGGATACGCGCACAACGGCCGCGTGCGATCAACTTTTCCGGCCGTGCTGTGCGAGGCGACGATGCGGGCCGGCGCCTGCCGTTGTTCGACCCACTGCTCGAGCGGCGACACCATGTCGAAGGAGTTTGGGCCCTCGCCTCCCGCGCAGTGGTTCATGCCCGGCACCATGAAAAGCCGGACCGAGTCCTGCGCGGCCTTCGGCGTCACGTCTTTATAAAAGTTCACGCTGGCAAGCGGAGGAATCTGCTGGTCTGTCCAGCCGTGGTACATCAGCAGCTTGCCGCCATGCTTCGTGAACGCGCTCAGATCCTGGCTCACCGCCGTCAGCAGGCCTGGGGCGGCCTTCTCGGATGCGGCCAGATCGCGCTCGAGGTCGAACGTCCGCCAGTCCCAGTCGGGATTCTTGTAGACGACGTACTTATAGTCCTCGAGCGGGTTCGCGTATGGCTCCTTACCGCCGAGGAGAAATCCCCAGCCGAGCTCGGCTCCAGGCGCGTAGCCCGGAAAGATTTCTTTGCCGGCCGGCGTCTTCGCCGGACCCATCAGCGCCGTCGCCACGGTCGCCTGCTTCGACGTCAGGCAGTCGGCGCCGTCAGCGCCCTTGCAGACGATGGGCGCGGGATCGAAGTGACACCGCGTTGGGTTCTCGATGAGCCCGTCCTTGACGCCGTCGAGGGCGTCGCACTGCGCGAGAACCACCTGGTGGATCATCGGATACTTCTCCGCCGGGATCGCATCGGCCGTGAGCGCGAGCCGCGCCGCCCACAGGCGCCACGCGTCGAGATGCGTCTTCGGGTTCGCCGCCGCGCCGGCGATGATGCCGTCGAAGTCGTCCGGATATTTCGTCGCTTCGACGAGCGCCTGGCGTCCGCCGGTCGAGCAGCCGTTGAAGTACGACTTCGCGGGCGCGTTGCCGAAGAGCGCGCGGACGACGGCTTTCGCCGTGACCGTCATCTCATGTTCCGAGCGATAGGCGTAGTCGATGAGTTGTTCAGGATGGCCCAGCGCGAAGCTGCCGCCGGGGCTGGAGTGGCCGGTGTCGGTCGACACCGTCGCGTATCCGCGGCGCAGCGCATTGGCCATCGCCGGGTAGCTGATCACGCCGGCCCACCCGCCGTTGCCGACGGCTTGCAACTTCCCGTTCCAGTTGTTTGCAGGTAACCACGCTTCGACCTTGATGTCGGAGTCGCTCGTCGGCTTCAGCGTCGCGGCGACGCGGCAGAAGGCCGGCAGATCGGCAAACGGATTGCCTCCGCGTCCGCGCGCCGCGACCGGCGGCGCGAACGCGCCAGCCGCCACGGTCTGCGCCATCGTGATCGTCGTGTTCGGCAGCGAGAGCGACGACAGACTTCCGCACGTTGCCGCGCGCACCGTCGATGCTGCTGTGAGCAGCATCACGCTCAGAGCTATTTTGCTGAGCATGGTTCAGGCTCCCATGCGGTATTGGTGTCAGGCAGCCGCTTGTAGTGCGTGCTGCGAATGAACGGCCCGTTCAGGTACTGCGGATCTTCGACGATGGAGGTGAGAATGAGCCACGAGTCGCCGTTCGGCTCGACCGTGCGGCTGAAATATTCGGTGAGCACGGCGTTCGCGCTGTAGGGCACGCCGTTCTTCTGCAGATACCCGGGCTTCATCCTCGTCGTCACGACTTTCAGGTTGCCGCCCATCGGGCGAGGACCGCCGCCGCGTCCTCCGCGGGCGCCGCCGGCGAGCTCCCACTGCGCGACTGCCTGCCCCTGGAGCGTGCCCGCACCTGCTGCCGCGTCCGCCTGCCCTGAGCCTGCCGAAGGAAAACGCAGCAGACGTGTCTGCGTCCCCTGTTCCAGGTCGATCTTCATCGTCGTGTCGTCCTGCCACGTGATGTGGATGCGGCCCGGCTGGCGCATGACGCCGGCCGCGCCGTACGCGCGGCACTGCTCGCCCGCGGCTTCGTCCTTCGCGGGATCCCACTGATTCGCCAGCGCGTTGCCTGCGCCGTTGAGCGGCACGCTCGGATGATCGCCGCGGGCCGGCGTCACCATGCGGTAGCGCCAGTCTTCGGTGACGACCGTCAGCCAGTAGCCGGTGAGATCGACGGGCGCCGCCGCCCTCGGGCTCTGCGCCGGTCCACCGCGCTGTGCGAATAGCGACGCAGACATCAACAGAACCATCACGGCGCGCGTCATCGTTTCCTCATTGAAAGGCTCTTGAAGACGCTTTCGACGAACTGATCCCCGTTGCCGTAGCGCGGGTCGTAGTCGCGCGTCAGGCGCGCGGCTTTCACCTGCTCCAGCGTCTGGCCTTTCTTCACCATGTCCTGCACGCGGTCGCGGATGATTGTCACGAGATCGCGGTAGTACGCGACGTCGGCCGAGTCACACAAGCGACCGTGGCCCGGAACGATCAACGTGCCGCCCTCGAGGCGGAATTCCGGGAACGCGATGTCGAGGATCTTGTTCAGCGCGTCCACCACGCCGTTGATGCTGCCGCCGCGCTCGAGATCGATGACGGGATAACCCGTCGTCGAGAACACGTCGCCGGTGGCGATGACGTCGTTGTGGCGGAAGTAGACGAGGCTGTCGCCGTCGGTGTGGGCGGCCGGCGCGTAAAAGACCTGGATGCCATCGCCGTGATAGGTGGTGCTCAGCTTGATGTAGTCGGTGTGATAGGTCGTCTGCGGCCACGCGCGCGAGGGCACCGGAGGTCTGGCGTTGCGCGCGCTCATGCGCTCGAGGACGTTTTCGTGCGCGATGATCTCGGCGCCGTCCGTGCCGACCTGCCCCGCGACGTTGCCGCCGGTCACCTGAATCCCAAGCGGCCCGAGTTTCTCGTTGCCGCCCGTGTGCCCGGGATCGACGCTGGTATTAATGATGTAGCGGATCGGCTGCTTCGACAGCGTCCGGACAGCCGCGAGCACTTGATCCGCCGTCTCCGCGCCGCCCGTGTCGACGAGCGTGACGCCCTGCGGAAACGCGAGGACGGTGATGTTGCCGCCCGGCGTCTGGATCATCGAGACGTCGCCGCGGACCTTGAGGATGCGGACCGTCCCGGTGGTGTCCGGCTTTAGCCGGACGTCCTGCGGGTCCGCCTGCAGGCGGACACTACCGAGGAGGGCGACGGCGAGCAGGAGCCGGCGCACTAATTCACCTCGCCGGGGAACTTCGCGATCGGCGTCGGCCCCATCCACATCTTCAGCTTCTTGCGGTAGTCGGGATACATCGTCTCGGCGCCGCCGCGGGTCGCGTCGAACGGCAGACCGTAGCGCTGCGAGAATTCCTGCAGATCCTTGTTCTCGCCGAACAGATGGTGCGGGACGAGGCCTTTCGGCCGCTCGACCTCCTGCACCATCTCGCACGGATACGGCGGCACGTGCTGATGCAGGTCGAGCTGATAGTCGGTGGTGCGCACGAACGGCTCGGTGAGATACACCGGGTCGTTGATGATGGTCATGACGGTGAGGAAGTCGCCGTGCCGGGTCCAGTGTTCTGTGACCGTCGCCTTGTCGCTGCGCGGCATCCCGTTGCGCCGGATGTAGCCTTCCTTCAGATGCGTGACGGTGATCGTCAGCATGTCGCCGTCCCACTTGCCCGTCGCGTACCCGCCCCAGCTGTGCAGCGCGTCGTCTGGCGGACGCTCACGTCCGTCGAGATAGATCGGGTTGTCGATCGATCGCAGCCACTCGGCGTGAAACGCCGTGATCTCGCGCGTGAGAGGATCTTCTTCCTTGCGAATCGTGAGCGGGGACGGACCGCGCCAGATGTAGTCGGCCGAATGCGGACGGCACTGCCATTCGGGCAGCGTCTGAATCGACGCTTCCCAGGTGTCGGCGCGCACGCGCGCGGCGTCGTTGATCGGCAGACCGAGATAGTCGCCGAGCGCCGGACCGGGCACGCGCTCGGCCTGATCTTCATGAAACCGCGGCGCCCACTCGCCCGAGAAATCGACCTGGGCGAACGCGGGAGCGGCCAGCAGAAGACTGAAGACGACGAGAGCTGCACGCTTCATACAATCGCGCCCCTTTTCGGCCGGGAGTATAGCACCGTGCCGTCCATCCACCACGGTTTCTGATATCGCACTTCGACCGGCTTGCGTTCTCCGCGACGTTTGTTCAGAATGTTGGAACAAATGGCGGGCCCGACCTCGCTCGGCACCAACGACCTGATGATCCTGCTCGCGCTGATGCGCCTCGGGGACGATGCGTACGGCGTGCCCATCGCGCGCGAGCTCGAGGACAGCGTCGGCCGGGTCGTCGCGCTCGCCAGCGTCTACGCGTCGCTCGACCGGCTCGTGGAGCGCGGCTTCGTCGACACTGAGCTCGGCGAACCCACCGCCGAGCGCGGCGGCCGCGCGAAGAAGTACTTCCGGATCACCGGCAAGGGCATTCGCGAAGTGCGGGCGGCCAAACAGTCGCTGGTGAAGCTGTGGAAAGGACTGGAGCAGCTGACATGAATCTCCTGAAGCGCCTGCTGCCCTCTCAGGATATCGACGCGCTGCTCGGCGACATCGTCGAAGAGTCGCGCCGTCGGTCGCGTCTGTGGTACTGGGCGCAGATCATCGCAGTGCTGGTGGTCGCGTCGTGGAAGGACGTGCGCGCACACAAGTGGCTGGCTGCGCGCGCGATTGCGATCGGCCTCGCTTCACTTACCGTTCTCTCGTTCGGGCACTCGATGCTCACCGAAACGCTCACGGTTCTCTCCAACGGCGGCTACATGCTGGGCGGTCATTGGATCACGCTGCCGTTTCGCTGGCCACCCCGTCAGTTCTTCGCCTACGTGGGAACGCTCGACCTTATGACGGCCACGAGTCTCGCCGCCAGCGGCTGGGTGGTTGGCCGTCTGCATCGCGGCCACGGCGTCACGATGGTATTGGCGTACCTGTTCTTCGTAATGCTGGTTTTGATACCTGTGCCACTGATCATTCTGGCGATGAGGCGACCGTCGCCGCTCCCGATGTACCTCGGGTCGTACGCCTACTACGCTGTGCTGAACTCCGTGGCGGAGACACTCATCGTGGTCCCGGCGAGCATCTTGCTCGGCGGACTTTGGGGCGCACGTCAGCCAGACGACGATCGAGTCCAACTTCACGGCGCTGACTGAACATCACAGTTGACGCGCGCGTTGGCGGTGCCGGTCGCAGACGGCGTTGGCGCGCGCCGATGACATGATCGCACGGAAGTCGACCGGAGCGAATGTTGGCGGCGACTCCGGTCTGCGCGATCCGTGGCGATCGAATCAGCTGTGCCGGTGCATGCCGTGAGTGGACGTCGTTCGAACTGGCTGTTAGTCGCCGCCGGTGCGTCAGGTTGCGAGCGGAGGGCGACTTCCCGGCGCGCAACACGACGGCAGCGAACGGCACCGCCGACGTGCGCGTCTACTGCACGATGACTCCGGAAACACGGCGGGCCTGAAGGGCCTGCCCTACTTCAGAACTGCACTTTGGCGGCATCCTCGAGCACGACTGATCGATAGACCGGCAGCGCCCAGCCTTCCTTCACCAGCTCGTCGTACCGTTGCGTCACTTTCGCGACGTAGGTCTTCTTGTCCTTGTACAGCTTCTTCAGCTGCTCGGGCGTCATGTTGATCTGGTAGTTCGCCAGACCGCAGAGCTGATTCTGCGCGGCTTCGCCGCGCGCCGCGATGAACGGATGCGGATTCTTAATCGGCGGCTCGGAACCGGAATTCGGCACGCCGAACTTCGCGGCGGGGACATCGACGTACGGCGTGCGGATGCCGCCCTTCACGTTGCCGAATTCATCCAGCGCGAGCAGCGAACCGTCCTTCTCCATGTTGTAGTCCACGTAGAAGCGATCACCGTGCGGCGGGACGACGCCTTTGTCGATCCACTGCCACATGTGATTCACGGCCACCGACATGAATGCCGCCAGCGGATAGCGGCTGATCGGCAGCTTGCAGGGATCCGGGTAGTACGCCGCCGCATCGCGCGAGTCGATGTGCGCCATGCCGGCGAACTGGTACATCCTGAATTGGTCGCCCGGCGCATCGCCGTCCACGCGCGTCGGGCCCGTGCCTTGAAAGACTTCGCGCATGGTTGGCACCTGAATCATCGGCACATCGACCTTGCGGAGATTCGTGCCGTTGCTCGTCGGCATGAAGCCGTCGTAGATCGGCTTCATGTCAGCCAGCCGCTGCACCATCGACGTCGGCAGGAAGTTGACGACGACGGCGGCCGAGGCCGACGAGCCCGCGAGCACCATCTTGCGAATCGGCACGCCGGCGAGCGGGTTATCGGGATGATTCGACTTCAGCAGCGCCCCGACCTGCGCGATGATCTCGCTTCCCTGCCCGTTGCCGACGACGAGGCCCTTGTAGCGATCGGGATTCACATCCGCGAGGCCCTGCGCGGTCGTCGTCAGGATCTCGAGGCCGATGTGTCCTTCGGTCATCGAGTAGCGGTGCGTGAAGTGAAACATCCACGGGTTGCCGCTGGGATGCATCGACTCTGCAAGCACCAGCCCGCTGGCTTTGCTGTTGTCGGACGGCTTGCGGATGACGATGCGCGTTTTGTACGGCTGTCCGTTCGCCGTGCCCGAGACGAAGTATTCCTTCGTGACGTAGTTGAAGTGCGCGAGGTCGTCGCCCGCCTTCAGATCCATCAGCGTCTCGTAGAACTTTCCCGGCCCCGTGACTTCAGGCGTCGCAGCGGCGATGGCCGACACGACCGGCGGCGGATCCGGAACCTGCGCGGCGTCGGCGCCCCGTCCGCGGCCGCGGCCCTGCCCCGGCCCTTGCGGACCAGGCGCGGGCGCCTGCCCACCCTGTCCCTGCACGGGGATTGGCAGCTGACCCAGCACAGTCACGGCACTCGCGGTGACGACAACGGCGGCAAGCGCGACGATGGATGTCCAGGAAGTTTTCATAGCGCCCATATACTACACGCGTGAACAGATATCGCAGAGTGATGCTCGCTTCAGCGATCGCGCTGTCGTTCGCGTGCACCAGACCGGCCCCACTCCAGCCCGAACTGCTCGCGACGGCGACGATCAAAGACATTATGGACTCGATGGTCGACCCGAGCGCCGACTACATCTTCGACTCGGTCGCGCAGATCGCCGACGAACACGGCATCAGAGAGAAAGCGCCGCAGACGAACGACGAGTGGAAAGAAGTCCGCCGGCGGGCCGTGCAGCTGCTGGAAGCGCCCAACCTGCTCGCGATGCCGGGACGAAAAGCCGCGCGGCCCGGCGAGCGATCCGAGAATCCCGACGTCGAACTGCAGCCCGAAGACATCCAGAAGCTCGTCGATGCCGACCACGCGGCCTTCGTCACGCGCGCGCGCACGCTGCAGGATGCGGCGCAGGCCGCGCTTCAGGCCATCGACGCCCGCAACGCGAAAGGGCTGTTCGACGCGGCCGGCCTCCTCGACAAAGCCTGCGAGAACTGCCACCTGCGCTACTGGTATCCGAACGATCAGCGCGCGCAGGAAGCGTTTAAGGCTAACCAGTAGTTTCGGTAGTGTCCGCCTTCAGGCGGACGGTTGGCCTGATTCGTGCTCGTGCGACGACATGTACACGAACCAACCCGGCCACCTGAAGTCGTTCGACTATCGTGGTCTTCACCGCTATTCCCTAACGTTCTGCACCGATTACCGGCAGCGCGTCTTTGTCGACGCAAAGGTTGTCGCGCTCGTGCAGCAGCAGATTCTGCGAGCCGCCGCCCAAAACCACTTCGCAGTTATTGCGCACTGCTTTATGCCGGACCATCTGCATCTCCTTATCGAAGGACTGCAGGACGACTCCGACTGCCTGCGGTTCATCAAGCTTGCGAAACAGTACTCCGGCTTCCATTTCTCACAGTTGCGAGGACGGAAACTCTGGCAGCGCTATGGATTCGAGCATGTACTTCATGACGACGAACTGACGCTCGTTGTCGCAGGGTATGTCCTGCAGAATCCCGTGCGCGGGGGCCTTGCAAACGACGTGAGGGACTACCCGTTCATCGGATCCGGCACGTACTCGATCGAGGAATTACTGGATGCGGTCGCCGACGTGAGGTCCACCTGAAGGTGGACACTACCGATACAGAACTACCGATACAGAACGGCTAGCCCCTCGCCTCTACTTCGGCAGCAGATCCTCGATGTTGACGTCGGGCGCCACCTTCGCGCCCGCGTGCGTCGTCGTGAAGCCGATCCAGCGGCCCATGAAGATGATCGCGATCCACAACAGCAGCGACACGGTCGCGACTGCGCGTCCTGCACGCGGTGCCTGCGGCTCGGTGTTCCACTGCGCGAGCGATCGCCGCGCGGTCAGCTCGAAGGCCAGCACGTTGAGGCCTGCCGCCGCGAGCATCGCCATCTTCAGACGGAAGAAAATGTTGTGATAGTAGACGCCGGCGTTGGTCGTGAACATCAACGCTCCGGTGACGGCCGTCAGTGCAAACGCGATCCATGCCCACGTCTCCACGTCGCGCGCGATGCGAGACACGGGCCGGCGGATCGACGCGATGCCCAGCATCCGCAGGTCGAGAATCGCGATCGTCCCGAACACCATCGTGAACCCGACGACGTGCAGCGATTCGAGAAACGGGAAGAAGTACAGCGACGCGCGGATGGACGCGGCCAGGCGGGTCGCTTCGAGCGCGGCAAGCGCGCCGTCGACGGACATCACAACCTTTTCTTTACGCCTTCGTGGAGTGGGACCAGGCGCCCCAGATGTGATCGTACGCGATCAGGCGTCCGAGGAAGATGATCCCGATCCAGATGAGGAGCGTCAGCACCGTGAGCGGCTTCGTGCTTCGCCGGCCGACCCACCACGTGAGCGGCGTGCCGACCACGATCAGGCCCATCTTCAGCCAGAACGAAAACGCGAGCAGCTCACGCGCCGGCTCGCCGACGACCATCAGTGCGCCGGTCACGAGCAAGACGCACAACGATCCGGCGAGCCACGGCCAGAAGCGCGACGCCGTCTCGGCCAGCGTCTGATCGGCGCCCGTCCATCCGAGGACGCGGAACCCGATCATGAACGCCGAGACGAGCGCGACGCCGATGGCGACGATGTGGATGGACTGAATGGTCGGGATGACCCACTCATGCGTCTGAATCGTCAGACTCAGCGACGTCTGCGCGAGCCACCCGGCGAATTGACTCAAGTTCAATGTGGGGCGGCCCTTTCAGGGCCGCCATCCCTTAGAAGGTCGCGCCGCCCAGAATTTCTGCGCCTTCGACGGAGTCGCAGTGCTTGCCCGCGGCCGGCACCTGCCCCTTCGGGCACTTCGCGAGCGCGCCGACGCGCGAGCCGAAGTTGCCGCCGTCACGCAGCGGGTTCATGCGCACGCTGAAAATCGTGCCCGCCGTGAAACTCTGGACGGTGATGCCCTGCTGCGCGACCGCGGCGGCGCCCGCCATTTCGACGCCCCACGTGATCGGCTTGCCGTCGGGGCCGCGCATCGCCTTGCCGTCGGGGCCGAGCGGCACGAAATGCACCTCGGCGTGATTGGCCTGCGCGACGAACCGCGTGACGACGCCGGTCCAGGTGACCGTTTTCGTCTGGTCGAACATCGCGAACGAATGGTGAGCGAGCGCCGGCGTGGCCAGGGCGCCAAGCGACAGCGCGACAAGCGTGGCGATCTTTTTCATCGTCTCTTCTCCAACTGTTCCAACACGTCCAGCACGTCCTTGGGAAGATCTTCGTTCGGCCTGTCCCAGCCGGCTTCGAAATACTTCTCCCAGTTCTGCGCCCACGGGCGGCCGTAGTAGTCGATGTAGCGCGGGTCGCTCCCCGTCAACTGCGTCGGCCGGCCGTTCGTGTTGCGCAGGTTGCTGAGGCACTCGATGTAGGTGTAGCGCCGATTCGGATCGTCCATCTTCGCGACGCGATTGAAGTGCATCACGTTGTGGAGCGGCTGCACGAACGCTTCGGGATCGTAGAACGTCGTGTCATTCGTCATGCCGATGAAGTTGCCCGCGGCGTCGAGACGCGGCTCGAAGGTGTCAATGGTCTCGAGGGCTCCGCTGAACTCGAACATCGAATGTGACAGCGTCCACCCCTGCACGTTGGCGGTCCAGACGACGAGTTTCGTCCCGTCCCAGAATCCCACGGCTTCGCCGTACCACTGCGGCACTTTCTGCACGTGCGTGCGGCCGATCAGCACCTGACGCACGAAGTTCGCGGCGGTCCCGGAGATCATCTGCACCTGTGTGGGCGACATGAGGAGCTGGAAGTTTCCGGCGCCCGACGCCTGCGCCCACCAGCGCATGTAGCCTTCCGGATAGCAGAACGACGCTTCCCACTGCGGCGCGTTGGTCACGCCCTCGTGGTAGTTCATCTGCACCATGCGCTTCTGATATTCGGGCGTGAGCAGCGAGAGAATCGTCGGCGTCTGATTGATCGTGCCCCAGATCCACTGCGTGTTCGAGTCCGCGTTGTCGCGCGCGTACCAGCCGTCCCAGTCCGGCGGCAGGTTCTGGCGGGAGTACGCGGTCGGGCCGCCCTTCGCCTTCGCCTGCGCCATCAGGGCGTCGTAGTGTTCCTTTGCGGTCTTGTACGGGAGCTGACTGACGATCTTCTCGCGCGGGTAGTCGGCGTCGCAGTCGCTCCACGACGCGGAATTCGGCGGATTGTCGCCGATGCGGCGCGACGTCCAGATGTCGGTGATCTGGCGCGGCGTGTTGCAGCGGAAGTACCGCTTGTCGGACCAGAGCGCCTTGTCCTTGTAGTAGTTCTTCGAGCTGAAGAGATCCGTTGAGAGCGCCGGCATCCCGGCCGGAGGACCGGGGAACGTCGGGGTGTTCGCGCGGCCGAATCGTCCGCGCCCCTGCTGGCCTGCCGGCTGACCCTGCCCGGGCGCCGGCGCCGCGCCGCGCGCCTGCGCCTGGGGCGTGGACTGATGCGGTGCAATCGCGGGCCACATGATGACCATCGACAAGGCCGTGGCGAACGCGACGAGCGCGGATCTCATGGTTTCCTTCCCGGTCTTTCGTCTGATAGAACGCGTCATGCCAAATAATACGCGCAATGCGCCCCGTTCATTTGGCGCCGGGCACTATACTGGCCGCCTGTCGGAGGCTGAACGCATGACACGCATCCGGACCCTGGTCGTTTTCCTGGCGGCCGTCGCTGCCCTCTCGGTCGTCTCGCTGCGCGCGCAGGCGCCGAAGCCGAAACACATCAATCGCGCCGTCGAGCTGCTCGAAGCCGGCCAGCCTGTGTACTACACCGGCTCGCACTCCGGCACGGAAGGCACGTTCGAGGCCGGCAAGGCCGACGCGCAGACGTTCGCCGACTACATCAGCTACGACATGGAGCACGCGCCGTACGACGTGAAGGGCCTCGCCGAGTACATGAAAGGCCTCGTCGCCGGCGGGCCGACGAAAAGCGGTCATCGCACGCCGGCGGTCATCGTCAACGTGCCGGTGAACGGGATCGACGAAGCCGCCGTCCGCGCCAACGCGTGGATGTTCAGCCAGGTGCTCGCGACCGGCGTCCACGGCATCATGCTCACGCACGCGGACACGCCCGGCGCCGTTCGCGCGTTCGTCGAGATGTCGCGGCTGCCGATTCATCACGCCGGTGTCGCAAAGGGCGTGCTCGACGAAGGCCGCCGCGGCGCGCACGGCTCGTCGACCGCGGCGCAGCTCTGGGGCGTCACGACGCAGGAGTACGAGGACAAAGCGGACGTCTGGCCGCTCAACCCGAACGGCGAGCTGCTGCTCGGCCTGAAGCTCGAGGACAAGTACGCGCTCGCCAACGCCGAGCAGAACCTCAAGGTCCCCGGCATCGGCTTCGCCGAATGGGGCCCTGGCGACATGGCGCTGTCGCTCGGCGTCCGCGGCCCAGGGAACGTCGCGGAAAAAGATCCGAAGATGCTCGCCGCCCGCGCGAAAGTC
>Ga0315281_10002442_pt1 | contig 27654 bp, 24 predicted proteins | sample YL17G07_0_MG_FD_204540 | JGI IMG/M metagenome (GOLD analysis project Ga0315281, IMG submission 204540) | Sediment microbial communities from Yellowstone Lake, YNP, Wyoming, USA - YL17G07_0 | ecosystem: Environmental > Aquatic > Freshwater > Lake > Sediment | place: USA: Wyoming | collected...
AAACAATGTGGAGAAACTATGTAACGGTATGTCTTCGCTTCTGCCATGGAACCATTGAGAGAAAGATCCGTTACAGCACGTGGAGGGTTGGCCTTCAGAGGCCATTGAATCGCCCGTGAGGGCGCGCGGTGCCTCTTTTCTGTGGAAGACTCGGATGAAATCGCTCAGCCTGAACGCAAAAATCGCCGCCATTCTCGGCGTGGCGCTGGTGGGGGCCGTCCTCATCGCCGGCATCGGCATCTGGATCGTGCGGGATCTCCAGCAAACGCAGGATCATATCGTGAACACGCTCGCGGTTCGCCGGTTTCTGGCGGCCAGGATAGAAGCCTACGTGAACGACCTGAGGAACATCGAAAAGGGGATCGTGCTCGAGGAAACAGCCGAAGGCAAGAAGGCCCAGATAGAAAGAAGCGAGGGAGTCCACAAGGAACTCACGGCTGCCCTGGCCAAGCGCGCCAAGGTGGCGAGCGAACAAGGTGAAATCGAGCAGGCCAAGTTGGAGCAGGACCTTGCGGCCTGGAAGCCGGTGCACGACGAGATCGCGCGCCTGTCGGTGGCCGGGCGCGACCAGGAAGCGAGAGCGCTGGTGCTCGGAAAGTCCCGTGAACTGCTGCGTGACGTGAGGAAGATCACGGAAGCCGCGGTGCAACGCTCAAACAAGACCATCCAGGAATTCGAGCAACAGAGCGAGCGCTCGGCCCGGTCCGCGTTGCTGGCATTCATCGGCATCAGCGTGGCGGTGATCCTTGTCTCCATGGCGCTGGCCTTCGTGGTGCTGCGCGCCCTGAGCAAGTCCATTCAGCGCATCATCGCCGACCTGGACGCGTCGTCCAAGCAGACGCTCAACGCCGCGCAGCAGGTGTCCAGCTCCAGCCAGTCGCTGGCGCAGGGCTCGTCCGAGCAGGCGGCGAGCGTGGAGGAGACCTCCGCCACGCTGGAGGAAATCTCCAGCATGACCAAGCAGAACGCGGAGAACGCCCAGACGGCCGAGAAGCTGGCGGCCCTGGCCCAGACCGGCACCCGCGACGGCACGGAATCCATGGCGCGCATGGTGGAGCGCATCGGCGAGATCAAGGCGGCGTCGGACAAGACGGCCAAGATCATCAAGAACATTGACGAGATCGCCTTCCAGACCAACCTGCTGGCCCTGAACGCGGCGGTGGAAGCCGCGCGCGCGGGCGACGCGGGCCGCGGGTTCGCCGTGGTGGCGGAGGAGGTGCGCAACCTGGCCATCCGCAGCGCCCAGGCCGCCAAGGACACCAGCGCCCTGATCGAGGACTCCCAGCAGAAGGCGATGCAGGGCGTCGCGGTGTCGGAGGAGGTGAAGAAGAAGCTGACGGAGACCTCCGGCAACGTGGACCAGGTCACCGACCTGATCCGCCAGGTGGCCTCGGCCAGCAAGGAGCAGACCAAGGGCGTGAGCCAGATCAACGCCGCCGTGACCCAGATGGACCAAGTGACGCAATCCAACGCGGCCAACGCGGAGGAGACGGCCTCGGCCAGCGAGGAGTTGTCCGCGCAGGCGGAATCGCTGGCGGGCATCGTGCGGGAATTGACGCGGGTGATCCGCGGCGGGAAGGCATCGGACGGCGCGGACGCGCACATGGCGCCGCTGCACGCGGCGCCCCACGCCGCCTCGGCCCATGCGCAGCCGCACCATGCGGCGCTCGCCGCGCACCCCGCGCCCGCCAAGGGCAACGGCGGTGGCAGCAAAGGCGGCCTGCGCGCCAAGATCGAGCAGGAGCAGGGACATGGCGCGGTGGTCGCCAAGGGCGACACCCACTTCTCCGAGGTGCAGTTCAAGGACTTGAATTAGCCCGCGGCCCCCGGCGGGGCGGAACGTTCCGCCGGGGGCGCTCGGCTCCACTCTCGCTTCCCCTCGCGGGCTGCCATCCCCCCAGCGTCCTCCCACTGAACCTCCAACCGGCGACTGGCGCGCGGTGACGGCGCCAGCCCTGCGGCGCAAAGGTGCGAGGCGCCGGCCTTAGAACTTGCCGTGCCGCCCGGCGCCGCCCGCAAAGCGCTGGGCACCCTGCCGCGACGCATCGTCCCCGAGCACTTCCATGCCGCGGCGGAACTCGTTGCGCATGGCGTCCTCATGGGCCAGGCCGGATTGCTCGTATGCGCTCAGGCGGTCGCTGCGCAGGCACAGTTGCGGGAAGGCGGCGATCTGCGCGGCCAACGCCTCCGCGCCCTGGCGGGCCGTGCCGTCGGGCACCACCCGGTTGGCCAGCCCCAGCGCCAGGGCCTCCTGCGCGGGCACCGGGCGCCCGGTGAGGATCAGGTCCAACGCCCGGCCGAGCCCGATCAGGCGCGGCAGCCGCACCGTGCCGCCGTCAATCAGCGGCACGCCCCAGCGGCGGCAGAACACCCCGAACACGGCGCTCTCCTCCGCCACCCGCAAGTCGCACCACAGCGCCAGCTCCAACCCGCCGGCCACGGCAAACCCCGAGACGGCGGCAATGACGGGCTTGGCCAGCCGCATGCGGCTGGGCCCCATCGCTCCGTGGCCCTCGTAGGCCGCTCCCAGCCGGATGCTTCCCGCGGCGAAGGCCTTCAGGTCCGCCCCGGCACAAAACGTTCCGCCCGCTCCCCACAGCACCGCCACCCGGGCGTCCGCGTTCGCCTCGAAGTCGCTGAAGGCCGCCACCAGCGCGGCGGCGGTGGCGCCGTCCACCGCGTTGCGGACCTCCGGCCGGTGCAGGATCACGGTGGTCACGGGGCCATCTTGTTCGACACGCACAGACTTGGGGTCAGTCACGGTTCGGCTCCGGTAGGGGTTCGGTCTTGCCGGCGGAGCGGGGCCGCGCCGGCCCCGCGTGGCAGCCCAAACGGGCGCAGCCGATTCTACCACCCGACCCGGGGCCGCCGTCCATCTCGCGGTTCTGGTTCAGCGGCGCGTCCCGCGCGGCCCTGGCCGCCCTGCCCGCTCCGGCGCCGCGGTCCGCGCACGTGCCGCCCGCTGGCCGCCCCGGGCTTGTTCCCGGCTGTCCGATCAGGATAGGATCGGGGTCATTGCGCGGGCGGGGGGGCTCTGAGGATCCGCGCGGCGCATCCGTTCACGGGGCGACCCCTCTTAACCATTGGAGCGAAGCGCATGGCGATCAAGATCGGGGTGCACTGCGGCCCACAGGACATCAGCATGGCGGATTTGCAGCGCCTCTGGCGCCGGGCGGACGAGGCGGGCTTCCACTGGATCTCCGTGTGGGACCATTTCTACGCCAACCCCATTCGCCAGCGCACCGACTCCTGCTTCGAGGGCGTAGCGGCCATGACGGCGCTGGCGGCGACCACCCAGCGCGCCCGCGTGGGCTGCCTGATGTTCTGCCTGCTCTTTCGCAACCCCGCCCTGCTGGCCAAGGCGGCGGTGACCGTTGACCACCTGAGCGGCGGCCGCGCGGAGCTGGGCGTGGGCGCGGGCTGGCTCGAGGAGGAGTTCCGCGAGTTCGGCTACGGCTTCCCGCCCATCGGGGCGCGCATGGACCAACTGGAGGAGGGCCTGCACGTGCTGCGGGCGCTGCTGCACACGGGCCGGGCGGACTTCCGCGGCCAGCACTACCAGATCGAAGGGGCGGTGTGCGCCCCCAGGCCCGTGCAGGAGAAGCTGCGCATCTGGATCGGCGGGCGGGGCGAGAAGCGCACGCCGCGCATCGCGGCCACGTTCGGCGACGGCTTCAACCAGCCCTACGTCTCCGCAAAGATGTTCGCGGACCACAACCGGGAGGTGGACCGCAACTGCGCGCAGCTCAAGCGCGACCCCAAGGAGATCGAGCGCTCGGTGAACCTGCATTTCTGCATGTGGGCGGACGCCAAGGGCGAGGCCCGCGCCAAGCAGCAGATCGCCCGCATGCCCCCGGCCCATCAGGACGGCGTCTTGCAGGGCACCGCCCAACAGGTGAGCGACCAGATCGGCGCGTATGAACGGCAAGGCGCACAGGGCCTCAACATCGCCCTGCGCCCCCCGGTGGACTGGGACGCCCTGGAGGCGTTCATCCAGAACGTGTTGCCGCGGTTCAGCGGGAAGTGACGGAGCGGGCGCGCGCCGGGCGGGTCAGTGCTCCCGTGCGCTCAGGCCCCGCTGCAACGCCTCCCGCATCACGTCCAGGGGCGGCTCGCGCCCGGTCCAGAAGCGGAAGGCCAGCCAGCCTTGCTGGAGCAACATGCCCACGCCGTTGGCGCGGCGCAGTCCCAGGGCGCCGGCCTGCGCCAGCAGCGGGGTTTCCGCCGGGTGGTAGACGATGTCCAACACCGCCTGACGGACGCCGACCCGCGCCAGGTCTAGCGGCGCGCGGCCGTCCCCCATGCCCACCGTGGTGGCATTGACGAGCAGGTCCGGCCGGGTGCCCGGCGCTTGCTCCAGGGTGAGCGCCTCCACGCGCGCCGCGGGGAAGCGGGCGCGGCACTCCTCCACCAGGGCGCGGGCGCGCTCCAGGCCGCGGTTGGCGATGCGCAACCGGGCGGCACCGGCGGCGAGCAGGCTGTGGGCGATGCCCCGCGCGGCCCCCCCCGCCCCCAACAGCAGGATGTCCCGTCCGGCGGGATCGAAGTCCAGGTCGTGCCGCAGGGAGAGCAGGAACCCATCCCCGTCGGTATTGGTGCCGGTCAGGCGGCCCTCCGCGCAGCGGACGGTGTTGACGGCGCCCATGACCTGGGCGTCTCCCTCGATGCCGTCCAACAGGGGCAGGATGGCGGTCTTGTGGGGTACCGTCAGATTGAAGCCGCACAGGCCCGCCGCCACCAGGCCGCGCACGGCCGCGACCAGCTGCGCGGGCGGCACGGGGAAGGCCACGTAGACCGCGTTGATCCCCAGCGCCTGGAAGGCGGCATTGTGCATGGCCGGAGAGAGCGTGGCGCGCACCGGATGGCCCAGGACGCCGTACAGGCGGGTCTCCCCGTTCAGCCCGGGGAGCATGCCTAGTCTTCCTCGCCGAACCGGTCGTGGATCAGGCGCAGCACCTCATCCAGGGCCACCGCCTCGTCCTTGCCGTCCGCGGTGACCACGACGGAGGCGTCCTTGGCGGCGGCGAGCATGAGCACTTCCATGATGCTCTTGGCGTCGGCCCGCTCACCGTCTTTTTCCAGCACGATCGAGGAGGAGAACTGGCTGGACAACTGCACCAGCTTGGCGGCCGCCCGGGCGTGCAGCCCGAGCCGGTTGTTGACCGTCACCTGAACACTCTTCATGGCGACTCTGTTTGGTGGATCCCTGTCGGAGCCCCGGGCCGGCGGGCCGACCCGGGTTCCGGGATGCGCGCATGCCCTAGGCCAAGGCCTGTTTCAGTTCCGGGGCCTTGTCCACGCGCTCCCAGTAGAACTCCGGCAACTCTCGGCCGAAATGGCCATAGGCCGCGGTCTTGCGGTAGATGGGGCGCAGCAGATTCAGCATCTTGATGATCTCGGCCGGCTTGAGGCCGAAGACCTCGCGCACCACCGCACTGATCCGGTTGGAGGGCACCTTGCCGGTCCCGAAGGTGTCAATATGCACCGACACCGGCTCCGGAAACCCGATGGCGTAGGCCAATTGCACCTCGCAACGCGTGGCCAGCCCGGCCGCCACGATGTTCTTGGCCACATAGCGGGCCATGTACGCGGCGGAGCGGTCTACCTTGGAGGGATCCTTGCCGGAGAACGCCCCGCCTCCGTGCCGCCCCATCCCCCCATAGGTGTCCACGATGATCTTGCGGCCGGTCAACCCGGCATCCCCGTGCGGCCCGCCCACGACGAAGCGCCCGGTGGGGTTGATCAGATAGCGCGTCTTGTCGCTGAGGAACTTGGCCGGAATGACCGGCAGGATCACATGCTCCTTGACGTCCTTTTGCAACTGCTTGTAGTCCACGTCCGCGCGATGCTGGGTGGACAACACGACCGTCTCCACCGCGACCGGCTCATTGTTGACGTAACGCACCGACACCTGGGATTTGCCGTCCGGACCCAGGTAGGGCAATTGGCCGGAACGGCGCACGGCGGCCAGCCGCTCGGTCAGCCGGTGCGCCAGGTAGATCGGCATGGGCATCAGCCCGGTGGACTCGTTGCAGGCATAGCCGAACATCAGCCCCTGGTCGCCCGCGCCCTGCTCACCGAACTGCGCCCGCTCCGCGTCCACGCCCTGGGCAATGTCCGGGGACTGCTTGCCGACGCTCACCAGCACCCCACAGGTCTTGGCATCGAACCCCAGGGCGGCGTCGTTGTAACCGATCTCATCCACGACCTTGCGCACGACGGTCTGGTAGTCCACCTGGGCGTTTGAGGTGATTTCCCCGGCCACGATCACCAAGCCCGTGGTCGTGAGGACCTCGCAGGCCACCCGCGCATAGGGATCCTGGGCCAGGTACGCATCCAGCACCGCATCCGAAATCTGGTCACACATCTTGTCGGGATGACCTTCGGTAACGCTCTCTGAGGTGAACACCATCTCGTCCATCAATCCGGCTCCAGGTTCGCGGTGCTGTGCAATTATTGCGGCGCTGCCGGTTCCGCATCGCAACGCGGGGCAGGGCCGCCGCCCGCCGGGGCGTCCAAATTTAACAAGTGTGGATGGACGGCTCCTGCCTGTCAAGTGTGGTCCGTGGTGTGAATGTGAGGCGATTCGGACACAAACCGGTCCAAGGCCCCGCTCCAGAAACCCGCTGCCTCGCGGCAAGTCCGTTGAAGAGCAAAACCTTTTCTGGAGATTTGCGTTTGAGGCATTATCCTTGCTCTATAGAAGTATAAGAAATGGATGGATTTATTATTGCTTTATGCTAAGATGGCCAATGCGGATAACCCATGAGGAGGACGGATCCATGAGCAAGATCTTGCGGCGCCTTGGCGCCTTGTGCCTGTTGCTGCTTGTGACATCGCCGCTAGCCTTTGCCCAGGACGATGCGGTCGTTGGCAGTCTTCAGAACTTGGCGGGCCGGGTGCAGGTTATCCAGAAGGCGAACGGAGAAACCGTTGCCGGGCGCGTCGGGTTGTTGCTCAAGGCGGGGGATACCGTGGTCACGGCCGAGCAATCCCGCGCGACGATCAAGTTCCGGGACGGTTCGGAGATCCGGCTGTTCCAAAACAGCCGCTTCGTGCTGCAAATGGCCAAGGAAAGCGCCGGCAGCGATCGCTCCTTCCGCTATGACCTGTCATTGAAGGTCGGCTCGATTTGGGGATTGTTCACCAAGCAGCGCCAGACCGCCATGATCAATACCCCCACCGCGACCATCGGCATCAAGGGCACGACGCTGCGGGTGACCGAGCAGGACAACAAGGGCCGCGTCGCCCTGACCGAAGGCTCGATCGAGGTCAAGAACGACCGCACGACCATCGAACTCGAACCCGGCAAGCGTGTGGTGGACTTCACCCGCGTGGACGACCTGGCGCAAAAGGTCGAGGCGATTCCCTTCAAATTGGAGATCCGCTCCGAGAAGCGCAACCTGACCTTCGAGAACAACCAGCCCGAGGAGGTGTTCGTCACCCTGCAACTGACCGACATCAAGTCCGGCCGTGAGGTTGCGCGCGCGGCGACGATCTACTTCCGCAGCAATTATGACAAGATCACCTATCCGCAGGTGGCCAAGCTGGACCAGCGCGGGTTTGCCCGCCTGCCGTTGACGGTCGCCCCGCCGGAGCCGGCGGACGCGCAGTTGAACGGGAATGTGTACGTCTGGGCGGTGATTGACCAGGAAGACGCGGACGACACGGCGGAAGGGCGAGCGCTCTTCAATATCCCCGTGCCGGCCGGCCAGGACCGCGTGCGCATCGAGGCGGACAAAGGCGAGGGCAAGCGCTCCCGCTAGTTGCCGGCGGCCCCATCGGGACCGGCCCGGGAAGCTGACGCTTTCCGGGCCGTTTTTTTTGCCTGTGCGCCGCGGGTCTAGCTGGGCAGGTTGCCGGCCGCCAGGGGAGGGGCATCCCCCGGGGCGAGCGCGGGCGCGCCGGCTTCCGGCATCCGCAGGTCCCGCAGATCGTCCCGCATCCGGACAAAGCGCCGCACGGCCAGGTCCTCCTCCGGGGTGCCCGCCACGCGCTTGAGGTGCTGGAAGAGGCGCTCCTTCTCCTCCTCCTTGATGCGCGCGACATAGTCGCGCAGCGCCCAATCCTTGTCCTTGCCGGCCAGCGACCGGAGCGCCAGCGGCTCCTCCACCAGCAGGGCGCGCAACGGCTCGGCCAGCTCCGGATGGAGCGCCGTCAGCTCATCCAGGTCCAGTTCCCGGAACTCCGCGTCGGTGAAGCGCAGCATCGTCTCGAACAGAGAGCGGATGGCGGGGTCGGACAGGTCGTCCGGACGCAGCAGCTCCCGCGCCCGCCCGATCAACTCCCGCTCCCCCAGGAGCAAGTGCAGGAACATGCGCTGATGGCGGCGCTCCCGGCGCAGCAGGGTGCCGGAGGGCGCAGGCGCGTCCTGGGCCGCGCGGCCCGGCTTGGGGTCCAGCAGGGCGAACACGGACGCGGCCTTGACCTCCGCCAGGTCCGCCACGTAGCGCACGGTCACGTCGCGCACGGCCTCCTTGCGGATCGCCGAGAGCACCGGCAGCAGCGCCTGCAGCGCCTTCTCCTTGCCGTGAGGTGTGCGGCCATTGCGCCGCAGGGTCTGGAACACGAGGAACTCCAGCAGGGGCACGGCCCGCTCCAGGTGGGCTCCAAACGCCTCCGCCCCGTCGCGCCGCAGGAAGTCGTCGGGGTCGAGTCCGTCGGGCAGCAGCACGACCCGGGCTTCCAGGCCCCGGTTGAGGAAGAGCGGGGCGCTGCGCAGGGCGGCCTTGACCCCCGCCTCGTCGCCGTCGAAGACCAGGGCCACCCGGTCCACCGAGCGCTCCAGCAGCTTGAGGTGCTCCTCGGTCAGCGCCGTGCCGCAGGTCGCCACGGCCTGCTTGAAGCCGTGCAGGTGCAGCCGCATTACGTCCAGGTAGCCCTCGCAGAGGATGGCGCGGCGCTCCTTGCGGAGCGCCTCCTGGCCCTGGACCATCCCGTAGAGCACCCGGTGCTTGTGGTAGAACGGCGTCTCCGGGGTGTTGAGGTACTTGGGGTTGTCCGCGGGATCAATCACGCGCCCGCCAAAGGCGATGCAGCGCCCCCGCTCGCCCAGGATGGGAAAGACCACCCGCTTGCGCAGCAGGTCATAGGGCTGGCCGCTGGGGCCGTTCTTGGCCAGTCCGGCGCTCACCAGATCCGGCACGGCCAGGCTGCTGCGCTGGGCATGCTCCACCAGGCCCCGCCAGCCGTCGGGCGCGAAGCCCAGGCCGAAGGCCTTCCAGGCGTCCTCGTCCAGCGTGCGCCCCCGCAGGTAGGCCCGGCCCGGCTCGCCCTCCGGGCGGCTCAGCAGCCGCTCGTGATAGTAGCGCTGCGCGGCCTCCAGCGCCTTCAGGCCCGGCTCCACGGAGGGCCGGCCCCGCTCCGTCTCCAGGGCGATGCCCACCCGTTCCGCCAGGCTGCGCAGGGCCTGGGGGAAGTCCACCCGCTCGTAGGCCATCACGAAATCAATTACCGAGCCCCCCGCCCCGCAGCCGAAGCAGTGGTACATGCGGCGGCTGGCGTTGACCATGAACGAGGCGGTCTTCTCCCCGTGGAAGGGGCACAAGCCCTTGTAGTTCCCGCCGCTGGGGGTGAGATTTACTTTTTCGCCAATGATTTGAACAATATCGGCGCGATCCTTGATCGCATCCAGGACTTCGCGGGAAAAGGCCATGGCGCCCCTCTTCCATGATGGGCTGTGCTGCTTGCGAGCACTCCGTGCGCTCGCCCGCCGGTGGGCACCGGCTTCAGGACCGACTGTGGCAGAAACAGACCGTGGGCGCAATGGGGGCATGAGGGAGAACGCATGACCACCCAGGTGGATCAATCGCTGCCCTACGCGAGATTCGGAACGGCCCAGCAGCGGCAAGGGAAGTGTGGTAAAGGAAACAGGTGTCAACTGAACCCGGCTCGGCCGTACGGCCCGCAAACTGGAGGGATGCATGCAGATCAGGAACACCACCGCCATCGTCACGGGAGGCGCTTCCGGCCTGGGAGCCGCCTCCGCCCGCGCGCTGCATTCCGCCGGCGGCAACGTCGTGCTGGTGGACTTGCAGGAGGCCAAGGGCCAGGCGCTGGCCAAGGAACTGGGCGACCGCGCCCTGTTCGTCAAGGCGGACGTCTCCAGCGAGGAGGAGATGCAGAAGGCCGTCAAGGCGGCCGTGGACAAGTTCGGCGCGCTGAACCATGCCATCTGCTGCGCGGGCATCGGCTGGGCGCAGCGGGTCATCGGCAAGGACGGCCCCATGACCCTGCTGCCGTTCCAGAAGGTGATCCAGGTGAACCTGATCGGCTCGTTCAACACCATCCGCCTGGCGGCCTTCGAGATCGCCAAGAGCACCCCCAACGCCGAGGGCGAGCGGGGCGTGGTGGTGATGACGGCCTCCGTCGCCGCGTTTGACGGCCAGATCGGACAATGCGCGTATGCGGCGTCCAAGGGCGGCATCGTGGGCATGACGCTGCCCATCGCGCGCGATCTTTCCTCGCTGGGCATCCGCGTCATGACGATCGCCCCCGGCCTGTTCGACACGCCCCTGCTGGCGGCGCTGCCGGAGGAGGCCAAGCAGTCCCTGGGGCGTCAGGTGCCGTTCCCTCCGCGGCTGGGCAAGCCGGAGGAATATGCCGCCCTGGTGGCCGCCATCGTCCAGAACCCGATGCTCAACGGCGAGACCATCCGCCTGGACGGCGCCATCCGCATGGCTCCCCGGTAAGTGGGAGAATCAGCAACGCCGAGACCCCTGGACTCCGCATGGAACAGCCGGCCGCCCCCCTGCGCGACCCCGCCGCCTATGTGCGGGAGAAAGCCGTGGCCGCCCAGGCCGCGGCGCGGCGCATGGGCTTGCTCGCCACGGAGCAGAAGAACGCCGCGCTGAGCGCCGTCGCCGCGGAATTGCGCCGCTGCGCGGATGCGATCCTGGCCGCCAACGCCCTGGACATGCAGGCGGGCGAGCGCGCCGGACTGGGCACCCGGCTGGACCGGCTGCTGCTGACCCGCCAGCGCCTGGAGCGGACGTGCGCCGACATCGAGAACGTCATCGGCCTGCCGGACGCCGTGGGGCGGGAGGTTGACTCCGCCACCCGGCCCAACGGGCTGCGCGTGAGCCGGGTGCGGGTGCCCATCGGCGTGGTGGGCATGATCTACGAGGCCCGGCCCAACGTCACCGTGGATGCCGCCGCGCTTTGCCTCAAGAGCGGCAACGCCGTGCTGCTGAAGGGCGGGTCGGACGCGCTGCACTCCAACCGCGCCCTGGTGGCCGCCATCGGGCGGGGCCTGGCCGCCGGCGCCGCGCCGGTGGAGGCGGTGCAACTGCTGGACTCCGCCGACCGGGCCGTGACCGCGGCCTTCCTGGCGCAGCGCGGCCTGATTGACGTGATCATACCCCGCGGCGGCCTGGAGCTGATCCGCTTTACCCAGGAGCACGCGCAGGTACCCGTGATCGAGACCGGCGCCTCGGTCGTCCACGCCTACGTGGACCGGGACGTGGACGCGGCCCAGGCCGTGGGGCTGCTCTTCAACGCCAAGCACCGGCGGGTCTCCATCTGCGGGGCGCTGGACGTGGCCTTGATCCACAAGGACGCCCTGGCGGCGGTGGGCGCGCCCCTGGCCGCCCGGCTGGCCGCCGCCGAGCCGGCCGTTCAGGTGCGGGCCGATGCCCGCGCCTTGCCCGTCTTCGCCCGCGCCTTGGCGGGGGAGCGGCTGCGGCCCCTGGACCCCGCCGCGGACTTCGACACCGAGTGGCTGGACTACATCCTGGCCGTGCGCACCGTGGATTCCCTGGACGAGGCCCTGGAGCACATCCGGTTGCACTCGCTCAAGCACACCGAGGCCGTCTACACGCGGGATGCGGCCGTGGCCGGGCGCTTCCTGGCGGAGGTGGACGCCGCCTGCGTGATGCACAACGCCTCCACCCAGTTCACCGACGGCGCGGAGTTCGGCCTGGGCGCGGAGATCGGCATCAGCACCCAGAAGCTGCACGTGCGCGGGCCGTTCGCGCTGGAGGGGCTGACCAGCACCAAGTGGATCATCCGCGGCACGGGCCAGCTGCGCCCGTAGCCCGCTCCGCGCCAGCCGGGCTCTTGGGTCGGTTCCGGTTTCTATCGCCGACAGCCTGGCGTCCAGCAGCGAATTGGCCTAACCGCTCCCCCATGAACATCCTGCTCAGCTCCTGCACGCATTGGTGGAACGCGGAGGCGCACTACGCCGCCACGCTGGCGGAATGCCTGCTGGGGGCGGGCCACAAGGCGTGGGTGCTCACCCAGCCCGATACCCGCAACGCCGAGCACCTGCGCCAGCGCAACCTGCCCCTGGTCACCGACATCCCCGTGTGGTCGCGCAACCCGCTGGCCTGGCCGGCCGCGGTGCGGAAGCTGCGGGCGTTCCAGGCGCGCGAGGGGGTGGCGCTCGTGGACGTGTTCCGCTCGGGCGAGACGCCCCTGCACCTGCTGGCGGCCAGGGGCACGGAGGTGCGCGTCGTGCGCACGCGCGGCAGCGCCCATCCCATCCGCGGGCACGCGCTCAACCGCCGCATCTACGGCCAGTCCTGCGCCGCGCTGATCGCATCGGCCAACGTCCTGCGCGACGAGATGGTGCGGGCGCTGCGGCTGCCCGCGGACGCCGTGCGCACGATCTACTTCCCGTCCGAGCCACCCGTGGACGTGGACGAGCAGACCCGGCGCCGGGAGCGGGACGCGCTGCTGGCGGAGTTGGGCTGGGCGCCGGAGCGGGTGATGGTGGGCATCGTGGGGCGGGTCAGCCCGGTGAAGGGCCACGACCGGCTGATCGAGGCGCTGGCGCGGGTGCGCGAGCTGCACCCCCAGGCCGGCCTGGTGATCGTGGCCAAGAGCCACGACGATCCGCCCGAGCACCGCCGGCGGCTGGAGGCGCAGATCCGCCGCTTGGGCCTGGGCCCCCACGTGCGCTGGCTCGGCTTCCGCGCGGACCTCCCCCGTGTGATGCGCTGCCTGGACGTCGGGGTGATCTCCTCCGTGGCCTCCGAGATGAATTGCCGCGTGGCGATGGAATTCTTCGCGGCCGGAACCGCCGTCGTGGCCTTCCCCACCGGGGCCCTGCCGGAGGTGATCGAGACGGACGTCACCGGCGTCGTCACGGCCGACCGCGATCCGGACACCCTGGCCGGGGTGTTGGGCACGCTGATCGCCCGCCCGGAGTTGCGCGGCTACCTGGCGCGGCACGCGCGCGAGGCGGCCCGCACCCGCTTCTCTCGGGAGCGCTTCCTGGCGGAGACCTGGGAGGTATATTCCCGGGCGGCCCGCGCGTCACGGTAGCGGCACCCGTCGGGCCGGATTCCGCCCCGGGCGGAAGGCGCCGTGGACAAGGCTGCCGGTGGCAACACTGGCCGGCGGAGTGTAGACTGGGTGCGACAGGCGGCGGGTTCACATGGTGAAGGATGGGAGCATGGGCAAGGCGGTGACCCAATGGGCCGTGCTGCTGGCGCTGGCGGTGTGCATTCCCGGCGTGGCGGCGGCGCAATTGGTGGACGATGCGCGGGTTTCCACCCAGGGGACCCAGTTCGTCGCGCCCCCAACCCTTCCCGTACCGCCCACGCCGCCGGCCCCGGCGCCACCGGTGGTGCCGCCACCGGCCCCGCCGGCCCCGCCGCCGCCACCGGCCGCGGTTGCTGCGCCGCCTCAGGAGGCTCCGCCCCGCTATCCGTCGGTCGTGATCCTCCTGGACACCTCGGATTCCATGCTGGCCAAGTCACCCGGCAAGGGGATGACTCACCTGGACGAGGCCAAGGCCGCGATCACCCAAGTGATCGCGGGTATGTCGCCGGATTCGCGGGTGCAGGTGTGGTCCTTCGACACGCGCATGGCCCAGGTGACGCTGCCGGGCATGGCGCCGCGCGCGTTCACCGCCGTGGGGGACTCCGCGTTGCGGGAGCAATTGCTGAAGAAGATCGGCGACATTGGCGTGGGCGGCGGCACCAACCTTTACCAGTCCGTCCTCAAGGCGCTGGAGATCTTCGATGCGCCGCGCGATCAGCCGGCCTACCGCCAGGGCCAGCGCTTCCCCGTGCTCGTGATCGTGTCCGACGGCGAGGACTGGGGCAAGACCGGGCATACCCTGGAACAAGTCCGCGCCGCCGAACGCAAACGCCCGCTGGTGACCGTGAACACGATCGGCTTCACGGTCGCCCGCGACGACGCCTGGCTGAAGACGCTGTGCGAGCTGGCGACCCGCCCGGAAGGCTGCGCGGCGGCCGACGACCAGACCCAGTTGCAGGCCATGCTCGAGAGCTTCTACCGCCCCGCCGCCGCGCCGCCCGCGGATCCTTCGGCCGTCAGCCGGCCTTGATGGGGATCTTCAGGGTCCGGCCGCGGTCGTCCGGATGCACGGGCAGAACCAGCTTCAGCAACCCGTGTTGGAAGCGCGCATCCACTTTGTCGGCCATCACCCGCGCCGGCAGGCGGATGCTGCGTTGGAACGCTCCCACGCGGCGCTCCCGGCGATAGTAGTCCTGATGCTCCTCCACGGCCTCGGACTTGCGCTCGCCCCGGATGGTCAGCACGTCGTCCGTTACGGTCACCTCGACCTCCTTGGGGTCGAGACCCGGCAGGTCCACCTCGACGTGGATCGCGTTGTCCTTTTCCATCACGTTCACCGCCGGGACGAATTCCTTCGCGAAGAATCCTTCATCCCCGCCCGGCAGTCCGAAGCGCCGGGCGAGGCTGTCGAACTCCTGCTCCAGGGTCTGCCGCCATGGCATGAACCATTCATCGCCCATCCAGTCCCGCAGGCTTCTGCCGCTGCGGGGGATCAGTTCTTTCTTTTCCATTGGGTGCTCCTGTTTCCAAAGTGTGACCCCACCACCCAGCGGCCCGGGCCGGGCCGGAGCCGGCAACGGTCCCGCCGGCCATGGCGCCGGGTGGGGGCGGACTAGGCTGCCTGGGACGGCAGGAACGCCGTCGTCACGCCACCCCAATAGGGTCCGCTCTCATACAGCGGATCGTACAGTCCGGATTTGACCGTAACGGTGCGGATGCGCGGGGTCGGCTGGTCGGGCATGTGGGCGATGTGCCCGCCCGCCCGCTCGAATTTCACGATTGCCGACCGGACTTCCTGCTCCGTAACGGCCACTGTGTTCCTTTTTCCTGGCATGGGAAGTCTCCTCTGCCGATGGAGCTTCCGCACCGCCGGGCGGCGGGCCAAGGCATTGTACCCAAACCGCCGGACGGCTCGGAGACTCCGGTTGCTCGTTCAGTGCCGCGCAAGCTGAGTTGCGGCCCCCTCCCTCCCAGGCGTGGCCGCCCCGGCCTCGGGCCTGGGCTCCCGGTGAGCCAGGGCCTCAAGGCGGAGGCACTCCATGCACAGCATTTCATCCGTGAAGATGGACATGCCCCGAGCCGTCACTGGCTCCGAGCAGCGTTCACAATGCGTCAGCGATTGGGGTTGTTTGTTGGATGCCTGCATGTCGTTGCTCCCGTCCCCGGCCAGGCCGGCGGTGCCGGGGGCTAGCCTATCCAGTGGTCCCAACTCCCCATGTCGAAGCACCCTTCCAGTGGTGGCCGCTTGGTTTCCACGCCCGATTTCGGCGGATATTTTGGCGCCGGAATTTGCACTTAGCGGCTAGTTATGATTCTACTATGGGTGGAGGGGCCCCGGACATGACCCGCGTCACTTTCAGCGGGCTGCCGTGGATGTCGAGGAAAGTCGAGCGCAGCCGTCCTGCGCCGCCCTTTGAACCGCGGAGGGTACCCCATGTCGAAGCCGAAGCTTCCCACCCGGGCCACGCTGCCTCCAATGAGTTGCTTTGGCTGCCAAAACCGGGACCGCACGGAGTGGTGCGTCCTGGCCGAAGACGACGTGGCCCTGATTGACAAGAGCAAGGCGGCCAAGGCCTATCAGCCGGGCCAGATCCTCTACAACCAGGGCGACCCCTGCCGGGGGATCTTCTGCATCGAATCCGGAACGGTGGCCATCCGCAAGATGGATGCGGAAGGAAGTTCGAAGATCCTGCGGCTTGCCCACGCCGGCATGACGTTGGGATATGCGGACTACTTTGGAGACAAGGGCTACAACGGGAACGCGGAAAGCCTGGACGCCGTCACGGCCTGTTTCATCGATCGGAATTCCCTGCGCACCTTGTTGGACCACAACCCCGCCCTGGGGCTGCGCTTCCTGCGGCACATCGCGGAAGACCTCAAGGACGCCGAAGAGTCCAGCATGCAGCAGGCCCTGTACACCGTGCGCATCCGGCTGGCGCATCTGCTGCTGACCCTGAAGGATCACTACGCCAGCGTGGATGAAGACGGCACCATCGTGATGTCGTTGCCGATGACGCGCCAGGACATTGCCGCGCTGCTCGGGGCCCGTCCGGAGACCATTTACCGCACGATCCAGCAAATGGAGACGGACAAGGTGGTCAACTTCTCCGGCCACACCGTCATCATCCCCGACCTGGACCTGCTGCTGGACGAGATTGAGGCCCCCTCCGAACGCGGCGACGCCGCCGACTAAAGGCCGGCGCCGGACGGCCCCCCCCGCTCAGTCCATCCCCGCAGACCAGGTCCGCCCGCCGCAGGCCGGCCCGCGCGGCGCCAAGCCCCGCGGGCTTGGAGTTCCGGCCTCGGCGCCGGGGTTACCCGCCGGTGTGGACGCCGGGCAGAGCCTGCGCCCTGCGCAGCACGTCCTTCAGATCCGGCTCATCCACCCCCAGGCGTTCCAACTCGGCCAGCATCGCCACCAGGTACTCCAGCGCCGTACCGCTTTCGCCCCGCCCCGAGGCCACCAGGCGCGCGATGCGGTCCGGGTGCTGGCGGCCGAAGTAGGAGGGATGGTCGCGATTGGGCACATAGACCCACCCGGTGCCGGCCCGCTGGCCGGAGGGTGTTTCCAACTCCAACGGGAGCAGGTGGCGCCGGTAACCTGTGCCTTCCCGCCCGTCCAGATAGTCCAGGGCCGCCTGCTCGGACCGGGGCCGGTAGGCAATGCCCTTGCAGGCGCCGCCCTCGCGCAGCCCGATGACCAGGCCCGGCGCCGCGGGGGTGCCCCGGTGGCGGAAGGAGTAGCGGCAGAACGCCCGCTGGTGGCCGCGCAACAGGGCCGGTGCCCTGTCGCTCCAAGGGAAGCCCGGCTTCCACATCAGCGAGCCGTACCCGAAGATCCAGTGCGCCTGCCCGTCGCTCATGCCTGGCAGACCCGCTGGATCAGCCGGCCGAGGAAGGGCAGGCCCTGATCCAGCTGCTGGCGGCTGATGAACTCGTTGGGCCGGTGGGCCTGGTCAATGTCCCCGGGGCCGCAGATCACGGTGGGAATGCCGGCGCCGTTGTAGATGGCGCCCTCGGTGTAGTAGGGCGCGGAGCCGGTGCGCCGGTTGCCGGTCAATTCCAGCGCCAGCGCCTCGATCATGCTGCCGGCCGGGGTCAGCATGGGGGGGCTGCGCACTTCCTCCACCACCTCGATGTTCACCTCCGGCTGCTGCTTGCGGAAGTCCGGCAGCAGCACCTCGTTCACGTAGCCCTTGATCTGGTTGAACACGTAGGAGAGGTCCTCCCCCGGCATGGTGCGGTACTCGAAGCGCACCTCGCAGCGGTTGGGGATGATGTTCACGGCCGTGCCGCCCGTGATCGTGCCCACGTTGACCGTGGTGTAGGGCAGTTCGAAATCCGCCTCTTGGGAGCGGTGCGTCTGGCGCTCCGCGCCCACCTCCAGCAGCTTCTCGATCACCTTGGCCGCCTGGACGATGGCGTTGGCGCCCTTGGTGGGCTTGCTGCTGTGGCCCTCCACGCCCGTAATGCCAACGCGGCACACGGTGTAGCCCTTGTGCTTGTTGAACACCTGGAAGTTGGTCGGCTCGCCGATCACGGCGCACTGGGGCAGGACGTGCTTGCCGGCCGTCAGCCCCCGCACCAGCCCCACCGCGCCGTAGCAGCCCACCTCCTCGTCGTAGGTGAAGGCCAGGTGCAGCGGGCGCTTGAGCTTCTGATGCCGCACCGCCTCGGCCGCCAGGATGGACTGGGCGATGAAGGACTTCATGTCCGCCGTGCCCCGGCCATAGAAGCGGCCGTCGCGCTCGGTGAGCCGGAAGGGGTCGCTGTCCCACGCCTGGCCCTCCACCGGCACCACGTCGGTATGGCCGGATAGCATCAGCCCGCCCACGTCGCGCGGGCCCAGCGTGGCGAACACGTTGGCCTTGCCGCCGTCCCGGCTGTGGAACGTCCGCACCTCCAGGCCAAGCTTCCCCAGCACCTCGGCGACGAAGTCCGTCAGCGCCAGATTCGAGTTGCGGCTGACGGTATCGAACCCGATCAGGCGGCGTTCCAGTTCCAGCAGATCCAGTGACATGCAGATCCTTTCCCGCCAGTTACTCGCCCAAGTGGGGCGAGCGCACTACAGCCACGGACGCGGAAGGATCAGGCTACCGGGTGGGAAAAATGACGTCAATCGGGGACGGCGGCGGGTAGTGGGCTATTTTGAAGCAAAACATCCCAATCGCCTTCCTTGGCGTTCGGAATCGAGGCGGGAACGTACGGCAGGTCTAAGGCTTGTTGATTCGAAGAAAACGGAAGTTTCTACGCACACTTTCCTTGCGGGTCTGGGTTTCCTCAGTAATCTGCGCAGGAAGCGCGATTTGGCCTGTCTCGCTCTCAATTATCTCCACAATTTCACTGAAGAACGTGGTGATGGTCTTGAGTTGAGCCCAAGACATCGTCACTTGCGCTTCTTCTTGAAGGATATTCGCAAAGGGCGCTCCTGGATCATCCACCACCGCACCGAAAATGACGGTGAATGTTCCCGGGCCGATTCTGTTTCGCATGAAATCGGAAAAGAACGCGCGAAACAACGGAGATCGTGCCGCGACAGCCTGAGGAACGACCGGGGGTGTTGCTGATTCAGCCATTGGTTTTCTGCTCCAATAGAGGCCCCTCTTGCAGGGTATTCAACGGAAAAGCCGGAACCAAGCTAGTTCCAGCAACCGGGGGCGTCGCCTGACCTGTACTAAGATCGTCGAGCATGGCCGGAAAGGGGAGGAATTGTAGCTGTTTTTGGGGCGGCACTGCCCCCATATTCCAAGAGAGGCCCCTAGGCACCCAGCTTTTTGAAAGTTTCCCTATGCCCACGGGGAAGAACTCCCTTGCCGGACTATATGCGACCCCTGACAAATGCTCATGGGTCGTGCCGTGGGCGGTCGCGGTGGTCCTCGTACCACTATTGACCGCCGCGACGTATACGGACTCATTCTCTTTGCGCTCGAAGTCTCTGACTGCGTCCTCTGCCAAATCAAAGGTGATGCGCACCTTGGCGTCGAGCGCCTCAGCAATGCGCAGGAGCGTCGGGAAGCTCCAGCCAGCATAGTCGTCGCTTTCAAGGCGCGAAACCGCGGACGCTTTCATGCCCGTAACTTTCGCTAGAGCGCTTTTGCTGAGGCCCCTTGCCTTGCGCAGGCCGCGAATATTTCTCACCACCTCATCCTTCGATTGGCGACTGAAGAATGCTGTCCGGTATTTTCTATCCCGCAGCTTCGGGGCGATTTTTCTATCATCAAGCGAGGTAATGGATTCCATGGCGTAGAAGTGCCTCTTGTTCAAGCTGAAGTCGGATTGCCTTCGCCCGTGAAATTGCAGCCGGATCTATCGCGCGCGTCTTCTTGAACACGCTCACGAGAAACAGCACAGTCCGCACTCTCCAGGTTGGAAAGCAATAAATGAACCGGGCCTGGTGCCGGGCGGACTTGGCGCGCATTGCGAACAAACTATCACCCAGTGCCTCTGATACCGGTCTTTCGCAAAGATTTCCCAACTCTCGGAGCTGCGCATATCGCGCATCAATTTCAGTCCTGAGATCGGCATCACAGTCATCATAGAAGTCCGAATAGGCTCTTCGGTACTCCGACATGCTCCACAAGTTCATACCCTATCACAAATATGTTGCGTAGGGAAGTCTTATTCTTGACTCAGCGTTTACATATATGTTATTGTCTCTATATAAATTAAAAAGCCCATGATGTCAATGACATATGGGCTTGAGCAGAACGGGGGTGTAGCTCAAAATGCATAGGGCCGCCGTCTACTAAACGGCTCGCCGGGGATTGGAAGCCCCTCCTCCCCACCACTTCCAATGGCCGCTTGGTGTTCGACGCATCAAGCGGCCGTAACCCGGGGTCCCCGTGAAGGACACCCGGATTACACCCGCTAGGGCAATCCGAGCGTAAGTGCCTTGACGGGGCCTTGTCAATACGAGGCCCAATGAGTGTGCTTAAGAAGCAAAAGAAGACGGCTCAACAAGAATCACGCCTGCGATGGGCCTTGGTGTGACGGACAGGGTGTGCGACTTGGCCGAAGTGGTGAGCTAGACCAAAATAGCCCACTACCCGACGGCGCACCGCAGCCGCTGGAATCTATCCGGGATGCGAGGGGCGAGCGCCCTCGCACAGGTATTTGCCGCAAGCCACTAATCGTCCCCGCCCACCTTGCGGTAGATCTCCCCGCCGCCCTGGCGGAACTTCTGGGACATCTCCGCCATGCCGGCCTGGGCCTGCACCTCGGCGCGAATGTCCTGGGTGATCTTCATGGAGCAGAACTTGGGGCCGCACATGGAGCAGAAGTGCGCCACCTTGGCCCCCTCCGCCGGCAGCGTGGCATCGTGGTAGGCGATGGCGGTCTCCGGGTCCATGGCGAGGTGGAACTGGTCGCGCCAGCGGAAGTCGAAGCGGGCGCGGCTGAGGGCGTCGTCCCACAACGCGGCGCCCGGGTGACCCTTGGCCAGGTCGGCGGCGTGGGCAGCGATCTTGTACGCGATCACGCCCTGCTTCACGTCGTCGCGGTCGGGCAGGCCCAGGTGCTCCTTGGGCGTCACGTAGCAGAGCATGGCGGTGCCGAACCAGCCGATCATGGCCGCGCCGATGGCGCTGGTGATGTGGTCGTAGCCGGGGGCCACGTCCGTGGTCAGCGGCCCCAGGGTGTAGAAGGGCGCCTCGCGGCAGACCTCCAGTTGCTTGTCCATGTTGGCCTTGATCTTGTGCATGGCCACATGGCCCGGCCCCTCGATCATCACCTGCACGTCGTGCTGCCAGGCGATCTGCGTCAGCTCGCCGAGCGTCTCCAGCTCCGCGAACTGTGCGGCGTCGTTGGCGTCCGCGGTGCAACCCGGGCGCAGCCCATCCCCCAGGGAGAACGCCACGTCATAGGCGCGCAGCAACTCGCAGATTTCCGCGAAGTGCGTATAGAGGAAGTTCTCCCGGTGGTGGGCCAGGCACCACTTGGCCAGGATGGAGCCGCCGCGCGAGACGATGCCCGTCACGCGGTTGGCCGTGAGCGGGATGTACGCCAGGCGCACTCCGGCGTGGATGGTGAAGTAATCCACCCCCTGCTCGCAGTGCTCGGCCAGCGTGTCGCGGAAGATTTCCCAGGTCAGCTCCTCCGGCACGCCGCCCACCTTCTCCAGCGCCTGGTAGATGGGCACGGTGCCGATGGGCACCGGCGCGTTGCGCACGATCCACTCGCGGATGGTGTGGATGTTGGCGCCGGTGGAGAGGTCCATTACCGTGTCCGCGCCCCAGCGGATGGCCCAGACCAGCTTGTCCACCTCCTCCGCGGCGGAGGAGGCGACGGCGGAGTTGCCGATGTTGGCATTGATCTTCACCAGGAAGTTGCGCCCGATGATCATGGGCTCGCTTTCCGGGTGGTTGATGTTGGCGGGGATGATGGCCCGGCCGCGGGCCACCTCGTCGCGCACGAACTCCGGCGTCACGTACTCCGGCAGGGCGGCGCCGAAGGACTCCCCGTCGCGCGCCCGGCCGTTGCCGTTGGCCCCCGGCTGGGCCGCGCGCCCCAGATTCTCGCGGATGGCGATGTATTCCATTTCCGGCGTCACGATGCCCCGGCGGGCGTAGGCAAGTTGGGTCACCGCCGCGCCGCCGCTGGCGCGCAGGGGCCGGCGCAGCGCGCCCGGGAACACCGGCACGGCCTGTCCATTGCCGTTGTCCTTGGGATGCACCCGCCGCCCAGCGTACTCCTCCACATCGCCCCGGGCGCGGATCCACTCCGCCCGCAGGGGCGGCAGCCCGGCGTTGATGTCCACCGCCACGGCCGGGTCGGTGTACGGCCCCGAACTGTCGTACAGCCGCACGGGGTCCCCGGCGCCGGGCGCCAGCGCCACCTCCCGCAGCGGCACGCGCAGCTCCGCGTGGCGCGCGCCGGGAATGTAGACCTTGCGGGAGCCGGGCAGCGGCCCCGCCGGGGTGCGATTGGATGCGTCGTGCGGTTTCATGGGACCTTCCTTCAGCCGGCGCAACGCCGGGCGGGCGTGGGGAAGATCCGGTCTGCCGGGAGAGAAAGGGGCTGGTGCCGCCCAGGCGGCGCTGTTTCTTCCCTACGCCGGCATTACCCGGATCAGGTTCTAAGGGTTGCCGCGCTGCCCACCCACGGGCCAGCGGCATCTCAGCCCCTTGGCGGAGCACCCCTGTATCTTTGGTGCAGGATACGTCGGGCCGGGGGGGCCGTCAAGACGGGCAAGTTCACTGGCAGGCCTGGTTGACGCCAACAAGCCGCACCGGAAGCGACTGACGGATCGCCTGGCAATTTCGCGGGCGGGTTCGTGAGCTTTTGTCTGAGGCCGGATTTCCCTGCCGGGGAGGCAATGTCCCGCCCACTGTTGAAATGTTGAGGAAGGCGGCTCCCCGCCCATTTTCCATGATGGGCGCGGACAAACCCTTAGCGAGGAGGAGCCGCCCTGGGCAAGCAGCGCAAGAACGTACGGAGAAGGAAAGTCTCTGGGCTGGTCCGGCGCCTAGCCACGCGGAAGACCTGGATGGGCCGGTTGGGATGGCCTCCCCCTTGACACCATTCCACATCCGTGCTATACATATGTAATGTTCCCTCACACCCCTCCTGCGTCTGCGAAGTACCCGCTCCTGGGCCGCCCCGCGCCCCGGGGCAGCGCCGCCACGCGTTACTTTGCACCCTGCCGCAGTTTCGCGACACTCGCCGCGCTCCAACAAAAAAAATCGGCATCCAAACCCAATTCAAAAACCCAGCAAGCCTATGATCTGAAAGGAGAGCATTACGAAACCGGCACGAAATCCGAACGGCAGGTTGCTCAACATGACGGCACCCGCCGCCTCACTCCCAAGCTCCGCCTTGCCCCCACCCGAACCTTGTCGCAGTTTAGCGACACTCATTGCGGTGAAAAAAAAAGGGTCCCGAACGAACCCAATTCGATAACAGGATGAGATGAAAGGGGAAAACATCAAAAACAGGCAACCCCGCCACAGGCGTGGTGCCGATTCATGACGGAAGCTAAAATGGCGACACTGGCACCCGCTCCCGCGCCACCGGCAAGCAAGCCCCCTCCCCGGGCGCACCCCGGCTACCCCACCCGGCGCAGCGGTGGCGCGCCCAGCGCGGCAATGCGGCCGGCGCGGGCTAGCCCTTGACGGCGCCGGTCATGCCGGCGACGTAGTTCTCCACGAAGAAGGAGTACACGATGGCCACCGGCACCGAGCCGAACAGGGCCCCGGCCATCAGCGCCCCCCAGAAGAACACGTCGCCCTTGATCAGCTCGCTCACCACGCCGACCGAGATGGTCTTGGAGGTGGGGGAGGAGATGAAGACCAGGGCGTAGAGGAACTCGTTCCAGGACAACGTGAAGGAAAAGATTCCGGCGGAGAGAATGCCCGGCATGCCCAACGGAAGGATGATCTTGACCATGGCTTGCAGCCGCGTGGCGCCGTCAATGCGGGCGCACTCCTCCAGTTCCCGGGGAATGGTCTTGAAGTAGCCCATCAGCAGCCAGGTGGAGAACGGCACCAGGATCGTGGGGTAGGTGAGGATTAGCGCCCAGGAGGTGTCGAGCAGGTGCAGTTCGGAGACGACATCGGCCAGGGGGATGAACAGCAGCGTGGGCGGCACCAGGTAGGTCACGAAGATGGCGATGCCGCCCGCGGTGGAGCCGGGGAAGCGCAGCCGGGAAAGCGCATAGCCCGCCAGCACGCCGGCGAAGAGCGACAGCGCCGTGGAGGCCGTGGCGATCCACAGGGTGTTGAGCGCCCAGCGGGCGAAGAGCGTCTCCTTGAACAGATAGACCCAGTGCTGGCTGGTGGCGTTCCGCACGATGAAGGGCACGTTGCGGACGTTGTAGAGCTCCTGGTCCGGCTTGATGGACGTGATGAGCATCCAATAGAACGGGAACAGCATCGCCGCCACGAACATGAACAGCGGAATATAGAAGACGAATAGGCGCTTGAGATAGGTTTCGCCGACCGTGGTTCCCATGTGTCCTTCGGATGAGGAGTCCAGCCAACCGCCACTGGCACCGGCGCGGAGGCGATGCCGGTACGACCGGGTGGCGCCTACGCCGTTTCCGCCCGGCGCAGATACCACAGTTGCGCGACGATTAGCAGCGCCAGCGTGGGGAACATGAACAGGGCCACGGCGGCGCCCTCGCCCAGGTTCCCGGACGCCATGCCGAGCTGGTAGGCCAGCGTGGCGAACAGGTGCGTGCTGTTATGCGGCCCGCCGCGGGTCAGCACATACACAAGCTGGAAGTCCGCAAACGTCACAACGATCGAGAACACGATCACCACGATGGCAATGGGCTTGATGAGCGGCAGGGTCACCTTCCAGAACTTCTGCCAGCCGTTCGCGCCGTCAATGTCGCTGGCATCGTAGAGCTCGGGGGGAACGGTCTGTAGACCGGCCAGGAAGGAGATGGCGAAGAACGGCACCCCCCGCCAGATGTTGACCAGGATGATGGAGAACATCGCCCAGAAGGGGTCGCCCAGCCAGTTGATGCCCTTGAAGTAGCCCCAGTTCGTCTTGAGCACCGTTCCGAGGATGGAAATTTCCGACTGCCACGCCGTGCGCCCGATCCAGTTGAAGACGCTGAAAGTGGCATCGAACATCCACAGCCAGGCGAGCGAACTCAGCACGGTGGGAATGATGAACGGCAGCAGCACCGTGGCCCGGGTGATGCGCGAGAAGGCGAACTTGCGGTTCAGCAGCAGCGCCAGGTACATGCCCAGGATGGTCTTGAAGATCGTGGCCACGACCGTGAACAGGATGGTGTTCTGTACGGCCTGCCAGAAGATCCCGCTCTTGAAGAGGCGCAGGTAGTTGTCCATGCCGACGAAATGGCCCGGCCTGCCGACCACCTTGTCGGTGAAGGACATCCACACGCCCAGGGCGAACGGATAGGCCACGAACACCAGAATCAGCGCCACCGCGGGCAGCATCAGCGCATAGCCCAACACGGCCTCGCCTTCCAGCAGGGACCGCGCCCGCGTCACCAGGCCGGGGTTCTCCCGCCCCAGGGCGGCACGGGCTTCTATGCCCAGAGGGGAAGCGAGCGGCGCTGGGGCCTTCTTCGGTGTTTCCAAGGGAGCATCCAAACTGGGTAGCAACAACTGGAGCCGGCGGGGGCGACCATCCCACCGCCTGCCGTCCGGCCGCGCGGTCTGCCGGGCGCGGGGTCAGGTGGCTTGGGCGTCGCGCGGAAACGGCCGGCCCGGCTCCCCGCGGGAGCCGGGCCGGCCGCCACAAGCGCCTAGGCGCTCTCGTACACGTTCTTCAACTCCCGTTCCGTGGCGGCAATGGCTTCCTGGGTGGACATGCCCTGCACCGCCTTGGCGAAGAGGTCAATGATGATGTACTTGACCTGCACTTCCGAGGCCTTGCGATTGAAGGGCCCGGGCCAGCCGAAGTTGCGCCCGTACTTGGCGTTCAACCGGAACGGCTCGACCGTCGGGTCCTGCTTCCAGAAGGGATGGTTCTCCCACTCCGGGTCCCCGCCGATGCCGTAACCCTTTTGGGTGACGATGTACTCCTCGTAGTTCTTCTTCTGGTGGACGAAGCGGATCCAATCCGCCGCCGCTTCTTTTTGCTTGGAATACTTGCCGATGCAATGCGTGAAGGGGATCAGCGCATGGTAGCGGCCGGCCGGCCCCTGGGGCAGCAGGAAGTGACCGATCTTGTCCGCCAGGCCGGGCGGTGCTTTCTCCGGGCTGTTGCGGGCCACAAAGTAGATGCTGGCGCCGTTGAGCGTGCAACTGATGGTCTCGGCAAAGAACGCCCGGTTGTTGCTGGAATCGTCCCAGCCCAGGCCGCTCTCGTCGCAGGCCTTGTTCCAGAACTCTTTCATGAACTCAACAGCCATCCGGGTCTCACGGCTGTTGATGGCCACCTTGCCCTTCTCGTCCACCTCGTGTGCGCCGAAGGACCACAGCAGGGGATACGCGAACGTCGGGGCGTCGCCGAAGGTATGGCCCAGCGTCTGGCCCACGGGCATGCCGGCGGCCTTCAGCCGCGTGCCGGCCCGCAGCCATTCGTCCCAGGTCCAGGCCGTATTGGGCGTGTTGGGGTCGCGCAGGTTCAGCTTCTGGAACCAGTCCTTGCGGTAGGCTACGGCGTTGCCGATGGCATAATAGGGCACGCCGCGGAAGGTCCCCTGGACCTTCGCGGCCTCCTGCAACCAACCGTAGAACTTGGCGGTGCCCAGCTCGGCGGCCAGCTTGTTGTGGTCTTCCAGGCCGCCGGCGTACAGGTGGGGTTGGTTCCACTGGAGCTGGAAGATATCCGCGCCGCTGCCGCTCTCCACCGCCGCGGTGGCCCGCGCCGGCAGGTCGTTGGCGTTAATGAACTCCAGACGCACCTTCACCTTGTTCGCCGCCTCGAATTCCTGCGCGAAGCGCTCCGTCAGGCGGTCGGCGGGCGGGATGAAGTGGCTCCACGCCACCACGTGAATCTCGCGCGACTGGGCAAACGCGGGCGCCTTGCCCCCGAACAACCCCAGCCCGGTTCCGGTGGCCAGCGCCGCGGCCGCCCCGGTTGTCTTGAGCAGGTCCCGCCGGCTAAGCGCGTGACCGTTCTTGCCTGCTTCTCGCGTCTTTTGCATATTGACCCTCGTCGTCGTGGGTGTGGGAATGCGCAAAGGAACACTGGACCGCACGGTTCAGAAAACCCTGCCGCCGCCCGGACCCTGGCGTACTGCCTCGCGCCGTGCGGGAGCTTGAAACTTGCGGGTCTGGTTGGTTCCGGGAACCTAGCCGAGCGCGCCCCCAATGGCGCATCTCAATTCCGGAGTTCCGCTGCTGGTGCTGCTCCCCTCCGTATTCGAACTGGCACGGGGTGTCAAGGCCGAATCCGGGCCGCAAACGGCGCGCCCGCGTTCGGCCCGGGGCCAATCCGCCAACGGGACCCGGACACGGGCGGGCAGGGGCGGAGGGCGGCTGTACTTCCCGCCGCGCGCCTGATAAGGAAACGCCCTGCCGTGGAGACACTGCGCGACCCATAACCAGTATTTGGGGCCACACCAAAATGAGCAAGTCAGGCGGATCTCAGGCCGGATTCAACATCGCCGTCTTCCCCGGCGACGGCATCGGAATCGAGGTGGCCCAGGCGGCCCAGGGGCTGCTCCAGCGGGTGGAGGGCCTGGTGGGGGGCTTCCACTGCGCGTACGAGGAGCTGCCCGCCGGCGCCTTCTGCTACCGGGACACCGGCGAGGCCCTGCCGCGCGCCTCCGTGGACGCGGCGGAGAAGGCCGACGCGATCCTGCTGGGCGCCTGCGGCTGGCCGGAGATCCGCTACCCGGACGGCACGGAGATCCGCCCCCAGGTGGAGCTGCGCTGCATCTTTGACCTCTACGCCGGCGTGCGGCCCATCCGCTTCTACCCCGGCACGCCCGCCGTGCTGGCGAACCGCGGCGGGAAGCCCATTGAC
>Ga0315281_10002444_pt1 | contig 27631 bp, 37 predicted proteins | sample YL17G07_0_MG_FD_204540 | JGI IMG/M metagenome (GOLD analysis project Ga0315281, IMG submission 204540) | Sediment microbial communities from Yellowstone Lake, YNP, Wyoming, USA - YL17G07_0 | ecosystem: Environmental > Aquatic > Freshwater > Lake > Sediment | place: USA: Wyoming | collected...
GGGGTAAGGGCCCACAGGCCCTTAGCCCCCTCCCCCAAGACCGGGAACCATATGCCACCACATTGGGAAATTCAATTGGACCGGCAGGAGCGCCGCCGCCGGGTGGCCCTGGTGGAGGGTCGAGCCAGGCTGGCGGAGGGTCCCCAGGCCGGGGAGGAGCTGGAATTTTTCCTCACGTTTTATACTGATCAGGTCTCTTTGAACTTGCCGGCCTCCACCGCCGGCCGGCAATTTATCACCCGCCTGACGGAGATTTTAGGGCCGCCGCGCCTCGAACCCACCATCAAGTGCAGCTGCTCCTGGGGCGAGGGGGTCATGGGCGCCATGCTCATTGTCCTGTGGGATCTCTACCCCCAGGATGCTCCTTCACAAACGCTCCAGGATCTCAAGACTTTTCTGGGAAACCAACTGGAGTTGCCGGATCATCAGGGATCGGCCCCCAGGACGGCGATTCCCAGCCAGGATCTTTGACTCGCCGGCTGGCACACGCAAAATGTCGCCGCCGGCCTCAGCCGGCGCCACTAAGAAGTCCGATTAGGATGCTTAATCGGAATGGTGAAGGAGATTTTGGTGCCCGAACCTTCCCGGCTCCGGATTTTCAGGGCCCCCCCCAGCATCCGCACCCGTTCCTCCATGGCGGCCAGCCCCAGGCCCCTGCTCGAGGCGCTGCCGCCCAACACCTGGGCCATATTGAATCCCTTGCCGTTATCCTCCACCTGAAATAAGATCTGGCCTTTCCTCTTTTTGATGCTCACCGCCACGCGACCGGCCTGGGCGTACTTGCCGATGTTAGTGAGAGATTCCTGAAAGATCCGGTAGATGTTGATCTTCGCCTCCGGCGACATCAGGTTGTCGATCTCATCCAGATCCAAGGAGAATTTTTGCAGATCATAGTGCTTCTGAAAGCTGTCGAGCAGACGTTTCAGGGCCGCGGAGAAGCCCAGGTCTTCCAGCATGGTGGGACTCAAATCCCGGGAAATACGTCTGACGTTATCGATCACCCCGTCCACGTAAGCCAGGATATCGCCCAGGTCTTCTTTGGCTACACCCTTGGCCTTTGCCTGTTCCCGGGAAATAGATTGCAACTGCAGTTTTAGGACGAGCAGGGATTGTCCCAATTCATCGTGGAGCTCCCGGGAGATCCGCCGCCGCTCCCGCTCCTGGGCGTTTAAGAGCTGGGAGGCGAGGTATCGCAAGTTTTTCTCCGATTCCTCCAATTTCTTCTCCTGCAGTTTCCGCTCCGTAATGTCCATGCCCAGCACCAGCCCCAGAGGCGAACCGTCCACATCGGTAAAGGGATACTCATACAGCTGTAAAGTCCTCCCGCCACGGGGGACCCATTCAAAGGATTGGGGCTTGCCGGTCCGGAAAATGTTAAAGGTCTGACATTCCGGACAGCGCGTCTTGGCCTGGTTGATGACCTCATAACAAAATTTGCCTGCCGGTTCGCCGAAATTTTCCCGGAAGACCCGGTTGGCGAAGCGGATGGAGTAATCCTGGGCTACCAGGTAGACGAAGGCCGGCAATTCGTCCAACAAGGAGAACAGGCGGCGGCGCTCGGCTTCCAGGGCTTGCTGGGCCCGCTGGCGTTCGGTGATATCCCGGACCACAGACAGCACCAGGGTCTGACCGCCCAGCTCAAAAAGGCGGCTGCTGACTTCCACCGGGATTTTCCTGCCATCACTAGTCACCAGGGTGGTTTCAAAGAGGATTTGCTTCTCGGCCCCGAGCTTCTCCCGCCGGGCCGGGAATTCCTCGGCATTTTCCGGGTCGCCGATGTCGGCTACCGATAACCGGAGCAATTCCTCCCGGGTGTAGCCCAGCATTCTGCAAGCCACTTCATTTACGTCGCTGAATCTGCCCGGCTCCCGGTCGGTGATGGCCGGATGGACAAAGACGGCGTCGTTGCTGGCGTCAAACAACCGGCGATATCTTTCCTCACTGGCCCGCAGGGCTTCTTCGGCCAGTTTGCGCTCGGTGATGTCCTGGACCGTCCCCACCCAACGGGAAGGGTTGCCGGCCGGATCCAGGATCTGTTCGGCCTCTTCATGGACAAACCGCACCGACCCATCCCGGAGCTCTAAGCGGAAATCGACGCTGAGGGGTTGGCGGCCAGAGATAGTTTCTTTAATCTTATTTTCAAACATTTCCCGATCATCAGGATGGACAAAACTTAAAAAGGCCTCGTATGATGGGGGAACCTGTTGGGGGTCCAGGTTGAAGATGCGATAGACTTCATCAGACCAGATGGCCTGGCCGGTAATCTGGTCCCATTCCCAGTTGCCCAGATGGGAAATGCGCTGCGCTTCGGCCAGCCGGGCCTCGCTTTGCCGCAGTTTTTCCTCTGCCTGTTTGCGCTCAGTGATGTCGATGATGCAGCCCAGGGCCCCAGCAAAATTACCGTCGTCGTCAAAAATGGGGGTATCTTCGATGATGGCGTGGAGACGGCTGCCATCCTTTTTTAAAAATTCAAAATCGACCTGACCCCTGATCCCCTGTTCAAAATTACGCCGGGCCTGGTCTGCCCAAAATTCATCGGCAAACCGAAAGATCGGTTGCCCCAACATTTCCTCCACCGAGTATCCCAGCATTTCCGCCATGCGTTCATTGACGAAGATGGTATTGCCTGCGGCATCTATCCGCCAGATGCCCTCCTGGGCGTTCTCGATGAGGCGGCGGTATTTCTTCTCGCTTTCCCGGAGCCGCTCTTCGGCTTCCTTCTTTTCGGTGATATCTTCAAAAATTGCCACCACTTCGCCTGAAGGCAGCTTGTAGACATAATTTTCCCGCCAACCGGACCGCCGCTCATCCCGGTAAAAGGCTTCCGGCCAGAACTCGGGTTGCCCGGTCTGCCAGACCCGCTGCAACACGCCGAAAAGGCCGAATTCCTGCACCCCGGGGAATTTCTCCAGGACACTCTGGCCAATCAGGTCGCTTTTCCTGACCTGGTCAATTCGCTCCCCGGCCCGGTTAAAGTCCTTGAAGATAAAATCCCGGCCCTGGTCTACGGCTTCGAAAACTGACACTCCGCTGCTCATATTGTCAAAGAGTTCCCGGAACCTGGCCTCGCTGACCCTGAGCTCTGCTTCCGCCTGTTTCCGGGCCGTGATATCTTCGATCACGGCGATGGAATATTTGGGCTCCCCCGACGGTTCCCGGACCATGGACACCGTCAGGTTGATCCAGACCAGGGAGCCGTCTTTGCGGACGTAGCGCTTCTCCATCCCGTAGGTTTGAATCTCCCCGGCCCGCAATTGCCGAACTAAATGGAGATTGGGCTCCAGATCCTCGGCGTAGGTGATCTCCTGGAAAGTCCCGCCCAGCAGTTCCTCCCGGCTGTAACCGACGATGTCGCACAGTTTCTGGTTGACCCGCAGCCATTTGAGGTCCGGCCCCACCAGGGCAAGGCCCACAGCGGCCTGCTCGAAGGTGGCCCGGAAGCGTTCCTCACTCTCCCGCAGTTCCTCCTCCGCCCGCTTCTGCTCAGTAATGTCGATGCCAACGCCGCCCACCAGCAGGACCCCGCCCGACTCATCCATGATAGGAAACTGGTGACACAGCCAGTTATGCAAACCGTCTTGCTGCTCGATGGAAGCAAAATATTGCACCGCCGTCTTATCAGCTAATACCTTTTCATCTTTCTCTTTAAACCAATCCGCTAATTCGGGAGGCCAAATCTGCTCAATGGTCTTGCCGAACCAATCCTTCCGGGCGGGGTAAAAAGCCTTTTCCCAGGCCTCGTTGGCAAACAGGTAGCGCCCCTGGCGGTCCCGAATGAAGGCCACGCCCGGCAGATGGCGCATAAAGGCTTTGAAGCGCGCCTGGTTCTGGAGCAGGGCCCCCTCGGTCCGGCGGCGCTCCTCCACTTCCAGTTGCAGTTGCACGTTGGCCAGGGTCAGCTCCGCGGTGCGCTCCGCCACCTTCTGTTCCAGTTCATCGTGGGCTTGCTTGAGAGCCTCTTCCGCCCGTTTGCGCTCGGTGATATCTCGGGCAGCCGCGAAGACCCCCTGTACTTCCCCCCCTCCGTTCTTATAGGTGCTGGCGTTGTACAGAACGTCCATAATGCGGCCCGAAACGTGGCGCAACGCCAGAGAATAATCCCGGACAAACCCTTGGGCCAGCACTTGCTGGTAGCCTTCCCTGGCCTTATCAGGCTCAGTGAAATAGTCCGAGAAATCGCTGCCGATGAGCCGTTCCCGGGGGATTCCTGTTGCTTCCTCCGTCGCTAGATTTACATCGGTGATCTTGCCCGCGGGGCTGATGGTCACCAGGGGGTCCAGGCTGGCCTCAATGAGGCTGCGGGCGTAAGCGGAAACCGCGCGTAGCTGTTCTTCGGCCTGCTTGCGCTCGGTGATATCGATGCCCATTTCCAAGATGAGGGGGGAGCTGTCAGAATCCGTGAAAGGCAGGTCAAAGATATGATAGTTGCGACTATCCGGGCCGGTCCACTCCCATTCCTGCGGTTTCCCGGTCTTTAAAACATCATAGGCTTTGCAAATTTCGCAAGGCTCAACCCGGTCGAAGAGAAATTCATAGCAACGCCTGCCCTGGGATTCTCCGAAGCGCTCCCGGAAAGTCCGATTGGCAAAAGGCACACGATAATCAGGCGTCAGCAAAACCACATATACTGGCAGCATTTCCAGGACCTCAAAGAGGCGCCGGCGTTCCTCCTGGAGTTGCCGGTTAGCCAGGGTCAGTTCCGCGGTGCGCTCTGCCACCCGGGCTTCCAGCTCATCGTGGGCCCGCTGCAGGGCCTCCTCCGCCAGCTTGCGGTCGGTGATGTCAAAGAGGACGCCGTCAATGTAGGCCACCTGGCCGTCGGCATCACTGATGATCCGCCCCCGGCTTTGCACCCAACTGATCTCCCCGTCTTTTCGGCGGATGCGGTGTTCCCGCACATAGGACCGGGTGGTCTTGAGGGCCTCTAGGAAGATGCGCTTGGTTTCCTCCAGGTCTTCAGGAAGGATCAGGTCAATCCATCTGAGGCGGCGGGCCTCGAAGTCTTCTTTGGCATAGCCGGTCAGGGCCTCAATCTTATCATCGAAAAAGTCGACGCTCCAGTCCGGGTAACCCTTGAACACCACGGCCGGGATTTGCTGCACCAGCAGCCGATATTTCTCTTCACTCTCCCGCACGGCTTCCTCGGCCCGCTTGCGTTCGCTGGCATAGCGCATGGCCCGGACCAGAAGACTGCCATCCACCTGGCCTTTCACCAAATAGTCCTGGGCCCCCTCGCGCACAGCGGTGACGGCAATGGTCTCGTCGTCCAGGCCGCTCAATACTACAAAAGGCACCTGAGGAGCGTGGGAAAAGGCCCGGATAAAGGTATCCAGTCCCTGGCTGTCCGGCAGGCCCAAGTCCAGCAGGACCAGATCGATTTCGCCCCGGGCCAGGCGCTCCAGCCCGTCGGAAAGTTGGGGGACCCACTCGAGCTGGTACCCTTCCCCCGCCTCCCGGAGCATCTCCTGGATCAGGCGGGCGTCTCCCGGGTTGTCCTCCACCAGGAGAACCCTGGTAGCCTTATCTTTCATCTTCCTTACCTCGGCGGCAACATCACCACGGTCAACCAAAACCCTTCGATGGCCTTCACTACCTCCAGGAACCGGTCCAGGTTCACCGGCTTGGTGATGTAACAGTTGGCGTGCAGGTTGTAAGTTTTCAGGATATCCTCTTCGGCCTTGGAAACCGTCAGGATCACCACAGGAATGCGTCTCAGCTCGGGATCCTCTTTGATGATCGCCAGGACTTCCCTGCCGTTCATTTTCGGCAGGTTCAAGTCCAGGAGAATCAGGTCCGGCCGGGGAGCATTGCCATAGTGGCTCTCCCGGCGCAGGAAAGCCAGGGCTTCCAGGCCGTCCTCCACGGTGTACAGGTTATTGCGAACCTTTCCTTCTTTCAGGGCCTCGATGGTCAGACGGACATCCCCGGGGTTGTCTTCCACCATGAGAATCTCAATGGGCCGGCACTCTTCTCTCCTTCCCGTCATTTTGCTTCTCCCTTGGGCATACTGAAATAAAAAGTGGAACCTTTTTCCGGCTCCGATTCCACCCAGATGCGCCCGCCATGGCGCTCGACGATTTTCTTGCACAAGGCCAGACCGATGCCGGTGCCGGGGTAGTCCGCGCGGCGATGCAGGCGCTGAAAGATGACAAAGATGCGTTCCTGATGCTCCGGGGCGATGCCGATGCCGTTATCCCGGACTGCAAAGGTCCACTCCTGGGCTTCCGGCGTGGCGGCGATATGCACCCGGGGGGGAAATTCCCGCTGGAACCGGATGGCGTTGGCGATCAGGTTCTGGAAGAGTTGCACCAGTTGCGTCTCATCGGCCAAAACCACGGGCATGGGATCATGGGTCAGCACGGCCTGGTTTTCCTGGATGGCCTCGTGAAGATTGGCCAGGGCCCGGTTCAGGGCCGCCCCGGAGTCGGTAGGCGCCAGGGGCTTGCCCCGGGTCCCCACCCGGGAATAGGCCAACAGATCGCCGATGAGCCGCTGCATATGGTTGGCGCCGTCCACGGCGTAGGCGATAAACTCGTCGGCATCCCGGTCGAGTTTGCCCTGGTAACGCTTGGCCAGCAACTGGGTGAAGCTGGCGACCATGCGCAGGGGCTCCTGGAGGTCATGGGAGGCCACGTAGGCAAATTGCTCCAGCTCCCGATTGGACCGGGCCAGGTCCACGGAGTACTCCGCCATTTTCTGCTCGGCCCGGCGCCGTTCGTCCAGTTCGATGGAAAGGTGGGCATTGGCTTCCCGCAAGGCCTCGGTGCGCTCGGCCACCTGGATTTCTAGATCTTCTTTGGCCCGGGCCAGGGTCTCGGAGGCCCGTTTGATGGTGCGGAACATGGGTTGGATCGACAGGACCCCGGCCAGCATGCAGGCGGAAATGGCCAGGGCCACCGAGGGATCCCAAAAGTCCGGAGAAAATGGATATTCGGCAGCCAGCATGTGCCAGAGCATGACGGAACGCCGCACCGCCATCAGGCAGAGAGCCCCGGAAATCAGCACCCAGGCCGTGCTTTTACCGGTAACCCGGATCAACTTCAAGGCATAAAAGGCGGCGGTCAGTTGCACCAGGACCGCAGCCACGTGCAGCAGGGCGGAAATGCCGATCAGCAGTTGTTTATCCACTGACTACTCCCCGGCAAGTTGGTTACTTTAACCATGCGGGAACTGGAGGGCGCCGGCATTTTAATAATACTAAAATATTGAACAAATTTTAATACATACTGACATAAGTTCAAAATAATAGCCAAGCTTCTGGTCAGCCCCAGGCGCCGGAGGGATTTTACCAAGTCGAATCAAGTGATGAGACCGAGCCGGCGCTCTTGAAATGGGGTTGATCCTGGTGCCGCCCTCCAGGAAGAAAGCTGGCCGCGGGGAGCAAGCCAGATTTAAAATGGGACAGGTTGGCAGGATGTTGAGAAACTGCGGAATTCTGCCAAGTCTCATTCTGAGCGAAGCGAGTTCTCAATCTTCACTCTATCATGAAAATGCTTTTGGGTAGCCGCAAGCTTTAGCTTGCGCAGGCTGAAGCCTGCGGCTCCGGAAGCGAAATTTTCATCCGGCGTTGTGACGACCTTTAGGTCATGATGGTTCGTTCAGGATGATAAAAACCGTTCTTCAACAGCCTGACAGCAAAGCGTGCCCAATAATCTTTGAGGCCGCAGTGCGGATTAGCTATCTCCCCGCCCCCGGGACACCTCCGGGTGGATTTCGGCAATCCAGGGAAGGCATAAGGGCTTCTCCTCAGAGGCAAAAGGAAATCCCGAAGGCAGGTAAGCCCCAAAGGGACACTGGGGACAGAGTTTGCCTTCTTCTCCGCAAACGGCCGCCAGGTTGGCCTTGTCGCCAATTACCCGGCGCAGCTCCTCATGGAGCTGCTGCACGTCCTCCAGTTGGGGGCGCTCGATTTCGTCCACCAGGCGCCGCATCACTTGAGCCAACTCCAGCAATAAGGGAGGCAGGGCCTCTGCAAATTTCTTTAGGCGCATCAGAAAGTCATGGGTCTGCAGACCGGTTCCGGTCATGGTGCATCTCTCCTTAGGCCGGGTCGGGGCTCCGCCATCGTCAGGCTGGACATGAGGCCGGAGCCTAAATAGATCTTATAAAGAGTATTCAGCCACTTATTCGGGCGGGGGATTAATTCCAGCACCGGCCGGTGGCCGGCGCTCCATTCCACCAGGAACTGGGTAAAGATAATCCACTGCATGAATTCTTCCGGCTGGTCCAGCAGCGGAGGAAAATACCGGAACTCGATGGTGCCCCGGTACCAATAGGAATGCAGGTTGAGGCCATGGTACCGGGTGGGATGATAACGGCGCTGGCTCGGGGTCTGATCGTCCCGGTTCTCCGGGGAATACCAGAGGTTTTTCACCCGGCTCCCCTGGTTACCCGGCCGGTCTTCCCGGAACCATTCGAAGAGGTCGATTTCCAGGGGGCGGCAGGTTTCGGCCCGGCGCCGTTCCTCGGGGAGGAGGCGGTAAAGGTAACCTTCGAACATAGATACTAATTTTACCAGATTTTTGAGTTCCCGGGTGCCGAAACTTAGAGGGTCCACGCCGTGATGGACATGAAAGCCGCAGGTTTCGTTTACCTGAATCTCCGGGAATTCCTGGAGCAGCAGCAGCGCATCATAGACCTGGGCGAGGCCTTTGACCCCGTAAAGCACCGGGCTCACCAGTTCGTTGCCGCCGGCGCCCTTGATGCTGTCATCCTTGACGAAACACCAGTTCTGGTAAGCCGGGCCGTCCGGAGAATAACCGTCCAGGCTGAGCCCGTGTCTCTGAAACACCTGGGGCAGCAGCGGACCCTCCGGGGAGCGGGTCATGATCTGGTAAGGCGGGATAATCTTCCCGGCCCCGAAGGAAGTGGTATATTTCAGCCCGAAGGTTTCGATTTCCACCCCGAAGGAGCGGGAAGTAAAATAGCGGAGCATGGGATACCGGTATTTGAGCCGATTTTCCCATTCCTCCGGCGTCATAGGCGCCCTCGGCCCCTTGCCAGTACCGCTGATCGTCTCTCCCCCTGAATAACCGAATCAGGCCAGGATTACCTGGCTGATATTTTTTCCAGATAATTTCAAAATAGCAGAAAAGGCGAGGGTCTGGCAAGGGGGAATAAGCGGTCAGCAGCCGGTTGGCAGGTGGCAGGTTTTCGCTTTTCGGTTATTTACTGACCACTGGCGATTTGCTATTGGCGGGTGACGTCAAGGTGCGGCCAAAGAGGTATTATCGTGGGTGTCATTCTGAACGGAGCGACGCGCAGTGAAGAATCTAGAGTCTTCGCGGCGCTCAGAATGGCAATGTTAAGCGCGCCACTCGGTATGAAGCGTTCTTTACCGGGGGCTCAGTGCAGACAATCCTCTCCCTCCTCCAGAACCGTGGCCGGCTGGAGAGACGGTCTCGAGAAATTTTGCGGGTGTTTGCTAGCAGTTTACCGGGGGACGGAAAAGCCCCCACCAAGGACTCACTAATACTTGACCTCAAAAACCCGTTTCGCCACCACAAAAGTCCCTTCGTAGTATGGCTGCCGCAGGTCGGTGATGGTCACGCCCAGGCGGTGATTGGAGGCGTGGATCATCCTCCCTTCTCCCAGATAGATGCCGGCGTGCCCGATGGAGTGGCCCCCCCGGCGGAAAAACAGGAGATCTCCGGGAAGAAGTTTGGAGAAATCCATGGTCTGAGTGACGACCTTGCCCACCTGCGCCTGCTCGGCGCTGGAGCGGGGCAGGTTAATCTTGAAACCATGGTAAATGTACTGCACAAAGCCGGAGCAATCGGTGGACGAGCCGTATTCCAGGCTGCCACCCCGGCTGTAGCGGGCCCCGCAATAGGACCTGGCCTGGGTTAGGATCAGGTCGGAAAAGTTCCAGGGCTCGAACCGGTTGTACTGCCGTTCCGAAGAGGGGGAGAGATCGCGGCTACCGGGTTGGACGCCGGGCCGGGTTACGGGGCTCACCCCTTTCTTGGGGGTTAAAGGTTCCAGCATGAATTTGCCGTCCCGCTGCGGGGTGACCCGCATCAGGGGCGCGGTTTCCCCCACTCCGGACATTGAGGCCCGGACCGGCGTCGCCTCGTCGACCTCCTGGCTCCGGCGAGACCGGTAACTGGATCGGCTGGCTTTGTGGGAAGAACTCTTTTTCGTGCTCTTGATCCGCGCACTATTCTTTTTTTCGCCCTTGGTAGGAACTGATCGGGCGATTCCGGGAGATAAAATCAAGGCTAGACTGACGACCGCGCCCAGAATTATCCGATTCGCCATCCAGAACCTCCTTGGTTATAGGACAATCCGGAAGGGAGCCTGATCGCGTTCTTTCCGGCTCCGAACAATCGGCAACTTTTTGGAGATCAGCGAGACTGTGAAAAATACCTAGAGAATAGTAGTTAGAACTAATCAGGTTTGACGGACTTTAATATAGGCCTGGCACCCATGTCAACCCCTTTTTTTCACAAAAGCGAGGGGAAAAGGGAATTCCTTGCGATTTTTAGATGTTACCAACGCGTTTTTTTTTGCGGCGCTAGATGACCGTCCCAGCCAGTAGTGTCCGCCTGGGTTTTGCAAGAACTCGTTCCCAAGCTCCCGCTTGGGAACGCAGATGTGGCCTAAGCTCTACTTGGGCACCTTAATTATGGTTATTAAATCAATTACTTAGTCAAAGATATGGCAAAGCCGGAGCGTTGCCGGCAAGGAGGTTCCCAAGCAGTTGGACATGACCCTGCGCCTCCTCCGTAAACCATGAAAAGTGCGGTAGGGCGGGCGTCCTCGCCCGCCTCGGGCCAAGTGCCCCGGGGAACCAGGAACGTTTGGTTGGGCACGGCACGGAACCTGTCTCAAAACCTGGCATAACGAGGCCATGTCATTCTGAGCGAAGCGAAGAATCTAGTCATATCAAGGAGTTCTAGATCCTTCACTTCGTTCAGGATGACCAAAAAACCGTTTTAAGACAGTTTCCACGCCGTGCCCCTCCGAAAACTTTTCAAGGCAGTCATTCATGGACCTTCCGGCCCACCCGGAAGCTAGGAAACGTTTTGCCTGGGCACGGCTTGCCGTGCCCGTATAATGCCCGTCACGAACTTTTCAAAGCAGTTGCCCATGAGCCTGCGGGCTCACCCGTAAATCATGAAAAGTTCCGTAGGGCGGGCGTCCTCGCCCGCCACCAGCCCGATTTGGGGCGCGGTGCGCACCCTACGCAAGATTACGCTTCAACTTTTCGGACCAGAGTCCCTTGAAAAAAAAGCAGGGGCGGGTTTTCACCCCGCCCCTGCATGGTCGTCAATTATTGGGAATTTTCGCCAGGTGGCGCCGCGCCCTGGTCTTACTCCGCCGCTTTCTTTTTCTTGGCCTTGGGCAGTTTCTCCGGTCGGCCTACCAACTCCAAAATAGCCAGGGAAGCGCCGTCGCCGACCCTGAAGCCCAGGGGGATGATCCGGGTATAGCCCCCGGGGCGATCCTGGTAACGTTCCCGGAGTTCCCCGAAGAGTTTTCCCACCACTTTTTTGGAGCGTATGGTGGCGCTGGTCAGACGACGCGCGTGCAGGTCGCCCCGTTTTGCCAGGGTGATGACCTGCTCGGCCCACTGGCGCGCCTCTTTGGCCTTCTGCCGGGTGGTCTTCACCCGTTCGTGCTCCAACAGTGCGGTCACCAGATTACGCAGCATGGCCTGGCGATGCTCGGTGGTCCTGGAGAGCCGCCGTCCTGCCTTTAAATGCCTCATGCGATCTCTTCCTTCCTTTCCGGCACCTGTTCCGGGGGCACAAAGCTTTCCAGCTTCATACCCAGATGGAGCCCCATCTCCGCCAGGATCTCTTTGATTTCATTCAGGGATTTGCGCCCAAAATTCTTGGTCTTGAGCATCTCTGACTCGGTCTTTTGCACCAGTTCGCCGATGAAGCGGATGTTGGCGTTCCGCAGGCAGTTGGCGGCCCGCACGGACAACTCCAACTCATTGACGCTGCGGTAGAGGTTCTCATTCAGGGGCGGCGGTTCTTCCGAGGGCCGCTCTTCCAGGCCTTCGGCCTTTTCTTCAAAATTGATGAACAGGCCCAGTTGCTCTTTCAAGATCTTGGCGGCGTAGGCAATGGCATTTTCCGGAGTGAGGCTGCCATCGGTCCACACTTCCAGGGTCAGCTTGTCGTAGTCCGTGCGCTGCCCCACCCGGGCCTGGGTCACCACGTAGTTCACCTTTTTGATGGGGGAGAAGCTGGAATCCAGGGGAATGAAGCCGATGGGCTGGTCTTCTTCTTTGTTGGCTTCGGCTGGCACGTAGCCCTTGCCGGTCCTGGTGGTCATCTCCATGAGGAGTTGGCCATCCCGAGACAGGCTGGCGATATGGTGTTCCGGATTCAGGATCTCCACCGTACCGTCAGCGATGATGTCCCCGGCCTTGATCTCCCCCTCCCCATGGCTTTCCAGGCGCAGGGTCTTGATCCCATCAGTAAGCAATTTCAGGCGCACCTGCTTCAGATTGAGGAGAATCTCCGTGACATCCTCCAGGACCCCGGGAATGGCGGAAAACTCGTGGTAGACGTCGTTAATGCGCACCGCGGTGATGGCCGCCCCCCTGAGGGAAGAAAGCAGCACCCGGCGCAGGGCATTGCCCAGAGTGATGCCGAAACCCCGCTCCAAAGGCTCGCAAACAAATTTGCCATAGAAGCGGCTATGGGATTCGCCATCCACTTCCAGCCGTTTGGGCTTAATCAGCTCAGTCCAATTCTTTTGAATCATGGCTCCTCAGAATAATACTACTCGGTGGATTGTTCCCCTCCGGGCTGGCCGAAAGGGAAAGGGGAAGTGCGCCGGCGGCCGGTCGGACCGGCCCCTTGCTCCAGGATCAAGGCTCATGATTCTATTTTGAATACAGCTCCACGATGAGATGCTCTTGAATAGGCATGGTGATGTCTTCCCGGGTGGGAAACGTGGTCACCTGTCCTTTGGCCTCTTCCTTGTTGAGTTCCAGCCAACCGGGACAGCCCCGCCGGGCTGCGGCTTCCAGGGCATCCCGCACCGCGGGCTTGACCCGGCCCTTCTCAGTTACCTGAACGCTATCCCCTACCCGGATCAGGTAAGAAGGCAGGGTTACTTTGCCGCCGTTGATGAGAATCTGGTTGTGCCGCACCATCTGCCGGGCCTGGGTCCGGGAGTTGGCAAAACCCAACCGATACACCACATTATCCAGGCGCCGTTCCAAGAGCACCAGGAGGTTGGTGCCGGTGACGCCACGCTGGCGCTCGGCCCGCTCAAAATACCCCCGGAACTGGTTTTCCAGCAACCCGTACATCTTTTTAACCTTTTGCTTTTCCCGGAGCTGCAAACCGTAATCCGAGATCTTGCCCCGTCCCTGGCCGTGCTGGCCCGGAGGGTAGTTGCGCCGTTGGATCGCACACTTGTCCGTATAACACCGGTCGCCCTTGAGAAAGAGGGCAATGCGCTCCCGGCGGCAGATGCGGCATCTGGGTCCCGTATATCTGGCCAATCTTTTACTCCTCTGTTAAACCCGTCGACGTTTCGGGGGGCGGCAGCCGTTATGGGGAATGGGGCTGACATCCCGGATCAGGGCGACGCTCAGGCCCGCGGCCTGGAGGGCCCTCAAAGCCGCTTCCCGGCCCGCGCCCGGTCCTTTGACATACACATCCACGCTGCGCATGCCGTGCTCCATGGCCTTCTTGGCGGCATCCTGGGCCGCCAACTGGGCGGCAAAAGGCGTGCCCTTCCGGGACCCTTTAAAGCCCTGGACCCCGGAGGAAGACCAGGCCACCACGTTGCCCATCGGATCGGTGATGGTCACCAGGGTGTTGTTGAAGGTGGCCTTGATATGCGCGACCCCTATGGGGATGTTTTTGCGTTCCTTCTTTTTTTTACCGGCTGCCGGTCTTCTGGCCATCGCCCCTCCTTATGCCTTTTTGCGTTTGCCCACCACCGAACGCCGGGGGCCCTTGCGGGTGCGGGCATTGGTATGGGTCCGCTGGCCCCGCACCGGCAGACTCCGGCGATGCCTGAGGCCCCGGTAACAACCCAGGTCCATCAGGCGCTTGATGTTCATGGAGACTTCCCGCCTGAGGTCGCCTTCCACCTTGCAGGTGCCTTCAATGGCCTGGCGGATGCTGGTGATTTCGGCGTCGGTAAGGTCCGCGGTCTTGGTGCCGCCCTCCACTCCCGCCTCTTGTAGCACCCGCGTGGCAGTGCTCCGCCCGATGCCGTAAATATACGTGAGGGCGATCTCTATCCTTTTGTTCCGGGGCAAATCAATCCCAGCGATTCTGGCCAACTTCTTTCCTCCCTGCTACCCCTGGCGCTGCTTGTGTTTGGGATTTTCGCAGATCACCCGCACCACCCGCTTGCGGCGAATAATCTTGCACTTGGCGCACATGCGTTTTACTGACGGCCTGACTTTCATGGATCGCGTCCTATCTGACCCGGTAGACGATGCGGCCCCTGCTTAAATCGTAGGGGGAGAGCTCCACGATGACCTTGTCCCCGGGCAGGATCTTGATGTAATGCATGCGCATTTTGCCGGAGATATGGGCCAGGACCCGGTGGCCATTAGCCAGCTCTACCCGGAACATGGCGTTGGGCAGCGGCTCGATGACCACTCCTTCCACTTCTATGGCGTCTTCTCTAGGCATCTACCGTGTCGTTAGCTTTCAGCTGTCAGCTAGCAGCTTTTTCTATGTAGCTTTCAGCTTTTTTGGTTTCCGGTTTCCGGTTTTCGGTTTCCGGTAGTTATCCCAATCGATCTGAATAAGTATGGTGCGCAGTGCGCACCCTACGCCCTGGTTGCCGTTTCTTTTTTGCTTTTAGCTGAAAGCTGACAGCTATTAACCGCTGACAGCTAAAAAACAAACTATATCATAACATTAAAGCCGGCTCAGAATCAAGACACCGGTTTCCGTCAGGGCCACGGTGTGTTCGAAGTGGGCGGCCAGGCTGCCGTCCTGGGTCACCGCGGTCCAGCCGTCCGGCAGGATTCGCACCTGCCAGGTGCCGGCGCTGATCATGGGTTCGATGGCCAGGGTCATACCCACCTGTAACACCGGGCCCCGGCCCGCCGGCCCGAAGTTGGGAATCTGGGGGTCCTCGTGGAGGGACCGGCCGATGCCATGGCCCACAAACTGGCGAATCACCCCGAACCCGTAACTTTCCACCACCTCCTGGGTGGCATGGGAGATGTCCGTCAGGCGCCCCCCGGCCTTGACCTGGGCGATGCCCGCATAGAGGGACTCTTCCGTGGCCTTAAGCAGCAGCTTCGCCTGCTGGCTCACCTCCCCCACCGGCACGCTCACCGCGGCATCCCCGTAAAAGCCGTCGTAGCGCACCCCGAAATCCAGGCTCACCACGTCCCCGGCCTTCAGGCGGCGGGGCCCGGGAATGCCGTGCACCACCTCCTCGTTCACCGACACGCAGATGGAGGCGGGATAACCCCGATACCCCTTAAAAGCCGGCTGCACCTTGTGTTTCCGGCAATACTCCCCGGCCAGGGCATCCAGCGTCCGGGTCTCAATGCCAGGGCAGATCTGTTCTCTCAGTTCCGCCAGGATCTCGGCCACGATGCGGTTGGCCACCTCCATGGTGGCGATCTCCTGGCGGGATTTCAGCAGAATCATATCCGGGGCTGACGCCCTCTATCCTGACTTAAGAGCCGCAGCAGCAGGCGCATTCCCCGGGGGCGAGGATATGAACGATGCTGTTGTAGATATCGTCGATGCCGCCTACCCCGGCGATCTTTCTGACCAGGCCCTTCTTCTCGTAATAGTCGATCAGGGGCTTGGTCGCCTGGTTGTAAGTGGCCAGCCGGGAGCGCACCGTGGTCTCGTTGTCGTCGTCCCGCTGGTAGAGCTCGCTGCCGCACTTATCGCACACTCCCGCCTTCTTGGGCGGAGTGAATTTCACATGGAACATCTGGCCGCAGGCGGTGTTCTTGCAGGTGCGCCGGCCGGTGAGGCGCTCCACCAGGGCTTCTTCATCCACATCGATGCTGACCACGTGGTCCAGGTTCGCCCCCATCTTGGCCAGGGCCGCGTCCAGGGCCTCGGCCTGGGGCACAGTGCGGGGAAAGCCGTCCAGGATGAAGCCCTGCTTGGCATCCGGCTGTTTGAGGCGCTCTTCCACGATGCCGATAACCACGGAATCCGGCACCAGTTTGCCGGCATCCATGCATTCTTTGGCCTGCTTGCCCAGAGGCGTGCCTTCCTTCACCGCCGCCCGGAGGATGTCGCCGGTGGAGATTTGCGGAATCTTAAATTTCTCGATGAGCTTCTTGGCCTGAGTGCCTTTGCCCGCGCCCGGGCCCCCCAACAGAATAATCTTCATGACTTCCTCCTTTTCAGCGCCGTACCCGACTCATGCGTTTCTTCATGAAGCCTTCGTAATGGCGAGTGAGCATGTGGGATTCGATCTGGGCCATGGTGTCCATGGCCACCCCCACGACAATCAACAGGGCGGTGCCCCCGAAGTAAAAGGGCACGTTAAACTTGGCAATCATGATGGAGGGCAGCACGCAGACTGCGGACACGTAAATGGCTCCCCCCAGGGTGATGCGGGTCAGGATGCGGTCGATATATTCGGAGGTGGGCTTCCCGGGCCTCAACCCCGGAATGTAGCCCCCCCACTTCTTCAGATTGTCGGCCACATCCACCGGGTTAAAGGTTACGGCCGTGTAAAAATAGCAGAAAAAGACAATCAGGGCCACATAAAGAAGGTCATGGGCCAGGAAGCCGGGAGAGATGGCCTCCACGATCCACTTGACCCAGGCGATGGTGATGAAGCCGCCGATAGTGGCCGGGAACATCAGCAGCGACGAAGCGAAGATGGGCGGAATGACCCCGGAGACATTGACCTTGAGAGGCAGATGGGTGGACTGGCCGCCGAACATGCGCCGGCCCACCACCCGCCGGGCATACTGAACGGGTATCCGCCGCTGGCCCCGCTCCACAAAGACGATGAAGCCCACCACCATGATCATCAGGATGACGATGACCAGCATCAGCAAGGGAGAAATCTCTCCGGCCCGGATGAGCTCGCCGCTCTTGATGATGGCCGAAGGCAGCCGGGCCACGATGCCCGCGAAAATAATCAGGGAGATGCCGTTGCCGATGCCCCGCTCGGTGATCATTTCCCCCAGCCACATGATGAAGGCGGTGCCGGAGGTCAGGGTGAGGACCGTCATGGCCCGAAAAGCCCATCCGGGGTGGAGCACCACCGCCTGGCCGCCCCCGGTCAGACCGCCCATGGACTCCAGGGCAATAGAGATGCCCATCCCCTGGACCGCGGCAATGACCACGGTGCCGTAGCGGGTGTATTGCTTGATCTTCTTTTGCCCGGCCTCCCCTTCTTTATAAAGCTTCTCGATGGCCGGGATCACCACTTTCAAGAGCTCGATGATGATGGCGGCGCTGATGTAAGGCATGATCCCCAGGGCGAAGACGCTCAGGCGCTCCAGGGCGCCCCCGGAGAACATGTCGAACAGGCCGAAGATGGTGCGCTGCTGCCGGGCGAAAAAGGCCATCAGGGCGTCGGCGTCAATCCCCGGGGTGGGGATATGGCAGCCGATGCGGTAAACGGCCAGCAACAGCAGGGTGACGCCGATGCGGCGTTTCAGTTCGGGGATCTTAGCGATGTTTCCGAAGGCCACCTAGACGACCTCCACCCGGCCCCCGGCCGCTTCCACCCGTTGCCGGGCCTGGGCGCTCACCGCCTTAACCCGGACCGTCAGGGCCACGGTCAGTTCGCCCTGGCCCAAAAGCTTGACGCCCCGGCGGCCCGGCTTGATCAAGCCGGCCTGGGAGAGGGCCGCTTCGTCCACGATGCTGTCCGCGGCAAACTGTTGCAGATCCCTGAGATTGATGACGGACCAGGGCTGCCGAAAGATATTGGTGAAGCCCCGCTTGGGAATCCGCCGGGCCAGGGGCATCTGGCCGCCTTCGAATCCCGTCTTGCCTTTCATACCGCCGGCCCGGGAACGCTGACCCTTATGGCCCCGGGCGGCGGTCTTCCCGGCGCCCGAACCCGGGCCCCGGCCCACCCGCTTCTTTTTATGGCGGGACCCCGGGCTGGGTTGTAATTCGCTAAGACGCATCGGCGCTTTCTCCTTCCGGGATTTGTCTGACGGCCAGGAGATGGCCCACCTGGCGCACCATCCCCAGGATGGCGGGCGTCTGCCGGTGCCGCACCGTTTTATGAAGACGGGTCAGACCCAGGGTCTTCAGGGTCTGGCGATGGTTGGGCGGCCTGCCGATGCCGCTGCGTATCAGAGTAATTTCGAGAATCATGGCTTTCCTTTAGCAGTCAGCCGCCAGCAGTCAGCAGTCAGGTAAATACAGATAATAGCTGATGGCTGATTATTTATTTCCATTTCTCATCTCGCGCCGCTGTCTGCCCCTGAAGCCAGGAGCCGATTAGCATTAAAACTGGCTGCTGACCGCTGGCGGCTGACTGCTGCTCCTACGCCTGGATCTCCGCCAGCGGCCGGTTGCGCCGGCTGGCCACCGCCTCCGGGCTGACCAACTGGCTCAGGGCCGCCATGGTCGCCTTCACGGCATTGTGGGGGTTGTGGGACCCCAGGCATTTGGTCAGGACGTTTTTGATGCCGGCCACTTCCACCACCGCCCGGACCGGCCCCCCGGCAATGACCCCGGTGCCTTCCGACGCCGGTTTGAGTAATACCTTGCCGGAACCGTACTCTCCCACCACCGCGTAAGGGATGGTGCTGTTCAGGATGGGCACCTGGACCATGTTTTTTTTGGCCTGCTCCACGGCCTTGCGGATGGCCTCCGGCACTTCATGGGCCTTTCCCAGGCCGGCGCCGACCTTGCCCTGGCCGTCCCCCACCACTACTATGGCGCTGAAGCGAAACCGCCGGCCGCCCTTGACCACCTTGGCGACCCGGTTGATGTGCACCACCTTGTCAATTAATTGTCCTTCTGATGCCTCGGGCTCGAACAAGCTCACCTCCTGGAGTAGCTGTCAGCAGTCAGCTGTCAGCCGTCAGTTCTTATCTATATAAGGATTCCCGATATTCTTGCCTTATCGCTGAGTAACATGTTTTCAACTGACCGCCAGGCACCGGCATCTATTCCTGACTGCTGCCTGCTGACGGCTGACTGCTGCCCCTAAAAAACCAAACCATTCTCCCGGCAGCTCTCGGCCACGCTCCTGACCCGGCCGTGATAGAGGAAGCCGTTGCGGTCAAAGACCACCTGGCTGATGCCCTTCGCCTTGGCCTTCTCGGCCAGCAGGCGCCCCACTTCCCGGGCGGCATCGGCCTTCTTCAGACCGCCCAGCTTTTCCCGGATCTCCCCACTCAAGGTGGAGGCCGCTGCCAGGGTCCGGCCCCGGACGTCGTCGATCACCTGGGCATAGATGTGCCTGGCACTGCGGAAGACCGATAGGCGGGGCCGATCTCCGGTGCCGCTGACGGTTTTGCGGATGCGTCTTTGGCGCTTGCGGCGCGCCATCAATTTAGGATTCGTTTTGCCCATGATGCGAAACCCTTCTCTCCTTTAACGGCCGCCGGCCTTGCCGACCTTGCGCCGCAACACTTCCCCCGCAAACCTGATGCCTTTGCCCTTATAGGCATCCGGGAACCTGAGGCGCTTCATGGTGGCGCAGGTCTGTCCCAGCTGCTCCTTGTCGAACCCGGAAAGTTCGATGCGGGTGGCCTTCTCCACGGTGGCGCTGATCCCCTTGGGGAGCGGAAATTCGATGGGGTGCGAGTAACCCAGACTGAAGACCAGGGTCTGCCCCTTGCTCTCCACCTTGTAGCCGGTGCCTACCAACTCCAGGACCCGGGAGAAGCCGGTGCTCACGCCGGTGACCATGTTGGCCACCAGGGTCCGGGTAAGGCCCCAGAAGGCCCGGGTCTGCCGGGACTCATCCGCCGGCCGGACCAGGATTTCATTCTTACCCACCTCAAGACTTACCCGGGGAGGCAGGGTGCGGGAGAGGTTGCCCTTGGGCCCGGTTACCGTCAAGGTGCCGTCCTGATAATTCACCTTCAACCCGGCAGGCAATGGGATGGGTTTTTTGCCGATGCGGCTCATAGTTGCAATCCTTACCAGATCTCGCAGAGCACTTCGCCGCCCACCTGGAGCTTGCGGGCCTGGCGATCGCTGATCACGCCCTTGGAGGTGGAAATCACCGCCACGCCCAGGCCGCCCTGGACCCGGGGGAGCTCCTCGCAGCCTGCGTAAACCCGGCGTCCGGGCCGGCTGACGCGCTTCAACCCCTGGATCAGCGGCTTCTGGTGCTCATCCACCTTCAGGTAAACCCTGAGGATTCCCTGGCGGTTGTCTTTAATCACTTTGTAGTTCTTGATAAAGCCTTCATCTTTGAAGATGCGGGCCAGGCCGATCTTCATGCGGGAGGCGGGGATGTCCACCTTATCGAAGCCGGCCTTCCCGGCGTTGCGAATCCGGGTGAGCAAATCGGCAATGGGGTCGGTAATGTTCATGGTTTTCCTCCTCCGGGACCTACCAGCTCGACTTGGTGACCCCGGGGATCTCCCCCTTCAGGGCCATGGAGCGAAAACAGATGCGGCAGATGCCGAAACGCCGCAGAAAGGCCCGGGGCCGGCCGCAGAGGGGACAGCGGTGGTATTTCCGTACCTCAAACCGGGGTGCGCGCTTTGCCTTGGCGATGAGCGATTTCTTGGCCATGCTATCTCCTGAAGGGCATTCCCAGTAGGGTCAAAAGATACTTGCCCTCCTCGTCGTTCCGGGCGGTGGTGCAAATAGTAATGTTCATGCCTTTGATCTTGTCGATTTTATCGTAGTCGATTTCCGGGAAAATGATCTGTTCCCGGATGCCCAGGGTGTAGTTGCCCCGGCCGTCGAAGGCCCGGTCCGAGACCCCCCGGAAGTCCCGCACCCGGGGCAGCACCACGTTCACCAGCTTGTCCATGAAGTCAAACATCCGGCCCCGGCGCAAGGTCACCATGCAGCCGATGGGCATGCCTTCCCGGAGCTTGAACGCGGCGATGGAGCGCCGGGCCCGGGTGATCACCGGTTTTTGCCCGGTGATGGCCGCCAGTTCCGCCGAAGCCGACTCCAGCAACTTGATGTTCTGGATGGCTTCCCCCAGTCCCAGGTTGATCACCACCTTCGTGATCTTCGGCACCTGCATGGGACTCTTATAGCGGAATTCCTGCATCATCTTGGGGACGCATTCCTGGCGGTAAAATTCCAGGAACCGGGAGGGAAACTTTTCGGCCGGTGGGGACGCCTTGGCAGCGCCCTTCTCAGCCGCGGCCTCAGCCGGCTTTTCCTTCTTTTCCTTTACTTTGGGGGCCTTGCCCTTGGCTTCTTTGGCCTGGCCTTTCTCACGGGTTTTTTCAGCCATCGATCAATTCCTTGCATTTCCGGCACACCCGGGCTTTCTTCTTTTCCGCCGTGGTGGTCATGGTGAAACGGGTGGCGGTGGCGCATTTGGGGCAGATCAGCATCACCTTGGCGACGTTCAGGGGCGCCTCTTTCTCGACGATCCCTCCCTGGCCGGTGGTGGGGCTGGGGCGCGTATGCCGCTTGATCATGTTCACCTTTTCCACCAGCACCTGGTTCTTTTCCCGGAACACCTTGAGGACTTTGCCGGTTTTGCCTTTTTCCTTGCCGGTGGTGACCTCCACCAGGTCGTTCTTCTTGAGGCGGATGCGCACCGGCTCCGGTTTTTTCTTGGCCTTGGGGGTCATTACAGCACCTCCGGCGCCAGGGAGATGATCTTCATGAACTTCCTGGCCCTCAGTTCCCGGGCCACCGGGCCGAAGATGCGGGTGCCGATGGGGTCGCCCTGGGGGTTCAGCAGCACCGCCGAGTTGTCGTCAAACTTGATGTAGGAGCCGTCCTGGCGCCGCTGCTCCTTGACGGTGCGCACCACCACGGCCCGCATGACGTCCCCCTTCTTCACCTTGGAGTGGGGCAGGGCCTCTTTCACCGACACCACAATGATATCCCCCACCCGGGCATATCGGCGCCTGGTGCCGCCCAACACCCGAATGCAAGAGACCCGTTTGGCGCCGGAATTGTCCGCTACGGTCAGTTGCGTATGCACCTGGATCATGGTCTTTTCCTCAGGGCGCGAGCTTTCTTACTCGGCCTTCTCCAGGATCTGCTTGACCCGCCACCGCTTGTCGCGGCTTAAGGGCCGGGTTTCTTCCAGTAACACTTTGTCGCCTACCTGGCAGGAGTTCTGCTCGTCGTGGGCCTTGAGCTTGGACCGCCGCCTGATGATCTTGTGGTAGAGGGGATGGGCCACCAGGCGTTTCACTTCCACCACCACGGTCTTGTCCATCTTGTCGCTCACCACCACCCCTACCCGGGTCTTGCGTATGCCGCGTTTGGTTTCCATAGATTTTTCGACCCTTCCCGGCTACCAGACCTGGCCGGTCTTTTCCCGGAGCACCGTCTTCACCCGGGCCAGATCCCGGCGGGCCTGGCCTAGCCGGGCGGTATTGTCCAACTGGTTGCTGCTGTGTTGAAAGCTCAACTTAAAAAGCTCTTCCGAAAGCTCCTTCAGCTTGGCCTGGAGCTCGTCCTGGGTCAGGTCCCGGAGGTCCGCCGCCTTCATGATGCCGCCTCCGCAGCCGTCTCGGTCTCAGGAGACGGGCCTATTACCGCAGCCTTCTCCGGAGGTGGGGGCAGAACCGGCGTCAGGGCCCCCCCTTCCCGTTCCACAAATTTAGTGGGCAGCGGCAGCTTGTGGGCCGCCAGGCGCATGGCCTCTTTGGCGGTCTCCCGGTCCACCCCGGCCATTTCGTAAAGAATCAGCCCCGGGCGCACCACCGCCACCCAGCCTTCCGGACTGCCCTTGCCTTTGCCCATGCGGGTTTCCGCCGGTTTCTTGGTGATGGGCTTGTCCGGGAAGACCCGAATCCAAACCTGGCCGCCCCGCTTGACGTGCCGGGTAATGGCGATCCGGGCCGCCTCGATCTGCTGGGCCGTGATCCAGCCGCACTCCTGGGCCTGGAGGCCGAAGTCCCCGAAGGCCAGGAAATTTCCCCGGCTGGCCTGGCCCCGGCGGCGTCCTTTCATCCGCTTGCGATATTTGACCCGTTTCGGACTTAACATGTCTTATCCTTGAAAACCTTGTCATTCTGAGCGCAGCGAAGAATCTAGATTCTTCACTCCGCTTCGCTCCGTTCAGAATGACATTAAGGAGGCAGGCACGGAGGCCTGCCCTACCCTAACAGTTAGAACCCCGTCCGCTCTTCCGCGCCCCCCAGGACCTCGCCCTGGAAGATCCAGGTCTTCACCCCGATCACCCCGTAGGTGGTCATGGATTGGGCCAACCCGTAATCGATGTAGGCCCTCAGGGTATGGAGGGGCACCCGGCCCTCCCGGTACCACTCCTGCCGGGCGATTTCCGCCCCCGCCAGGCGCCCTTTGCAGCGGATCTTGATGCCCTTGGCCCCGAACTTCAAGGCCAGGCCCACCGCCTTTTTCATGGCCCGGCGGAAGCTCACCCGCCTTTCCAACTGCTGGGCGATGTTTTCCGCCACCAGTTGGGCGTTGATCTCGGGTTTGCGCACTTCCTGCACGTCTATGACGAGATCCCGGCCCACCAGCTTTTCCAGGCGTCGGCGCAATTCTTCGATTTTCTTCCCCTTCTGGCCGATGACCATGCCGGGGCGGGAGGTGTGGATCTTGATGGTGATCTTGTTGGCCGCCCGCTTGATGTCCACGCCGGCGATCCCCGATCCCTTCAGCTCCCGGTCTTCCTTGATGAAGTCCCGAATTTTCCGGTCTTCCAGGACCAGTTTGGCGAAGTCCTCCTTCTTGGCGAACCAGACGGAGTCCCACTTGCGGTAGATCCCCAGGCGAAACCCGATGGGATGAACTTTCTGACCCACACTTCCTCCTAGTGCTTCATTTCCCGGGTCCTTCTTCCAGGACCACGGTGACGTGGCTGCTTCTCTTCAAGATCCGGTTGACCCGCCCCATGGCCCGGGGCTGAAAGCGCTTCAGGACCGGGCCGCCGTCCACCTGGATGCCCTTGACTCTAAGGGTGTCCACATCCACCTGGGGGCGCTGTTCCGCGTTGGCCACCGCCTGTTCCACCACCTTGCGCACCAGGCGGGCGCCCCGTTGGGGAATAAATTTCAGCATGGCCAGGGCGTCTTCCACCTTCCTGCCTTTGAGGGGCCGGACCACCAGCCTAAGCTTGGAGGGGGAGATGCGCAGATACCGGGAGCGAGCCTTGATTTCCATGGCTATTTCTTCCCCACCTTGCTCTTGCGGTCACCGGCGTGGCCGCCGAAGCTCCGGGTAGGGGCGAATTCCCCGAGTTTGTGCCCCACCATGTTCTCGGTGACATACACCGGGATGAATTTCTTGCCGTTATGGACGGCCAGGGTCAATCCCACAAAATCCGGGGTGATGGTGGAGCGCCGGGACCAGGTGCGGATCACCCGGCGATCCTGAGTCTCCCGGGCCTGGAACACCTTGGCCTGGAGGCTGTCCTGCACGTAAGGTCCTTTTTTCAGTGAACGGGCCACAGCTTTACCCTCTATTTTTTGGACCGGTGTTTAATGATGTAACGGTCGCTTTCCTTGGGTTTGCGAGTCTTATAACCTTTAGTGGGCCAGCCCCAGGGTGACACCGGGTGGCGGCCGCCGGAACTTTTGCCTTCCCCGCCCCCCAGGGGATGGTCCACCGGGTTCATGGCCACGCCCCGGACGTGGGGGCGGCGTCCCAGCCAGCGTTTGCGGCCCGCCTTGCCCAGGGAGACGTTTTCCTGCTCCACGTTGCTGAGCTGGCCGATGGTGGCCCGGCAGGCCAGGGGCACCATGCGCACTTCCCCGGAGGGGAGCTTCAGGTGGGCGTTTTTCCCCTCTTTGGCCATCAGTTGGGCATAGGCCCCCGCGGCCCGGGCCAGTTGGCCGCCCTTGCCGGGTTTGAGTTCGATGTTATGCACTTGCGTGCCGGCCGGAATCTGGCTCAAGGGGAGGGCATTGCCGGGCTTGATGTCGGCGTCCGGGCTGGAAACCACCTCGTCGCCCACCCGCAGTTCCTGGGGCGCCAGGATATAGCGCTTCTCCCCGTCCCGGTAATGGAGCAAGGCGATGCGCACGGTGCGGTTGGGATCGTACTCGATGGAAGCGACTTTGGCCGGCACCTCCACCTTGTCCCGTTTGAAGTCGATGAGGCGATAGCGCCGCTTGTGCCCGCCGCCCCGATACCGCAGGGTGACCCGGCCGTAAGAGTTGCGCCCCCCCGTTTTCTTCAGGGTCTTGACCAGGCTCTTCTCGGGTTCGGACCGGGTGATCTCGGCAAAATCCAGGGCCGTCTGAAACCGCCGCCCCGGACTGGTGGGTTTTCGGGATATGATTGCCATGTCGCTCTACCTTTTGTCTTTCGGTAGCCGCAGGCTTTAGCCTGCGATGATTCGCTAAGTATTTCCAAAAAAACGCAGGCTAAAGCCTGCGGCTACATAAAACCTTACAGCCCGCCTTCCAGTCCGGGGATCTTTTCGCCGGGGGCCAGGGTGACGATGGCCTTCTTCCAATCCGGCCGCACCCCTTCGGTCCGCCCCTGGCGTTTCTTTTTGCCCCGCATCTGCATGGTGTTGACGCTGAGGACCTTTACCTTGAAGAGCTCTTCAATGGCCTTGCGGATTTCGATCTTGTTGGCGTTCACCCCCACCCGAAAGGAGACCTTGTTGGCCGCCTCTTTCAGCCCGTGGGTCTTTTCCGTGATAATCGCCCCTTTGATGAGATCGTGGTATGCCTTCATGGGGCCAACCTCGCTTCAATCTGGGCCACGGCCGGCGTGAGCAGCACCAGATGGTCGTGCTTCAGGATGTCGTACACGTTGAGCCCGGCGGGGGGCATCACCTGGACGCCCGGGACATTCCTGGCCGAGAGGGCGAGTCCCCGGTTGCCCTCCGGGCTGATGACCAGGGCCTTGTTGATCTCGAAATTCTTGAGCATCCGCACGAAATCTTTGGTCTTGGGATCCCCTTGGGGATAAGAGTCCAGCACCACCAGTTGGCCGGCCCGGAGCTTGCTGCTCAGGGCCATCTTCAGGCCCAGGCGCCGCACCTGCTTGGGCAGCGTGTAACCATAACTCCGGGGTTTAGGACCGAAGATGATGCCGCCCCCGCGCCACAGGGGCGAGCGGCTGGTCCCGGCCCGGGCCCGGCCGGTGCCCTTCTGGCGCCAGGGCTTATGGCCGCCGCCTTTGACTTCCCCCCGGCTCTTGGTGGAGGCGGTGCCGGCCCGCCGGCAGGCCCGCTGCCAGGTCACCACTTCATGGAGCACCGGGCCTTTGACCTCCACCCCGAAGATCTCGTCCTTGAGGTCGAGTTCTCCCACCTTTTCCTTATGAATATTGAAAATTTCTACTGTCGGCATGGATTTACCCGACCTTCTTGATGAGCACCAACCCCTGCCGGGGGCCGGGGACGGCGCCTCTGATCAGGAGCAGGTTCTCTTCCGGGCGCACGTCGATGACCACCAGGTTCTTGGTGGTGACCCGGCCGTTGCCCAGGTGTCCCGCCATCTTTTTGCCTTTGACCACCCGGGAGGGGTAGGCGCTGGCGCCGATGGAGCCCGGCGCCCGGTGGGACATGGAACCGTGGGTCATGGGACCCCGGTGGAAGTGCCAGCGCTTCACCGTGCCGGCAAATCCCTTGCCTTTGCCGGTGCCCACCACGTCCACCCGGTCACCCACGGCAAACTGGGCCACGGTGATCTCCTGGCCCACTTCGAAGGGACCCGGAGCCGCAAGCCGCAATTCCTTGAGATGCTTGAAACCGCTCTTGGACCCGTGCTTTTCCAAATGGCCTTTTTCCGGCTTGTTGCACTTGCCCAGGGACCGGCGCTCGAAACCCAGTTGCAGGGCTTCATAGCCTTCCCGGGCCGCGGTCTTTTGCTGCACCACGAAGCAGGGACCGGCTTCGATTACCGTGACCGGCACCGCCAGGCCGTCGGGATCGAAGATGCGGGTCATGCCCAATTTTTTACCGAGGATACCCCCAGGCATTGGTAACTCCTGTTTTCTGTGTTCTGTTTTCTGTGTTCTGTGTTTCGCTGCCTCAGCGCCTAGTGCCGCCTGACCTTATACAGAAAACCGAAAACAGTTAACCTGGCAACTCCTATCTCTCATCCCTGTTTCCGTTTCGCGTTTTCCAATCTGCGGAGGACAATTTTTAAATGTCTTTTACAGAAAACAGAAAACAGAAAACAGAAAACCGTTTTTTACACCCGAATCTCCACATCCACGCCGGCCGCCAGGTCCAGCTTGCTGATGGCGTCCATGGTCTGCTGGGTGGGCTCCAGGATGTCCAGCAGCCGCTTGTAGGTGCGGATTTCAAACTGCTCCCGGGACTTCTTGTCGATGTGGGGAGAGCGCAGCACCGTGTACTTGTTGATCTCGGTGGGCAGCGGAATCGGTCCCGCCACCCGGGCGCCGGTGGAACGCGCGGTCTCCACGATTTCCACCACCGACTTATCCAGCAGCTTATGGTCGTAAGATCGCAGACGAATGCGAATCTTGGGTGTGATCATCATTCCTTTTTATCCTATTCAAAAATTTCGCTCACCACGCCGGCGCCCACGGTGCGGCCGCCTTCCCGGATGGCGAAGCGCAGTTCCTTCTCCAGGGCCACCGGGGTGATCAGGGTGACCTCGAGGGAGACGTTGTCCCCG
>Ga0315281_10002445_pt1 | contig 27628 bp, 24 predicted proteins | sample YL17G07_0_MG_FD_204540 | JGI IMG/M metagenome (GOLD analysis project Ga0315281, IMG submission 204540) | Sediment microbial communities from Yellowstone Lake, YNP, Wyoming, USA - YL17G07_0 | ecosystem: Environmental > Aquatic > Freshwater > Lake > Sediment | place: USA: Wyoming | collected...
TGTAATTAGAAGTATTTATTCCTGTAGGGGCTTGATTCCCGTCCAAAGCCGGGCAAGTATCAAGCTTGCCACGCAAAATGCGTGGCCCGTAACGCGGGTCGGATAAATCCGACCCCTACGTTATCCGCCATTTCGGGGAGTTCTTAGGCGTGGACAAGTCAATCGACCCGAAGTAAAATGAGCCTCCCTATGTACACCTATACAGAGTTCTCACGCCGCTGCGTGAACGCCTTCAAACATGCGGTCACCACAGTGCTCGTACGATGGAATGTTCCCGCCGACGCGATAACCTTCACCGGTTTTGTATGTTCCTGCCTCGCCGCGGCGGCGTTCGCCACCGGTCACCTTCCGTGGGGGGGCGTGATGATTCTCCTTGCGGGCGCATGCGATGTGTTCGATGGAGCGGTGGCCAAGGAGTCGGGACGCATCACCGCCTTCGGCGGTTTCTTTGATTCCTGCCTGGACCGCTACTCGGATGTCCTCCTCCTGGGGGGAGCGGGAATCTACTACGCCGCGCACGGCCCCCTGCGCAATGTCGTCCTCGCGGTACTGGCCATTGGCGGGTCAACGCTTGTGAGCTACACCCGTGCGAGGGCGGAGAACATCGGTGTGTCGTGCAAGGTCGGATTCTGGGAGAGATCCGAGCGAACCTTCATGATCATGCTCGGGGGGTTCTTCTGGCGCATGCCGAGCATCCTCTGGGAACTCGCGATCTTCGCGAATATCACCGCGGCTCACCGCATCTACTACACGTGGAAGCAGCTGAATAAACCCTCGTGGGAATTTCCGCGCGTCCCCGTCCTCAGCGCGATTCTCTTCTGGGAATACCCGCGCTACACGTGGCAGTATGATATCTACGTGGGGCTCGGCATCGCGCTGCCGCTGCTAATTAAACTGAATTAGGCCATGGCTCGTGATCTGTGACTCGTGGTTCGTAACAACAGCACTTCCCTCTCCCTCGGAGTGGAGAGGTCCGCCTGCGGCGGATGAAGTCAGGGCTTGCCCGCCTATGGCGGGTGAGGGTGCATGACGATTCACGAACGACGAGCCACGAATCACTTCCGGCGGGTGCGTGACCAGGTGGAGAGCACCACGGGCATCGCATTGAGGAATCCACGCGGGTTGTAGAGCGCTTCGATTTCGCCGCGGCAGTTATACCAGCAGGAGCGACAGGTGTTCGCGCGCCAGGCGGCATTGAGGCGTGAGAGTATTCCCAGGGCGGGATCGCTCACGATGTTCCCGAGCGGGTGCTCCAGATCCTCGACGCATTTCGCGACCCTGCCGAAGTTATCAATATTGAAAAACCCTTTCCCCGCCCTGCATCCGGGAATGCCGCCGTCATGCGCCAGATCGAAACGCTCCAGAAAATATTTATTCGAGATAAAATTTTCGTATTTCTCACGCAGCGCGAGGAGGCGCGCGGCGACCGCGATGTCAGGAGTGAACTCTCTCCTCCCCCCCTTGAGATCGCAGTACGGCTGCACCATGAAGAAGGCCCCGTAGCGGGCCGCAAGCCGGATGAGCGGCTCCAGCTCATCCACGTTGTCCCTCATGAGGACGGCCATGACATTGACCCTCTGGAATCTGCCGCAGCGCTCCCCGGCAAAATACTCGAGCGCCCTCAACGCCCTGCGATAGGCCCCCTTGACACCACGGGCACGGTCGTGCCTCTCTTCACTCGCATAGTCAAGCGATACGCTCGCACCCCAGAGACCGGCGCGAAAGGCATTGCGGGCCGCCTCCCTTGTCACAAACCATCCATTGGTCGTGATGAGCGGCATGTGGTAGCGCGCCATGGCCTCGATAATCTGCGGCAGATCGGGGCGTATGAACGGTTCACCGCCGCCGATGGATATCATCAGCGAACTGATCCTGGCAAGGTTGCGACTGCCCCGCTCGATGTCGGCAACGCTCAACTCGTCGGATGGTTTTACCCCGCACTTCCAGTAGTCGCAAAAGGTGCAGGTGAAGTTGCAGCGGTAGGTCACCTGCCAGGTGCACCAGACGGGCCTCCCGATGAAGAAGCGTGAGAAGATCTTGAACTTTTTATAGATTGCTGGATGGACGGTACGCATGGCCGCAGGGGTGTTCTCAATCTTATCTTTTTTCACTCTTCTCTCTTCACTCTTCACTTTTCACTGTTTTTAAGTAGCCATTGACCTTCTTCCACTCCTCGACGGGCGTCGAATAGGCTCGCTCCACCCGCGACCTGTAGACCGGGCCGGAATTGTAGGAGCAGAAGGAATAGAGTTTCCCGTCAGGCGATGCGAAATGGATCACGCAGCGCTTGATGCGCGAGAGGTCGTAGTTATACGCGTCCATGAAGTGCATCCCGCCGACCATCATGGTGCGGAAGGTCTTCACGCCCTTGCCGCGGCCTACTTTTTTATCGAGCATGCCATTGAGCGTCTGGAGATACATGGCAAAGCTGAGCCCCTTAGGGGCCTTCTCCTCGTGGTAGAACTTCCTGAGCATGTGCCAGGCCTTGATTTTCGCGAATGACTTGAACCGCGACCGCTCTGTTTTCCCGGCGAGGCGATACATCTCCGTCACGAGATTCTCAACGTCAATGAACCGCGACATCGGGATCGCTTTCCCCTCATCATCGATCACCAGGTAGGCGCAGAGCGTGCAGTGGGGGTGGCAGGTGAAGTTGGTGATCTGCTCTCCCCGCAGCGCGCCGATGAATTTGGAAAAGGGACTCACAAAGGAGAGGGGGTAAAAATCGTAGCGGTTGACCAGCCCGGTCTGTTCTTCCAGGCCGATCATCACGTCGGGGAGCGTGATCCGCTTGCTCATCCGCTCCTCGTGCGAGATCCTGCCCGTGAAGCAGACGGGCTGATAGCTGATCGCCGCGATCACATCGGCATTGGCGATGGCGAATTTGAGAATGTCGCCGACCGCCTGGTCGTTGACTCCCCGGACGATCGTGCAGACGAGCGCGATCTTCATCTCGGCCTTGCGGATGTTCTCAATCGCCCGCGCCTTCATATCCACCAGGGGTTTCCCCCTCGTCACCTGGTAGATCCGGTCATCGAGGCCGTCGAACTGGAGGTAGATCGTGTGGAGTCCCGCCTCTTTCGCGCGCATCGCGAAATCGAGATCCGTGAACTTGATCCCGTTGCTCGCGATCTGGATGTGCGAGAACCCCATCTTCCCTGTTATCTTCAGGATATCGAGAAATTGCGGGTGGAGCGTCGGTTCGCCCCCGGAAAACTGGATGATCCGCCCCGCGACAGGGCGCTCATTCCGGTACGTCTGGAGCATTGCCACCACCTGGTCGAGCGAGGGTTCGTAGACATAGCCGGTCACATTCGCGTTGGCGAAGCAGATCGGGCAGGTGAGGTTGCAGCGGTTGGTGAGGTCGATATTCCCCATGACGGTATGGTTCAGGTGCATACCGCAGAGGCCGCAGCTCGAGGGGCAGTTCACCTCCCCCGTGACGTTGGGGTTGCTCACGCCGTAGCCGGTGTCAAAGGTCCAGCGCTCATTCCTCAGATAGAGCTCGGCGTCGCCCCAGTACACATCCCTGCACTCTCCATGCTCGGGGCAGGTTTTCCGCATCATGACCTTGCCGTTTCCCTCGTACAGCTCTGCCGGGATGACCTTGAGGCACTGCGGGCAGAGCGACTGGATCGTTTTCGGCAGCCCTCTCTTCAGGGGTTCCCTGGGATATCCGGCAAGCGTCTGGTCTCTTTCCTGGGCATCAATAGAATACGCTAAAGATGGCGTCCTCAAACCAACCCTCCTTTTCTTGACTCCTTAAGGGCCGCACTATTATGCCACTATATCCTCACAGGTCAAGTTTAAACAGGCTTTTGAAGTAATGCCTCAGTCAGGCACTGACAATGATAGCTGGCTGTCATAAAATCATTGCGAGGATGCCGACCCCGGTTTTCACCGGGGGAGGCAGCCGTGGCAATCCCGCTCTGAAAGTCTTTTAAGCGAGATTGCTTCGCTCCGCTCGCAATGACAGTAGCGTGCGTATCAGTGCTTCACTGAGGCATTACCTTTTGAAAACCCTCCATCGTTTACTCACACAGCGGCTTATGATAAGCTACTCGTCATCGTGGTAAGAATTTCTTCCCGCACATAATACTTCAGTTACGACGGGAGATATGCCCCCTCACCCTGACCCTCTCCCACGAGGGGAGAGGGGAAAAGGATATCTCCCCTCAAAACTGAGAAGGTGTGAAAAAATCAGATTTGTCGCTTCAGCATATGTAACCCATCGTGTAGGGGCTTGATCCTTCGGCTTCGCTCAGGACAAGTTTTATCAAGCCCGCTGACGGGTCGGATAAATCCGACCCCTACAAAAAAGGCCGGGAGGCAATTTTTTCACACCTTCTGAGAGGGTACTCTTGTACATCAGTATTATGAAAACAATAACTATGCTGCTTATTGTAACGCTCATGTCCCTCACAGGCTGTGCGGTCTACGTACCAAGACCTACAGCACAGAAGACCCCCTTGTGCCAACATGCCTCACTTGAGCAGCTTCTGGAACGCCTCTCGGCCGGTTCAGCAGATCTGACCAATGTGAAAGCGGACTTTTCGGCATCCATAACCAATTTTACGAAAGGCACCACGCAATCCTGCAGCGGCGTACTGGCCATGGCGAAGCCCGAGAAGCTCCGGATGAGAGGGAGCAGGGCCATGCTCCCCACGCTGTTCGATCTCCTCTATGATGGAAATCAGCTCACGCTCTTTGTCCCGCGCGACAAAACAGTGTACCGGGCCACCCGCGATGCGGGGCGCGTACGGCGGGGGCTGACCGGCGTGAGCTTCTTCACGGATATCTTTCTGGGCGACGGGGAGGAGAGGGGAAGTCTCCATTTCCTGGAAACCTCGACCTCACGATACACGGTGTACTCGGTTGCCCCGCTCAAGGGAAACGCCAGGCTCTTGAAGAAAGTGTATTTTGAGCGGGAGAACCTTTCCCCCGTGCGCTACCAATACTTTGACGAGGAGGGCGCCCTTGCGTGCGATCTCAGATGCAGCGATTTTTTTGTGCCCGCGGGCGGCGGAGAAGCCATCCCCCGGGAGATTACGGTCGAGGCCCCGCCGGGAGAGAGCAAAATCGTGCTGACCCTCACGGATGTCCGGCTCAACAGCCATCTGAATCCTGAGCTATTCACCTTCACCATGCCCGCGGACACACGCGTGCGGCCGCTCGAGGAGTACGCGCGATGACGAGCCTCGTCTGGGCAAATGTGCGTCACCGCAAGACCAGGAGCCTTCTATGCGTCGTGGCGGTCGGCATCGGCATCGCCCTCCTCCTCGTCCTCAGCGGCCTCTGCCGCGGCATGATCGCTGAATCGGCCCAGCGGATGAGGAATACGGGAGCAAGCATCATCGTTCAGCCGCGCGGCGCCTCAGGGCTGCTGGCGTTCAAGGGCAGCAGCCTGCCGGTCAAGTACGGCGCCGAGATCGAGCAGATACCCGGCATCACGGCCGCCTGTCCGGTGCTGACCTGGACGACCACGATCGAAAAAGTCATCTACGTGATTTACGGGGTTGACCTGAAGAGCTACGAAGCGGTCGGCGGGCGGCTCCAGATCGTCGAAGGCCGGCCGTGGAGAGACGCGCATGAGCTCCTCCTGGACACGAGGCTCGCGAGCGCCAACGGCTACAGGGTCGGGGATGCGATACCGCTCCTCGGCGCGCGCTTCACCGTTGCCGGTATTTTCAAGAGCGGGGTGGGCGCCCGGGTCTACGTGCCGATTGAGACGCTCCAGACGTCGCTGCACCTTGAGGGGATGTGCTCGCTCTTTTTCCTGAAAACGAAAACGGGCGGGGAGCCCGCCGTCAAAGACATCGCCGCGCATATTGAACGCCGATTTCCCGCGCTGAGGGCGAACGCCCTCGACCGCTACGAGGACGTCATGGTGAACGAGGTGACGGGGCTCAACGAATTCTTCGGTGTGATCACCTCAACGGCGCTCGTCATCAGCTTTCTGGTCATTCTCCTCACCATGTACACCACGATCATCGAGAGAACTCGTGAAATCGGCATCCTCCGCTCACTGGGCTCGACGAGGGCGTACATCATCCGCATGGTCATCAAGGAATCGGTCCTCCTCTGCGTCATGGGCGTCGCTGCAGGTTGGGCGTTCACCATGCTCGCGCACCTCTGGATTGCGATCTATCACCCGCTGCTCACCATGGAGATCACCGCCGCCGGTTTTCTGCGCGCGGCGGCGCTGGGGGTGGCGGGCGGCATACTCGGGGCGCTCTATCCCGGCTTCAGGGCGGCCCGCATCGATCCCGTCGAGGCATTGAGCTATGAATAGCGCGGTCGCTCAGGATTTCATAGAGGTAGCCGGTCTCTGCAAAATATATCACACCGGCGGTGAGGACGTTCACGCACTGGACAATGTCTCCCTGAGCGTGAGGAGGGGCGAATTCCTCTCAATCGTCGGGCCATCGGGCTGCGGGAAATCAACCCTCCTCTATGCGCTCGGCGGCCTCACCACCCCCAGCGCCGGTTCGGTCCGGATTGAGGGGAAAGCGATCTGCGACCTCCCGGACACTGCGATCTCGCACCTCAGGGGAGCAATGACCGGTTTTGTATTCCAGCGTTTCAACCTCCTGCCCACCCTCACGATCTATGAGAACATCGCCCTCGCCCAGAAAATCCGCGGGGCGCGGTTGCAACGGAAGGAGCGCATCGGCGAAATTCTTGACCGGGTGGGCCTGGGCGGGAAGAAGGGTCGGAGGCCGTCTGAACTATCAATGGGAGAGCAGCAGCGCGCGGCGATCGCGCGCGCCATAGTGCACCGCCCCGCGATCCTTCTCGCCGACGAGCCCACCGGGAATCTCGATTCCGCCAATTCGGAGGCGATCCTCGGCATATTCACCACGATGCACCACGAGCTCAAACAAACAATCCTCCTCGTGACACACAATCGCGAGATTGCGGGGGCCGCAGGCAGGGTGGTCAGGATGAGAGACGGAAAGATAGTCGATAGTCCATAGTCCATCCCTGTCCATAGTCGATAGTCGATGGTCCATAGACTCTGTAGTTTCTATGGACGATGGACTATGGACCATGGACCGTTCAGTGGACCATCGACTATCGACTATGGACTACCGACTATGGACTGTAGTATGAATACCTGTTCCCGCAACATATCGGCGGTGCGCTGGTTTATTGGCTTCGCGATCTTCATCGCCATGCTCTGCCTCGCCCTTTTCTGGGTCCGCTCCACCGGCAGGCGTTCGCTCACTCATCTGATTTTTTTCATCATGTACGTGAGTTTTGCATGCCAGTTCTTCCCCCTGAATATCATCTGGATATTTATCTGGATCGCGCGCGAGTACAATCCGTTTCTCATCGCATTCCTCGGCTCCCTGGCAACGTGCGTGGCGAATCTCCATGACTACTACATACTCACCTCCCTTATGAAATGGGACCGACTGGAGAGGGCCAAAGATTCCCATTGGTACAAGCGGTGGGCAGGATGGTTCTCACGGTGTCCATTCTGGACGCTCGTCACCGCCAACTTTCTCCCTCTCCCCATTGATGTGCCGCGCCTGCTCGCGATCTCAACCGGTTACAGCCGTATTCCCTTCACCGCCGCAACCATCGTGGGGCGCTACCCGCGCTATCTGATTTTAACAATCTATGGATACCAGTATAATCCGTCCATACGAACCATCCTGATAATCTTACTTGTCACCGCGGTCATCCCCCTGGCCATTAAAATAGTTCAGAAGCTGACCGATAAACGAGGGCGCACAAAAGAGGAGAAGATCTGATATGCCGAGAAACCTTTTGCCCCTGCTCCTGCTTGCCACCGCAATCAGCCTCTGTTGGCGCGCATCGGATGCCGCGCACCTGGACACGGAGGCCATACTCAAGAAAATGGAGGAGGCTGGCAGACGGTTCACCACGCTCCAGGCTGACTTCCGGCAGGAGCACATCTACGCCCTCTTCGACGAGAAGAGGGTATCCTCGGGAACGATCCTTTACAAGAAACCGGGCGCAATGATCTGGAAATACAATCCCCCGGATAACACGACGATCTATCTCAAAGAGAGGCGCGCCCTCATATACCTCCCCGACATCAAACAGGTTCAAAAAATATCCCTGGCACAGGACAAAAAGACAGCATCGCTCCTCATCGGATTCGGCAATACCGCTGCGGAAATCACGCGCAATTTCACTGTTGTGTCGTCGCCTGGAGAAGAAGGGCGCTATATGCTCGACCTCACCCCCAGGACCGATGAGCTCGCCGCACAGTTCCAACGGTTGAGGCTGGCCATTGACGGGGAGCGCTGGCTTCCGGTCCGCAGCGAGAGGCTCGAGCAGGGTGGGGACAGGACGATCTTCACTTTTTCAAATTTTAAGATGGGGATGACGCTGAAAGACGAGCTTTTCGATTTCAAGGTCCCTGAGGGCGTGGAGGTGGTTGAATACTAGAAAAGGCAAAAGTCAAAAGTAAAAAGTCAAAACCACAATTCAAAACTCAAAAGTTCGCATAACAAGTTTTAAGTTGTGGTTTTGACTTTTTACTTTTGACTTATAGCTGGGATGGGAGTCATCATCCGCGCCGGGAATTCCTATACTGCCTCACCTGGTGCATGAACGCCTCGAGGCGGGTGATATCGTTCACCCCCTCCTGGCCATCGTAAGTCATATTCAACCACGGGATATCCCCGAACTGTTCACGCACCTTGCGCGAAACAGCGGTGGCAATCATGCCGGGCATGCAGGTAAACGGCATCGCGTTCACGATCCCCGACGCGCCCTTATTGATATAGTCGATCGCCTTTCCGATGCTGAGAATCGCCTCACCCCCAAAGGAGAAATGGATGTAACGCGCGCTGTGCCTGAGTATCTCTTCAATCTCGGCTTCATGCGGGTTGTGCAACACTCCCTCGAATATCTCCAGCATCCTCTCCTCGTCCACCTGCTGCACCATGTCCGTTATGTACCCCTTGATGAAATCAAAGTACCTTCTCGCCGAGAGGCTCTCTTCAAATAACCGGTTATTCGTATAGAACACCCACTCGGTCACCGGGGCGACCCACGCCTCTCCACCGAGGCTCTCGATGAGATGAACCAGATTACCGTTCGTGAACCGGTTGCTCCTGAGGTATATCTCCCCCACCACTCCGATGATCGGCTTGCTCCCCATCTGCCGGTCAATCCTCACCTCCCTGAAGAGATCGCGCACCTTCTCGAGAGCGGTGAATACATGGTCGCCGCCCCGCTCCAGCCCTCTCACCACGAATGTGAGCGCCTCGTCGAACGCGCGATCGGTTTCGCCGGGGACCGTCTCGTAGGGCCGGTATTGCCGCGCGAGCTTCTCAAGGATATCCACGGTGAGGAGGCCACGCCAGGCGAGCCGGCGGAAATTGCCTCCGACATCGCCGAACTGCGATGAGTACGAGTCGCTCGAATCGGGGGACACGATCGGGACATCCTTGAAGCCGAGGTCATCCAGGATCATGCGGTGCAGCTGCGCGTACTGCCCGAACCGGCACGGCCCCGTCGCGGTGGGCATGAAGAACGCCGCCTTCCGATGATCAAAGCCCGGTTCGAATAACTTCTTGAGCATGTCACCGGTGGTGGCGATGAACGGCAGGCACTCCCTCCCCGACGCGAATTGCCTCCCGATCTCTATCGTGCGGTCATCGGATTCCGGCAGCGGCTCGGAGGGGATGCCGCACGCCCGCATCGCGGCGCTGAAGCCGTGCGCGTGCAGGGCCATCAGGGGCACATAGAGCGTGCGCTTCGTTTTCGGGAACACCCTGCGGAATCCCCACTCGCGGGCCGTGGATGCCGGCCGGCAGTTCGCGAGGCTGTCGAGAAACGCCTCGCACCTGGTGATCACCCCCGCATCGGCGCTGTGCTCATCAATCTCAAGCTGCAGGTACGGCTTCCCCTCCATTTTTCTCCTGAAGAAATGCTCTATGAATGAGTCGGGGCCGCATTTGAAGTTCGTGATGTAGATCGCGTGGAGCCGCGGGTCATCCCTCACGACCTGGGCCGAGCTCAGAATCCTCTGCCCGTAGCGCCAGTACATATTGGGAAATTGATCGTAGATATCAACGCGCTCCAGGTTGAGATAATCTTGTGGTATGGGGAGCACACCGAGATCGCGAAGCTTCTTCGGCAGGTTGAGGTTGATCCCCGCGTCGTAATTATTGTACGGACGCCCCAGGATGATCATTGCCCTCTGATCTTCCCTCAGCTCTTCCAATACCCTGGCTCCGTTGTGCTTGAGGGAACGGTAGAACCGGCCCTGTGCCTCCTCGGCAGCCCTGAGGGCCTCCCTGATTGCTCCTGTACCGAGTCCGATCTGACGCCCCATCCTGATCAGTGATGATTCTATTGCCGCGCGGCCCCTCAGATAATGGAGGGGGGGCTGGAGGACCTTCACGGACGCCTTCTCAAAATCGAGTGTCGCGCTCAGGATGTAGGGGATCGCCTGAACCAGAGGGCAGCAGTAGCTCTGCGGAATGCGCGGGTTGATCCGGCTCATGTTAATGACACTCGGGAGGAAGAGGTAATTGAGATTCTCTTCCAGAAGGCTCAGGGCGTGCCCGTGGACAATCTTGATCGGGAAGCAGGTCTCAGTCACCACCTTTTCAATTGAAGCGTGTATGATGCGCGGGGTGGTGGTCTCAGAAAGGACCACCTCGAAGCCAAGGCTCCTGAAGAATTCCCTCCAATAGGGGAAGAACTCATGCATGTAGAGCATGCGCGGTATGCCGACCCTGCCGCGGGGTTTTCCCTCAGGGGGATAGCATCTCCTCCCGTCGAGATCCTTCTGGGTCTCGCCCGGCTTCGCATCAAGCAGCAGGCGTTCCCGCTCGGCGAAGTGATCGGGAATATCGCGCGCGCTCTTTTTCTCGTTGATCTCGTATTTCTCGCACCGCGCCCCGTAGTAGAGGGGGCGTTCGTCGCTGAACTTCACCTTCCTGATCTCGCAGAGGTTATCGCACCCTTTGCAGGTAAACGACGATGACTCGTAGGTCCGGTGGGACAGGTCGAAACCATGGAATCGCTTCCCGCCATTACCCCGACACTCTCTCATCGCGAGGAGGGCGACGCCGATCGCGCCGGTGACGTCATGGTGCGGGGGTACCGTGATCTTCTTGCCGGTGACCTTCTCAAACGCGGCAACCACGCCGCTGTTCCAGGCGACCCCCCCCTGGAAGAAAATGGTGTTCCCCACCCGCCGGTCGCCGACCACCTTGTTGAGGTAGTTGTGCACGATGGAATACGCGAGGCCGGCGACGAGGTTCTTCTTATTCAATCCCTTCTGCTGGTGCGCGACCAGGTCTGACTCCATGAACACCGTGCAGCGGTCGCCGAATCGGCCGGGGTTATCGGCCTGCAAGGCGAGCCGGCCGAACTCCTCCTCGATCCGGATGTCCAGCTTCTCAGCCTGTTCCTCGAGGAACGAGCCGGTACCCGCCGCGCACACCTTGTTCATTTCGAAGTCAACCACCGTGCCGCTCGAGATGCTGATGTATTTCGAATCCTGACCCCCGATCTCGAATATCGTGTCAACAGCGGGATTGATATGGATGGCGGCCGTTGCCTGGGAGGTGATTTCGTTGCGCACCACGTCAGCGCCGACATAATCCCCCGTCAGATAACGTCCCGACCCCGTGGTTCCCACCCCGCACACCCTCACGCGGCTGCCAACCTCTTCACCCACCTCTCTCAATCCCCTCTTCACCGCCTCGAGCGGGCGACCCGCAGTTTGGAGATATCTCCTCGCGAGGATGTGCCCGCCCCGGTCAATCACCACGACGTTAGTGCTCAACGAACCGATGTCAACGCCTATATACGCCTCGAGCGGCTCCGTGAGGTTCGGAGGGATCGGCGTTAGCGCCACGTGGTCCGCCTCTGCGTATTCGGAGAAACTCAACACCTCCATCCCCTGATTCTCCGGGCGCTGCGTGCGGAGATACTCCCCTATCGCTTCGAGCCCTTTGAATTTCCCCGTATTCCTGAGGCCGTGCTCAGAGGCATAGAGGGCGGCGCCGATTGCCCCCATCGTCGCGTGGTTGCGCGGAATGATCAACTCTCCCGGGAGGAGGCCGAGCACATCCTCAAACGCCCTCACCACCCCCGCGTTCGCCGCGACACCGCCCTGGAAGACAACGGGCGGCACGAATTTTTTCCCCTTTCCGATGTTGCTCTTGAAGCTGCGCGCGACCGCATAGCAGAGACCCGCGACAATGTCGTAGTCAGGGGTGCCGATCTGCTGGAGATGGATCATATCCGACTTTGCGAAAACCGAACAGCGCCCGGCGATGCGCGGAGGCTTCTTTGATTTGAGGGCGTATTCGCCGAACTCCTTCTCGATGGCGAGCCCCATGCGGCTCGCCTGCTGGTCGAGGAATGAACCGGTTCCCGCGGCGCATATGGTGTTCATCGAGAAGTCTTCAATGATCCCCTTCCCGGAGGGAGTATCCCTGTGCATGAAGACCAATTTTGAATCCTCTCCACCCATCTCGATAATCGTTCTCGCGTGGGGGCAGAGAGCGGCGGTTGCACGGGACTGCGCGATAATCTCATTGACGAAATCCGCGCCGATGATTGAACAGATGAGCTTCCCGCCTGAGCCAGTCACGGCGATCGCCTGAATCGCATCAAGGGGTATCTCTGCGAGCAGGTCGCCCAGGAGCTTGCCAACGGTGGATATTGGATGCCCCTTATGCCTGACGTAGTAATCCCGCACACAATCGCCTCCCGGGTCCAGGAGGGCCATCTTGACGCTCACCGACCCCACGTCTATGCCCACATATAACGTCTGTGTATCTGTATCCTTAGACTTTGTGATCATCTCATTTGCCTTAGCTCGCCGTCAGATAAATTGCGTTGTCTCCGCCAGATACCCGACCGTGGTCCCCTCAAACTGCTGTTCAACCCGTTGCTGGGCGGCTCGCAGTACCTCGTGGAGGCCGCAGCGCCGGTGGCGGCCGCACGGCTGCCGATTTCTCAAGAGACATCTATTGAGCGCGATCGGCCCCTGGACCGCCTCGATCACCTCTCTGAGTGTGATCAAATGAGCCGGTCTCGCGAGGGAATAGCCTCCCTTGGCGCCCCGATGGGACAGCAGAATACCTGCCCGCGCGAGCGCCTGGAAGATTTTTGACAGAAAGCTTTCAGAAATCTTCAGTGCCTCAGACACCTCGCGCACATAGGCCATTCTGCCATTCCCGTTCCTCGCCAGGAAGAGGAGGCCATTGATTCCGTATTCTCCGCTGCACGTCAGTCTCACGATCTTATTTACTCTTTCCTTGATGTCCCGATTGTCTGGCGGATGTCCGCATGGAGCCCCACGCGCATGCGCCTGCCTCCGCCGAAGCGGTCGCTGAGCCTGCTCCGCCGGAGCTGCTTCGGCTGCGGAGGCCGGGCGCTCCAGTGGGTGAGCGACGGGGCGCTACACACAGGCACGCGTCGCACCTCTTGCCCGCAGGATTCCTTCCACTCTATCGATCTGGCATCCCGCTGAGAGGGATAGTCTTCTGGCAAACGGACAAATAAGACAAATTCTCTCCGCTTTGAAAGGGGGATAAGATAAGAGATATTCAGGAAGAAGTCAAATCATTTCTGTGCTGGTCGTTTCTGTGCTGATGAGGGAATGCGCGGCGGAATCCTGCTTGTCCCGCGCGTAGCCGCGGGGAGCCAGCGTTGCCATTTCAGTCCGGCATGCCTGACGGACATCCATCCCGCTGGGCGGGATAGTATTCCGGCGAATGGATAGATTACCCTGCTGTCGAGGAGATAAGTGTTCGGGCAATGACCTCACCCGCCGCCGATGATCATAAGGATTTTCAGCGAGCAATTTGCGGAGAGGGCAGCAGATGGCTTTACAAACCTGCGGTTGATAAAATAAGAAAGCAAGCCCACGTGGGCGGGATCATAGCCGAGCGTCTCCACCATGAACTGCTGAATGGTGGTGCCTTCCTTGACCTCAAGCTGCACGGGCCCCTGCCCCAGAGGCTTCTTCATGGCGCCGAGCATCTCAAGTGTGATTTTCACAGCCTGCCGCTATGTCCACCTACGAGGTGGAATCTGGGGGTCATTTTATCACTATTAAAAGCACCTTAGATATCAATTAATTGAGGCTTTATAATCTGCCTCTTGCAACAGTGAACTTCACTCCACCGGCAAAGCACCATACCTTACTCAAGCATCAGCTTTTTAATCCTCGCGAGGTGACGCTGGTAAGAGATCCTGTCATTTACAAACTCGGCATAGCGGCCCGCTTCGATAGTGAGCAGATCTCCATAAGCACAGATGCGGTTTCGCCCGCTTACCATGCCTACATATTCACGGTACGATGATGGTGCCCACTCCTCAGGCTTTTCAACTAAACCTGCTGTCACGGGGTTGAGGTGAATGTATCGGGTCACATGCATGAGCTGTTCCTGTGTTTTAATCAGAACGCTCTTGAATCTCCCTTCCCATAACGTGCCCCTTCTTTTATATTTCGTATTGAAATATCGGGTGTAACTATTTAACACATTACTCATAAACACCGAAATACCCTTTCCTCTAAGCTGTCTCAGCAATACGTGTACATGGGTAGGCATAAGACAAAAACAGACTATATCCACAAGCCGCACTGAAGGACCTGAATTATGTGGAAGAGGGACACCCAATCGGCCAGGGCGGATTTTCTCCACATTGAGAAATCGAGACAACTTTATCACAGGGGGGGCTTGCTGATAATAGCAAAGTGCTTTTCTCATCCTGGAATAATCTGTCCTGGAATTAAATATCTTCATGCCCGAAATACTCCTGCTGTAGATATGGTACACATGTCCTATTACTAATGGATGTTTTCTCACCTGCATAAATCCACTCCTCCGCTGCCCAAAACGATCGATAGGCAGCGCGCCATTCCACCTACGAGGTGGAATATTGGGTGTGAAATATTGATATCTAAGGGGCGCAGGTATTGATTATTTGAGGGTTTGCGCCATTATCGCATGGAAAACAGTTTCAGGCGTATATGGAGGCCTGCGCAGTCTGAGACCGATGGCGTCGAAGATGGCGTTTGATATGGCGGGGCATGGGCCGTTGATACAGACCTCGGCGATGGACTTCGCCCCGAAGGGGCCGGTGGGCTCGTAGGTGGGGACGAGGAACGTGCGTATCTCAGGCAGGTCACGCATGAAGAAGACGCCGTAGGTACCGAAAGAGGGGTTGAGCAACCTCCCCTTTTCGTTGTAGATGTAGCGCTCGGTGAGTGCGTAGCTGATTCCGTTGAGCAGGGCGCCCTCGACCTGCCCCTCCGCGAGCAGCGGGTTGATGGCGACACCGCAATCCGTGGCGGTGACATATCTCACCACCGTGACCTTTCCTGTCTCGGTATCCACCTCCACCTCGGCGACGTGGGCGGAGAACGGCGGCGGCGACTGGTCTGAATGCGCTGATGCGAACGCAGCTATCTGGTGCTGGTCCTTCTCGTAGAGGCTTCTCGTCCCCACCTGCGCGAGGGTCACCTCACCCTTCGTGCCGATCGCCTTCCCCGCTTCAAGTCTGATCCGCGCCGCATCCTCCTCGAGCATCTCCGCCGCGACCTTCCGAATCTGCTCCGCAACCTTCTCAGCGCATTTCTTGGTTGCCATGCCCGAGAGGTAGGTGGTGCTCGACGCGTAAGCGCCCACGTCAAAGGGAGTGAGATCGGTATCCGAAGAGTAAACGAGGATGTCGCTCGTCCGCGCGCCCAGCACCTCTGCCGCGATCTTTGCCATGACGGTATCGGAGCCGGTCCCGAGATCGGTCGCGCCGCAGAGGAGGTTGAACGAACCGTCCTCATTCATCTTTATCGAGCAGGAGGCCATATCAATTTTCGGTATCGAGGAGCCCTGCATCATCACCGCCATGCCGAGGCCGCGGCGTATGCTCCCCGTCCCCGGTTTATTCCTCTTTCCAGCCCACCTGCTCTCCCTGACGACGATATCGATGCACTCGGCGAGGCCGCAGGAATTGATGGTCATCGCGTGCCCTTCGGCCCCTTCTCCCAGCGCCGCAAACACCGGCGATCCCTCCCCTTTGCGGATGTGGAGTTTCCTGTAAAGGTCGGGCGGATCCATGCCGATAGCCCTTGCCATCTCGTCCATCTGGATATTCACCGCGAGAGAGGACTGCGTGCCGCCGTAACCGCGGTAGGCGCCGCCCTGGGAGAGGTTGGTGTACACCGACCACGCGTTGAACCTCACGTTGGGGCACCTGAAAAGAGGAAGTATTTTTGAACCGGTGTTCGTGAGCACCGTGAGTCCATGAGTTCCGTACGGCCCCGCGTTCTGGAGGCACTCCATCTCCATGGCGGTCAGGGTCCCGTCCCTTTTTATTCCGGTCTTCAGCCTCGTGATGGTCTGGTGGCGGGTGCGGGAGGAGGTAAAAACTTCCTCCCTGGTGAGCTGGAGCCTCACCGGCCTCCCCGTCGCGAGGGTGAGCGCCGCACAGAGCGGCTCTGTGACGATGTCCTGCTTTGATCCGAATCCTCCGCCGATGCGCGGCTTGATAACCCTGATGCGTTTCACGGGCAGTTCAAGCGCGCGCGCCACGATCCTGCGGACGTGGAACGGCACCTGCGTGGAGGAAATAATTACGAGCCTGTTACAGGGATCGAGATAGCTTATCGTGGTGTGCGGCTCGTTGGTCACGTGCTGGGCATAGTGGTTCTCGTATTCGTTTTCAAACACCAGGTCCGCATCGGCAAACCCTTTTCCCATGTCACCGATGGTCACATCTGCCCTCCCGCAACAATTCTTCTTCGGGTCCATCTCGACGGGGATGGGGATGAGCCACTCCGGCTCGTCGTGTATCACGGGTGCGCCCGGCTTCATTGACTCCCGCGGGTCGAAAATCGGCGGGAGCGCCTCGTAGTGGACCCCAATGAGCGTGAGCGCCTGCTCCGCGATCTCGGCCGTCTCGGCGGCGACCACCGCCACTTCGTCGCCCACGAAACGCACCTTGTTGTCGAGGATGAACTTGTCGTAAGGAGATGGCTCGGGGAACCCCTGTCCCGCCTCGGTGATAATCACTCTCGGCACGTTGTTCCAGGTGAGCACCGCGCGGACACCCTCGAGCGCCCGTGCTTTTGAAGCATCTATTGATTTGATGCGCGCGTGGGCGTGCGGACTGCGGAGCACCTTCGCGGAGAGCATCCCGGGTATGTCATAGTCATCGGTGTAGAGCGCCTTCCCTGTCACAAGACCTACGCCATCCACCCTCCGGCGGATCTGGTTGACCTCATTGAACTTGATCTCGGTGCTCATCTCCTCATCCTCTTCGCCGCGAGTTTTACCGCATCCACAATCTTCACGTAGCCGGTGCACCTGCAGTAGTTTCCATCCAGCGCCTGCTTTACCTGGCCATCCGTCGGGTCCGGTTTCTCATCGAGAAGAGCCTTCGTCGCAAGTACGAAACCGGGGGTGCAGTATCCGCACTGGACCGCCCCGGCATCGAGGTACGCCTCCTGTATCGGGTGGAGCCTGTCCACACTCCCGAGCCCCTCTATTGTGGTGATCTCCCTGCCTTCCACAAGCCCCACCAGCAGGAGACAGGAGTTCACCGGTTTCCCGTCCAGAAGAACAGTGCAGGCACCGCAGAACCCCTGCCCGCACCCGAACTTCGCGCCTTTGTACCCTTCGCGCCGGAGCACGTGGAGCAACACCTCGCCCGGCTCCGCCTCCACCATTTTCTCCGTCTTATTTATCTTCAACATGAGCTTCATTTCTTACCACCTGCTGCGCGAAACGCGCCCTCCAGCGCCCTGCGGGCGACCGTCAAGGCGAGTCCCTTCTTATACTCATCGCTGACCCTGATATCCCTGACCATTTTCACCGCGCCCACCGCTGCCGCGGCCGCCTTCTGCATGAGCTCCGGTGAGGGAACCCGTCCCTCAAGGATGCGCGCAGCCTGTTCGGATACCCTCGGCAACAACTGGAGTCCTCCGATGACAAGCCTCGCCGAAGCGCACCTTCCCGAACTGCCGAGCGTAACGCACGCCGCCGCAGAGACAAGCGCAAATGTGTTTGACGTCTCTGAAAACTTTTCAAACGCACCCCCTGAACAAGGAGCGCCGGCGGGAACGATTATCTCCTCGAGGAACTCCGAGCCCTTCAGGACGGTGAGCGGCTGAGATGCATAAAACTCATCGCAGGATATTTTCTTCATGCCGTTCGGCCCCCTCACCTTGAACACCGCTCCCATGGCGCAATAAACTGATGGGAGATCTGACCAGATGAAAAGACGGATGGCATTTCCGCCTATGGTGATAAGATTCCTGTTGGGAGTCGCGGCCACCCGTGAAGCGGCCAGGGCGAGCAGTCCGTCCCTGAACTGTGCCGCATCCGGCGAAGCGGCCAGCTGGGCAATGGTCACCATGGCGCCCAGCCGGAGGCCATTTCTGCCGCGTAGTATCTTATCCAGCCCAAGAGACCTGAGGCTCGCGAGCTCGGCAATCTTTGATGGGGAAGAGAAAGAAAATGACACGCCCCCACCTACCGGGACGATACGGCCCTTCCCTCTGTCAAGGAGGGCGGTAAGTTCTCTCGCGCTCCGCGGGTAGTGAATCAGCTTGATTTTGGCCGCCATGTCGCCTTCCAAGAAACTACTATGGGGTTTGCGTAAAAAGCGATCGAACCAGCAGAGACCTGACCCTCGCGTTGGGAGGTAACTCTAGCAAATGCGCGGCGGGGTTGCAAGGCGAATGAGGTCGCACGTGAATGAGGTCGCAATCCTAGTCTTGACTGCACACAGAGGGCTTTACTATCATAGCTCCCGCATCGAATCATCGCTGTGGAGAGGCTGTTACGCCGTCACGTACCGCACGGAGGATGAAGCTATGGCCGAAGCACTGGGAATGATCGAGACGCGTGGGTTTGCCGCCATGGTCGAGGCGTCTGACGCCATGGTAAAAGCCGCCAAGGTTGAACTGGTGAGCTATGAGAAGATCGGGGGAGGTTACGTCACCACCGTCGTCCGGGGCGACGTCGCGGCGGTTCGTGCGGCGGTCGAAGCCGGTGCGCGCGGAGCGGAGAAGGTCGGGGAGCTCGTCTCCGTCCACGTGATACCGAGGCCGCACGTCAATGTGGACGCCGTTCTTCCGCTGGGCCGCCCCCAGGCGAAAGACTGACCGAATGAGTCCCAGTCCTCTCTCCAGCCCCCTTTATTGGGATTTGGGATTTGGGATTTGGGATTTACCCAGGAGGGGTTGATGCAACTCGGCAGAGTGATGGGGACCGTCGTATCCACCAAGAAGAGCGAGAACATTCAGGGCCTGAAGCTCTTGCTCGTCCAGCAACTCTCCCACATCAACAAGCCGCTCACTAATTATGTTGTCGCCGTCGATGTCGTGCAGGCGGGGACCGGAGACGTGGTGCTCTACTCCGAGGGGAGCTCCTGCCGGCAAACGCAGCCCACCGACAAGAAGCCCATCGATGGCGTGGTCATGGCGATCGTCGACACCTGGGAAGTCGGAGGCAAAGAGATATACAACAAGTTCCAGGCAGACACATCACAGAACTAATCCGCACCTGATCTTACTGATATACCTGATGCTTCAGAGCAATCAGAGTGATCAGGTGCAATAACTGAACATGAAAATCGGCAAAGTAATCGGCACGGTGGTCGCCAGCAGGAAGGTTGAGTCGCTCACGGGAGTAAAACTGCTCCTCGTCCAGCCGCTCGACGAGGATGGCGCGCCCAGCGGCGAGCCGGTCGTCGCGTGTGACACACAGCAATCAGGCCCCGGCGAAACGGTTTTCTATATCGGCGGCCGTGAGGCATCGCTGCCGCTGCCGGAGCCGTTCAACCCTTCGGACGCCACGATCACCGGAATCATCGACAGGGTGACAAAAGAGGTGAAATAATCCGCACCTGATCTTACTGATATACCTGATGCTTCAGAGCAATCAGAGTGATCAGGTGCAATAACTGAACATGAAAATCGGCAAAGTGATCGGCACGGTGGTCGCCACGCTGAAGCACGAGGGGTTCAATGGACGGAAGCTGCTCCTCCTGCGACCGGAGGATCCGCACGGCAAAAAAACGGAGACGCCCGTCGTCGCAGTGGACACGGTCCGGGCGGGCGTGGGCGACCGGGTACTCTTCGTGGACGAGGGAAATTCCGCACGGCAGGTCCTCGACTGGACTGACGGTTGCGTCCGGGCCGTGATTGTGGGATATATCGACGAGGTGAACCTCGTCGAAAATCCCAAATCCCAAATCCCAAATCCCAAACGAAGATAAGAGCAACGGCATCAATGATCGGGAGAGATCCGTTCAGTTCTTTGCTATGATTTTTTGTTGGGATTTTGGATTTGCCCCGCAGGGGTTCTCGTCCCGAGACCCCCTTCGGGGTCGAGGGAGGATTTGGGATTTAATTGTTCCAGCTCTCCTCTCACCATCGCCGCGATCTCTTCCGCCGCGTGCGACGTATCCAGGAGGCTCACTTCCTGCGAGCCCCTGGGCTTCAGCTCAACCTTACCCCGCGAGAGCCCCTTCGGCCCGACGACGACCCTCAGCGGGATCCCGATGAGATCGGCGTCCTTGAACTTGACCCCCGGCCGCTCATCCCGGTCGTCCAGGATCACCTCAATCCCCCGCTCAGACAGCGCACGGTAGAGCTCCCCGGCAACCTTCACCGTCGCCTCATCGCTCACGTTCATGGGGACGATCTCAACATGGTACGGCGCGATTGACATCGGCCATATGATCCCGTCCCCATCGTAGTGCTGCTCGATCGCCGCGGCGGCGGTCCTGGTGATGCCGATCCCGTAGCAGCCCATAACGAATGGCTTTGCGACACCATCCTTATCTGAAAAAGTCGCCCCCATCGATTCGCTGTACTTTTTCCCCAATTTGAATATCTGACCTACCTCGATGCCGCGATAGGCGGTGAGCAGCGCTCCGCACTGAGGGCATTTATCTCCCTCGCGGACGAGGAGGAGATCATGCCATTCATCGACAGAAAAATCCCTCCCCTCGCATACACCCGTGAGATGGTAATCGGCCCTGTTTGCCCCCGTCACTCCGTTACAGATCCCCTCAATGGTGAGTTTATCGGCGATGACGCGGATTTCCCCCGAGGGTATCGGGAGCTTAACCGGCCCCGCGAAACCGAGAGGAGCGCCGGTAACCCGTTTGATAGTCTCCTCGTCGGCAAGTGCGATGTCGTGCGACCTCAACGACTTCTGGAGCTTCGCCTCGTTCACGTCACGGTCACCACGTATAAGTACTACAACCCGCCTCCCCGCCACGTCGTAGACGAGAGTTTTAATGAGCCTGTCAGGTTGGACTTTGAGAAAAGCGGTTACCTCCTCCACCGTCTTTTGCCCCGGCGTATGCACCTCGCGCAATTGCTCCATGGATTCTCTGAGCTTCGTGGGAATTAAAGGACTGCCTGCGGCAGTGTCCGTAGTTGCGGCGTACCCACACTTTTCGTTCGGGCAGGAGATCACCACTGTTTCTCCGGACGAGGCGAGTACCATAAACTCATGCGATACCTTTCCCCCCATGATCCCCGGGTCGGCGAGCACCGCCCTGAAGTCGAGGCCGCACCGGGCGAATATCCGCGAATATGCCTCATTCATGACCTGGTAGTAGTCGTTGAGGGACTCCTCATCCCTATGAAAAGAATACGCATCCTTCATGGTGAATTCACGGCCGCGCATGACTCCGAAACGGGGCCTGACCTCGTCCCGGAACTTCGTTTGGATCTGGTAGAGGCAGAGGGGAAGCTCCTGATATGACCGCACCTCTCCCCTCACCGTCGAGGTGATCACCTCCTCGTGCGTCGGGCCGAGCGCGAACTCCCTCTCGTGCCGATCCTTCAGGCGCATGAGCTCCTTGCCGTACTCGTCCCAGCGGCCGCTCTCCCTCCAGAGTTCCGAGGGACTGAGGATGGGGAGGAGCAGCTCCTGAGCGCCCGCGCGATCCATCTCCTCACGCACAATCTGTTCAACCTTTTTGATCGTGCGCCACCCAAGGGGGAGGTAGGTGTAGATCCCCGCGCCGAGTTTGCGCATCATCCCCGCGCGGATCATCAGCCTGTGGCTGACGATCTCAGCCTCCGCCGGATCTTCTTTCAGTGTCGGTATGAATGCCTTCGTCCAGCGCATGGTTTCAAATTCCAAATCCCAAATCCCAAATCCCAATAATGTCAGAAGCTAAAATAAAAAGCATACGACAATGCCGGAGTTTCTTCCGCCTTACAGACCATGCTATTGTACCCGCTTTTCAAACAATGTAAAACCCCCGAGGAGCGCCCTCTTATCGGACGTTGACTTCCGCCATGGCCATGACGCGCGCGCGGCGAGGGAGCGGCTGCTCGTGAGGGGGGAAAATAGCGAGGTGGATCCCGTAGATTCCGGGCAGCACACCGGCTTTGATCACTATTTCTGTAAGGGTCTCGCAGAAAACACCCTCCAGCCCTCTGCGTCTGCTGGTGAACGGCAAAATGCCTGGAACCAACTTCCCCCTCTTCACAAGAGAGAGCTTTTTGCCCGACGGCGTGACGATCACCACGTACGCTTTAAAAGGGCCGGCAATGGGGCCGACAATCGCGTCGAGAAAAAATGCGCTCCCCCTGGTCACGCGCGCGCTGCTCGGCACCGCATAGATGGTCGCGAGCGGCGGGAGGGCAAGTATCCTCCTCGCCTCCGCGGGTGTGGCGAGCGGCCTCTGTGCTGCCCGCGCCATTGAAACCGCCTGCCTGAGATAATCCAGATTCGTCGGCGCACCCCTGTACGGCCACGCTGAGCTATCGTGGAGACCGAGCCGCAGATGGCCGCCGCCGGAGACTGCCTCGCGCATGATCCCCAGGGCCGGCTCCCCCACTGCGACGGTAACGGGATTACTCTCCTCACGTGTTGAATCGAATTCGATCCGCTTATTGCAGCGGACCCATTCTTCAACTTCCTCCCCGGCCCCCCCGAGGTCACAGTCAATAATGATATCCGGCGCCACGGCGAGGATATCCCGGAGGAGCGCGCGGTAGTTATTCACGCTTCGATCAAAACGATACTCATCCGTCGAACTCTCCGCGGCGATCGGCTGAAGACGTACAATTGCTGCGCCGATCTGAGCGCACGTTTTAATCTCCTCAATATACTCTCTCCGGCGAGCGGGGGCTTCGCGTGGTACGGCATGGCCCGGCTCCGGGAGCAGGGCTACTTCCACAATGAGCGGCCGGGGCGCGCGTCTTATCTCCTGTTCTGTCCGGCGCGCGGCAACTCCGGCAGGAGCTGTCCGTGCGGGGGGGGCGACATTGACGCATCCGCACAGGAGGGGGAACAGGAGGGAGAGACCGCTAATTGCCTTCATGCCTTTTCTCTTTCGCCCCCTTGTCCATCTCGTTCAGTCTCCACTCGATCGACGAGAGGACCCAGAACATGAAATGCACCTGCCTTAAAAACGTGTGGAGCAGGTACATAATCTTGAGGGAGATGAGGACGACGCCGATCTCGATCATCGGCAGCACCAGCCTCCCCTGCGTGACAATCGAGATAGTGAAGCAGGCGGCGATGACCACGCCGAAGAGCACATTGAACATCCGCTGCCTGGTGGTGGGAACGCCGCCGATCCTGCCGACGATGGAACGGATCCGTTCTTTTTCCCGCTTGAACTGTTTGATCTCCTCGGCGAGGGTATATTCTTTTTCGTGATCTATCCGCGCTGACTCATCGTTTCTCATGGGCCATACCATAGCAGCTCCAAAGCCCGCATTCAACCATAAAAACCCCCGCCAAGTAATGGGTCACTTACAGGGTGAATCCAGCAATGAATTGCCACAGATAAAAAGGATTGTTTGAGTGGTCAAGGTTTCTTGCCGCGGATACACGCAGATACACGCAGATTTTATATAGGTGTATCAGCGTTCATCTGCGTAAATCTGCGGCTACCCCCTATAACTGTCCCATTACCCCGCCAAAAGTAACGTCGCGCGCGCAGCGCCAATGTGCTACGATAGGGACTCACATGGACCGCAAGCGATTCATCCAGGAACAACTGCCCCGGCTCTTTCCGCCGACGCGGGCGCCCGTGGGCACCGAGCTGCTCCAGTTCGCCACGCGGCTCGCCGACGGGGGGAGGCTCGCCCCGGAGGAAGCGGGGAGCGCCATGGAAATCATGATCGGCGGGCGCAGCACACCCTATGAAACGGCCCTTTTCCTCACCGCGCTCCGGCCCGACGCGTGCACGCCGGAAGGGCTCGCCGCCATGGCGCGGGTGATGCGGGCACAGGCGATCCGCGTCACTCCCCGCGCGCGGTGCGAGATCCTCGGCGACAATTGCGGCACCGGCGGCGACGACCTCCACCTCTTCAATGTCTCCACCGCGGCAATGTTTGTCCTCGCCGCGGCAGGGATACCGATCGCGAAGCACGGCAACCGCGCGAGCACCTCTCGCTGCGGGAGCGCCGATGTTCTTGAAGCGCTCGGGGTCAGAATTGATCTGGGGCCGGATGCGGTCGCCCGATGCATCGAACGGACCGGGATCGGCTTCATGTTCGCCCCATCCTATCACCCCGCGATGAAACACGTGGCCGCCGTGCGCCGGGGCCTCCCCTTCCGCACAGTGTTCAATCTCCTGGGGCCCCTCTGCAATCCCGCTCCGGTCACCTTCCAGTTACTGGGCGTGTACCACCCTGAGATACTTGAGCTCGCGGCGCGGGCGCTCATGCTCCTCAACGTCAGTCGCGCACTCATCGTCTGCGGCGAGCCGGGAGTGAGGGGCGGATGGATGGATGAGGTTTCCATATCCGGCCGGACTCAGGCAATCCTGATCGAGCGAGGGACCACACGGCGGATCACAATCGCCCCCCGCCCACTCGGGATACCGCCGTCTCCGCTCGGGGCGCTGCGCGGGGGAACACCCCGTATGAACGCCTCCATCCTCCGCGGCATCCTTGATGGATCCGACGCGGGTCCGCGCCGCGACCTATGCCTCATCAACGCGGCTGCCGGCCTCTACGCGGCAGGCGCGGCAAGAGAAATCTCCGAAGGTCTTGAGAGAGCCCGTGAAACAGTCGCGGGGGGCGGAGCGCTCACAAAGCTCGAACAGCTCATTGTGGAGAGCAACCGTTAAGAAAATCCCAAATCCCAAATCCCAAATTCCAACTCCTCCGTCAGACCCGGCGGCTCTGCCGGACGGGCAAATCCCCGTCTGCCGCCGGGCAGGTAAAATCCCAAATCAGCGCCAGCAGATGGCGACGGCGCCAACCGCCGCACGCAGCGTCCACCTGAAATAATCCCGTTTCAACCTCTGACCTCCTCTATTACCCTCGTGAGGCCCTCATGCCTCTTTGCACATCTCCCGCGCGATTTCCCTCACCTCCTCGCCGCTCAGGCGGTAGAGTTGATTGAGGATGTTGCGCTCACCGTCAACCGCGGGAAATTTTTCGGGACGCGCGGCTATGTATTCCACAATTCGGGACAGCGCACGGCGCGAGGCAACCAGATGCGGGCCCTCACCCCCGTTGAGCTCGGCATGCACCGCGAGGAGACCGAGGAGCGGCTCCGGGCAACGGGCGAGACTGCGGAATATCGCGCGCTCCTCAAAGCACGCCTCAATCAGCGAGGGGAGAAAAAGATTGCGGCACGCGAGGACAAGGCATGAGACCGGGTGCGCCCACACGGGCAGGTGGCGGCGGAGGTCAACGAGGTGCTGGTATTCATGCTCGGCGACCATAGCGGTGTAGAGGTTTTCTATGCGCTCCTGGAGCGACGCTCCATCCCCATGCTCAACGTCGCGGCAGATCTTCTCGAACAGTCTCCTCTCGAGCATGCGCGAATAGCGCACCGCTGCCCGCCCGATGCGGGCGCCGCCGACTTCCTCAAGAAACCAATCGCGTTCGAGCGGGTTCCTCCTCTGCCTCCTCCTCACATCGCAGAGAGGGGTCCATTTCGCGGCGTCGTAAAAAATCGCGTAGCCGGTGAACGGCGGATAGGCCAGGCCGCTCTCCCCCTCCATGACGCCATCACCGGAGAGGCAGCACGTCGCCGACCAGTAGCCGAACTCATCGCCTGACCGCAGCCGCAGTTCGCAGCAGAGGAGTTCACCGAATTCGAAATTTATCCTCCGCCCGAAGACATTCTCAAAAAAAATAATCTCCCTGTTGCCGCCGCGCACGATATCCAGGAGCGGCTGAGGACGCCCCGGACTGTCCCCAAACCAGCGGGTCCCCGGCGCCGAGCGAATAGCGCCCGGGACAACGAGCGGACGCCCCATGGAGCTTTCTGTCGCCGCTTCAAGTTCGGCCACGGCACTCGAGAAGGAGACGCGTCTCTTTTTCTGCGCGAGCTCGGTCGCGAGCCTCTTGCCATATCGGCTCAGGAGATTGATGAGCCTCTCTCCCTCCCCGGCATTCGACAGCCGAGTTGCCGGCGCACCGGTCATCGCACCGGATCCGTCAATCGCCGCCGCCTCAGCCCACCAGCCCATCGCCACAAAAGCCCTCGCGAGATCCCCACGCCGCGCGGGATCCTTCCCGCTCGCGGCACGCCTGGCCGCGTCTTCGAGCTGACGCCAGAGCGGCAGGAGGCGGTTCTCTCCCCTCGCGATCTGCCTCCCGAACGACCCCCTCCAGAGATCGATCGCCTTCCCGTACATCCCCGCTTTCACGTACAATAGCCTGAGGTCCCGCATGAAGATAAACGCCAGGGGCTCAATCGCGATCGCCTTCTCGTACGCCTCCATCGCCTTCTCGCACTGCCCCGCCCTGGAGAGGAAGTAGCCGCGGTAGGCGAGTGCGGCCGCGCTGCGGGGGAAAAGCCGCACGGCCCGCGCGCTGATTCTCCCGCCCTTTTCCCACCGTTCGAGAAACACACATTCTGAGAGCGCGGATTGATACGCCTCCAGGTAATAGTCATCCTCCCGGAGAAGTTGCTCAAAAGTCTCAAGCGCGGCGTCATGCCTGCCGGCTGCCGACTCAACAACCCCCATCGCCCATCGGGCGGATGGGGAGGACGGTTCGACCGCGAGCGCGACCGTGAGCTCCGCTTCCGCGAGATTGTTCCGCCCCCTCCGCAGGGCGGTCATGGCTCTGCCGAAATGCCCCCAGAAAAATCCCGGTTCGATCCTGAGGGCTTTCTCAAATTCATGAACCTGCTGACCAGGGTCGTCGAGGAGCCGGCCATAGAGGTAGTGGGCCCCGGGGCTGGCCGGGCACGTCTTCACACGCGCTCCATAATCGCGCACGAGCTCTTCCTGGAATCCGAAATCGAGCATGATGTTCTGATACTCGCGGTGGGCTGCGATATAATCCGGCGCGCGCGCGATCGCACGCTCAAACTCCTTGAGCGCGGCGTCGTATTCGTCAGCCCTCTTCAATCGAAGCCCGCGCTGGTAGTGGGCTTCAGCCTCCGCGGAGCACAATTCGCCCGCGCCGCACAGAGCCGCACCGCCGGAGATCGACAGGGAGGGCAGGAATAGCAGAACAATGAGCCTCTTCATGCAGCACCATTATACAGGGAGTGCCCGCCGCAGGTAATGCTTTATCCGTTCACATTCCCTCACATTCCAAACTCCTCAGGACAATCCCCACTTTTTGCCCGTATTTTTTTACAACATATTGGTTGAGATATAATTATAAGATACCGCAACTGAATCATTGTTTTTCTACCACGAAGGACACGAA
>Ga0315281_10002446_pt1 | contig 27624 bp, 16 predicted proteins | sample YL17G07_0_MG_FD_204540 | JGI IMG/M metagenome (GOLD analysis project Ga0315281, IMG submission 204540) | Sediment microbial communities from Yellowstone Lake, YNP, Wyoming, USA - YL17G07_0 | ecosystem: Environmental > Aquatic > Freshwater > Lake > Sediment | place: USA: Wyoming | collected...
GTGGAAGTGGCGTAGCAGTCTCTGCTTGCGCTTCTCCCCCACCCCGGGAATGCCGTCGAGGACGCTCTCCCGCGCCTCCCGGGCGCGCAGCGCGTGGTGATAGGAGAGTGCGAAGCGATGGGCCTCATCCCTCACGCGCTGGAGGAGATGGAGAGCTCGTGAATGCTCGGGAAGCGAGATGGGAGCGGCCCGGTTCGGCAGGTAGACCTCCTCGTGCTCCTTCGCCAGGCCGGCCGCGGGCAAGCGGAGGCTCAGCGCCTCCATCGCCTTCTGGGCCATTCCGAGCTGGCCGGCCCCACCGTCAACCAGGAGCAGATCCGGCAGGTGGGCGAACTTGACGTTGCCGGAGACGGCTGCCTTCAGGCGCCGGGATAGCACCTCGTGCATCATCGCGTAATCGTTTGGCTCCCCCTCACTTAACTGGATGCGGAACCGCCGGTAGTCACTTCGCTTCGGCAGCCCGTTCTCGAACGCGATCATGGAGCCGACCGCGACTTTCCCTTGCAGATTCGAGATGTCAAAGGCCTCTATCCGGCGCGGCGCGACCGCCAGGCCAAGGGCCTTCTGCAGATCGGCTGCCGCTTCCTGCCCTCGCCGCTGCTCGGCGCTCTCTTGCTCCAGCACGGCCCGCAGATGGTATTCCGCATTCTCCATCGCCATGGCGACCAGCTTGGTGGCGCGGCCTCGCCGTGGCGCCTCCAGCACCGCGCATTTCCCCGGGGGGAAATGCGCCCTCCTCACGCGGGAGCCGCGGCGTCTGCTCAGCAGTTGCTCGACCGCGGCCGCGTCCTCTATCGCGAGAGGCAGCAGCAGGCGCCGGGGCGCAGCCGCCGCCTGCTGGTAGTGCTGCTTGGCGAACTCGTTCAGCACCTCCGCCGCAGGCGCGCCGGAGACGCCGGCCAGCAGGAAGTGATCCTGCCCCGAGATGCGGCCGTCTCTCACCTGGAGGACCGTCATGCAGCCAGTGTCCTCGCGCAGCGCATATCCGAGGACATCCGCATCCTCCTTGCCCGGGAGGACCACGTGCTGCTCGGCGAGCGTGCGTTCGATGGCGCCGATCTGGTCCCGGAGACGCGCGGCCTGCTCGAATCGCATCTGGGCCGAGGCCTGCTCCATCTCGCGCCGGAGCTGCTTAAGCACGAAGTCCTGCTTCCCGTCGAGGAAGTCGCAGACTCGCCGCGCCGCCTTCCGGTACTCCTCGGAAGTCACCGCGCCCGCGCAAGGGCCCAGGCAGCGGTTCGTGTAGTAGTCGAGACAGGGGCGCAGGCGGAGCCGCGAGCCGGGTTTCCAGGTGCAGCCCCCACGCCTCTTCGCCGAGACCACCAGCCGCTGGCAGATCCCGAAGAGGCGCCGCACCAGGCGAATCGTCTGCCACATGGCCCGGGTGGAGGGATAGGGGCCGAAGTAGCGCGCACCATCATCCACGATCGCCCGCTGCCGGACGACGCAGAGGGCCGAGAATTCCTCCCGCAGGTCAATCCTGATGTACTGGTAGCTCTTGTCATCACGGTTGCGGACGTTGTAGCGGGGGCGGTGCTTCTGGATGAGGGTGAACTCGAGCACGATCGCATCGAGCTCGGAGTCCGCCACCACGAAGTCGAGGTCGTGGACGCGCTCGACCAGCGACTCCGTGCGCGGGTGGAGGTCGGCTCCAGGCTGAAAGTAGGAGCGCACGCGGCTGCGCAGCGAGGCCGCCTTGCCCACGTAGATCACGTCGCCGGCGACATCCTTGAACAGGTAGACGCCGGGCATGGTGGGAAGCTGATCGAGTTTCTCCTGGAGGTTCACGCGTGACCTACCACGTGGATACTACCCATCGGCGTGGCGAGTGTCAACGCAGCGGCCCGACCCGCCCGAGACGGCCCACGGCTCCGGGGTTCCTAGGGAGCCGCCGGGCGGAGGTTGCGCATGGCGCGCACGATGAGCGCGGCGAGGAGGATGAGAACGGCCGCCAGGATGATCCAGAACACGGCGCGATGCTTCTCGCTCCAGGGAAGGCTCGGAGGTGTGACGGGCAGGGAACGGGCAGGGCCGAGCCGCGCCGCGGGCAGCTCAGCGGGGGGCATGGTGACCGGGAGGCGCGCGACATCGTAGTCCGGCTCGGGCGCGTCCGGGCGACCGTACCACAGCTCGTAGTTGGCCGCGGGGTCCGCGCTGAAGATGAGGCCGCGCTGGAGGCGAAAGACACTGACGTCTCCGATGGTCAGCGGCCGATCATCGCCGTTCTCAATGAGGATGCGGAGCTTGCGGGCGCGCGGTATGGGAAGCTGGAGGCGCGCGGGCTTATCTGCCTTCTCGCGCCGAAGGGTGCCGCCGCCGATCGGCTCGTAGACCTCCGGCTTCCGCTCAGAGGTGACAGTGCCTGTCTCCTCATCCTGAGGGGAGACGACCGGCTCGCTCAGCCCGGTGCCCTCCCACTGCACAGAGCGATCAAAGGTTGGTTCCGCGATCCCGAACCTGGCGCAGTCGAGGTCGCGCACGAGTCTCCCGAAGTCCAGGTCAATGACCGTTCTGCGCGCCTCAGTGTCCTCCCTGTGGTTCACCTTGGCGGACACAGGCACCCAATGCGGAGGCACCCTCACCTCGCTCAGCACCGTCGCCCTTTCCAGGGCCGGGAGCTTGCCCTGAATGGGCCGGAGCGTCAGGCGAAGAAAGCGGAATTCGCTGCGGGGGATGCTGACGCGGGTCTGCTCGAACCGGCCTTCGTGGCGGTAGACCAGGTCCTGGCCAAGGCGCAGGCCTTCCTGATCCGCTGCCTTCGCCCCGTCAATGTAGACGCGGCAGCGGAAGTTGTCTCCGGCGAGGCGGAGCGCGACCTTGTTGGCGAGGCCCGCCTGGGAGCCCAAGTCCAGAACGATCTCCAGACGAGTGCCGACGCCCTTGGCGTCCTTGGCGACGCCCTGCGAGACGATGCTGGCCGGGAGCTCCCGCGACCTCACCTGCCCGTCCTCGACCTCCATGCGATATGGCGCCTCGTCTCGCCCACCGCGGACGATGCGGTACTCGGAGGGCGACCCCACGGCGGCGAGAGCATCGTCGTCAAGCGGAAGGTAGACCAGGCCCGGGGTATGCATCTGTGGCAGCACGATGGGCCGCGCAATGCGCCAGCGTCCCTGCGGCAGGTCGCCGTACGCCGGCAGCACAGGGACGCCGATCCCCGCCGGCGTAGCCGCAAGCGCGATGAGGGCGCAGACCAACTGGTATGGCCTTCTCATGCCAGGCGCTCCCGGAAACGAATGTAGAGCAGGCTGACGAGCATCAGGATGACGCCCAGGCCCAGGAAGGACAGGATGCGATAGGGCAGGGACAGGAAGCTGAGGTCGAAGAGGAAGACCTTGAGGATGGCGACGCCCAGCAGGGCCATGGCGGAGAGACGGACGAGCCGGGCGCGCCGCCAGATGCCGATGGTGATGGCGATGAACCCGTAGGCACTCCAGAAGATGGACAGCGCAAGTTGCTGCGCGTAGCCACGGTAGTCGCTTCCCAGTGTCCTTCCCAGATGTTCCCAGAGATCGAGGCTCACGAACAGGAGCAGGCACACGTTGGCGGCCAGCAGCAGCGCACCTGGGATAGCGCGCTCCCACCTCTGGATGCGCTCCCGATCCCGCCACATGAGCCAGGAGCTTACTGAACAGGCCGCGATCGCTGCTGCGCCGGCGAGCATGCGAGTATTGAGCAGGAACGTGAAGTGCGCGGGGGCTCTGGCCAGGTCTATGAACAGAGCCTTGTCGAGAGTGATGAACAGCAGAACCAGCCCGTACCAGCGGGCCCTCTCCTCCCGCACAGAAAGGCCGGTCCACACCAGGATCGCGCTTTCAGCGGCCCAGGCGACGGTGATATAGCTGGCTCTGAGTTGGAGAGGAAGAGCGATGGTGACGAACGTCAGCGCCAGCCCCAGATAGGCCAGGCGGATGAGCGGGTCATCGTCCTCCCGGGTGAGCACCAGGGCGCCGACCACCGCGTGGTAGATCGCAAGGGCCACCGCGTAGCCGCAGAGCATCACCAGGCCCTGATAGGCGTGAAGCCGCGCGACCCCGGCCAGCAAGGCGAAGAAGATCGCAGCGTTACCGAAGGCAGAGAACAGATCTCCCCGCACATCCGGCAGGCGGGTGGCGCGGCGCAGCCCGAGCCAGGTCATGGAGAGCAGCAAGAATTCAGCGAGGAGCACCAGTGTCGCCGTCATGTACGGACGGCCGTATTCAGTGGCAGTGACCACGCCCAAGCCAAACGCGGGCAAGACCAGGGCGACAAGCGCGGCAACGGTCAGGAAGTCCTGCTGTGCCAGACGCCGGCGAGCCGCAAGCCAGAACACACCGAGGCTAAGCCAGGCGGCTATGGGCAGCCAGAGCGCGGCGGCGCTGACGCCCCAGATCCTGATCGGCGCCAGGGCATGGAAACTGAGCACGACGTGCGTGAGAGCATTGGCGGCCAGCAGAGTAGCGGCCGGGGCATCGCCCCCTGGACGCTGCCGCATATGCAGGGCCACCGTCATGAAGACGAGGTAGATCAAGATTCCGAAACCGAAGGCGACCGAGGCGCGGGCCGAGGGCACGGGTGGCGATCCCACCACCGAGAGCGCGACTAGCAGGACCAGCGCCGCGCCGGAGAGATAACGGAACACCGCGGGGCCCAATCCTTCGAGGTTGGCGAGGCGCGGGTAGGCGACCGCGAGTCCGGCCAGCAGGCAAGCGATGGCTATGCCGGCGAGAGAGAAAGCGGGCAGGCCTAAGCAGTCTATGCCACTCAGGATCGCGATGCTGGCAATGCAGAATACGACTGCCCCGAGGACGATCAGAGCGACCCCCGAGAACTCCCACTCCGGCCCTCTGCGGACTTCAACGCGGGCGGTGGTGATACCACCGTGGCAGGCGAAGAGGAGGTAGATCGCCGCGAAGAGCTCTGTCCTGAAATAGCTAGGCCCGCCAAGCGGCCCCGCGCTGAAGAAGAGGATCCAGGTGGCGCCGAAGCTGAGCCAGTTGACCGCGGACCAGGATCTGGCCCGGACAAGCACCGCGCTCCATACGTTGAGCGCGACCAGGTAGGCGTACAAGCGGAGCAGGTCACCTGACGGCATGATCCCGATGGCTTCCCTGCGGATGAGGACAGGGGTGAGGAACGCGCCCAAGAGGCAGATCAAGGCCACCGCTTGAGTGCTGTTGGCAAGCGCGAGTGCGGAGGCGGCAACCGCGCCGATGGCCAGGGCGGCGAAGGCCTCGGTGAAGCCGATGAGGTGGTAGAAGTTGAAGGCCGCGTAGATGGAGAGGAAGAAGATCACGATGCCGCCGGAGGCGAGGACCTGGGCGTAGGCCCGGTATCGCTCTCGCACAAGCAGGATCTGGCCGGCCGCGAGCAGGGCGCCGGAGGCGATGAGGCCGATCGCGATGCGCGCTGTTGGGCCGATCCATCCCGACTCGAAAGCATACTTCAAGAAGAAGGCCGCGGCCAGGATGATGGCGGCGATGCCAAGCTTCGAGAGCCAGTTAGCACCGAGGACGGACTCCAGGTCCGGACGAGCGCCGGCCGGCGCCGCGGGGATCGGCGGGGGCGGCGGAACGCGAGGGGGAGGGGGAACTGCCAGAGGGCGCGGCACGGTAGGCAGAGGCGTGACCGGAGGAGGCGTCGGGGTCGCGCGCGCGGCTGGCATGACCGGCTGAGGCGGGGCGGCCGGCGTCGGCTCCGCTGCTGGTTTGGGGGTCGCTCTGCGCAGGTGGTCGAGGTCGGTCTTGAGCTCTCGTACTGCCCGACCCAAGTAGGCAAGACGAAGTAGAACGTAGACGGGCAATGCGACCACTGCCCCGATCAAGAGCAGTCCCAGCAGCAACTCTGGCCCATACACTGCGGCCCCCAATCCCGCGCGCAGAGCTGACCTCGGGCGCGGCCTACTGGCAGTGACGACTGGACTCAGCAGAGTCTAGCACTACTGGGGGAGACAGTCCAGCAGTCACGGCTGACGCGCCGCTAATCACTGCGCCGTCGGAGCCGTATTCGCCCCCCAACGAGCACGAGGGCGACGCGTGGCCTGACCAGATTGCGAAGAGGGATGTGCAGGACGTCTTCGGAGAGCACCACGATGTCGGCTAGGTAGCCCGGGAGCAACTTGCCTTTGAGCCCGGCCTCCGCGGTCGCCCTCGCTGGCTCCACCGTGTAGGCGCGCAGGGCGGCGAGACGACCCACGCCTTCCTCGCGGCGGTACCAGCCGGCTGGCGGACGGCCATCGCGGGTCTGCCTGCGAACGGCCGCGCATAGACCGAACATCACGTCCGCCGCCTCCACCGGTGCGTCGGAGCCGAAGATCACGCTGGCGCCGGTTCGGAGGAGAGAGCGCACCGGGTAGGCCCAACGGCTCCGCTTGCCCCAGTACCGCTCGGCCGCGTCAATGTCGCCGGGAATGTGGCAGGGCTGCATGGAGGCGACGATGCCGAGCTGCGCGAAGCGCGGGAGGTCGGAGGGGCGTAGGAGCTGCGCGTGCTCGATGCGATGAGGCAAGGGTGTGGGGAAGGCGCGCACGCGCTCGAGCGCGTCGAGAGCTTCAGCATTGGCGCGGTCGCCGATGGCGTGTACTGCACAGGCGAGGCCGGCCTCCGCGGCCCGGCGAACCACGTCGCGCAGGTCCCTGCCAGAGAGCACCGGAACGCCGCGGGCCTTGCGCGAGCCCTCGTAAGGCTCGAAGAGCCAGGCGGTCTGGCTCCCCAGGGAGCCGTCCACGAGCAGCTTGATCCCTCCGATCCGCAGCCACTCGTCGCCGAGACCGCTGCGGACCCCAGCCTCGACCAGCGCGTCGAGATCGGCGGCCGGGCGGTAGATGGTGACGCGCAGCGGCAGTCTGCTGGCTTCCTTCAGGCGCCCGAGATCGCCAAAGGTCTCGCTCTCCTCCATCGCGTGCACCGATGTGATGCCGTGTCGCAACAGAGAGCGGAAGGCGTCGCGCAGATCGCCCGCGCCGCGCTCGCCCGCGTCGAACTCCGGGCAGCGGTGCATCAGCGCGATCGCGCGTTCCTGGAGGATCCCAGTCGGCTCGCCGGCCGCGTCGCGGACGATGACGCCGCCAAGAGGAGACTTGGTCTCCCGGCTGATGCGGCACTTCCGCAGGGCCAACGAGTTGACCCACACCGAGTGGCCGTCGCGGGAGCGCAGGATCACAGGGTGACCGGGAGCGACGCGATCGAGGTCACGCCGGTCAGGGAAGGCTTCTCCCCACCGGTTCTTGTCGAAACCTGCGCCGGTGACCCAGTGGCCCTTTGGCGTGCGCCGGGTGCGAGCAGCGACACGCCGGAGCGCAGCCGCGAGGGTCCGCGCGGAGACGAGGTTCACCTGGGAGAGCGTCCTGCCCAGTGGACGCAGGTGGACGTGGCTATCGGTGAAGCCGGGCAGGGCCAGCCGGCCCCGGAGGTCCACCACCGCCGTCTTCGGCCCCCGGAGGGCCAACAGGTCGCGCTCCCGGCCCACGGCCAGGATCCGGTCACCACGCACGGCCAGCGCCCCCGCGCTTCCGCCGGCCATGGTAAGAATGCGGCCGTTGACCAACAGGAGGGAGGCCGTCGGCGCGGCGCTTTCTTTCGTTCGCCTGGGTGTCATCGCGCCGCCCCGTTCACCCTATCCAGCCGGCACGGCGACTCGCCCAGGCGGGCGTGATCTGGGTTCTCTGCCAATCTTGCGGGCGAGCACGTGCCGCAGCATCTGCCCGGTGTAGGATTCCTTGACCTGGGCCACTTCCTCAGGCGTGCCTTCGGCGACGATGTACCCACCCTCGTCCCCGCCTTCCGGCCCGAGGTCAATGAGGTAGTCCGCACACTTGATGACCTCGGGGTTGTGCTCGATTACCAGCACCGTGTTGCCGGCCGCGGTCAGCCGATGGAGCACTTCGAGGAGCTTCTGGATGTCGGCGAAGTGCAGCCCGGTGGTCGGCTCATCGAGGAGATAGAGCGTCCGGCCGGTATCGCGCCGGGACAGCTCGGAGGCCAGCTTCACCCGCTGCGCCTCGCCTCCCGATAACGTGGTGGCAGGTTGGCCGAGTTGGATGTAGTCGAGGCCCACATCGTGTATGGTCTGAAGCTTGCGCGCGATGGCGGGGATGTTCCTGAAGAACTCGCACGCTTCTTCGACCGTCATGCCGAGCACCTCGGCGATGGACTTGCCCTTGTAGGCCACTTCCAGCGTCTCGCGATTGTAGCGCGCGCCGCGGCATACCTCGCACGGCACGTACACGTCTGGCAGGAACTGCATTTCGATGGTGATGATCCCGTCGCCCTTGCAGGCCTCGCAGCGGCCGCCCCGCACGTTGAAGGAGAAACGGCCAGGCTTGTAGCCCCGCACGCGCGCCTCCGTCGTCTGGGAAAAGAGCTCCCTGATCCTGGTGAAGACGCCCGTATAGGTCGCCGGGTTGGAGCGCGGCGTGCGGCCGATGGGCGACTGGTCAATGTCAATCACCTTGTCTATGTGCTCGACTCCGACGATGTCGTCATGCGGGCCCCATACGGTGCGGGCGCCGTGGAGCCGGTTGGCCAATCGCCGGTAGAGGATGTCCTCCATCAGGGTGGACTTCCCCGATCCGGACACCCCGGTCAGGCAGGTGAAGAGGCCGAGCGGGATGCGGACATCAATCCGCTTGAGATTGTGGTGACGCGCGCCCTTGACAGTCAGGAAGTGACCATTGTTGCTGCGCCGGGCCGGAATCGGGATGGCGCGGCGGCCTGCCAAGTAGTCACCCGTGATCGAGCGCGGTGACGCGCACACGTCCTCCACCGTGCCCACGACGACGATCTCGCCTCCATGCCCCCCCGCGCCCGGGCCTATGTCAATGATCCAGTCGGCGGTGCGGATAGTCTCCTCATCGTGCTCGACCACGATCATGGTGTTGCCGAGATCGCGAAGGCTGCGCAAGGTGCTGAGCAGTCGCCGGTTGTCGCGCTGATGCAGGCCGATGCTGGGCTCGTCCAGGATGTAGAGCACACCCACCAGCCCGGAGCCGATCTGGGTCGCCAGGCGGATGCGCTGCGCTTCCCCTCCCGCCAGCGTCGCCGCCGCGCGGTCGAGGGTGAGGTAATCGAGGCCGACGTTGAGCAGGAAGCCGAGGCGAGTGCGGATCTCCTTCAGGACCTGCCGCGCGATCTGCTGCTGCTTTGGAGTGAGGTCGAGTGAGTCGAAGAACCCCATCGCCTGGCGAATGGACAGCGCGGCCACCTGGGCGATGTTCCTCTCGCCGATGGTGACGGCCAGGCTCTCCGGCTTGAGCCGCTGACCCTTGCAGGCCGGGCAGGGCTTCACCGCGGTGAAGGCGTCGAGGTAGCCCCGCGCGCTGTCCGACTCGCCTTCCTCGTACTCCTGCTGGAGGTAGTAGAGGATGCCGCGGAACCGGGTGTCGTACACTCGCAGCCGGCCACCCCGGCCCCGGAACCGGACCCGCACCGGCTCATCGGAGCCGTGGAGCAGAACGTCCAGCTTCTGCTTCGCCAGCCTCTCGACGGGCGTATCCAGGTCAATGCCGAAGTGATCGCAGACCGCGCGGAGCAGGGCCTTGTGATATTGCGAGCCGAGGCTGCGCCACGGGAGCAGCGCGCCCTGGTTGATGGTGAGCCGCGGGTCCGGGATGATCAATGACTCGTCCAGCTCGTGGCTGGTACCCAGACCCGTGCACTCGGGGCAAGCGCCATACGGGGTGTTGAACGAGAACATGCGAGGCTGGAGTTCCTCGAAGCTGCGCTGGCAGTAGAGGCAAGCGAAGCGCTCGCTGAACTGCATCTGTTCCCCATCCACCACCTGGACCAGGGCGACTCCCGTGCCCACTCGCAGCGCCAGCTCCATGGAATCGGCCAGGCGCTTGCGGGCCGCGGGGCGAACCACGATGCGGTCCACCACGACTTCGATGCTGTGCTGCTTGTAGCGCGCCAGCCGCAGTTGTCCCGCTTCGGAAAGCTCGACCACGTCCCCGTCGACACGCACCCGGGCGAAGCCCTGGCGCCGGATGTCCTCGAAGATCTGCCGGTATTCCCCCTTCCGCCCTTTGACGACCGGGCCCAGGATGAGCACACGCGTCCCATCCGGCAGGGCCAGCACCTGGTCCACGATCTGCTCCGCGGTCTGTTGGACGATGGGCCGGCCGCACTGCGGGCAATGGGGCTGGCCGATGCGCGCCCAGAGCAGCCGCATGTGGTCGTAGATCTCTGTCACCGTCGCGACGGTCGAGCGCGGGTTGCGGGTGGTGGACTTCTGGTCAATCGAGACCGCGGGGGAGAGACCGTCAATGAAATCCACGTCCGGCTTGTCCATCTCGCCGAGGAACTGCCGGGCGTAGGCGGAGAGCGACTCGACGTAACGCCGCTGCCCCTCGGCGTAGATGGTGTCGAAGGCGAGCGAGGACTTCCCCGACCCGGACAGGCCGGTGATGACCACCAGCTTGTCCCTGGGGATCTCGACCGTGATGTTCTTCAGGTTGTGTTGCCGCGCACCGCGGACGATGATCTTGTCAGTGGGCATGCAACGACCTAACCGCTGAGACGCGGAGACGCAGAGTCATCGAAGCGATTGACCATGCGGCGAATGCCCTTCTTGAGAGCGGGTACGTTGAAGTTGATCAAGAGGCCTACCCGGCAACCGGTAAGCCTCAGGTAAGTCAGAAGCTGCGCCTCGTGGATCGGCGCCAGTTCGTCAACGGTTTTCAGCTCCACCACCACTGCATTCTCTACCAACAAGTCTATCCACAAACTAGACCCAACGCTGTGTCCTTTGTACTCCAAGGAGATTCCCTTCTGGCGTTCGAAAGCTACCTCGCGGAGCCCCAGTTCGATCGCCAGACACTCCTCGTAGACGCTTTCCAGCAGGCCCGGACCCAGGACACGATGGACCTCGATGGCGGCACCGAGTACCTGGTCGGTAAGGTAGTTCTCATTCACGGATCCACTCCGCGTCTCAGCGCCTCTGCGGTTCGATGCGCCCTATCGCTTCCGCCTCGTCCCTCGCGCCGGCCGGCGATGCGGCTTCGGTGCCGCCGCCACCCCGCCCTGGAGGGCGCGCATGCGGTCTCGGATCTGGGCCGCCTCTTCGAACCGCAGCTCCTGGGCGGCCAGCCGCATATCGTGCTCCAGCTCGGCCAGCAGGTTCGGTAACTGCTCCTCCGGCGGTCCCTCGCCGGCGCTGTAGATGGCCGGCTCCTCCGCCACCGTCTCCACCAGCAGATCGCGGATCGCCTTCCGCACCGACTCAGGCGTGATGCCGTGCTCCTGGTTGTACTCGACCTGCCGCAGGCGGCGCCGGTTGGTCTCGTCAATCGCCCGGCGCATCGAGTCAGTCATCTGGTCGGCGTACATGATCACCTGGCCCAGGACGTGCCTGGCCGCGCGGCCGATGGTCTGGATGAGCGCGATCTCGGAACGCAGGAAGCCCTCTTTGTCCGCGTCGAGAATCGCCACCAGGCTCACCTCGGGAAGATCGAGGCCTTCCCGCAGCAGGTTGATCCCGACGACCACATCGTACACCCCCAGCCGGAGATCCCGCAGGATCTCGGTTCGCACCAGGGTCTCGATCTCGGAGTGAAGGTAGTGAACCTTGATGTCAACGTCCGCCAGGTACTCGGCCAGATCCTCGGCCATCTTCTTCGTGAGCGTGGTGACGAGCACCCGCTCGCCGCGGCTGACCCGGGCCTTGATCTCCCCGATCAGGTCGTCAATCTGGCCCTGGGTCGGCTTCACGATCACCTCTGGATCCACCAGGCCGGTGGGCCGGATGATCTGCTCGACCACGCGCTGGGAAACGCGCAGCTCATATGGCCCCGGCGTCGCCGAGGTGAAGATGATCTGCCCGACCCGCTCTTCCCACTCCTGGAAGGTCAAGGGCCGGTTATCGTAGGCCGAGGGCAGGCGGAACCCGTACTGCACCAGGCTGTCCTTGCGCGACCGGTCGCCCGCCTGCTGTCCGGCGATCTGGGGAACGGTCTGGTGACTCTCGTCCACCACCAGCAGGAAATCCTCCGGGAAGTAATCGAGCAAGGTGTACGGGGGCTGTCCGGGCTCCCGGCCATCGAAGTGCCGGCTGTAGTTCTCGATCCCCTGGCAGTAACCGATCTCCCGGATCATCTCAAGGTCGTAGCGCGTGCGCTGCTCCAGCCGCTGCGCCTCCAGCAGCAGTCCATGCTCCCGGAAGTAGCGCAGCCGGTCCTCCAGCTCCGCCTCGATCGAGGCGATCGCCCGCTCTTGCTGTTCGATTCCTGACATGTAATGGGTCGCCGGGAAGACCATGGCGGCATTGCGCTCCTCAGTGACCTCGCCCGTGAGCGGGTCGATCCAAAGGATCCGCTCCACCTCATCCCCAAACATCTCGACCCGGGTGATTCTCTCCTCATCCACGGGGTAGACCTCCAGCACATCGCCCCGCACCCGGAACGTGCCCCGGATCAGGTTCACATCATTGCGCTTGAACTGCATATCCACCAGCCGCCTCAGCAGCCGATCCCGGTCATAGCTCGCGCCCCTCTCCACCCGGAAGGTGAACCGCTCGTACTCCTGGGGGGAGCCGAGCCCGTAGATGCAGGACACGCTCGCCACCACGATCACATCGCGGCGCTCGAACAGAGCCTGGGTGGCGTAGTGGCGCAGCCGGTCTATCTCCTCGTTGATCGAGGAGTCCTTCTCGATATAGGTGTCGGTCTGCGGCAGATAGGCCTCGGGCTGGTAGTAGTCGTAGTAGCTGACGAAGTACGCCACCGCGTTGCGCGGGAAGAACTCCCGGAACTCGCCGCAGAGCTGCGCAGCGAGGGTCTTGTTATGGACGATCACCAGGGTCGGGCGCTGCGCCCGCGCGATCACCTGCGCGATGGTGAAGGTCTTCCCTGACCCGGTGACACCTAGCAGCGTCTGACGCTTGAGGCCGCCCAGCACCCCTTCGGCCAGCGCCTCGATGGCTTCCGGCTGATCGCCCTTCGGCTGAAGATCGGAGATAAGCTCGAACTGCGGGGCCACGGTTCGCTCCAAGGGGCCATTATACACCCCGCCGCCGCCCGAGAAGCTCTCTTTTCTCGGGGGCCGTCGGCGGGGCCACCGCGGGCAGGTCGCGGACCTGCCCTACCGGGAGGCGAACTCGATCCAGAGATGCCGGCCGCCGGAGTAGGTGTAGCCGTACCCGTAGGGGCTGACCCAGGGGCGCCCGCTGAGGTAGCTCACTCCCTGTGGCGACCAGCAGAGGGCCAGCTCGTAGTGTCCAATCAGACGGCCCAGCGCCAGCCGGGTGTTGGAGGCGCGGTACTCGTCGAGGTGGGAGAAGATGGTGCTCAGGTCCAGGTCCCAGAGGGGGTGACCAAGCTGGTCGGTGCCGAACGGCAGAGGCCTCGTCAGGCCGACCGAGCCGAACCCTCGCTCTCCGTCGAGAGAGCGCGACACGTTCATGCGCACCCGGCTCCTGAGCAGCGTGGACTCGCCGGCCAAGCTCAGCAGCCCTCGGCTGGGCCGGAACAACGAGGTCCGCGCCACCGGGCCGATGCCCGAGTAGGTGAGGCCGAGGCCGAGGAAGCTGTCCGTCCCGAACCGCCGGTCAAGCATCAGGCGACCGTCGAAGGAGCCACCGCCCCCACCCGCCAGGTTCCGAGCATAACCGGTGGTGAGACCGGCGTTGAGGCGCAGCCGGTGACCCAGATCCCGGGCCGGCAGGCTGAAGTTGAGATCCAGCCCGGAGATGGTTGCCCGGCCCGCGTTCTCTTCTGTGATCTCCAGGGGCTCGCCGGTATCGGGATCGAGTATCACCTGCTGGGTTTCGGTGCGCAGGGAGGAATGGCGGAGATAGAGCGCCGGCGTCACCCACAGGGCACCCTTCACGCGACGGCCGGGGAACCGGTAGTCGAGGCCGTCGAGCGACTGCGCGGAGGTCCCGAAATCGCTGTTCGAGAGCAACAGGGAAAGCCGGCCGGCCCCGAGCGGGCGAAAGAAGCTCACACTCTTCGAGCGCAGCGCCGGGCTGTCCTGGTCGAAGCGCAGGGTGCTCGCTTCCGTGCTCATGTTCAACCCGCCGCCGAGCTGAGTCCGGTGCTCCCACCTCATGCCCCGGTCAGGGTGCAGCACGTCGTCCAGCTCGAAGGCCCCATCAGTGTGACCCGTGCGGGTGTACTCCTCTCGCAGGCCCAACGACCATCCCGTGCCGATCTGGTCGCCGCCCAAGGACCGGTTCCGAGTCAGGTGAAGCGATCCCAGGTGGTTGGCGCTGGCGCGGTAGTACATGGGCAAGTCGAGCATGACCCCGGAGGCCGAGTTGAACGCGAGCGCCTGGCCGAAAACGGCGCCGCCGGACCTGGGATCCAGGACGTGCCGGCGCAGGCTCATCACGCGGGTGTCATTCACATAGAAGGTGGCGTGGTCCAGGATGATCTTCTCGCCCGGGCTGATCACCGCCCGCCGCGCCTTCACCCAGGTGCGGGTGTCGCCGGTCCGGAAGGGCTCCCACAGGGGGTCCTCGGACTTGTCCGGCCGGGTCTCGAGCTTGCCCCCCTCCACGACCAGTCGCTCGGGAGGGTCCGAGAGCCGAACCAACTGCCCTCGCATGGTCAGCAGCTCGTACCGGAGCGCGTCCGCAGTGAGAGTGCGGCCGCCTGCGCAGAGGGTGACGTCGCCCTGTGCGCAGACCACGTTCAGGCCCATGTCATACTGGATGCCGTCCGCGCGGATCTCCATCGCCTGGCACTTCAGGTCGGCCTGCCAGGTGGCGACAAAGACTCGCTTGTCGGCGCTGTAGGCGACCTCATCCGCCTCCAGCTCGATCAGGCGAGCGCCGGGCGACGCGCTCCCGGGTTCGGCCAGGAACTCGATCTGGACGCTCTGCCGCGAGCCTGCCACGATCGCCGACACGAGCGCGGTCCCGGCCACTGTGGGCGCGGTCACGACCGTCTGGGCGAGGCCGCCTATGGTCTGCACGGGGGAGGTGACAGTGCCCAGTGTGGTGCTGAAATGAACGACGGTGCCATCCGGAGCGGGGCGCCCCAGCGCATCCACCACCTCCGCCAGCACCACGATCGGGCTCTTGCCATCTGCGGGGACGCGGTCGGGGTCGGCGCGGAGCCGCATGCTGTAGCCGGCGGCCGCTGCCCAGACGGCGCCAGCGACAAGCGCAAACGCGCCCGCAAGCAAGAACATCCAAGGAGAGGCTGTGCGCCTGTTGGCCATCGGACTCACGCGCTCAACCACAGCGCATTCCATAAGCCCAAACCTGCTCCCCGCACCATGCGCCGGCATGCCCGGCTGTGGCGTCGGCAACCGCAGCCGATGCCGGGAATGCGCCCGCGCCGACCCGCCGCTGCCGGCCGCCTGTTTCATAGCTCCGCCGCAGGCCCGGCTGCGGGGTCGCTCCGCAGCCCCCGCGGGGCTATGAAACAGCCTGTACGGACCCCATCCATCCCCGCGGGCAGCCAGCACGGCGACGCGGGGCCGCTCAGGGCCCCGCGCTCGCCCGCCAGCCTGAAGCCTTAGTTCGGATGCACGCGCCGATCGCCGGTCGCCCGGCCCGGCCGATCGGGCGGCACGCCGCCATGCGAGTCTCTCGAGCGGCCGACCGCGTTCATCCTGGTCACTTCGCGCTGCTTGTGGATCAGTGAGGCGCGGCTCGCCGACGCGAACAGGATCAGCCTCTGCCGCTCCGAGAAGACCCAGCCGTAATCATTGGTCCGCGTCAGAGGATAGGGGCGAGGTGCGACCGCATCCTGTCGGTTCCGGGCGCCGACCCGCCACCAGAGGATGGTAGCGCTCCCCGGCAGACTGGCTAGCGCGTTCAGATCCACCTGCACGGTCTGAACGCCGAACAGGGCGCCTGAGGTCCACGTGCCTGGGATGTTCTGCTGGTAGATGTTGCCGGGCGCGAAGTCGTTGTACGGGTCCTTGGCGATCTGGATGATCGCCTCATCCGCGCCGATCGGGTTGTAGAAGAAGAAAGTGGCCAGCGTGCCGACGATGTCCACGCCGGCGGCGAAAGGCGGGGCCACCGCGGTCAGGTAGTTCTGGGAGGACGACGTGTACACGGGGTTGGTGTCAAACTGCCACTGGTAGACGCCAGGGGAGAGCTGAACCTGGATGATGGTCCAGGGCCTCAACCGGTAGGTATAGGGCAGGCCCGGGAACAGTGGCAGCGGGATGAATACCCACGTTATCTGGGTGGGCGTGATGGTGATCCCCGTGGTGGGGGGTGTGGTGAACGTGGCAGAGGTTCGGCTGCCAGAGACGGTCCCATCCGCGTTGACGGTGAGGGTGACTGTCACCACCACGTTGCCTGGCCCGCCTACGTCTATGTAGTGGTTCTGTGCGTGGATCTCGTCTTGCAGGATCACTTCCATGATCTCCGCGAGGATCCCGCCAGCGCGCACAACCTCGTAGGCCGCAATCCGGTTCTTCTCCGTACCGCTGTACTGGTCCCAGGTGACCAGGACGGTGGGAGAGCCGATGGCGATGGAGTAGCCGAACTCGTCGCCGTTGGCCAGGTTGCTAGCCGCGAAGCCCGGGGCCGCGATGTTGCCTTGTTCCAGGAGCCGGGCGGTGGAGCCGAGCTCACCGAGGCCGAGCAGGGCCGCCGCGGCGAGCACGAAGGTGGTCATGTTCTTCTTCTGGGCCGACAGCCTCGCGGCGGAGGGCGCGCCGATCTTGGTGGGCATCTCGTAGATCGCGCGCAGTTGGTCTCCCGTGCGCAGCGGAGCTCCCCCGATAGGGCGGGCATAGGAGCCGATAGGGTTGGCCTCGGTGATCTCCACCATGCCGATGCGCTGGCCGCCCCGGATCGCCACCATCCTCATCCCGTTTTCCAGCCCGGCGCGGCCGCCCACGTTCAGGAAGACGGTGTTATCCCGCGCCCAGAGGACCATGGCGGTCACTGACGGGCGCGTCCTCATCTGCTGGACCGCGTCGAAGGCGGCCTGCTGGAGCGCCCGGGACATCAGCGTGTCGTCACTGGCCTCTGTCGAGCTGGGGCTGCGGGCGGCCACCACCGCGCCGTTGACGGTGGTCTGGGCCATCCGGTCGAAGAGGAGCGCGGCCAGCTCCACCTCGGCGTAGCGGCCCTCGCGACCCAGCACGATGCGGGCCCGCCGCACCTGCCCGGTGATCAACAGCACCACCTCCAGCTCGGTGGCGAGTCTCACCAGTTCGGCGTCAGTGAAGGGAGGCTTGTACCCGAGGTCCCTTAGCTGCAGTTCAACATCGGCCTTGGGCCAGACAGTGAGCATCAGCCGGTCGCGCAGCTCGGTCGCCACGGCATCGCTCGCCTCCTGGCCGAAGGTATCGGAGCGATAGCCGGTTCTGTTCTCGAAGGGGAGCACCGCGACGGTCTGCCCGGCGGCCCCGCCAGTCGAGCTGAAGGTAGTGCCTGCGCTGGACCCACTGTAACTGCTGCTGGTGGCAACCTGCGCGCCTGCGGGGAGGCCGGCCAGGCCTGTCAATGCGATTGACCAGCAGAACGCCACGGTGAGGATGTGCGCAACGGCTCGTGCCACCTGCCCCTGTGAGAAGGTGCGCATGATCGGTCGCCTCCTTGACTTCGCGCGATCGTCGCTCAACCTGACCCACACCCATCGGGCGCAGGCCCTACCCCCGACCCGGTTGACCCCAGCCCGCCTGAAACGGGCCCTTCGGCTCCGCTCAGGGCAAGCAGCGCGAGCCCCCGCGCTTGGCGCCGGATTCTACCACAGGCCACTGCCGCCTGTAAAGCAAGAGTTGGACTGCGTCCCACCGACTGAGAGGCCGAGTTGCCGCCAGACCTCCTCCAGTTGCCGGTGAGTTTCCTCTCTCCCCGCGGTAGTGTCCACCACCCAGTCGGCCTCTCGGGTCTGCTCGGCCGGCGGCATCTGCGCCGCCATCCGCTGTCTCACCTCATGCTCGGTCAGGCCGTCTCGGGCGACCACCCGCCGCACCCGCTCCTCCTCATCTGCCACCAGGACCAGCAAGCGGTCAACCACCCTCCAAGCGCCTGCCTCGACCAGCAGAGGGGCCACCAGGCAGACCACCTGTTCCTGACCTTCCCGCGCGAGCGCGTGAAGCCGGGCCTCGACCTCCGCCATGATCCGCGGGTGCGTCAGCGCGTTCAGCCTGGCCAACGCTTCCGCGTTGCCGAAGACAAGCTGCGCCAGCTTCCTGCGGTCCAGGCCCCCATCTGCACGAACCACGTTGTTCCCGAAAGCAGCCGCGATCTCCCCCGCCATCGGGGAGTCGCGACTCGCCAGCTCGTGGGCGATCTCGTCAGCGTCAATGACGGCCGCTCCTCGATTCCGGAAGAACTCGGCCGCTACTGACTTTCCGCTTCCGATTCCGCCGGTGATTCCGACAATGACCATTCCGCCCTCTCGGGCTGGGCCTCCCACGACTCCGGCGCGCCTTCTGCCGCCGCAAGGCTGTCGCCAGGTGTCTCGCTCTCGAGCTCGGCGGCCTCACGGACCTCCTCCGGCGGCTCGCCACCGACCGCTTCCTGGGAGGCACGCGGGGCGGCGAGCGCCACCTCCTCGGCCTCGGCCGGTGCAGAGGCCGCCGCCTGCCTTCCCGAGAGGACGTCCCCCACCAAGTCACCGATGGTGACGCGGCTGCTGTCCTGCTGGCGGTCCATGTACTCCTTGAGCTCGCGGCGCTCCTCCGCCTGCTGCACCTGGCGCAAGCTCAAGGTCATCCGGCGCTCGGGCGGCCGGATGTTCGTGATCTTGGCCTGGATGACGTCGCCTGCCGAGAGCACGTCCTGAGCCCGCTGGGAGCGGCCGCCGGGCAACTCGGCATTGGGCACGATGCCCTCGATGCCGGTGGCCAGCCGCACGAACGCGCCGAAGGGAACCACCCTGGTCACGGTGACAGGGACCACGTCGCCTACCTTGCACTGGTCCCTCACGTGCTCCCATGGGTCTGGCAGGATCTGCTTCAGGCCCAGGGAGATGCGGTTCTGCTCCCGGTCGTAGCGCAGAACCATTACATCCACCTTGTCGCCGACCTTCAGCACTTCGCTGGGGTGGTTGATCCGCGTCCACGACATCTCGGTGATGTGGAGCAGGCCGTCAATGCCGCCAATATCCACGAAGGCTCCATAGTCGGCGATGCGCCGCACGATCCCCTTGTAGATCCTGTTCTCTTCCAGGCCGGTGAGGGTCTGCTCGCGCCGCTTACGCCGCTCGGCTTCGATCGCTTCCTTCTGGGAGACGACCACGCGCTTGCGGGCGCGGTCCACCTCCACAATCTTGACCCTGACGGACTGGCCCACGAACCGGTCCAGCGCGTGCACGTTGCGGGTTCGCACGTGAGAAGCGGGCAGGAACCCCCTCATCCCCAGGTCCACCACCAGGCCGCCCTTGACCCGGTCGGTGACCATCGCGCTCACGACCTCGCCCTGCTCGAAGGCCTGTGCCAGCCGCTGCCAGACGCGCTCATAGTCGGCCTTCTTCTTGGATAACACCGGGCTGCCATCTTCGTCCTCGGGGCGAATCACGTAGACGGCCACCCGATCACCTACCGCCAGGGGCCTCCCGTCCTCGGTGGTCCCGCCGGCCAGCTCGGCCGACGGGATATGGCCCTCGGACTTGGTCCCCACGTCCACCAGCGCGCCGTGCTCATCAATGTGCACGATTAGGCCGTCTACCACCTGCCCGGTGGCCAGTGGGGCCACGCGCCCTTCGATGGACTGCGCTCCCAGCTCCCCCCCACCGGCCGTGTCCAGCTCGTCCGGTTCAGCCTCGCCCGCGGGTCTGCCCTCCGCCTGCGGTCCTTCCAGTTCGCTCTCGTGGTTGTCCATGCTTCCGCCTGACCTCTCTCACCAGGCCGCCTCCGCGCACCTGCGCTGAGGATCGGGGACAGGGGATCGCGCCAAGAGCGGGGCGCTCACCCCGCCTCTCTCGCCGTCCGACTGACCCCTTCTCCAATGCGAGTTCCGGGCCTATCACTCGGCCCGCCCCCTTCGCCCGTCCACAACCCACGAGAGGGCGTTAACGTTCCGGCGCGGGCTGCACGGCGACCCCGCAGCCGTCCTGTCTCGGCCCCTCGTGCCCGACTCCCCATCGGTTCGACAGGGCTCCCTGGGCCTCCTTCACCCCCTTGCGGGCTTCGGGCTATCCGACGGGGGTCATTTCCAGCCAGTTGGGTCCGACCTTCGTGTCCACCTTGAGCGGCACCCTCAACTCGTACGCGCCCGACATGCATTCTTCGACCAGTGCGGCAGTCCCGCGCACCTCCGCGGTCGGCACCTCCAGCAGCAGCTCGTCGTGGACCTGGAGGATCATCTTCCCCTTCAGCCCGGTGCTCGCCAGTCGCTCGTAGACGCGCAGCATCGCCACCTTGATGATATCCGCGGCGGTGCCTTGCATGGGAGTGTTGATGGCCATGCGCTCCGCCGCCGCGCGCAGCGCCGGCGCCCGCGTCCTCAGCTCCGGCAGGTCCCGGCGGCGGCCGAAGAGCGTGCGCACATAGCCCGCCTCGCGGGCGGCCGCCGGCACATTCGCCACATACTCGCGCACCTTCGGGAAGCGAGCGAAGTAGCGGTTGACGTAGCGCGTCGCCTCCTCCACCGATATCCCCATCTCCCGCGCCAGGCGAAACTCACTGATCCCATAGGGGATGCCGAAGTTCACCATCTTGGCGAAGGCCCGCATCTTCGGCGTCACGCCATCATGCCCCACGCCGAAGATCTCCATCGCCGCCGCGTGGTGCAGATCCTCATCGCGGCGGAAAATCTCGATCAGGTTCTCATCTCCCGTGATGTGTGCGAGGATGCGCAGCTCGATCTGCGAGTAGTCGGCGGAGAGCAGCACGTGATCCGGGCGGCCCGGGATGAAGGCGCGACGAATCTCCGCGCCCAGCTCGGTGCGAATGGGGATATTCTGCAGGTTGGGGTCGCTACTGCTCAGCCGCCCGGTCGCGGTGACTGCCTGATTCAGCGAGGTGTGCAGCCGCCCGGTCTCGGGGTTAACCAGCCGGGGCAGCGCGTCCACGTAGGTGGACTTGAGCTTGGTGATCTCGCGGTACTCCAGAATCCTTCCCACGATCTCGTGCTCGCTCAGCCCGGCAAGCACGTCTGCATCGGTGGAGTAGCCGGTCTTCGTGCGCCTGCTCCTATCCGGCGGCAGCCCCAGCTTCTCGAACAGGATGCGCCGGAGCTGCTTGGGCGACCCGATGGTGAACTCCTCGCCGGCCAGCGCGTAGATCCCCTGCTCCAGCTCGCCCGCCCTCTCGCCCAGTCTCCCCGAGAGCCCCTCCAGCGCGGGCACATCTATCGCCACCCCAATGCGCTCCATGTCGGCCAGCACCGGGACCAGCGGCATCTCGACCTCAGAGAAGAGCGCGGTCAGCTCCAGCCGTTGCAGCTCGTCCGCGAGGCGGCTCCGCAGTGCGGCGATCTGCCGCGCGGCCACGGCCGAGGCCGCGGGTGCAGACCAATCGCCCAACGCCAGCTCGGCCTGCGCCGCGCCCTGCACGTGGTCGTAGACCGTGGAGCCCAGGTCGTGCTTGCGCGCCGGGTTGACCAGATAGGAGGCGATCATGGTATCGAAGGCGAGGCCGCGCAGTGCGATCCCATGCCGCGAGAGCAGGATCGCGAGGCGCTTGAGATCATGCCCGACCTTGCTGCTGTCCGGCGACTCCAGCAGGGGCTTGAGCGGCGCCAGCAGGTCGGCCAGCTTCCCGCCGTCGGCAACGACTACGACGGGCTCGGCCGCGCCAAGGAGACACAGCCCCACCGTCTCCGACCGCATGGCCGGCAACGCGTCCGCGAGCGGACGGACGACCAGGTCGTGGGCTCCGGCCAGCTCGCCCGCCAGCTTTCTCACCTGATCAGCTCGCGTCACCACGCGATGCTCGTCGCTGATCTTCTTCGGCGCCACCTCGACGCGGGAAAGCAGGCTGCGGAAGTCGAGCCTGCGGAAGAGCTCTACCAGCCTGGCGGGGTCCGGCGGCCGCCGCGCCAGGGCCTTGGGGTCGAGCTTGATGGGCAGGTCGCGGACGATGACCCCCAGCTCCTTCGCCCTTCTCGCCAGGTCGGCGTGGAGGATCAGCGCCTCGCCGATGCGCGGCGGCTTGACCTCATCGGCGTGTGCGAGCACGTTCTCCAGCGACCCATAGCGCGCGACCAGCGTGGCGGCGGTCTTCTCACCGATGCCTGGCACCCCGGGGATGTTATCGCTCGTGTCGCCCCGCAGGGCGCGGAAGTCCGGGAGCTCGTCGGGCGGAAAGCCGTAGCGCTCCTTGACTGCGGCCGGATCGTAGACGACCGTGTCGGTGATGCCGCGGCGAGTCATCATCACGGAGACACGATCGGACACGAGCTGGAGTTCGTCGAGGTCGCCGGTCACCACCAGCACCTGATAGCCGGCCTGCTCCGCCTCCCGCGAGAGCGTGCCGATGATGTCATCCGCCTCGTACCCCTCGAGATCGTAGGCCGGGATGTGCATCGCCTCGAGGATCTCCCGCGCCATCCCGATCTGGGGGGCCAGCTCGTCGGGCATGCGCGGCCGGGTGGCCTTGTAGTCGGGGAATCGCTCGTGCCGGAAGGTGGGAGTGGGGAGGTCGAAGGACACGGCCATCATGTCGGGCTGCTCTTCATCCATGATCTTGAAGAGCATGGCGGCGAAGCCGTAGGCCGCGTTCGTCATCTCCCCCGCCGCGTTGGTCAACGGAGGGAGCGCGAAGAAGGCGCGGTAGAGCAGGCTGTTGCCGTCTATCAGGACGAGCTTATGCGCGGCCGGCTCCGTCACATTGTCCCCGGCTCGGCTCTGGCGGGCAGGGACCCTCGGACCAGGCGGGCGGCGAAGTCGTCATAGAGCAGGCCGCCGCTCACCGCCACCTGGCTGCGGCTCGAGCTGGCCCCGAGCAGCCACCGCAGCAGCCCGGGCACCTGGTACTCTTTGGTCACGGGCTTGCCCGGAATGCCGCCCAGCCGACCGGCCGCGGCGAGGGCCTCCTGCATGCCGCCCAGCTCGTCCACCAGCTTGTTGCTCTTGGCCTGGGCCCCGCTGTAAATCCGGCCGTCGGCCAGCTTGCGCACCGCGGCCTCGGTCAGGCCCTTTTCCCTCCGGCCATCGGCCACCGCTTTGATGAACTGCTCGTGCGTCTCCTTCAGCAACTGGTCCATCATCTGCCGGACCTCCGGGCTGATCGGGCCGAACGGCGACATCATGTCCTTGAACTTGCCGGCCTTCATCACCTCGGCCTTGACGCCGATCTTCTTGAGGAGCTCAGAGAAATCCTCGTGCATCGAGATCACGCCAATGCTGCCGGTGATGGTGGCGGGATCGGCCCAGATCTGCTTTGCCGGCGCGGAGATGTAGTAGCCGCCGGAGGCGGCCACGTCGGCCATCGAGACCACCACGGGCTTGCCCCGCTTCTGCGCCTCCTGGATGGCGTGGTACATCTCCTGGGAGCCGGCCGCCGATCCGCCCGGGCTGTTCACGCGGAGCAGGATCGCCCTCACATCCGTGTCCTCCACCGCGCGCTCGATCTGCCCAACGATGTCATCGGACCCGGTGGCCGAGCCGCCCAGGGGCGAGATGCTCGACTCTCCCGCCACGATCACTCCGTCCACGCGGATGAGGGCCACCCGCGGGCCGCCCACGTTTATGCCCCGCATGCCGCCTGAAGTGCTGAGCACCCCGATCAGCACGACCGCCAGCAGCAGCACGATCACCAGCAAGCACCCGGCCAGGCCGCACCCACAGCCCCAGCGCCAGCCCGACCCGCGCCGTGGCGGCGGGGGTGGAGGCGGAGGTGGAGGAGGCGGAGGTGGGGGTGGTGGAGGCGGAGGTGTAGGTGGAGTCTGCGACACCTCACTCGGTCCGGCGGGCAACTGTTCAGAGGTCACGGTCTTCTCCTCACGCGAGATTCGGGCAGAGCGGCGGCTCGTGCCCCAGGGCATGCCCGTTGGGCAGGAGCAAGCTCCTGCCCTCTGCTGATTCCGCCTCGCCAGGCCTCTGACCTGCGTTCGCTTCCGACCATGCGCGGTTCGTCTTGACACGGCTCAGGAGGCACGGCTATAGTGCCTTCGCGCCGGTGTGGCGGAATGGCAGACGCGCCTGACTCAAAATCAGGTGTCCGCAAGGACATGGGGGTTCAACTCCCTCCACCGGCACCAAAGCTCATCAGGTCGTAGGCCAGGAGCGCGTCTCCTGCCCGGTTGGTGGCCGCGCCTCCGGCAAAGAGACCGAGGGCCGGTGGCGTAGTGCGGCACGAAACTCATGATGCAGTGGAGGGGTCACGATGACGGAATCGGCTGTTCCTGTTCTCCAGCTCAAGAGCGGCCTGACGATTCAGGGTCCACTTGCCAAGCTCCGCAAGTTCTGTGACAACGAGCACGAGACGTACGATGCCGTGCCGACGGCGCAGGATGCCATCGTCACGATCCACGACATCTTGCTGTCGGTGATGATGAACTCGCACCTGGATGCGAAGCGCGCCAGATCCGTCTGGCTGGAGAGAGCAAAGTTAGGGGCGCACCTTGCCAAGATTCCGCCGGCCCTGGCACTGGACGCTCCTGAGGCGGAGATCCCGTGGGAAACGATCGTCGCGATGTTCGAGGAGTTCGAGCATACGTGGGGCACGAAGCTGGCAGTGGGCTCGAAAATCCTCCACAAGAAGCGTCCGGAGCTGATCCCGATGATGGATGAGGTCGTCAGACGGTACTACGAGCGTGCCCACCCCGACTTCGCGTGGATCCCGAAGTGCGGGCCCCTATCGGGGCAACTGATGCGGCATTTCCGAGACGACCTGTTGGCAGCAACGCCCCAACTGGAGGCCTTGGCTTCTGAGCTGCGGGCAGACGGTCGCTCGCTGACTCAGGTCAGGCTGCTTGAGGTGCTGATCTGGATAGAGAGGGAACCGCGAGGCCACTACCGCTGAGATGCGTAGGGCAGGTGGCGGAGCGGCGGACGGGGACAGGGAAGTGCGATGCCGGCCTATCGCTGTCAGAGCTGTGATGGGGAGCTGAAGGCCGAACCACGGAGCTGTTGGTTCATTGGGTGCGCCATCCTCTTCTTCCCTCTGGGGCTACTGCTCTTCTTCTTGCCCAACGTGTACGTGTGCCAGAAGTGTGGACGCGTCCAGCGGTTCTGACAGGCACCCGCGTACCCGCATGGGGTAGTCCGTAGGGCAGGAGCGCGTCGCCTGCCCGGTCTCGTTGGCCGGGCGACAGCTTCCTCTCGCAGGTGCAGAAGGCAGGAGGGCGGAAGCGGCTGCGGTGAGGGAGTCGCAGAGCGACGGGCGCAGAAAGGGCGGCGCCATGAGGAGCGAGGGGTATGAGCAGGAGCAAGTGGGTGGCCATGACTGTGGCGCTGTGTGTGGTGGTGACCGTCGCGGCGGTGGCGTACGCCGCGGGGAAGGCGAAGGCCGTGCCGGTCGCGGAGGTGGTGAGGGCGCGGCGGTTTGAGGTGGTGGACGCAGCCGGCAAAGTGCGGGCCAAGCTGGAAACGACGCCCGAGGGCGAGTCGGAGCTGTGGTTGGGTTGCGCGGGTCCGTACCAGAGCATTCACTTGGTGCTGCTCCCCGACAACCTGCCGCTAGTTAGCCTCTCCGGCCCGGAGGGGACCGGGGGCATCATGCTCGACCTAACAGAGGAGTCTCCGCGGGTGACGTTGTGGCACAAGGACGGGAAGGCGAGTGCTAGTCTGGCGGTGTCTTCGAACGGTTGTCCGGCCCTGACCCTGACCGACAGCAGCGCAAAGCCGCGTGCTCAACTGGGCCTGTCGGCCGACGGGTCCCCGGCGGTCCAACTGTTCGACAAGCACGAGAAGGTCGTGTGGCGGGCACCGTAGGTTCGTAGGGCAGGAGCGCGTCTCCTGCCCTCTGTGTCTTACGCCTCCCGAAAGTGGTCGAACCCCCGCAGTTTTCGGTAGCGCGCGGTGAGCAGTTCCTCCGGCGGCATCGCGGACAGGCGCTGGAGGGCGCGGGTGATGGCCTCTTTCACGGACTGGGCGGCGGCGACGGGGTCTTTGTGGGCGCCGCCGAGGGGTTCGGGGATGATCTCGTCTACCGCGCCGAGGTCGAGGGTCTGCTGGGCGGAGAGGCGGAGGGCCTCGGCGGCCTCGGGCCCCCGGCTGGGATCCCGGCCGAACGCTTCGAGAATCACCGCGCACGATTCCGGCGGGATTACGGAGTAGATGGCGTGCTGGAGCATCATCACGTGGTCGCCGACCGCGATTCCGATGGCGCCGCCGCTGCCTCCCTCGCCGATGATGACCACCACGATGGGCGTCTGGAGGACTGACATCAGCTCCAGGTTCTCGGCGATGGCGTTGGCGATCCCGCGCTCCTCGGCCTCCAGGCGCGATTCGGCGGCCGGAGTGTCAACGAAGCTGATCACGGGCATCTGGAGCTTCTCGGCCAGCCGCATAACGCGCGCCGCCTTCCGGTAGCCCTCGGGCCGCGCGCTGCCGAAGTTGCGGAACTGCCGTTCCTTCACATCCCGGCCCTTCTGATGCCCGATCACCGCCGCCCGCTGGCCATTCAGCGAGGCGAGGCCGGCGACCACCGCGGGATCGTCGCCGAAGCGCCGGTCGCCGTGCAGCTCCACGAAGTCGTCGAAGATCGCGCCTATGTAGTCCAGCGTATAAGGCCGGTCCACATGGCGCGCCAGCAGCACATTGTCCCATGCGGTAAGCATCTCGAACACCTCGCGGGTGACCTGCTCCTGGCGACGGCGGAGGGCAGCGACCTCCTCCCTCAGCCGCACGCGCCGCTCGTCACTGATGCCGCTCGCGGTCAGCAGGCGCTCGAGCTTCTGGATGTCCGCCTCCACCTCGCGCAACTGCCGGTCGAAGGGCAGCCACCTACTCATCGGTGGCCTCCCCCAGCGGCACTTCGGTCCGATCACCGCTCGGCCGCGGCGAGAGCAGCCGGAGCAGCCGGACCAGGAGTGGGCGCAGCTCTCTGCGCGTGACCACCTGGTCCACCATGCCGTGCTGGTGCTGGAACTCCGCGGTGTGGCTGCCGGGGGGGAGCTTGATCTTGAAGGCCGCCTCGATCACACGAGGGCCGGCGAACCCCATGATCGCGCCTTGCTCCGCAATCGCGACGTCGCCGAGGGAGGCGAAGCTCGCGAACACGCCGGCGGTGAGCGGGTCGGTCCCGACCGTGAGGTACGGGATGTGAGCCTGCCTGAGCCGGGCCACGGCCGCCGCGGTCTTCGCCATCTGCAGCAGCGAGACGATGCCCTCCTGCATCCGCGCCCCGCCCGAGCAGAGAAAGGCGACCAGTGGACACCGCTGCTCGGCCGCGTGCTCGGCCGCCCGCACGAACTTCTCTCCCAGCGCCGCTCCCATGCTGCCGCCCTGGAAGTTGAAGTCCACTACCACCAGCACCGCGGGCATCCCCTCGATCGTGCACTCGCCCCAGACCAGGGGGTCAGAGAGGCCGGTGCGGCCGGCGTAATCCGCGAGCTTCTCCGGGTAGCCGGGAAAGTGCAGCGGGTCGCTGGATCGCAGGTTCCGATCGCGCTCGTGGAAGGAGCCGCTGTCGGCGGTGATGGCGATGCGTTCCCTGGCGCTGAGACGCCGGTGATACCCGCAGTGCCGACAGACGTAGAGGTCCTCCTCCAGCTCGCGCTGGTAGAGCATCTCGCCGCACTTCTGGCACTTGGCCCATAGACCGGCCGGCACCCCGTCGGTCGGCCGGCTTTCGTTCTCTCGTTCGCTCAACCCTCGATCCTCCGTTGGCATCGGTTAGC
>Ga0315281_10002447_pt1 | contig 27622 bp, 23 predicted proteins | sample YL17G07_0_MG_FD_204540 | JGI IMG/M metagenome (GOLD analysis project Ga0315281, IMG submission 204540) | Sediment microbial communities from Yellowstone Lake, YNP, Wyoming, USA - YL17G07_0 | ecosystem: Environmental > Aquatic > Freshwater > Lake > Sediment | place: USA: Wyoming | collected...
GGACCGGATGATGAGACGCTGCAGCCGGCGCTCGAGGCGATCGCCGCGCGCGAGGGTGTGGCGGGCCGCGTCACCTTCACCGGCATGCTGCGCGGGCGCGAGAAGATGGCGGCGCTGTCCGCGGCGCGCGTCTGGGCGCTGCCGTCGCACAGCGAAAACTTTGGCATCGCGGTGCTGGAGGCGATGGCGGCAGGGCTGCCGGTGATCGTGTCGCCGGGCGTGAACATCGCGCAAGAGATCGCGGCGGCGGACGCGGGTGTGGTGTGCGAACAGACGGCGGAGGCGTTCGGCGCGGAGATCGCGGCGCTGCTGCGGGATGACGCCCGGCGCGGCGTCCTGCGCGAGCAGGGCCGCGAGTTTGCACGGCAGTACGACTGGGACTCCGTGGCGCCGCGGCTGGCCGCCATGTACGAGCAGGTCGCGGCATGAGCGAATTGGGGGAGCGTGGCGAGATCACCGTGATCATCCCGACGCGCGACGAGGCGATCCACATCGCGCGCTGCGTCGATTCGGCGCGCGGGCTGGGCCCGGTGTTCGTGGTGGACTGCGGGAGCATCGACGGCACGCGCGAGATCGCGGCGGCACACGGCGCGACGGTGGTGGAGCACCCGTGGGAGGGGCACGCGGGCCAGAAGAACTGGGCGCTTGCGACGCTCGACATAACGACCGAGTGGGTGCTGTGTCTCGATGCGGACGAATACCTCACGCCCGACAGCGTCGCGGAGTTGCGGGACGCCGCGGGGCGCGATGGCGCTGCCGGGTACTACCTCGCGCGGCGGTACATCTTCCTCGGGCAGGAGTTGCGGCACGCGTGGTGGTACCCGGACTACCAGTTGCGGCTGTTCCGCCGGGCGGGCGCCCGCTGCGAGGACGTGCAGGTGCACGAGCACATGATCATCGACGGGCCCGTGGAGCCGCTGCGGCAGGCGATCATGCACGACAACCTGAAGGGGCTGTCGGCGTTCGTCGAGCGGCACAACCGCTACTCGGACCTGGAGGCGGCGGAGCTGGCGCGGCCGGCGGCGAACCGGAAGAAGGGCTCGTTCACGGGGTCGTGGGCCGAGCGGCGGCGCGCGGTCAAGGACCGGATCTGGTTTCGCGTGCCGATGCGGCCGCTGGCGCGCTTCGCGTGGCTGTACTTCGTCAAGCGCGGCTTCCTGGACGGGCGGCGCGGGCTGCTGTTCTGCTACCTGATCGCGACATACGAATTCCTGATCGACGTGAAGCTGATGGAGCGCAAGCTGGCGGCTTCCGACGCCGCGCGGGCCGCCAAGCCGGTGCGGCTGGAGGTGCAGAGATGACGGTGAATATCGCGAGGCCGCTCCACGGCTTGACGAGACCCGTCGCGCTGGAACAGCACTCGCTGTACCGCAAGATCGATCGGATCGTCGGGCCCATGGCCGCCGGCCGGATGCTGGAGGTCGGCTGCCTGGATGGACGCTTCCTGGCACGAATGAGAGAGCGCGGCTGGTCCGTGGCCGGCATCGACCTGGTGCCGAGCGACGCGGAGTACATCATCGCCCACGATGCGTCGCAGCCGTTCCCGTACCGCGCCGAATTCGATGTGGTGGTCGCTGCCGAGGTGATCGAGCACGTCGTCGAGACGGACGACTTTCTGGCGCACTGCGCCGCGGTGCTCAAGCCCGGCGGCACGTTGATCCTGACGACGCCGAACCTGCTGTTTGGCGTGAACCGCCTGCGGATGCTGCTGGGGAAGACGCCGAAGTTCGCCTACGCCGACTACCACGTCCGCATGTTCGTGTGGGAGGACCTGCGGGAGAAGATCGAGCGGCGCTTCGCGATCGAGCGGGTGCAGGGATCGCACGTGCTCGTTGGCGTGCAGCGTTCCCCCCTGTTCGAAGTGTTCGCGAAACTCGGCGACAGGCTGCCGACGCTCTCTGCGCACTTCATCGTGACGGCGCGCAAGCACGGCGCGGTAGAGGACAGCGCATCATGACGAAGCTGCGCGTGCGACTATCACAACTGGCGGAGTTGCCGCGCTACCTGGCGTTCGTGTGGCGGGCGTGCGGCGCGCGCGTAGCGACGCGGGTCGCGGGGACGATGCTCGTGTCAGCGCCGGCGATCCTGCGCAGCGGCACCCTGCGGGCGGTAGACGCGCGAATCTCGGATCTGCACCCGCCCGTACGTGACGGGCGCGACCGGACGTACTGGGCGCGGGTAGACTTCGGCCTGTTCCGCGACATCCTGCTGCGGCGATGCTACTGGCCGGAGGATGCGTTCGTACCCGGCGCGGGCGATGTGGTGGTCGACCTCGGGGCGAATGTGGGCGCGTTCTCGATCATCGCGGCGAAACGCATGGGGGCCGGGCGCATCATCGCCATCGAGGCGCAGGAGTATGAGCACGAGGCGCTGCTGAAGAACATCGCGCTGAACGGCGTGGGCGGCATCATCACGCCGCTGCGGGGGTTCGTCGGCAGTGGCGGCGTGTTCGAGGGGACCGAGTACTGCGAGAAAACGATCGACCTCGATGCGGCGATGAGCGAGTTCGGAGTGAAAGAGATCGCCCTGCTGAAGGTCGATATCGAGGGGTCGGAATTCGCGCTGTTCGAGCGGCCGCAAGCGTGGCTGCGGCTCGTGCGGCGCATCGCGATGGAAGTGCACCCGCCGTATGGCGATGTCGCCTCGCTGTGCGACGCGCTGCGTGCCGCGGGCTTCGAGTTGCGGACGGAGCCGTCGTCGACGCCGGCGTCGGCGATCTACCTGTACGCCGAACGCGCGCGTCCGGCGGCGGTGGCGGCATGAGCGAAGAAGCGCTGACATCGCCGAACGCCGATCTGCTGCGCCTGCTGGCGTGCCCGGCGTGCCGCGAGGGCGAACTCGCCGGGCTCGATGGGCGCATGGCGGATGGCGACGTGACGTGCATGCGCTGCGGGGCCACGTATCCGGTGCGCGGCGGCATTCCCGTGCTGTTGCCGCCGGGCTTCGACGCGACGCATGTGCACGACGAGATCGACCACGCGCACGGGCACAAGCGCCAGCAGGCGGAGTACTTCGACCGCGGCGTCGCCGAGGAGTTCGAGATCAGCCGGCCGCACGGCGCGCCCGCGGCGTATCGCGCGCTGATCGAGGAGAAGTTCCGGCGCAGCATCGCGCGGCTGCCCTCGCTGGCGGGCGCGACGGTGCTGGACGCCTGCTGCGGCAGCGGCATGGACGCGGAGATGCTGGCGCGGCAGGGCGCGCGCGTGATCGCCATCGACATTTCGGAAGGATGCGCCGCGCGGGCGAAGGCGCGGGCCGAGCGCTACGGGCTCGACTATCTCGTCGTCGTGGGTGACGTGGAGCACCTGCCGCTGCGCGCGGCGGCTGTGGATATCGGCTATGTGCACGATGGGCTGCATCACCTCGCCGAGCCGGCGGCGGGCGTGCGCGAGCTGGCGCGCGTGGCGCGGGCGGCTGTGAGCGTGAACGAGCCCGCCGACGCTTTCGGCACTGACGTGATGGTGCGGCTGGGCGTCTCTCAGGCGTGGGAGGACGCTGGCAACCGCGTGGCGCGGCTGCGGCCGGACGAGGTCGCGCGGGTGCTTGCGGGCGAAGGCTTCGCTGACGTGCAGGCGCAGCGCTACCTGATGTTCTACCGGCACGAGCCGGGCAGCGCGATGCGGCTGGCGTCACGCCCGGGCGCGAAGCAGGCGTATCGCGCCGCGGCGGCGCTCGCGGACGCGGCGCTGGGTCGCTGGGGCAACAAGCTGCAGGTGACGGCGAGGCGGGCCGCGTAGGGGCGCTCGCTGAGGACGCTGCGGCATCTCCCTGATTCGCTCGCTCGCGGCCGGCGGCGACACTTCTGTGATAGATGCGGCATCGGGTTGAGATCACGATGCCTCGCAGGAGGCGGCTCGCATTGGCGCAGATCATCGCACCTCGACAACAGGCGCTGCGCTTCAGCGCCGAGACACTGCGCCCTATCGCCGTGGTGTTTCTGCTGTGCGCCGCGATCGGCGTCGAGCTGATGGTGCTTGCGGCGTGGTTGCCGGACACGCTTGACGTGTGGCGGCACCCGGACACGGCGGGGTACGGCGACTTCCCGGTGTTCTACCGCAGCGGGCGGGCGATCCAGCTCAACGCGACGTACAGCCCGGGGCTCTCGCTGCTGATGCATCCGCTGACCCATTTCAGCATGCGCGTGGCGTTCCAGATCTACTTCGCGATCAACGTGGCGGCACTGTGCGGCGTCGCGTGGCTGGCGCAGCGGGCGGTGCGGTCGCCGTACGCGAAGGCGGCCGTGGCGCTGGGCGTCCTGGCGCTGCCGCAGACGCACTGGGCGCTGCGCGTCGGTCACTTCACCGAGATCCTCGCGCTGGTGGCGCTGTGCGGGCTGCTGCTCTCCGAGCGGCGGCCGGTCTGGGCCGGGCTGCTGCTCGGCGTCCTGGCGTTGAAGCCCCAGTACCTTCCCGTGCCGCTGCTGTACCTGCTCGTGACGAGGAACTGGCGCGCGCTCGGCGCATGCGTCGGCGCCCTCGGCGGCCTGGCGCTCGTGGGCGTCGCGGCGATGGTGCAGCACGAGGGCTTCAAGATGGTCGGGTACATCGGGGACTACTACGTGGCCGCGGTTGGCTACGTTGCGCATAACCTGACGACCGGCCAGCAGGACCAGATCTACGTGCAGGGCTGGCAGTACTCGTGGTCGGGCTTCCTGATCAGCGCCGGCATCGACCCGAACCCGCTGCTCACCGGCGACCTGCTGTTGCTGAGCTTCGGCGCGCTGGCGCTGGCGTGGTGGAAGTGCAACCGGTCGACGGCGAAGGTGGCGACGGCGCTGGGCATGCTGCTGCTGACGCCGCACTCGACGTTCTACAACTGGAGCATGATCGCGGTCGCCGCGGCGCTGCTGCTGCGGGCCGACGTGCGCCCGCGCTACATGGTGCCGGTGGTGATTGTGGGCCTCGCGCTGGCGATGGCGGCGACGCAGAACGCGACGCAGTTCCCCGTGCCCGTGGATCTCTTCCGGCCGGCGGGGACGCGCGGCCTGTACTGGATTCAGCCGGCCGTGCTGGCGACGGTGCTCGCCCTGGCGATCATCGGGCGTAAGCGTAGCGCCGATGCGGAGGAGGCGGCCAGCGCGCCCGCCGCGCCCCAACGCATCGCAATGCCGCGCCTGGCGTTCGGAGCGATGCCGCGCGCCGGGGCCTGGAGCGCGCTGGCCGGCGTGGCGCTGATCACGGGGTACGGGGCGTCGGCGTACGTGAGCGGCAGCGGGCCGTTTCACCACGACGCCGACTTCGGGCGGGCGGCAGTGCTGCGGGCGCTGCCGTCGGACTTCCCGGCGCCTGATCGCTCCCGCGTCCAGAGCGCGGGCGCGGGGTCGCATCTGCCGTACCGTGTCGAGTGGGACGTCGACGGCGCGACGAGCGAAGTTGCCGGCATCCTGCGACAGCGATTGGCGGATGGCACGTGGAAGATCGTCGACTCGCAGACTGACGGCGGCGATGTGCGGCTGCGGGCGGCGCGGCCGGCCGCGGGTGCGGCGCCGCCGGTGGTGAGCGAGATCGACATCGCGCCCTCGGGCCGGGGGAGCCGGGTGCGGCTGGAATTCTCGCCGCTGCCGTCGAGCCTGGTGCCCGGATATCAGCGCTGGCTCGAGCGGGCGGGGCTGATCGTCCACAACGTGGATCCGGGGACCGAGATCCCACCGGTCCCCTGAGGGGGCACCCGCCCTCGCGCTCCATACGAAAGCGAAGACACGCTCCCCCCTCCGCAAGCGGAGAGGGGAGCTTCAGCGTGCGGCCGGTACGGCCGGTTCAGGCGCGGCGCGTTGCGGCCACGGCGAGGCCGGTGCAGGTGATCACGGCGCCCACGATTCCGGCAAGGATGGCCGTGCGGCTCAGCCCGCCGCCGGGCGCGACGGCCGGGTCGCTGCGCAGGTAGCCGCCGGTGCCGGTGGCGGGAAGCTTCGTGCCCGTGCCCGTGCCCGTGCTCGTGCCGGTGCTCGTACCGGCGCTGGCGCCGGCGTCCGGGCCGCCGGTGCCGCGGCGGCCGAGGAAGATGTCGGCCGCGGCGCGCGCCAGGCCCGGCTCGTTCGGTGCGCGGAAGCTGACGGCGAGGACCACGTTCTCGTTCCAGTAGAGCACGCGTCCGTCGAAGTCGGTCGTCGCGACGGCTGGTGTCGGGCCGGAGCCGCTGACGGCCACGAAGTCTTCCTTGAGCTTCGCGCGGCTGGCGTACTCGATGACCTCCAGCGTCACGGACTGGCCGCCCTTCGTGGCCGTCAGCGCCTGGCCGTCGGCGTGCAGCGTCGGGTGCTTCGTTGCGGCGGCCGAGGCGTGGACGCTGTAGCCCGCGTCGGTCAGCGCCTGGCTGTAGTCGGCGGTGGTGGCGGCCGCGGCGGCCGCTGCGCCGGCGATCGCCGTGAGGGCCAGCGCGGCGATCGCGGCGAGAGTGATGATGCTGCGGTTCATGGTTGTCTCCTCCTCTGATGGTCTGTGTCGTCTGGTTGCCATCCCTGCGGTCGCTGTGCGTCGTCGGCGATAGGCTCCCCTCCTGCGTTGCGTTCTGATGGAGGCAGCATCGGCGAAGTGGGATTGGCCTGCCGGACGCGCGGGATACGCGCGCCCTACGCGATGCCGACGCGACGCCGACGCCTGCGCGACGCACGATGCGCAGCGCGTTCTACGGCGAGACGTTGGAGGGTCGTCGATGTGTCGACAATGGCCAGAGCGCGGTGTCGCGCCGCCGGAGAAGCAGGGACTCTGCCAGGCGAGCGGTGCTATGAAGCGGCTGCTACTGCATGCCGAGGCGGGCGAGCTGGTCGTCGGGGACGTCGACTTCGAGCAGGGCGGTGCGGAGCTTGTCGGCGGCGTCGTTCTCGGCGCGGGTGCCGGCGAGGTTCTCGTCCTCGGCGGGGTCGTTGCGCAGGTCGTAGAGGTGGTTGCCGCTGAACTTGCCATACGCCCAGTACGGCAACAGGTCGCCGGCGACATATGGCTGGCGGATCACCGGCACCTGCGAGCCGGGCATCCGGTCCAGGTAGGCGCGGGCGTCGGGCACGGGGAAGCGGTAGTCCTTCGCGGCGTGGTGGAGCGGCATCGACGACCAGCGGTTCGACCACATGGACAGCGGCGCGTTCGCGCCCTCGGGCGCGCGGGCGTATTTCGTCTCGGCGTCGATGACGTGGACCTCGCGGCCCCAGACGCCGGAGAGCGCGTACTCCCGCACCGCTGGCGCCGCGCCGGTGATAACGGGCACGAGCGAGCGGCCGTGCGTGCGGTGCTCCGGGGTGACGCCGAACAGATCGACGAGCGTAGCGAAGATGTCGACGTTGGTGCTCAGCGCGGCGGTTGTGCCAGCCTCGATGCCGGGCCAGGCGATCATCAGCGGGATGTGGCCCAGCGGCTCGTATACGGGGACGGCCGGCTTGCCCCAGATCTCTTTCTCGCCCAGATAGTGGCCATGGTCCGTGCAGACGATGACGGCCGTGTCGGCCCACAGCCCCTTGCGGTCGATGGCGTCGATGATGCGGCCGAACCAGCGGTCGATCATCGTGAGCTTGCCGCCGTAGGAGGCGCGGATCTGGTGCGCCTGGCGCCCGGTCAGCACGCCGCGCTGGAGGGCGGCCGTCACGTATGGCGGCCAGATCAGGTGCGGCCCCTGCCACGTGTCGTCGTACATCGAGGCGTAGGGCTCGGGCGTGTCGAACGGCTCGTGCGGGTCGAACTCATCGACGAAGAGGAAGAAGCGGTCGTGGAAGCCAGCGTTGTCTTCGATCCAGGACGCGGCGGCGGCCATGGTGCGCGGGCCGGGGAAGTCGTCTTCGCCGCGGAAGTAGCTGCGGGAGCGCTCGTACGGCTCGCGGCCGGGCTGCGCGATCAGCGGCGCGCCGAGGCCGCTGGGGTCGGGCCGGGTCTTCCAGGGGTCGGCCTCGCCGCCGCGCTGGTAGTCCCAGGCGCTGAAGTCGGTGTGGAAATTCTCGCCGCCCGTCTCGAAGAGATGCGGGTGGTCGGAGATCAGCATCGAGGTGACGCCGGCGGCGCGCAGGTGCGCCGTGATGGAGTGCTCCCAGACTTCGATCGACCCCCACGGCTTCCAGAGGAAGTCCAGCGCGCCGCACAGCAGGTCGTGGCGCGCGGGGATGCAGGGCAGCGAGCCGGTGTAGTGCTTCTCGAAGCGGAGGGAGCGGGCGGCGAAGCGGTCGAGGTTCGGCGTGGCGAACTCGCGGCCGCCGTAGGCGCCCAGCATGTGCCGGTTGAGGCTGTCGAGCAGGATGAAGATGGCGTTCTTGGGGCGCGACGGCGGCGGGATCGCTGCGGGGTCGCTGCTCAAGATCGTGCCTCCTGCTGGCGCGGATCGCTCCACGACAGTAGCAGGATCTCGCTGATCGCGCAGCACGGGCCGTAGCCTGACACCCGCTCAGGCGCCGGAATAAACAGCGGCCCGGCCTTTCGGGCCGGGCCGCTGTCTGCGGGTGCCGGTATGCGCGGCGGTTGCCGCGACGGCTACTTCACGGTGAGCTTGCCGCTCATGGTGGGCGGGTGGACGTCGCACTGGAAGAAGTAGTCGCCGGCCGCCAGCGTCAGCTTCAGATCCTGCTCCCCCGGCCCCGCCTCGATCGCTGTGGTGCCGACGCTCTCGCCGGACGCGCTGCTGCCCTTGAACACGTGGAGGTTGTGCGGAATGCCCCCGTCCTTGTTGTTGACGTGAATCGTCACGGCGCCCGGCGATGCCGTGAGTTCCGTCTTGTCGAACGCGATGTTCGACTCCACGAGTTCGAGCTTCGTCTCAGCGCCGGCGCCGCTGGTGGGCGAGGCGGCGGCGGCGCTGGGCGACGCACCGGCTGACGGCGACGCGGCCGCGGCGGGCTTCGTGGCCGCCGGCGCGGCGGTCGCCGGCGTGCGTGTGCCCGATGCAGGCGTGATCTTGAACGTCTTGACCGGCGTCGGGTCGGCCTCGGTGCCGCTCGAACAGCCCGCGGCCAGCGAGGCGAGGGCGATCAGTACGCCGGATAGTGTGAATATGAGTCTGCGGTTCATGCTCCCTCTTCCTTCGCTCTAGTGGGCGTGCGGGTCCACGGCCGCCGGAGCGATCGTGCCGCCGGTGGTGCCGCCGGCGCCCGGCTGGATGTCGGCGATTGCTTGCTGGAGTGCCTTCGACAGGTCGGCGATGTTCTCGCTGTCGGTGTAGACCACCGGGATCACCATGCCGCCATTGGCTTCGGCGAGTTTGAGCGACTTGCCGTCCGGGCCCATGACGTGCGAGAGCACGTGGCAGTGGAAGATCCACGCCCCCTTGCCGGGCGCGTTCATCCGCACCTCGACGTCCGTCGTCTGGCCGGGCGCCATCAACACCGTGTTCTCGACGAGCCCCGCCTTGCTGGAGCCGCCGACATCGGTGCCGTCGCGCGCGATCTCCCTCGTGAAGTGGCCGTGGAAGTGCATCGGGTGCAGCTCGATCGGGCTGATGTTGATCATGCGCACGCGGAGCAGGTCGCCCTTCTTGACGAACCAGGGGTCGATGTTCGGGAACTCCTTGCCGTTGACCAGGTAGTGTCCCAGGATGTTGTTCAGGAGCACGATGTGGTCCTGGTCGTAGCGCCCGCCGCCGCCGTCGCGGGGCTCGACGATGAAGGCGCCGCTGAGGCCCATGGCCACCTGCAGCATGTCGTCCATGTGGGCGTGGTACATGAAGGTGCCGGGCGTGTTCGGGATCTTGAATTCGTACACGAAGGTTTCGCCGGGCATGACCGGCGGCTGCGTGAGCAGCGCCACGCCGTCCATCGAGTTCGGGACGATCAGTCCGTGCCAGTGGACGCTTGACGCCTCATCGAGGTTGTTCTGGTAGTAGATGCGGACCTTGTCGCCGGCCCTGAAGCGCAGCGTCGGGCCGGGGATCTGGTTGTTGTAGCCCCAGACCTCCACCGGCGCCTGGTCGTCGCGGAACTGCCAGAGAAACTTCGAGCTGGTGAGGTGGACGGTCTTCATGCCGTCCTCGATGGTGACGTCGGCCTCCTTCGGGCCGAAGTTCTGGGTCGAGGCGTGGGCCGTGCCGCCCGGCCCCTTGCACGCCATAGCGGCGATCAGCGCGGCCCCGAGCAGCATCACCAGCCACGATCCGATGATCCAGTTTCGCTTCGTATTCAACGGTCACTCCTCCAACTGCGGCGGACCCGTGCCGCCGGTGCAACTATAGCGAGGGGACGGGGAGGCAGCAGGGCCGAATGTCCCCCTGGTGCGTCCGAACGTCCCGAGTTGGGCGCCGCGGCGGAAGCGCGCCCGATCTCGTGCCGACTGCCGCCGGAATTCGGGCCGATCGGCGGCAGCGGCGGGCCGCCCGGGATCGATATTGTGTCTGTTATACGAATTTGGCCGGGCTGCCCGCCGCGCTCTCAGGAGACACGATGAAGATCATGGCGACATTCGACGGCTCCGACTTCGCGGAGTCAATACTCCCACAGCTCGCCTGGATGGCGGTGCTGCCGGAGGCGCAGTTCCTGCTGTTCTCGGTGGCGGCGGAGCCCTCGGGCCAGCTGCGGCATCCGGCGATGCCCGCGCCCCGGGTGGTTTCGGCGATCCAGGGCGCTCAACCCGTCGCCGTCGAGCCTGCTGAGCCGAATTATGCCGAGACGAAAGGCCAGGCCGTGGCCCGCAGGGAGGCAGAACTGGAGCAGTACCTGCGCGGCGTCGCCCGCCGGCTGCCCGTCGGGCCGCGCTACGCGGTCGAGGCGTGCATCTCGGACGACCCGGTCGGAGCGATCATCGAGCGTGCGGTGAAGGAGCGGCCCGACGTGATCGTCATGGCCACGCACGGACGCACCGGCCTGACCCACGTGGTGTTCGGCGGCGTCGCGGAAGAAGTGGTGCGCGCCGGCGTCGCGCCCGTGCTGCTGGTGCACCCGGATGAAGTGCGGCAGTCGCGCCGCGCCGCCCGCAGCGCCGGCTAGGAATCGCGCCCGGGCTCGCGGCGGGCGATGAACGCGGCGGCCTCGGAGCGGCGGCGAAGGTTCAGCTTGCTCAGGATGTTGCTGACGTAGTTCTTCACCGTCTTGTCGCTCAGGTAGACCTCTTCGGCGATCTCCTTGTTCGTCTTGCCCTCGGCGATCAGCACGAGGATCTTGTGCTCCTGTTCGGTGAGGGTGCCGAGCGGATCATCCTCCTTGCGGACGTTCGACGACCGGACGCGCTCCAGCACCTTCTGCGTGACGGCGGGATCGAGCAGCGACTCGCCGCGGGCGACGGCGGCGATGGCGTCCGCGAGCGCGGCGCCGCGCGTCTGCTTCAGCACGTAGCCGGCCGCGCCGGCGAGGATCGAGGCGAAGACCGCGTCCTCATCGGCGTAGGAGGTGAGCATGATGACGCGGGTCTCCGGGCGTGCCTCGCGGATAGTGCGGCAGGCTTCGATGCCGCTGCCGTCGGGGAGCCGGACATCCATGACGATGACGTCGGGCTGCGTGCTCGCGGCTTCGGTGACCGCTTCGCGCGCGGTGGCGGCCTGGCCGACGATCTCGAAGCCCTCGCGGCGGCTGAGCAGCGCGCGCAAGCCTTCGCGCACGACGTCGTGGTCGTCCACCAGCAGGATCCGGGTGGTCATAGATGCTCTCCAATCGCTGGGACCAACGGCAGCTCAAGACGGATGACCGTCCCGCTCCCGGGCGCACTCTCGATATCGAGTGTACCGCGGACGCCGTGGGCGCGGGTGGTCATATTGCGGACGCCGCGGTGATCCTCGGTGAGTTCGGCTGCGGGATCGAATCCACGGCCGTTGTCGCGGACCTCGAGGCGGACGCAGCCTCCCCCGTGCCCAAGGTGGAGCGCGAGGCTGCTCGCCTGGGAATGCTTGCGCGCGTTCACGAGCGCCTCCTGTGCGATGTGAAAGACGGCCAGGCGCTGGTCCTCCGTGAGCACGGGCAGGTCGGCAGCGACGATGACGGTTGTGTCGATGAGCGAATTGGCCTGGAAACCCTCTGCGAGCGTGTGGAGCGAAGCGTCAAGATCGTCCGTCGGGTGCGCCGGGCGCAGCTCGAGGATGTAGCTCCGGACGTCGCGGATCACCTCGTCGAGGTTCTCGATCACGACGTTGATCGTGGAGCGTGCTTCGTCAGGGGCGGAGGCCACGTCCTGGCTCGAGCCCTCGAGCTTGAGGCTGGCGGCGTAGATCGCCTGGATGATGCCGTCGTGCAGGTCCATGGCGATGCGCTCGCGCTCCTGCAGGATCGCGAGGAAGCGCAGCTTTTCTTCCAGGCGCCTGCTCTCGACGGCGGTGGCGGCGTGGGCGGCGAAGAGGCGCACCATCTCCTCATCGGTATCGGTGAACTCGGAGGCCGTGATTTTGTCGGTGAGATAGAGGTTGCCGACGATCCGCCCTTTCGAGACGACGGGCACGCCGAGCAGGCTGTGCATCTTCGGATGGTGCGGCGGAAAGCCGCCCGCGCGCGCATCGGCGCCGATGTCGCCGATGCGGACGGCGGCCCCCTCGTAGATGTTGACGCCGAGGAGGCCGTGCCCGGTCGGCGGATCGCCGATCAGCGCCCGCTCCTCATCGCTGATGCCGGACGTGATGAACTCCTCGATGGAGCCGTCCGGGCGGCGGATGGCGAGGGCGCCGTAGCGGGCATCGGTGATCGAGCGGCTCAACTCGACGAACCGTTCGAGCAGGGAGCCCAGCTGGCGCTCGGACGACAGCTCGGTGGCGGCAGCCTGCACGGCGGCGAGCTGGCGCCCGCGCTCGCGGAGCTGGTCTTCGCTGCGCTCGATGACCTGGAAGAGGGCGGCGGAAAACGCCGTCGCGCCGGTGGCCACCGCCAGCACGCCGATGCTGATCAGCAGCGGCAGCGGCACGCGGTCGACGAACACGACCGTGAGCGTGAACAGCGCGGCGACGTAGAGTGCGGGCCCCAGGACCGCGATCAGGCGCATCTGGGGGAAATTCGTCCGCGGCTCGGTCACGCTCACGCGGCACCTCGCTCAGGGGTGTCGGAGGCGCGCCGCCCGCGCAGCCGGGATTCCGTTGATTCCACGTATTGAGTCTATCACCGGCGGGCGGCGACGATCCCGTCCGCGGCGGTTGACGGGACGGCCATTCAGGTGCCGAACGGCCCGCGCGACTTGCGCTTGTCGGCTCATGCGGGGGGCGGCGTTGCGGGGCGAGACTTTGCCCAGACGGGATGAACGAGGAATGTCATGGAGCGCGCGGCCGCCCTGATCATCGGCATCGTTGCGTGGGCCGCCGTCGCGGGGGTTGCGGTTTCGGTCGTGCACGCCTGGTCGGGCGATAACCAGGTGCTGGCGTTCCTGCCCATCGTGGGCGCCGTGGTCGTCGCCTGGATCATCGGCGAGGTGGTCACGCAGCGGCTGTTTGACCGGGACGAGGAGGAGAGCGGTGGCGATGGCTGAGCGCGCAACCCATCGCGAGTGGCACGCGGATCCGCGCGCCCTGCGGGCGGTGTTCAGCAACACGGCGACGGCGCCGTTGTGGCTGCTGGCGCGGCTGTACCTGGGCTATCAGTGGCTCATCGCCGGCTGGCACAAGGTAGTCGGCGACGACCGCTGGATCGCCCGCGACGGCCCCGACGGCCTGGCGCTGAAGGCGATGTGGGAGCGTGCGACCGCGGCGCCACGCGACGCGACGCCGGCCATATCGTACGACTGGTACAGCGACTTCCTGGGCTACATGCTGCGGCACCAGGCGTACACGTGGTTCGCCTGGGTGATCGCGCTCGGCGAGACGGCGATCGGCATCGCGCTGATCATCGGCGTCTTGACGGGGTTCGCCGCGCTGACGGGCGTCTTCCTCACGTTCAACTTCCAGCTCGCGGGCACGGCCACCGTCAACCCGCTGCTGTTCATCGTGGCGCTGCTGCTCGTCTTCGGGTGGAAGGTGGCGGGCTGGATCGGCGTCGACCGCTGGCTGCTGCCCGCGCTCGGCGCGCCGTGGCGGTCCGGGCGCTGCGTCAGGCGCGCGCGGAAGCACCCGGTGCCTGACCCCGGCATCGACGCCACGCTCTCCCACGCCTGAGGCGCCGCGCCTGTCAGTCCGCGTTTCCATGGCAGATAATGGCTGGCGCGGCAGCCGCGCGCCCTTGTGCGCGGCCGGGAGTGCCATGGGAGGTGAATCATGCCCGTAGGGTTCGAGATCGATGGTGAGATCGCGGTCGTGACGATCGACCGTCCGGCCGTCCGCAACGCCGTCGACGGTCCGACCGCGGCGGAGCTGGCGGCGGCGTTCCGGCGGTTCGAGGCGGACGCGGCGCTCAAGGCGGCGGTGCTGACCGGCGCTGCCGGCACGTTCTGCGCGGGCGCCGACCTGAAAGCGGTGGCGACCGGGCAGGGTAATCGCGTGCGCGCCGAAGATGACGGCCCGATGGGCCCGACCTTCATGCTGCTCTCCAAGCCCGTGATCGCGGCGGTCGAGGGGCACGCGGTGGCGGGCGGGCTGGAGCTGGCGCTCTGGTGCGACTTGCGCGTCGCGGCGCGCGACGCCGTGTTCGGCGTCTACTGCCGGCGCTGGGGCGTGCCGCTGTGCGACGGCGGCACGGTGCGGCTGCCGCGGCTGATCGGCCACAGCCACGCGCTGGACCTGATCCTCACCGGCCGGGGCGTGTCGGGCGACGAGGCGCTGCGCATGGGGCTGGCGAATCGCATCGTCGAGCAGGGCCAGGCGCTGGGCGCCGCGAAGGAGCTGGCGCGCGAGCTGGCGGCGTTCCCGCAGGGCTGCCTGCGCTCCGACCGGCTATCGTCGTACGAGCAGTGGGCGTTGCCGCTGCCCGATGCGATCGCGAACGAGACGCGCCGCGGCGTCGAAGTCATCCGCTCGGGCGAGACGCGTGAGGGCGCAGCGCGGTTCGCGGCGGGTCACGGGCGGCACGGGCGCTTCGACGACCTGTAGTGATTCGTTCACCGCCGAGGCGCGGAGCGCGCAGAGTTCACTGTCTTCACAATGCGTTTCCCGTCTGCCCACCCTGGGTCTCGGCGTCCTCTGCGCCTCCGCGGTGAGATTCTCCACCGATCAAAACCGCTGTGTAGAGGAACTAGATGCAGTCCGCGTACGCGCCGAGCACGGATGCCCACTCCGACGCGCGGGGCGGCTTGTGGAGGACCGCGTCAGCGCAGGCGCGGAGCGACTCCTCGCGGTCGGACCAGAAGCACGAGAGCGCCACGATGCGCACATCGGGGCGTCGCGAGCGGGCGAAGGCCCGCAGATCCCGGAAGTTGGGTACGAGATCACTGTCGACGAGCAGCAGGCGGGGACAGGCTGTCTCGATGCTTGAGAGGAGCGTCGCCAGGCGCTCAAACAGCTCGATCTGAAGTCCGAACGGCGCTACCGCGTCGAGCACCAGCGGCTGGTTCGGGACGGCGACGAGTCCGGCGGCGACGAGAGGCGGCCGCGCCGGTGAGAGCACTCTTTCGGAGAGGGCGATTACCATGGTGCGTGACCTTGCCTCAACAGGCTAGGCGTTCCCGCGGCGCCCTCACAAGTGCCAAAGAGCCCGGTATGGGCCCCTGTACCGGGCCCAAAAAAGTACACCGCAACGCACATTCGGCGCGGCGCCACCGATCTATAGTTCGATCGGGTGGACGGAACGGCGCCACCCGCGATCTGCCGCGCGCCGTCGTCATGGGTATTGATGACGGTGCCGCGCTGCCGGGAGAATGCGGCGTTCATGGCGACCGTTGATCGAGCACCAGAGCACGCGGACCTGCAGTGGCGAGACCGGCGGATCGCCGACCTCGCCACGAGCGCACCCGCCGCTGTGGCCGAAGCCTTGCGGACCGACGCCACGGCTGGCCTCAGCGCGGGGGCGGCGGCGGAGCGGCTCGCCATCGCCGGACCGAACGACCCGGCGCCGGTCAGCGGGCCCTCGTGGCCGGCGACGCTGCTGCGGCAGTTCGTCAGCAAGATCATCCTCCTGCTCATCGTCGCTACGGGCATCTCGGCGCTGCTCGGCGAGTGGCTGAACGTCGGCGCGATCGGGATCACGGTGCTCATCTCCGGCGGCTTCGGGTTCGTGAACGAGTACCGCTCCGAGCGTGAGATCGCCGCCCTGCACCGCCTGTCGGCGCGGCGCGCGGAGGTGATCCGCGACGGCCTGCACGAGGACGTGCCGGCGACCGACCTGGTGCCGGGCGATCTGATCGTCGTCGCCGATGGCGACGTGGTGCCGGCGGATGCGCGCGTCGTCGATGCGCGCGGCCTGCTGGTGAACGAATCGATCCTCACGGGCGAACCGGCGGCCGTCGTGAAGGAGGTTGCCGGCATCGCCGAGACGGACACGATCACGGCCTCGGGCGCGCTCTATGCCGGGACGACCGTCGCTGCCGGCGGCGGCGCCGCGATCGTCGTCGCGACCGGGACGAACACGATGCTGGGGTCGATGTTCTCGGCGCTGCGCCAGACCGCCCGGCGGGCGACGGTGCTGGAGCAGCGGCTCGACGCGCTGGGCAACCGCATGGTCGTGCTGTTCATGGCACTGTGCGTGCTGCTCGCCGCGCTCGGCCTCGCGCAGGGGCGCGAAGTGCGCGCCGTCCTCAACGTGGCGATCTCGCTCGCCGTCGGCGCGATCCCGGAGGGGTTGCCGGCGGTGGCCACCGCGTCGCTGGCGATCGCCGTGCGCCGCCTCGCGCGCGACCGCGTGCTGGTGCGGCGGCTCGACGCGGTGGAGTCGCTCGGCTCGACGACGGTGATCGTGACGGACAAGACCGGCACGCTCACCGAGAACCGAATGACGGTGCGACGCGCGCTGCTCGCAGACGGGAGCGAACTCCACGTGCGCGTCACCACCTCCAACAGCCGCGTGGAGACCCACGTGGTGCGCGCCGACGGCGCCCGCCCGTCCGACGCGGAGCGGGCCGCCGTCCGGCGACTGCTGCTGGTTGGGTCGCTGTGCAACGACGCGGTGGTCGAGTACGACGGAGAGCGCGGCTGGCACGCCCACGGCGATCCCTCCGAAGCGGCGATCGCGCTGGCGGCGGAAGGGCTCGCGGGCGATGCCGCCGCGATGCGGGCGGCGTATCCGCGCGTCTCGACGGAGGCGTTCACCTCGGCGACGCGGATGATGCGCACGGTGCACGGATCGCCCGACGGGCGCGTGCTGGTGGCGGTGAAGGGGGCGTTCGAGCCGATCGCCGCGATCGATGGCGAGCCGGCGCCGGCGCTCGCCTCGGCGCTGCACGCGCTGGGCGACGCGGGCTATCGCGTGTTCGCCGTCGCGGAGTCGTATGGCGACGAGCTGGCGCGCCTGCTCGGCGCGCTCGTGCTCGAGGACCCGCTTCGGGTCGATGCCGCTGCGTCGGTCGCCGCCTGCCGCGCGGCGGGGATCCGGCTGATCCTCGTGACGGGGGACCAGGCATCGACTGCGGCGAACGTGGCGCGCGAGGCGGGGATCCTCCAGGACGGCGACGTCACGGTGCGCGGCGCCGACCTCGATCTTTCGCAACTGGAGCGTGTGTCGGTGGTGGCGCGCGCCACGCACGTGCAGAAGGAGGCCATCGTGCAGGCGCTGCAGCGCCGCGGCGAGGTGGTCGCGATGACCGGCGACGGTGTCAACGATGCGGCTGCGCTGCGTGCGGCCGACGTCGGCGTGGCGGTCGGGCCGGCGGCGACGGATGTCGCTGTCGAGGCCGCGGACATCGTGCTGGCCGACGGGCGCCTCGCCTCGCTCGTCGACGGCATCCGCGAGGGCCGCGACATCGTCCGCAACCTGCGCAACGCCATCGTCTACCTGCTCACTGCCAGCTTCGGCACGATCACGCTCATCGCACTGACGATGGTGGCGAACCGCCCGCTGCCGCTCTCGCCGCTGCAGATCCTGTGGCTAAATATCGTGGTCCACGTCTTCCCGGCGCTGGCACTGGCGGCCAGCCGCGAGGGAGCGGACCGCACGGCAGGACCATCGCGCGAGTTGCTGGCGGCGTCGCAGTGGACGGAGATCGCCGTACGGGCGATCACGGTGGGCGTGGCGGGGCTTGCGGCGCTGCTGACGAGCGAGGCGATCGCGGAGAGTGAGCGTCACGGGCAGACGCTGGTGTTCCTCACGCTGGCGGCGGCGCTGGTGGGACAGGTGTTCCTCGTCGGCGTGGGCTCGTGGTCGCGCCAGAAGGCGCGGGCGCGAAATCCGGGGATCTGGCTGGCGGCGGCGACCTCGTTGATCTTCGTGCTTGCCGCGCTGTACCTGCCCGGCCTGCGCGGCGCCCTGGATCTCATCCGCGGCGATGCGGTCGACTGGGGGACGGCGCTCGGGTTCGCGGCTGCGGCGTGGGCGGTCGCGCAGGCCGCGACGATGCTGGCGCGGACCGCACGCTCGCCGAGCCGCGGATGAACTCCGGGTGAGCACCCGGCCGCTGGCCGCCCGCCGCGGACACATGTGGATGGTGCGACGCGCCGGACAAGGCGACGACTTAATCTCGGCCCTGCAGTTCGGGATCTTCCGGCGGTACGCTGCCAGCACCGCCTCCGGCAGCGGATCCGGTCCGCATTGACTCCAGCTCCTGCCGCAGCGAGGCGATTTCGTTGCGAAGAGCGTTCATCTCGTCGGCCGTATTGCGTTCCTCTGGGCGCTGTGGTCCATGAGTCTCATGACCGCCCATGCCCATCATCATTTTCATCATGAACCACATCATCAGTCCCATCCCCACCATCATTACCAGCATGAGGGGAACGACGACGATGGGGAATCCTGCATCATGGAACATGTCTTCGGCTCCGGTAACTCATTCTGCGTCCACCACTCGCTCGGTTGTCAGGCGATCAATCCAATAGGGCGAGAGCCGTCCGCTCCATGTCCTCTTTCTCGCGGCGGTAACGGTCGGAGGGCGCATCCAGGCTGATCCGCGGACCTGGCATGCCGTAGAAGTTTCCTGCGCCATACGCGGCTTTGCCGTCGCCGACCTCGATGTAGCAGAAGCCCCGCCCATCGTAGCGCCTGGCCTCGTCCGTTCCCTGAATCTCGGCCGCGATGCTCTCCGCCACGACCCGCGCCTCCTCGTCCGCGAAGACGCCCGCCTTCGGCAGAAACATGCCGTTTGCCAGCCGGACGGCCGTGACGTCGCCGATCGCGAAGACGCCTGGGTGACGGGTTTGCAGCGTCGTTGCATCAACAGGAATCCAGCCGGAGGCGTCCGTCAGGCCGCTCTCGCGGACGGCTGCCGGCGCGACGTGCGCGGGGACGCCGAGAAGCAGGTCAAAGGATGCATCCTCCAGTTCGAAGAGAATTCTTCGCCGGTCGGGATCGATCTTCATCGGTATCTGCTCAGGGTGAAACTCGATGCCGTGTTCCTGGAGCATCTCGACGAGCGCCGCGCCGACGTGGGCGCCGGCAACCGGCATGGGCTGGTCTTCCGGCGTGTAGATCGCGATCTCGGTCCGCTCGCGGATGCCCTTCTTGCGCAGGACGGAATCAACGAGGAACGCCGCCTCATAGGGGGCGGATGGGCAGGAGAAGGGCGTCCTGCTCACGAGGACGACGATCCGGCCGCCACTGAAGCCCTCCAGCGCCTCTCGAATGCGCTGAGCTCCATCGCGCTCGTACAGGTTAAGGGCGGCCTCCACGAACCCCGGCAGCGCCTGGGGATTCTTCGCGGCGCCGAGCGCCACGATGAGGTAGTCCCCTTGCACCATTCCCGCACTCGTCTGCACCGTCCTGGCCGTCGGGTCGATCGCCTCGATGGTGCCATGGATCAATTCCACCCCGCGCTCTCCGAGCTTCGAGAGATCGCGCTCTCCCTCTCGCGGGTCCTGCCGCTCGCCGGTCATCAGCCAGAGGTTCGCCATGCACAGGGAGAACGTCTGACTCTTCTCGATGAGGACGACGCGGTGCTCCGGCGCCAGGAGGCGCCTCAGATGGCTCGCGGCCGTGAGGCCGCCGAGGCCGCCGCCGAGGACAAGGATAGTTCGACCGCTCATGGACCCCTCCTAGCTAGAATGTCAGGACTCGGTCTGCTTCTTCGGTTAGACGGACCAGGTCGTCCATCGTCGACATCGGGCACAGTGCGCCGGCGTCCAACTCCCGGATCCGGAGGCAGGTGCCGCAGCTCAGGGCGACCCCGCCCAGTTCATCGAACCGGAGCACGAGCTTGTGAACGTCGAACCGTTCGTCACCGATGTTTTCTATGTCCACAGCCGGGCCGAGCAAGAACACGTTCACCGCGTGGCCCCGGGAAAGCGCGGCCGAGCCAAAGCGAAAAGCGTTCCAGACGGTCTCCGTCTCGCTTGAGTTGATGATGAGCAGGTACTTCATCGCGTCTCCCCTTGTTTGCAGACACCCCGGGCCTGGCTTGACGATGGTTCGCCAGTCGCCAGTCGAAGGCTGTCTTGCCCTCCGGTGCTGGGGACTATACAGTAATCCAGAGAGATATGGAATAGTGGGGAACAAGACATGACTGAGAACGACCCCAAGGGGATGCTCTACGAGCAATTCGCCCGGATCGGGAAGGTCCTCGGGAACCCGAAGCGGCTGGAGCTGCTCCACCTCCTCGGCCAGGGCGAGCGCAGCGTCGAATCCCTGGCGCTGGCCTGCGGCCTCGGGCTCACCACGGCGTCTGCTCACCTTCAGGTTCTGCGCCAGGCGCGTCTCGTAGAGACGCGGAAGGACGGCGTCAAGGTCTTCTACCGAATCGCCGACGACACGGTCTACCGGCTGCTGATCGCCCTTCAGGACGTCGGCCGCACTCGACTGGCGGAAGTCCAGCAGATCGTGCGCGACTACTTCGAAGCGAGGGATGAGCTGCAGCCGATAGGCAAAGAAGAGCTGTGGGAAAGGATTCAACGCGGGGACGTCGTCGTCCTGGACGTACGTCCCGCCCACGAGTACCGCGCCGGTCACATCCCGCGGGCGATTTCCATCCCGGCGGAGGAGCTCGTCGCAAAGCTCGGCACCCTGCCCGCCGACGCGGAGATCGCGGCCTACTGCCGCGGACCGTACTGCGTCCTCGCGGCCCAGGCTCTTGAGGTTCTGCGCAGCAACGGCCGCCGCGCCCGACGCCTGGAAGACGGCTTCCCGGAGTGGCGCCTCGCAGGGCTACCCGTAGAGTTCGCCGCACCGTAGCGCGCTGTTGGATGGTTGGGGACCCGCCGTTTCGCAGCTGACTTCGGCAACACTTCCTCTAAGTCCGCGTCCAGCTGCTCGCGGAACGATCCGGTAGAGAGGCCGGACGGCAGGTGGCGCGCTGCGGCGGTCGCACCTACGATGTGACGCGGAGGCATGGCATGAAATACGACGTCATCGTCCTGGGCGCCGGGGCCGCCGGCGCGGCCACGGCGGCCCGTCTGTCGGAGGACCCGAAGCGCTCCGTGCTGCTGCTCGAGGCGGGCCCGTACTACCGCACGATCGACGAGATGCCCGACGGGCTGCTCAACGGCAACGACAACTCCTACTCGCCGCACAACTGGGACTTCATGGCCGAGGCGAACACCTCCGGCCGGCTGGCGCCGATGCCGAGCGGGCGCGTCGTCGGCGGCTCGTCGGCGGTGAACACGGCGATCGCCCTGCGCGGCACGCCGGAGGACTACGACGAGTGGGCGTCCTTCGGCAACGACGAGTGGTCGTGGCAGAAGGTGCTGCCGTACTTCCGGCGGCTGGAGAGCGATCAGGACTTCGACGACGACTACCACGGCCGCAACGGGCCGATCCCCGTGCGCCGCTATCGCGAAGAAGAGCTGGCGCCGGTGCAGCTCGCGTTCATGGGGACGATGCGGGCGATGGGGTATCCGGAGGCGAAGGACAACAACGACCCGCAATCGACGGGGCTGGCGCCGCATCCGATGAACAAGCAGGGGCGCACGCGGATGAGCGTCGCGATCTGTTACCTGCAGCCAATCCGCCACCGGCTCAACCTGACGATCCGCGGCGACTGCCTGATCCACCGCATCATCACCGACGGGCGGCGGGCGACGGGCGTCGAAGTCGAGTCCGGGAAGAGCACGCAGATCGTCGAGGGCGACCGCATCGTGCTGTCGTCCGGCGCGATCGGATCGCCCGCCGTGCTGATGCGCTCCGGCATCGGCCCGGAGGCTCATCTGCGCGAGCTGGGGATCGGCGTCGTGGCGGACCTGCCCGGCGTCGGCGCGAACCTCGACGATCACCCGATGCTGGGCGTCGTGTTCCAGGCGAAGGAGGGGACGCTGCGCGCGGATGATCCGGTGGTGCAGGTGACGTATCGCTACACCTCCACCGGCGGCACGGAGCGCAACGATATGCAGCTCATGCCGGTGTCGCAGATCGCGACGCGGAGCGGCCAGCTGGTGTTTGCGCTGGGGCCGGTGGTGTATCGCCAGAAGTCGATCGGGCGGCTGTCGCTGACGTCGGCCGATCCGCACGCGTCGCCGCGCATCGAGAACCGCTTTTGCGACGATCCGGAAGACGTGAGGCGGCTCGTCGAGGGCATCAAGATGGCGCTGGAGGTGGGGTCGCACGACGGGTTTGCGCACCTGTCCGACGGCCTGCGCGCGCCGTCCGCCGCGGTGATCGCCGACGACGAAGCGCTGGCGCACTGGTGCAAAATGGTGGCGTCCAGCGGCTTCCACCCGAGCTGCACGGCGAAGATGGCGCCCGCGAGCGACCCGATGGGTGTGGTCGACCAGCACCTCCGTGTGCGTGGCTTCGACAACCTGTTCGTCGCCGACGCCTCGATCATGCCGAAGTGCCCGCGCGCGAACCTGCACCTGACGTCGGTGATGATCGGCGAGCGGATGGGCGAGTGGCTGCGCGAAGGCGTGGTCTGATCGTGCACCGACGCCGCAAGACGTAGTGATTCCGGAGTTCCGCTAGCCTCACGCGTTGCAAGGCGACCCTCGTGGTCGCGCTCCCCTTCCCTCCCAGCGAAGGGGCCGGGGCGGGGGATAGGTCCGGCCTTACGGAAGTGTTGCGCTCTCGGCGGGGCGGGACACGAGGTCGACCTGCCACCGGCAGCCCGTCGGGCAGTACATCTGCACGAAGAACGACGCGCCCGTGGCGAGGGCCGCGTCGACGTGCGTGCCGCCGCCGCTCTGCACGTAGCCGCTCGCGGGATCGAGCGTGCCGGCGCTTCTGCAGACATGCTGCTCGGGCGTGAGTGGGCGGTCGGATTCGAGGCACCAGAACCAGTCAGCGGATCCGGCGACGGTCGGGTTCACGCCGACGCGCAGGATGTTGTCGCCGGCCGTTACCGGCACGACCATGCGGTCGCTGCCCGCCGCGCTCGCGCTGAACGGCACTGGCGCGGGCGGGGCTGATTGCGCTTGCGACACCGGCTGCACTTGCGCAGCTTGCTGTACAGACGGCGCTGACGACACCGCCGGCTCGGACGTGCCACGGTTGTGGAGCGCGTATGATCCGGCGACCACGGCGAAGACGGTCAGCCAGAGCGGCACCTGCACCGTCAGGGTACGCAGCCGCATGCTCGCGCGGCGCAGCGCCGTGAAGATCGGCAGTGACGCGTTCAGTGCAGCCGGATCCCCCGTCATGAGGGCCCGCACCGTCGCCGTTGCATTCGCGTCGGCCAGGGAGAGCAGACGCAACTCCAGCGCCGTGCGCGTTTGCTGCTCCGCTTCGGCGCGCGTCGTGCGGCGGCGCGTGAGGCGGTTGGCGCTCCTGGTGTTGAGTATCGTCGTCATCAAATCCGCTTTATGCCCGCAGTCCCGCGGGCATGCCCGCTGCTGCCGTCCGCCAATGTCGGTGCTGGGCCGGACGTCGCCGGCGCCTTGCTTCAAGTGTCGGCGTGCATGGGGCCGCCCCGCAATAGGGCGGTGGTCTTAAGACCGTCGGAAACGGCTGCGGATGTCAAGTGACCGGCGTGTGGGAAACTGCGGGGCGCATGAGAGAGGGCATCGCTCATGCGCCCCGCGGGTGGTCACCGGCAGAAGATGATGCAAGAACGCCGCGGCCACTACACTAGAAGTAGAACGATCGGCACGTGGCGGCGGATGCGTGCCGGAGGGGGTGTTGGGGAAGCTCAATAGTTCTGTCCTGGACGACCGCGGCTGCATGGCGCGAGGCAATGGGTAGGTGTCGGGCAGCTCGCAGTAACAGAGGGCGCGGGCCCATCAAGCCCGCACCCTCTGTCTTCCTCATGTGTGATATCGCAGTGCGCGAACCGATCGTCGCTACTGCACCCGAAGGATGCCCCAGAGGCCGCTGTAGAAGCCGCCAGGCAACATGTCACGGATGAGGTAATCGCCCTTCACCTTGAACTTCCCCCCCGCGCCGTTCTGCAGCACGATGTCCCAGTGATCGCTGGGCCCGTGCCCCTCTTGCGCGCCGCGCCACTCCGACAGGGGGTTGTCTCCGATCTGGGTAGAGCCCTTGATGTACGGGTTGCGCTCCCAGACGTGGCCGTGGACGGCGAACACGTGGTTGCGCGGGTGCCCGCCCGGTTCCAGCACCCGGATCCTCACCGGCGTGCCGGCGGCCGCCGTGAACACCGGCGTCTGGGGATCACCGCCGACCAGGATGTTCGACAGGGCGTTCCTGAAGTTGAACGACGCGATGTCATGGGCGTCCGCGAACGGCGGGATGCCCATTCTGAGCCAGAGGGGCTCTGTCCTGTAGTTCAGCGCCTTGTTGCCGGAGTCCTCCGAGTCCTCCACGCCCGCCACCGTCGGCACCGGATTGCCGTCGCTCGCCGTGCACGGCCCCGACGTGTAGCACGCGGCGTTGCGGCCGAGCCTCAGGTTGAGGTCGTCCTGGAAGATCATCACGAAGTCACGGAACGTCGTGCCATCGGTCTTCTTCACCGTGGCCGAGGCGCGGCTGGTCGGGTCTTCGGTCCACGTCGAACCCCGCGGCTCGATGATCAATCCGCCCACGGCCCCCTTGTCGCTGTGCTTGATCGGGTCGGACGAACTGAGGTTCGTGGCGCCGAACTCCACGGGCGTCGCGACGAAGATGCCGTTCACCAGCTTGACGTCGCCCGCGTACCAGAGGTACTGCTTCGCCGCCGTCGCGCTGCCCGGCGCGAGCGCCTGGAACGGATTGGTGCCGACGTTGGCTCCATCGGATTGCGTCACGTCGTAGTAGAGCAGCTGGGGGTGGAGCCCCACGCTCGGCGATGGGTGCACCTGGTTGGCGTTGAACGCGTCAACGATGAATGGCAGCGAGTTGAAGCCGTCGAGGTCTCTCGGCTGTGCCGGCAGCCGGTTCGACAGCGTCAGCTTGATGCAGTCTCCCGCCGCTGCCCGCAGGATGAGCGGCTCGATTGGCACGCCCGGTTTCATCTTGCCGCTCGCGTCCAGGTCCGACGACCGCACGTAGAGGATGGCGGTCGGATCGTGCAGCGGGCCGCCGCTGGCCCAGCGGGAGTTGTAGACGAGCGTCCCGCCGGGGAGCGCGTCTTGTGCGGCCACGGCGGTCACATCGAATGACCGGACCGGTGCGACCTTCGGGCACGGCCCGTTGAACTGGCCGATGTTCGCGACCTGCTTTCCGAGCGTCCCGATCTTGTTATTCGGGAGTTCCAGCAGGTCGCCCTGCTTGCTTCCGTAGGTCCGGACCATGCCCCAGAGCCCGTTCCAGATGCCGTCGACGGACGAGTCCATCATGTACAGGCGGTCGGCGACGTTCCCCTTTTGTCCGATCACCGGCGTCAGCGGGCTGTCGAGCGTGAACTGCTCGGAGATCATGATCATCTGGGAGTTGCGCCAGCCGGAGTTCTTGCTGGCGAATTCCTGCAGCCACTTCATGCCGTGGACGCTGGCGTTGTGCCCCTCCTCCGTCGCGCCGACCTGGATGCGAATGCGGACCTTGTCGTTCGCGTACGTGCGGAGCAGCGGCGTGAACGGGTCGGTCGGCATGACGCCCTTCGTCAGCGGCGGGTAGAAGTTCGGCTGCACGTTCAGCGCCGGGTCTGCGCGCTTCACCCACGACGAGAATGCGTACGAGAGGTCGCCGGCGGTGCCCGCGGCCTGCGTGTTTGTGCCGGGGTCGTGCACGCGCAGCGCCACGGGTTCGTTCCGGTAGTTCACGGAGAACGTGCCGACGTCCGATTTCGAGATTGCCTCGGGGCACCCGGCGAGCACGTACGGTTCGCCGCTTTCGTGGCACGTCTTCGGAAAGGCGAAGTTGAACGGCAACTCGGCTTCGGTGCGCGCCGGTGGATTGATCGCGCCCATCGGATCGGGGATCGGTTTACCGTTCGCATCTATGCCCCGCCCTGGCAGGTAGGCGTGCTGGAAGTCGGAGAACTCGAAGTAGAATTCGCGGTGGCTGTCAGCGGGCGATGCCGTGAGGATGTCAGCGTGCCAGGAGGTGGGACCGCCGTCGCGGCTCTGCCTTGTGCCCAGCAGCTGGCCCGTCTCCGGGTCGCGCCACTGCGACCCGTTCGGCTCGACGATCAGCGTCGCGTACAGCCCCACCTGCTGGTGCGTCGACGGCCCGAAGTGGTCGTGCGTGAACACGGTGCCTAGCTGGCGGTCCTTCCCCTCGTTGTTCAGCAGCGGGTCGGCGTACCAGCGCTGGATCGTCGTCCTCGCTCCCGGCACGCCGAAGCGCGCGTCCGCCCGCGGCGTCGGGCAGGTCTGCGATCCGTCTCGCGCGTCGCCGGACTCGGCGCCGGTGCAACTGTTGTGAACGCGCAGCGCGCGGATGCGCTCGCGCACCTCGTCGGGGCTGAGGGTGCCGTCTTCGTAGTTGAAGCCGTTCCCCGAGCCGTCCGCGGACGTCACGTCGAACTTCACGAGGTGGATGTGCTGCCCGATCACGTCGGTGGGCGTCTTGATCTGGTACGCGTCCTGCTGATAGACGTTCGGCAGCAGGTTGGTCTCGTAGTAGGTGATGCAGTCGTTCGTGTTGACGCGCATCACGAACGGTTCGGGCGGTTTCGCCCCGGCGAGGAACGACGCGACGTCGTCCTCCAGCGACAGCATGCGGGATTGCGGGAAGTGCCAGCCTTCCTTGTTGAGCTTCATGTCGAACTGGATCGCCGCCGTGCGGTAGACCCTCGGCGTGCCGGTAGGTTTAGCGTCGTCGGTGCGGCACGGATCGGAGTACGGCGCGCCGGGCTGCGGCGGCAGCCCGTTCGTCTCGAAGTTGGCGGGCGAGCCGTCAGGCTTGACGCTCGCATGCCAGTGCAAGGCGTGGTAGTCCATGGCCGCGCGTTCAACCGGGGTGCCGCCTTCGTCGAGGAATTGCGCGGACACCGACTGCAGCTCCTTGCTGAAGTCGAGCCGCGTCTGCTTCGATGTGGCCGTGCCGCCGGTGATGATGTGCCGCGGCAGGCCGCCGTCGTTCGCGATATCGAGCGGCGGCGTCGGGGCGCGGTGGCCGGCGATGCCGGGGATGTTGAACGGGAAGCCAGGGTTGCCGGCGCCGGTCAGCTTGACCTGCCCGTGGTTGATCTCCGCCTTCGCCTCCGGCAGCGGCGCTTCAGCCTGGCCCGGCAGCGGGACGATCGCCGGGATCGGCGTGCCCCGGAAGATCTCGGCGTCGGGGAGCGCTCTCGATCCGGGCGCGGGGACGGGCAGCCCGTCGGTGTCCAGCGTCATCTCGGTGCCCGCTTCAAAGGTGTCGTGCGTGCGCCAGAGCCCCCACAAGCCCTGCGCGAAGTGCGGGTAGAGGTGGCAATGGAAGATGGCATCTCCCATGATCTTGTTCCGATTACCGGAACCGCCGTACGCGATCTCGTACGTGTACGACGAGCCTGGGCCGATCGACTGGCTGTCGAGGTAGGTGGAGTTGTCGTCGTCCGGCGTCTGCAGCCACTGGTGCGTGTGC